>Ga0164290_1000934_pt1 | contig 64493 bp, 71 predicted proteins | sample Micstemetagenome_FD_108782 | JGI IMG/M metagenome (GOLD analysis project Ga0164290, IMG submission 108782) | Contaminated culture microbial community from soil near Moab, Utah, USA - Microcoleus steenstrupii SON62 (Illumina Assembly) | ecosystem: Environmental > Terrestrial > Soil > Soil crust...
CCTTCGGGTACCGATTGTCGATGGGACTTCCATCCGGCGGGTTTCTGGTTGTCCATCAACCCCGGGTACCGGCGTGATGGCCGACCGTGGAAGCCGAGGCAGACGCGTGGATGGACAGTGCGGAAATGACGAGGCATGGATGCCGAGTGCGAACCGGATCCAGGCAGCCGACAGGCGCGGTGGTGACGGAAAACCAGATCGAGCGCGCCATACGCCCCGCGATCGGCCCCGAGGCGGCTGTGGTCCGCCCTCGACCAGGCAGCCGAAGGCGCGGTGGTGACGGAGAACCGACCAGACGCGCCAAGGGCCCCGTAATCGGCCCAGAGGCGGCTGTGGTCCGCCTCGACCAGGCAGCCGAAAGGCGCGGTGCTGACGGAAAACCGACCGAGCGCGCCATACGCCCCGCAATCGGCCGCGAGGCGGCTGTGGTCCGTGCTACCCTCGCCCGGCTCGTCGTCCGCGAACGAAAGGTTGCCACGTGCCTCCCGGACAACGCCTGGCGATCACGATGGCCTGCCAGGAGTGCAAGCGTCGGAACTACCAGACCAACAAGAGCCGCCGGAACACCCCGGACCGGATCGAGTTGAAGAAGTTCTGCCGCTGGTGCGGACGGCACACCGCGCATCGGGAGACGCGCTAGGCACACCGGCCTCGGCCGGCACCACACGTAGGGTCGTAGCTCAACTGGTAGAGCACCGGTCTCCAAAACCGGGGGTTGGGGGTTCGAGTCCCTCCGGCCCTGTCGCGAGCCCTGTCACGATCGGGAACTGATGTCTTCGAACCGACCCGCAAAGGGGAGGGGCGAGGGTGACGCGAGGTCATCCGCGCCCGCGCGCCGCCGTGGTGGGAACGATGCCGCCCCCCGGCGGTCCGCGCCCGCACGCCGCGGTCAGCCCCAGCGTGAGAAGCAGGGCTCCGTCACCAAGGCGGTGCAGCAGAACCGCCGCGGCTCCCGCTTCTTCAACGAGGTCGTGGTCGAGCTCCGGCGGGTCCAGTGGCCGACGCGGTCGCAGCTCATGCAGTCCACCGCGGTCGTCCTGCTGGTGGTCGCGATCGTGACCGTCTATCTCGCCGCCGTCGACGCCGTGGTCAGCCGCGCCGTCGACGCCATCTTCTAGGGCCGGGAGGCTCGCCACACGTGTTCCGCTGGTACGTCATCAACACCTACTCCGGCCACGAGAAGAAGGTGAAGGCCAACCTCGAGCACCGGCTCCGGTCGCTGGGCCAGGAGGACAACGTCCGCAAGATCGTCATCCCCACCGAGCAGGTGGTGGAGACGAAGGACGGGCAGAAGGTGCAGACCGAGAAGAGGGTGCTCCCCGGCTACGTCCTCGTCCAGGCGGACATGACCGCCGACGTGCTCTGGCTGGTGAAGAACACCCCCGGCGTCACCTCCTTCGTGGGGGCGTCCGACGAGCCCACGCCGCTGAGCCAGCCCGAGGTGGACCGCCTGCTGCGGACCCAGACCGAGGGCGCCCGGCCGAAGGTGCGCGCGGAGTTCTCGGTCGGGGAGACCGTCAAGGTCATCTCCGGCCCGCTGTCCGACTTCAGCGGCGAGATCGCCGAGATCAACGCCGAGCAGGGCCGCCTCAAGGTCCTCGTCGAGATCTTCGGGCGCGAGACGCCCGCCGACCTGTCGTTCGACCAGGTCAAGAAGATCACCTGAGCGCCCGTGCGGCCCGTCCCCGCCGGGGCGCCGCACGTACACTGACCGGCCGCCGCGACGCGGCCCGCACCACCACCACGCCCCGCCCCGCCCCGCCCCGAAGGACGCCATGGCCAAGAAGGTCCTCACCACCATCAAGCTCCAGATCCCCGCCGGGCAGGCGTCCCCCGCCCCGCCCGTGGGTCCCGCGCTGGGTGGCGCGAGCATCAACATCATGGAGTTCTGCAAGGCCTTCAACGCCCAGACGCAGGGCAACCCCGGCGTGGTGACGCCGGTGGTGATCACGGTCTACGAGGACCGCTCCTTCACCTTCGTCACCAAGACGCCGCCAGCGGCGTTCCTGATCCGGCAGACGCTCGGCCTCGACCGGGGCTCGGCCGTCCCGCAGACCGACAAGGTGGGCGTGCTGTCGCGCGACCAGCTGCGCCAGATCGCCGAGACCAAGATGCAGGACCTGAACGCCAACTCGGTGGAGGCGGCGATGTCGATGATCGCCGGCACCGCCCGCAGCATGGGCGTCACGGTCGAGGAGTAGCGACGGGCCGCGCCCCGGCGCGGCCGGGCGGGACGCGGCCCCCTGGATAGCGGGGCCCGGCTCCGCTACCTTGCGCGGTCGCGCCGTGCGGCGCGGGATGAGATGGAGGAGGAGACGTGCCGAAGCGCGGCAAGCGCTACCAGCAGGCGAAGGCGGAGGTCGCGGCGGACGAGGTGTACTCGCCCCGTGACGCGGTCCGGAAGGTGAAGTCGCAGGAGCTCGTCCGCTTCGACCCCACGGTCGAGGTGCACCTGCGCCTGGGCGTCAACGTCCGCCACGCCGACCAGCAGCTGCGGGGCACGATCAGCCTCCCCCACGGCACGGGCAAGACGGTGCGGGTCGCAGTGTTCGCGCAGGGCGACAAGGCGCGCGAGGCCGAGGAGGCCGGCGCCGACGTCGTGGGCGCCGACGACCTCGCGACGCGCGTCCAGGAGGGCTTCACCGACTTCGACGTCGCCATCGCCACCCCGGACATGATGGGCACGGTCGGCCGCCTCGGCCGCATCCTGGGCCCCCAGGGCAAGATGCCGAACCCCAAGACGGGCACGGTCACCTTCGACGTCGCCCGGGCGGTGCAGGACGTCAAGGGCGGCAAGGTGGAGTACCGCACCGACCGCACCGGCATTATCCACCTGGGCATCGGCAAGCGCTCGTTCGAGGAGCAGGCGCTGCTCGAGAACTACCAGGCGGTGCTGGAGGAGATCATCCGCGCCAAGCCGTCGGCGGCGAAGGGCAAGTACCTCAAGTCGATCACGCTCGCCCAGACCATGGGCCCGGGCGTCTCCGTCGACACCATGCGGACGAGCAACATCCTCGAGGAGGCGACGGCCTAGGGCCGCGCGACCCCCACGATCCGGCCGTAGACACACGGGGGCGGCACCGCCGCCTCAAACCACGCCCCCCCGGGGGCGGCCCCGTGCGAGGTCGGTGCGACCGCCTCCCCCTCCGGTGCGCCGGCGGGGACCGTCGTGCCGTCCCCGCCCCGGGCGACACGACAGGGAGGTGACGCACTGAACCGCACCGAGAAGGCCGAGGCGATCGCCGAGGTCGAGCGCCGTCTGGGCGAGACCGACACGGTCCTCGCGGCGGACTTCCGCGGGCTCACCGTCGCCCAGCTCTCCGAGCTGCGCGGGTCGCTGCGTCAGGTCGACGCGGAGATGACCGTCGTCAAGAACACCCTGGCCCGGCGCGCCGCCAACGAGACCGGCCGCGAGGCGCTGCTCCCCTTCCTGGACGGTCCCACCGGGCTCGTCTGGGTCCGGGGCGACGCCGCCGTCGCCGCCAAGGCGCTCCACACCTTCGCGACCCAGACCCAGCGCCTGGCGCTGAAGGGCGGGATCCTCGAGGGCCAGGGGCTCGACGCGGCCGGCGTGACCCGTCTCGCGGCGCTGCCGTCGCGCGAGGTGCTCATCGCCCAGCTCGCCGGGGGCGTCGCCGCGCCGCTGCGCGGCCTCGCGGGCGGCCTCAACAACCTCATCGGGGGCCTGGCGCGCAGCCTGGCCGCCGTCCAGGACCAGAAGGCGGCCGCGGGCGGCTGACGCCCCGGCCCCACCACCCGACACGAAACGAAAGGCGCGACATGGCGACCACCGAGGAGTGGATCGAGGAGCTCAAGAGCATCTCGGTGCTCGAGCTTGCGGAGCGGATCAAGGCCATCGAGGAGACCTTCGGCGTCAGCGCCGCGGCCCCCGTGGCCGTGGCCGCGCCGGCCGGCGGCGGTGACGGCGGGGGCCAGGCGGAGGAGGAGCAGACCGCCTTCACGGTCACCCTGGAGTCCGCGGGCGACAAGAAGATCCAGGTCATCAAGGTGGTCCGCGCGGTCACCGGCCTGGGCCTGAAGGAGGCGAAGGACCTTGTCGACGGCGCCCCGAACGCCGTCAAGGAGGGCGTCACCAAGGAGGAGGCCGAGCAGATCCGCGGCCAGCTCGAGGAGTCCGGGGCGACCGTCTCGGTCAAGTAGTCCCCGGGGACGGCGCCGGGGCGGCCCCGCCCGCCCCGGCCGTCCCTCCCCCCGTCGCCCGGCGGGCCGGCCACCGGCCGCCCCCCGGCGTACCCCGCCCGCTGGTGCCGGCGGCCGGCGGTGTGGTTGGGTGCGCGACCGTGCGCTCCCTCGCCCCCGTCCTCGCCGCCGCCCTGCTGGCGCTCGTGCCGGCCTCCCCGGCGGCCGCGGTCGTCTCCCAGGGGGCGTTCCGCATGGGCGCCGACGCCCTGTGGAGCCGCGGGGTGCAGGGAGGGGGCGAGCAGGTGGCCATCATCGACCAGGGGTTCGCCGGCCTCGACGCCGCGATCGCGGCGGGCGAGCTGCCGCCCCGGTCGGAGATGCGCGCGGTCTCCTTCGACGCCCGGCACGGCCTCGACGGCCGCGACGAGCTGGACCTGCCCACGGAGCACGGCACGCGGATGGCGGAGATCGTGCACGACGTCGCGCCGCGTGCGCGCCTCGTGCTCGTCAACTACAACACCGTCGCCGAGTTCGCGCGCGCGGCCGAATGGGCCGCCGCCGAGGGCATCCCCGTGGTGAGCCACTCCAACTCGTTCCTCGACGGGCCGTTCGACGGCACCGGCCCCGCCGCGCGGGCGGTCGACGCGGCGGCGGCGCGGGGCGTCCTGTGGGTCAACTCCGCGGGCAACTTCGCGCAGCGGCACTGGGCGGGCCGCACCGGCCCCGCCGACGTGGGCGTGCCCTTCGACGTCGGCCCGGCGGGCGCCTGGCTGGCCCTCCACCTCACGCGACGCGACGCCGCGGCCGACGCCGGGTTCGTGGTGGAGCGACGGGAGCCCGACGGGACGTGGAGCGTCCGCGCGACGGCGCGGCCCAGCGGGCCGGTGTCCGTGGCGGTGCCGCCCATGCGCGCGGAGGGCGGCACGTGGCGGGTCCGCATCCTCCCGGCCGCCGTGCACACGGACGTCGAGCTGTTCTCGCTGACGGTCGGCTTCGGCGACCTCGCGGTGCCCGAGGGCAGCGTCCCCACCCCGGCCGACGCGGCCGGCGCCCTCGCGGTGGCGGCGGTGCCCTGGACGGGCGAGGCGGTGGCGCCCTACTCGTCGCGCGGGCCGGCGGAGGACGGCCGGGCGGTGCCGGCGCTGGCGGCGCCCACCTACGTCACGTCCAACCCCGCCTACCCGGGCACGGCGGGCACCTCCGCGGCCACGGCGCACGCCGCCGGCGCGGCCGCCCTGCTGCGCGAGGAGCGGCGGCGGGCGGGACTGCCCCACGACGCCGCGTCGCTGCGTCAGGTGCTGGTGGCCTCCGCGCGCGACGTCGACGCCCCCGGCCCCGACGCCGCCACCGGCGCCGGGCTGCTGCGGCTGGACGTCACCCCCCCGCGCGTGCGGCTGCTGCGCGTGCGCGCCCGGGGCCGCCTCGTGGTGCGCGCCCGCGACGACGGCACCCTGGACCGCGTCGAGGTCGAGGTGCCGGGCGTGCGGACGATCCGCGCCCGCCGGGCCGAGCTGGGGGTGGGGCTGCGGGGCCTGCCCCGCCGGGTGCGCGCCGTCACCGTCACCGCCCGGGACATGGCGGGCAACACGTGGCGCCGGCGCGTGGCCGTGGCGGCGCGCCCGTGACCCGGTCCCTGCCCGCCCTGGCGGCGGCGGCGGTGCTCGGCGTCGCGGCGCCGGCGTACGGGGCGCCCGCGCCGTCCGCGCGGCCCGTGGCCGTCACCGTGCAGGCCGAGCCCGGGCACGCCGGCGACGCGGCCCGGTCACTCGGCCGGGCGGCCCTGCGGGTGACGCGCCGGCGCGGGGACACCCTCCAGGTGGTCGCGGCCCCGGCGCACCTCGGGCGCCTCCGCGCCCTGCCGGGGGTGGCCGCCGCGACGCCCGCCCCCACGGCGTTCGGCGATCAGGAGCCGCCCGTCGCCTCGCCCGGCCCCGCCGTCGCGGCCCCCGGCCCGGTGCTCAGCCAGGGGCTGCAGCGCACGGGTGCCCGGGCGCTGGCGCCGGGGGCCGCGGACGGCCGGGGCCTGGTGATCGCCGTGCTCGACCTCGGCTTCGGCGGGTCGCTCGAGTCCCTGCGCGCACGCGGCGAGCTCCCGCCGGCGTCCCGCACGGAGGAGCGCTCCTTCGACACGGTCAACGGGCTCGCCGGCCGCAACGCCTACGGCAACCCGACCAACCACGGCGAGCTGGTGGCGCAGACGCTGCACGACTACGCCCCCGCGGCGCAGTACGTGTTCGTCAACTACCGCACCCCCGAGGACTTCGTCGCCGCCGTCGACTGGCTCGTGACCCGGCGCCCGGACGTGGTCGTCCACTCCAACAGCTTCATCGAGGGTCCCTTCGACGGCACGAGCGCGCCCGCCGCCGCCGTCGACCGCGCCGCCGCGGCGGGGATCCTGTGGTTCAACTCGGCCGGCAACTACGCCCAGGGGCACTGGTCGGGCCCGTGGGCGGACGCCGACGGCGACCGCGCCCTCGACTTCGGCGGCCCGGGCGGCGGCATCCTCTACGGGGCCGCGAACCGGCCGCTCACCTTCGCCCTCTCCTGGCCCCGCGCCGCGGGCGCGACCCGCACGGACCTGGACCTCGTGCTGGAGCGCCGGGCGGACGACGGCAGCTGGTCGGAGGTGGCGGCCTCGCGCGACCGCCAGTCGGCGGGCGCGGCCCCGGCCGAGCGGGTGGTCGGCCACCTGCCGACGTCCGAGGGCTTCTTCCGCGTGCGGGTGCAGCACGTCTCGGGCCCGCCTCCCGCGGGCGCGCTGACCGTGTTCAGCCGCGAGGTGGACATGTCCCTGTTCGGCGGCGGGCCCGCCGGCTCCGTCCCCACCCCCGGCGACGCCGCGGGCAGCGTCACCGTGGGCGCCGCCGACTGGCGCGGGGACCGGCTGGAGGCGTACTCGTCGCAGGGCCCCACGGACGACGGCCGGCTGAAGCCCGACCTGGTCGCGCCCACCGACACCGTGCTCGCGGGCCCCTCGGGTCCCCGCCTGGTGGGCGGCACCTCCAACGCCGCGCCCAACGCGGCCGGCGCGGCGGCGCTGCTGATCGCGAGCCTGCGGGCCCGGGGCCTGCCCTCCGCGCCGGCCGACGTGCGGGCCCAGCTGGCCGCGTGGGCCGTGGATCTCGGGCCGCCCGGCCCCGACCCCGCGTACGGCGCCGGGCGGGTCCGGGTGGAGCTGGACCCCCCGGCCCTCACCGCCGCCTCGCCGCCGGCCGGCCGGGTGGTGCGCGGCGTGGTGCCGGTCTCCGTGCAGCTGGCCGACCCGTCGTCGGTGGCGCGCCTGGCCCTGTCCGCCGGGGGCCGCACGCTCGCGCGCGTCACCACCCGCGACCGGGCGGCGGGGCGGCTGGACACGCGGACGCTCCCCGACGGCCGCCACCCGGTCGTCGTCGAGGCCGCCGACTGGCCCGGCAACCCGATGCGGATCGAGTGGTGGGTGCGCGTCGACAACACGCGCCCGGTGGCGCGGGTGGTGCAGCTGGGCCTGGCGCGCGCGCCGCGTCCGGCCGCCCGTCGGCGCCCCCGCCCCCGGGTCCGGCCCCTGCCGCCGCGGCCGGCCACCCTGCGCGTCCGCCTGTCCGACGCGGGCGGGGGGACGCTGCGGCTGCAGGTGCGGCTCAACGGCGGCCGGGCCCGCACGCTGCGGGTCCCGGCCCGCGCCGGGGTGCGCCGGGTGCCCCTCGGGCGCCTCCGCCCGGGGCGCGCGCGCGTGGAGGTGCGGGTGTCCGACGCGGCGGGGAACGTGCGCGTCCTGCGGACCACCCGGGTGCTCCGCTAGGGGGTCGCACGACCGTCCGCGCGGGTCTGGACACCCCCCCTCCGGTGGCGCACAATGCGCGACGCGTCACATCTGCCACGACCCCGACCCCGGAGGACGCAATGCCCCTCGACCGCGCCACCAAGAGCGCCCTGCGTGACAGGGTCTCCCTCGCCAACAAGTCCAACGTGGACGACGTCGCCCAGCAGGTCGTGGAGGCGCGTTCCGGTCTCGCCGAGGACGACCCGGACTACACGCGTCTCAGCGGCTGGCTCCAGGACCTCGAGGTCATCAAGGGCGGCAAGGTGATCGGCCGCTTCGGCGACTGACACGCGCGCGGGGACGCCGGCGCCCCCGCCGCCGGCGTCCTACCGCGCCCGGGGCGGCCGCTGCACCTGCATCAGCCGCTGCAGCCGGCGCGTCTCCGCGAGGGGGTTGACGGCGCGGCCCACCGGCGCGGCCGACTGCCCCCGCTCGATCCGCCCCTGGCGGCCCTCGCGCGCCTCGACCCACCGCTCGTACGAGCTGATCAGGTCGAGGACCTGGCGCACCACCTCCATCCCGGCCTCGGTGGGCCGGAAGGGCTCGCCGTCCAGCAGCACGGCGCGGTCGCCCGCGCGGTAGACCAGCTCGCCCGCGCCGGGGCGCGCGACCCGCAGCGCCGCCGCGCTGACGCGGATGCCCAGCCCGTGCCACTCGCGCTTCAGCACCCCGGGCTCGACGGCCGGGCGGAACCCGAAGGCCCGCATGCGCCGCCGCTCGTCGGCCGCCGACCACAGGCTGTGCGCACCCTCGAGGACGCTGCGCAGCCTCTCCCCGAACTCGGCGTCGGGCCCCTCGGGGGGGAAGGGGGGGAGTGCGGCCGTCACGCGCCGCAGTATGCACTCTGGCGCCCGCGGCCAGAGCGCGCTATCCTCCTCGGCCTTGTCCGGCTCGTCGGATTGATCACGGCCGTCCCGCTCCGTCCGCAGCGTTCCGTCGCGGACCGGGTCCGGCTGCCCTCGTACGCCCGAGAATGTGATACGGTGACCGGCCGCCGTTCTTTCTGCGGACGTGGTGACCCGGACTGCCCCCCGGTCTCGCCCGCCCGCCACGATCTCAGCCCAGGAGGCCCTGCGACTTGAGCAAGGTTAGAGCCGCCCGCGTCCGTCGCTCCTTCTCCCGTCTGGGCAGTGTCGAGGAGGTCCCCGACCTCATCGACATCCAGCGCGCGTCTTTCGAGTGGTTCCTCAACGAGGGCCTCCGCGAGACCATCGACGACATCTCGCCGATCGAGGACTTCACCGGCACGCTCGCCGTCCAGTTCGGCAAGTACAGCATCGGCGGGTGGGAGCCCGGCATGCCGATGGACCACGTCGTCGCGAACAACGACATCAAGGAGTGCCGGGAGAAGGACCTGATCTACGCGGCGCCGCTCACGATGGAGGTCGCCTTCGTCAACCGCGAGACGGGCGAGATCCGCGAGCAGAAGGTCTTCATGGGCGACCTGCCGCTGATGACCGACTGGGGCACCTTCATCATCAACGGCACCGAGCGGGTGGTGGTCACCCAGCTGGTGCGGTCGCCGGGCGCCTACGTCATGGAGCCCAAGGACCCCGAGAAGCAGGTCTTCCAGGCCAACCTGATGCCGTCGCGCGGCTCCTGGGTGGAGCTCGAGATCGACAAGCGCGGCCAGGCCAACGTGCGCATCGACCGCAAGCGCAAGCTGCCGGTCACCACGCTGCTGTTCGCGCTGGGGTACACGCGCGACGACGTCGCGAACCTGTTCCGCGACCCGCGCGACCCGGAGCGGGTCAACCCGTTCATCCAGGCGACGCTGGACAAGGACGCCACCGAGGGCGCCCCGCAGAGCGGCGACCGCAACAGCCTCGCGGAGCTGGAGGCGATCGCCTCCGAGATGCGGCAGATGTGGGAGGGCGTCGAGGCCCTGCCCGCCGACGAGCGGCTGCGCGTCGAGGCCGAGGTCGAGAAGCTCGAGAAGCGCATCGACCAGCGCGCCGGCGAGCTCATGCAGCACGCCCTGGTCGAGGTGTTCAAGAAGCAGCGCCCGGGCGAGCCGCCCACCATCGACAACTCCAAGTCGCTGGTGCGGTCGCTGTTCTTCGACCCCAAGCGCTACGACCTCACCAAGGTCGGCCGCTACAAGCTCAACGCCCGCCTGCACGCGAGCGTCGACCAGCGGGTGCGCACCCTCACCAACCCCCGCTTCACCGGCCGCCTGTCGGGCATGAGCGACGACCTCGTCGACCTCATCCGGATCCTGGTCGACCTGCCGGTGCGCATCGGCGTGCCCGAGGACTCCAAGGACTTCGCCGCCGACGCGATGGTGCTGCCGCGCGACGAGATCACGGGCGAGCTCGACGAGTACGAGCACTTCGGCAACCGGCGCCTGCGCACGGTGGGCGAGCTCATCCAGGAGGCGTTCCGCGTCGGGCTGTACCGCATGGAGCGCGTGGTGCGCGAGCGGATGAGCACCGAGGACGTCGACACCATCACGCCGCAGACGATCATCAACATCCGGCCCGTGGTGGCGGCGCTGAAGGAGTTCTTCGGCTCCTCGCAGCTGTCGCAGTTCATGGACCAGACGAACACCCTGTCGGGCCTCACCCACCGGCGCCGCCTGTCGGCGCTGGGTGCCGGCGGCCTCACCCGGGAGCGCGCCCCCATCGAGGTGCGCGACGTGCACCCCACGCACTACGGGCGCATGTGCCCGATCGAGACCCCGGAGGGCCCCAACATCGGCCTCATCGGGTCGCTGTCCTCCTACGCCACCGTCAACGAGTTCGGCTTCATCCAGAGCCGGTACCGGCGGGTGGTCGACGGGCAGGTCACCGACCAGCTCGAGTGGCTGGACGCCACGCAGGAGGAGAACAAGGTCATCGCCCAGGCGAACGCCGAGCTCGGCGCGGACGGCCGGCTGGTCGGGCCCGTGCTGTGCCGCCGCAACGGCGAGCCGGAGCTGATGGACCCGTCCGACGTGGACTTCATGGACGTCTCGCCGGACCAGATCGTGTCCGTGGGCACGGCGCTCATCCCGTTCCTCGAGCACGACGACGCGAACCGGGCGCTCATGGGCGCCAACATGCAGCGTCAGGCCGTGCCGCTGGTGATCACCGAGGCGCCGCTGGTGGGCACCGGCATGGAGCGCCGCGCCGCCATCGACAGCCGCGACGTCATCGTGTCGCGCGGCGACGGCCGGGTGGTCAACCTGGACGCCGAGCACATCGTGGTGGAGGACGAGCAGGGCGAGCTGGAGCACTACGAGCTCGAGAAGTTCAAGCGCTCCAACCAGGGCACGCTCATCCACCAGAAGCCGATCGTCCGCCTGGGCGACCCCGTGGCGCGCGGGGACGTGCTCGCCGACGGCTCGTCCACGGACCAGGGCGAGCTGGCGCTGGGCAGCAACATCCGCGTCGCCTTCATGTCCTGGGAGGGCTACAACTTCGAGGACGCGATCATCATCTCGGAGCGCCTCGTCAAGGACGACGTGCTCTCCTCGATCCACATCGAGGAGTACGAGATCGACGCCCGCGCCACGAAGCTGGGCGCCGAGGAGATCACGCGCGACATCCCGAACCGCTCGGAGGAGTCCCTCAAGGACCTCGACGAGCGCGGCATCGTGCGGATCGGCGCGGAGGTCACCTCGGGCGACCTGCTGGTGGGCAAGGTCACGCCGAAGGGCGAGACCGAGCTGACCGCCGAGGAGAAGCTGATCCGCGCCATCTTCAAGGAGAAGGCCGGCGAGGTCCGCGACACCTCCCTCAAGGTCCCGCACGGCGAGGGCGGCAAGGTCATCGACGTCAAGGTGTTCAGCCGCGAGGACGGCGACGACCTGCCCCCGGGCGTCAACCAGCTGGTGCGCGTCTACGTGGCCAAGCGGCGCAAGATCGCCGAGGGCGACAAGCTGGCCGGCCGCCACGGCAACAAGGGCGTCATCTCGAAGATCGTCCCCGAGGAGGACATGCCGTTCCTGGCGGACGGCACGCCGATCGACATGATCCTGAACCCGCTGGGCGTGCCGAGCCGCATGAACATCGGGCAGATCCTGGAGACCCACCTCGGCTGGGCGGCGCACTACGGCTGGCACCCCGACGGCGACGGGAACGGCGACGGCGACGGGGCCCGTCCCGAGCGCACGTTCGTGGCCACGCCCGTGTTCGACGGCGCCACGCCCGAGGACGTCGACGAGGCCCTCATCCGCTGGAACGAGAGCCACCCGGACAACCCGATCCGCCTGTCGGTGGACGACTCCGACCGGGCCGGCCGCCGGTGCTCCGGCAAGATGCAGCTGTTCAACGGGCGCACGGGCGAGCCGTACGACGGCAAGGTCACCGTGGGCTTCATGTACATGCTGAAGCTGCTCCACCTGGTGGACGACAAGATCCACGCCCGCTCCACGGGCCCGTACTCGCTCGTCACCCAGCAGCCGCTGGGCGGCAAGGCGCAGTTCGGCGGGCAGCGCTTCGGCGAGATGGAGGTGTGGGCCCTGGAGGCGTACGGCGCCGCCTACACGCTCCAGGAGATGCTCACCATCAAGAGCGACGACACCGTCGGGCGCGTCAAGGCGTACGAGGCGATCGTCAAGGGCGAGAACATCCAGGAGCCCTCCATCCCGGAGAGCTTCAAGGTGCTGCTCAAGGAGATGCAGAGCCTCGGACTGGACGTCAGGGTCCAGGGCGAGAGCGGCCCGGAGCTGGTCAGCCGCGACGAGGACGACGACCTCCTGCGGGCGGCCGAGGAGCTGGGCATCGACCTGTCGGGCGGGGTCGGCGGGATGCGCCGCGAGCAGCAGGCCACGGACGGCGACGAGGCGCCGGCGGAGGTCGTCGCGACGATGACCGAGCCCGCCGACGCCAGCGAGGAAGAGGCCGAGAGCTGACCGGGTCCCCCGCGGCCGCCGACGGCGGCCGCGGGGTCACATCCCTGGACGGCTCCCCTGCGGCGCTGCGCGGCGCCGCGCGTCACACGAAAGGTGTGTGGGCGTGATCGATATCAACAACTTCGACTCCATCACGATCGGCCTGGCCTCCCCCAAGCAGATCCGTGCGTGGTCCTCGGGCGAGGTCACCAAGCCCGAGACCATCAACTACCGCACGCTCAAGCCGGAGAAGGACGGGCTCTTCTGCGAGAAGATCTTCGGTCCGACCAAGGACTGGGAGTGCTACTGCGGTAAGTACAAGCGCGTCCGCTACAAGGGCATCATCTGCGAGCGCTGCGGCGTCGAGGTGACGCGGGCGAAGGTGCGCCGCGAGCGCATGGGTCACATCGACCTGGCCGCGCCCGTCAGCCACATCTGGTTCTTCAAGGGCGTCCCGAGCCGCATCGGTTACATGCTCGACATCGCCCCGAAGGAGCTCGAGAAGGTCCTCTACTACGCCGCGTCGATCGTGACGCAGGTGGACGACGAGTCCCGTGCCCGCGACCTGGACATGCTCCAGGACCGCGTCAACGAGGTCATCGAGCAGTACAACCAGGACCGCGAGGAGCGGGTGCTGGAGCTGGAGGAGCGGCGCGACCGGCGCCACGCCTGGCTGCGCGGCGAGGCCGGCACCGAGGGCTTCTCCGACGACGACTTCTACTGGATGGACGACCTCCAGCGGGACCGCACGTCCGACGACCCGGCCGCCAAGCGGGAGCTCACCGACGCCGACCGGCGGCAGGCCGAGACGGAGCTCCGCAAGGAGACCGACATGTCCGTCCGGGACATCGAGCGGTACACCGAGGAGGCCATCGAGCGGATCCAGAACGCCTGGGCCACCTTCCGTGAGCTCCGGCCCCGGCAGATCGAGTCCGACGAGCAGCTGTTCCGCGAGATGCGCGAGCGGTTCGGCTCGCCGCACGGCTTCGGCGAGTACTTCCAGGGCGGCATGGGCGCGCAGGCCATCCGCGAGCTGCTGCGCGGCGTCGACCTCGACGAGGAGGCCGAGCGCCTCCGCGACACCATCCGCACCTCGAAGGGGCAGCGGCAGGCGCGCGCCCTGAAGCGGCTGAAGGTCGTCTCGGCGTTCCGCCGATCCGACAACCGGCCCGAGTGGATGGTGCTGGAGGCCGTGCCGGTGATCCCGCCGGAGCTGCGCCCGATGGTGCAGCTGGACGGCGGCCGCTTCGCCACCAGCGACCTCAACGACCTGTACCGGCGCGTGATCAACCGGAACAACCGGCTCAAGCGCCTGCTCGACCTCGGCGCCCCCGAGATCATCGTGAACAACGAGAAGCGCATGCTGCAGGAGGCCGTCGACGCGCTGTTCGACAACGGCCGGCGCGGCCGCGCGGTCACCGGCCCGGGCAACCGGCCGCTGAAGTCGCTGTCCGACATGCTCAAGGGCAAGCAGGGCCGCTTCCGGCAGAACCTGCTCGGCAAGCGCGTCGACTACTCCGGGCGCTCGGTCATCGTGGCCGGCCCCGAGCTGCGCCTGCACCAGTGCGGGCTGCCCAAGCTGATGGCGCTGGAGCTCTTCAAGCCGTTCATCATGAGCCGGCTCGTCGAGCGCAAGCAGGTCATGAACATCAAGGCCGCCAAGAAGCTGGTGGACGCGATGGTCCCCGAGGTGTGGGACGTGCTCGAGGAGGTCATCCACGAGCACCCGGTGCTGCTCAACCGGGCGCCCACCCTGCACCGCCTCGGCATCCAGGCCTTCGAGCCGGTGCTGGTGGAGGGCAAGGCCATCCAGATCCACCCGCTGGTCTGCACCGCCTTCAACGCCGACTTCGACGGCGACCAGATGGCGGTCCACCTCCCCCTGTCGGTGGAGGCGCAGGCCGAGGCGCGCATCCTGATGCTCTCGGCGAACAACATCCTGTCGCCGGCCAACGGCCGTCCCATCGCCGTGCCGTCCCAGGACATGGTGCTGGGCCTCTACTACCTCACGTTCTGCCGGGCGCTCGACGTGCGCCGGCGGTCCGCGGACGGCTCCGTGCGCACCGAGGCGATCGAGCTGCACGAGCTGGTCGACCCGCAGACCCGCGCGTGGCGCCTGCCCGAGGGCGCGGCCGACGCCCGGTTCGAGGGCGACGAGTTCCGCTTCCCCGAGAACGAGGGCTGGTCGGCCGACCCGTTCGCGCGCGCCGGCCTGCCGGAGCGGGTGCCGGTGTTCGGCAGCGTCGAGGAGGTCCGCGCGGCCTACGACCACAAGGCCGTCAAGCTCCAGGAGGTCGTCGCCCTGCGCGACCGCCGCCGCGGACTCGACGAGATCACCACGGTCGGCCGCGTGATCTTCAACCAGGAGATCGCCGCGAGCCTCGAGGCGGTGCTCGGGGGCGAGGCCCTCGCGCAGGCGCCCGCCCCGCGCGTCAACAAGGTGCTCACCAAGCGCGAGACCACCGACCTGGTCGAGCAGATGGTCAACCTCTACGGCCCGACCACGGTCTCCATGGCGCTCGACGCCTTCAAGGAGCTCGGGTTCCGGTACGCCTCGGCGTCGGGCATCACGATCTCCAAGAACGACATCGTGATCCCGCCGGAGAAGGGCGAGATCCTCGCCCGCTTCGACCAGGAGCTCGAGGAGGTCGAGGGCTACTTCGCCAGCGGCGAGATGAGCGTCGAGGAGCGACACGAGGCGGTCGTCAAGCTCTGGAACTCGGCCACCGACGAGGTGGGCCAGAAGATGGCCGAGCACCTCTTCCGCATCAACCCGATCCACATCATGGCCCGCTCGGGCGCCCGTGGGTCGTTCAAGCAGATCCAGCAGCTGGCCGGCATGCGCGGTCTCATGAACAACCCGAAGGGCGAGACCATCGAGCGCCCGATCAAGAGCAACTTCATGGAGGGGCTCTCGGTCCTCGAGTACTTCATCTCCACCCACGGCGCCCGCAAGGGTCTCGCGGACACGGCGCTGAAGACCGCCGACTCGGGCTACCTCACCCGGCGCCTGGTCGACGTCTCGCAGGACATGATCATCCGCGAGACCGACTGCGGCACCTCGGACGGCATCGACATGGAGGTCTTCCGTGACGACGCCCTCAACCTGAGCCTCGCGGGCCGCATGCTGCAGGGCCCCATCCGTGACGGCGCCACCGGCGAGGTCATCGTCGACCTGCGCGCGGAGGAGGAGCGGGTCGAGGTCGAGGACGGCCAGGAGATCGGCGGCCGCACGCTGATCACCAACGACATGGCCGCCCACATCGATGCGGTGTGCCGCGACGAGGACGGCAAGCCCCGCAACGCGGTCGCGTACGTCCGCTCGGCGCTCAAGTGCCGCAGCGACTTCGGCGTGTGCTCCTGCTGCTACGGGCGCAACCCGGCCTCCGGCCGCCTGTGCGAGCCCGGCGACGCGGTGGGCATCATCGCCGCGCAGTCGATCGGCGAGCCGGGCACGCAGCTGACCATGCGCACGTTCCACACCGGCGGCATCGCCGGCGCGGACATCACGCACGGCCTGCCGCGCGTCGTGGAGCTGTTCGAGGCGCGCAAGCCCAAGGCCCTCGCCCTGGTGGCGAAGGTCGACGGCTGGATCCGCATCGAGGACGACGACACGCGCCCGGGCGCGGCGCGCCTGGTGCTCGTCGAGCCGGAGTACGTGCCGGTCGACGACGCCGGCACGGGCGCCACCCGCCAGCCGGTGCGCGAGCACGCCTACGCGGTGGCCAAGCGCACCCAGATCACGGTCGACAACGGCGCGTGGGTGGCCGCGGGCGACCTGCTCACGGTGGGCTCGGCCTTCCCGGCCGACATCCTCGAGGCCGAGTCCGGCGTCGAGGTCGGCGTGCACGGCACGGTCACCAACATCACCGAGGAGTCGGGCATCACCGACCGGCCGGAGCGGTGGCTCAAGGTCGAGGTGGCCACGGAGGCGGGCGTCTCGATCCGCCACCTGCGCCTGCCCGTCGACCGGCCGGCGCCGCACCTCGAGGTGGGCATGGAGGTCCGGCCCGGATGGCGGATCCTCCCCGAGGGCGTCATCCGCGACCGCTCGACCAAGACCGAGCTGTACCTCGTGCGCGAGGTGCAGAACGTGTACCGGTCGCAGGGCGTGGACATCAACGACAAGCACATCGAGATCATCGTCCGGCAGATGCTCCGCAAGGTCCGCATCGAGGACGCCGGCCGCACGAGCTTCCTGCCCGGGCAGCTGGTGGACAAGCCGGTGCTCTACCGCGAGAACGCGCGGGCCCGGCGGGAGCGCTTCCAGGAGCTGCTGGGCGAGCGCGCCTCGGGTGACTGGACCGGCACGGACGCCGACCTGGACCGCGAGATCGGCGAGGCCGAGGCCAAGTACGAGCCGCTGATCCTGGGCATCACCAAGGCGTCGCTGGCGACGGAGTCGTTCCTGTCGGCGGCCTCCTTCCAGGAGACCACGAAGGTGCTCACCGACGCCGCCCTCGAGGGCAAGGTGGACCGCCTGCGCGGCCTCAAGGAGAACGTGATCATCGGCAAGCTCATCCCCGCCGCCACCGGCCTGCGCCGGTACCGGCAGCTGGAGATGGAGCCGGCCCGGCGCGCCCCGGCGCTGCTGGAGTTCGACCTCGACGAGCCGTACGCCGAGACCGACGACGAGGACTTCGTCCTCGGCGACGGCGAGGGCCAGACGTTCCACTTCGAGCCGGAGTCGCCCAACGGGCAGTAGTACCGGCAGGAGGTAGGTGGGTCCCGACGACCCCGCTCCCCAAGGGAGCGGGGTCGTCGTCGTTGTGGGGGCTTTCCCTTGACGAGACGGACTACCGCCGCCTCTCGGCCGATTACGGGGCGTATGGCGCGTCCGTCCAGCGGTCCCTCACCACCGCGCCTGTCGGCTGCCTGGTCGAGGGCGGACTACAGCCGCCTCGGGGCCGTGGGCGGGGCCCTTGGCCTGTCCGTCTGGCGGTCCCTCACCACCGCGCCTTGCGGCTGGCCTGCCACTGAGTCCAACTCGGCATCCATGCCTCGCGACTTCGGACTGTCCCTCCACGCGTCTGCCTGCCCGATCCCGGTCGGCCTTCGCTTCGGGTACCGATTGTCGATGGGACTTCCCAACCGGCGGGTCTCTGGTTGTCCGACAACCCAGGGGTGCCGGCGTCGTGCCCACACGTGGAAGCCGGGGCAGACCCGTGGACGGACAGAGTGGATCCACGAGGCATGGATGCCGAGTGCGAACCGGATCCAGGCAACCGAAGGCGCGGTGGTGACGGACAACCGAACGGGCGCGCCATACGCCCCGCAGCCGGCCGCGAGGCGGCTGTAGTCCGCTTAATTCCCCATACCGTCCGGGTCGGCGAAGCGGACGTGCAGGTGGTCGTCGTGGTTCGGCCACCGCACCACCACGCCGGCCGGGCCGTGCAGGTCCAGGTTCGGACCGATCAGGATCAGCGTCGCCCCCTGGGCGACGAGACGGTCGACGACGCGCTGGGTGAGCTCCCGGTCGTAGTTGCCCGGGTTCGCCGGCCCCTCCACGCCGTCGCGGCGCGGCAGGCGGATGTCCACGTCGAGGCCGTTCTGGTGGGAGCTGTGCCCCACCACCGGCCCTTGGAAGGGGCCGCCGCCGGGGCGGGAGAGGTCGCCGATCCCCAGGCGGGCCCGCCGCGGGTGCGTCCGGTCCCACCACTCGCCGAGGGCGATCACCTGGGAGACCAGCATCGAGGTGCCCCAGCGCCGGTCGGCGCCGCCGGGCGGCCGCTGCGTCGCCGGGTTGTAGGTGTAGTAGCCGGGGCCCCGGATGGGCAGGCGCACGGCCCCGGAGAGGGTGCCGCCGTTGGGCCCGCCATGGGCCACGCTGGCGTCGTGGAGGTCGACGATCGGGCCGCTGCGCTCGGAGTGCACGACGTTGACCTGCACCCGCATGGGCAGCTCCGCGTCGGACGGCCCCTCCTCGATCACCACCGGCGGGGTCGCCGCGGCCGACGCCTGACGGGGGCCGTCGCCCAGCGCGCCCAGCGGCACCGCCGCCAGGCACACCAGCAGCATGCTCACCCAGATCCAGGCGGGCCGCGTGCGCCGGCGCCGGCGGGAACGGGGCCGGGCGCGATGCGCCGGGGCCCGACGCGGCGCCGGGGGCGGGGCCGGATCGGCGGGCACGGCGGCGGGGGCCGGGACGTACGCGGCGGTCGCGGCGGACGCGGTCACACGGCGACGGTACCGCAGGTCCGCCGGGGCCGGTGAAAGCGCCATTGCCGCCGCCGGCCGCCCCGGCGTGACGGGTGGAGCCCTCGCCGCGGCCGGCGCGTCGTACCGTTGAGCCCGTGGTCCGCCGCCCCCGCCTCCTCGCCGCCCTGCTGGCGGCCGCCGTGCTCGTGGCGGTGGGGGTGGCGGCATGGAGGGCCGCGTCGCGCAGCACGCCCGTCAGCGAGGCGGACGCGGTCGCGGGTTTCCGCAGCGACCGCGGAGGGTCGCCGGCGGCGGCCTCGGCGCCGGGCGTGCCGGCGCCGGGCGTCTACACCTACCGCGCCTCCGGGCGGGAGGACGCGTCGCTGGGGCCCCTGTCGATCTCGCGATCCGTGCCCGCCGAGGTCCGCTACGTCGTGACGCGGCGGCCGGGCGGCTACGCGGTGGAGCTGCGGGTGAGCGGCGAGCACGTGGAGGGCTACCGGTACCGGGTCACGCCGGGCTGGACCGACATGACCTGGCGCCGCGTCGACGTGACGTTCCTGGGCCTGGGCCGCGACGACCGCCGCGACGTGGTGCCCGCGGCACGCTGGATCCCCCGCCGCCCCGCCGCCGGCACGGGATGGGAGGTCGACTTCCTGACCGGCAGCCTGCGGACCCGCGGGCGGGGGCGGGTCACCGGCCGCGGCGTCCTCCCCCTGGACGGCCGCCCGGAGCCCGTGTCCGTCGTCCGCACGGTCACCCGCACCTCCGGGGCGCACGGCGGCGGGCGCGACGAGACCGTCTGGTGGTCGCCACGGCTCGCGCTCCCGGTGCGCATGATCAGCGACACCCGGCTGGGCGGCGTCGCGGGCTTCCGCGGGCGGCTCCGCCTGGACCTGGTGTCCGCCACGCCGGCCCGCTGAGCACGGGTGGGGGACGGGCGCCGCTGGTCGTGGCGGGCCCCCTGACCCTCTGCTAACGTCCCTCGGCCGTCTCCCCGGGCGGCAGGAATGCCACTGCTCGAACAAAGGCGCTCGTGCCCACGATCAACCAGCTCGTCCGCAAGGGACGCACACCGAAGACGGCGGCCACGTCGACGCCGGCGCTGCGCGGCGCCCCGCAGAAGCGCGGCGTCTGCACCCGCGTCTACACCACCACTCCGAAGAAGCCCAACTCGGCGCTCCGCAAGGTGTGCCGTGTCCGTCTGACCAACCAGATGGAGATCACCTGCTACATCCCGGGTGAGGGGCACAACCTCCAGGAGCACTCGGTGGTCCTCGTCCGCGGCGGTCGCGTCAAGGACCTGCCGGGCGTGCGGTACAAGGTCATCCGGGCCGCCCTCGACGCCGCCGGCGTCAACGGGCGCCGCAAGGCGCGCTCCAAGTACGGCGCGAAGACGCCCAAGTAATGCCGCGTCGCGCCATCATCGCCCGCCGTCCGCTGGATGCGGACCCGGTCTACAACAGCCAGCTCGTCACGCAGCTGATCAACAAGGTCCTGCAGGACGGCAAGAAGTCCGTCGCCGAGCACATCGTCTACGACGCCCTCGAGCGCATCCGCGACCGCACGGGTCGCGAGCCGGTGGCCGTCGCCGAGGAGGCGATCCGCAACATCACCCCGATGCTCGAGGTGAAGTCGCGGCGCGTCGGTGGCGCCACCTACCAGGTGCCGATCGAGGTGCAGCCGCGCCGCGGCCGCACCCTCGCCGTGCGCTGGGTCGTCTCGTTCGCCCGTCAGCGCCGCGAGAAGCAGATGAGCGAGCGGCTCGCGAACGAGCTGCTGGACGCGCTCGGCTCGCAGGGCGGGGCGTTCAAGCGCAAGGACGACCTCTACCGCATGGCCCAGGCCAACAAGGCCTTCGCCCACTACCGCTGGTAGCACCCGTCCGGGCCCACGGGCCCGGGGTGCGCCACAGCACGATCCACGAGCCACCGACGGCGCGCCCCCTCCGGGCGCGCTCGGCATGAGAGGGCAGGTGAACAGGCGTGTCGACGGCAGCCAAGAGGGTCCCGCTCGAGCGGGTGCGCAACATCGGAATCATGGCGCACATCGACGCCGGCAAGACGACGACGACGGAGCGCATCCTCTACTACACGGGCCGCCTGCACCGCATGGGTGAGGTCCACGAGGGTGCCGCCACGATGGACTGGATGGCGCAGGAGCAGGAGCGCGGCATCACCATCACGAGCGCCGCCACCACCTGCTTCTGGCGGGACCACCGCATCAACATCATCGACACCCCGGGCCACGTCGACTTCACCGTCGAGGTGGAGCGGTCGCTGCGCGTGCTCGACGGCGCGGTCGCGCTGTTCGACTCGGTCGCGGGCGTGGAGCCGCAGAGCGAGACGGTGTGGCGCCAGGCCGACCGGTACGGCGTGCCGCGCATCGCGTACGTCAACAAGATGGACCGCATCGGCGCCGACTTCGGCAAGGCCGTGCAGACGATGATCGACCGCCTCGGCGCCAACGCCGTGCCGATCCAGCTGCCGATCGGGGCCGAGTCCGAGTTCGCGGGCATCGTCGACCTCATCCGCATGGAGGGGATCGTCTACACGGACGACCTCGGCACCAAGACGGAGTCGACCGGCATCCCGGCCGACCTGCAGGACGAGGCCGAGGCCGCCCGTGAGGCCCTCGTCGAGGCGCTCGCCGACACCGACGACGCCCTCGCCGAGGCCTACCTGGAGGGCGAGGAGATCACCCCCGAGCGGCTGCACCAGGCCGTCCGCTCCGCCGTGCTGCGCAACGTGATCACCCCGGTGCTCTGCGGCTCCTCGTTCAAGAACAAGGGCGTGCAGCCGCTGCTGGACGCGATCGTCGACTTCCTGCCGTCGCCCCTGGACGTTCCGCCCGCCGAGGGCACCGTCCCCGGGCACGACGAGGAGCACATCACGCGGCCGCCGTCCGAGAAGGAGCCCTTCGCGGCGCTCGCCTTCAAGGTCATGAGCGACCCCTACGTGGGCCGGCTCACCTACCTGCGCGTGTACTCCGGCAGCCTCGCCAGCGGCGGCCCGCTGGTGAACGCCACCAAGGAGCGCAAGGAGCGGGCGGGGCGGCTGCTGATGATGCACGCCAACCACCGCGAGGACGTCGACTCGGTCGCCGCCGGCGACATCGTCGCGGCCGTGGGCCTGAAGTCCACGACCACCGGCGACACGCTGGCCGATCCGGCCGCGCCGATCGTGCTCGAGAAGATGACCTTCCCCGAGCCGGTCATCCGGCTGGCGATCGAGCCCAAGACCAAGCAGGACCAGGAGAAGCTGTCGGTCGCGCTCGCGCGCCTCTCCGACGAGGACCCGACGTTCCGCGTGCGCACCGACGAGGAGACCGGCCAGACGGTCATCGCCGGCATGGGCGAGCTGCACCTGGAGATCATCGTCGACCGCCTCATGCGCGAGTTCAACGTGGACGCCAACGTGGGCGCCCCCCAGGTGGCCTACCGCGAGACGATCCGCAAGGCGGTGGAGAAGGTCGAGGGCCGCTTCGTGCGCCAGACCGGTGGCCGCGGCCAGTACGGCCACGTCATCATCCGGCTGGAGCCCAACGAGGCGGGCGGTGGCTACCTCTTCGAGAGCAAGATCGTCGGAGGTTCGATCCCCCGGGAGTACATCCCGGCGGTCGACGCCGGCATCAAGGAGGCCCTCGAGAGCGGCGTCGTGGCCGGCTACCCGATGGTCGACGTCAAGGTCCAGCTGGTCGACGGCACCTACCACGACGTGGACTCCTCGGAGATGGCCTTCAAGATCGCCGGTTCGATGGCGGTCAAGGAGGGCGCGCGCCGGGCGAGCCCCGCGCTGCTCGAGCCGCTGATGGCCGTCGAGGTGGTGGCGCCGAAGGAGTTCGTCGGCACCGTCGTGGGCGACCTCACCCGCCGCCGGGGCCGCATCGCCGGCACCGAGCCGCGCGGCGGCGGCCTGGAGGTGGTCAACGCCTCGGTGCCGCTCTCCGAGATGTTCGGCTACGCCACCTCGGTGCGGTCGGCGACGCAGGGCCGGGCGACCTTCACGATGCAGTTCGACCGGTACGGCGAGGTGCCGAACTCCATCGCGCAGGAGATCCAGCAGAAGGTGGGCGCCGCCGCCTAGCGCGGAGCCGCTCCACCCGCAGGTCCCGGACGGGGGCCGCGCCGCCCGGCGCGGCCCCCGTCGTCGTTCCGGGGCCTACGCCCCCGGTCAGGGGCACGCCCCCGTGTCCCCGTCGCCGACCACGGTCACCTCGCAGCCGTCCCCGGCCGTCGCCGTGTTGCCGGAGCCCACCGCGGTCGCCGAGCCGCCGTCCCCGGCCGTCGCCGTGTTGCCGTAACCCACCGCGGTCGCCGTGCCGCCGTCGGTCGTCGCCCTGTTGCGCCGGCCCACCGCGTCGGCCGTGCCGCCATCGCTCGCCGTCGCCGTGTTGCGCTCCCCGACCGCGCTCGCCGTGCCGCCACCGGTCGCCGTGGCGGTGTTGCCCGAGCCCACCGCGGTCGCGGAGCTCCCCGCGCCCATGGCCCGGGCGCGATTGCGCTCCCCCAGCGCCGCCGCGGTCGCCCCGTCCCCGCGGGCGATCGCCACGTTCGATCCCCCGGTCGTCGCGCAGGTCGCCGTGCCCTTCTGGACGCGCTGCGTCCCGTTGGTGGAGACGCACACGTCGGCTGCTGCGGCGCCGCCGCCGGCGCCGGCGCCGAGGACGACGCCCGTCACGACGAGTCCGGTGAGTGCGGCTCGCAGCGAGCGGGTCGATGGGCGGTGGTGCGTCATCTCTGGGGCTCCTCGTCGAGGGTCGGTCGGGCGATCGTCGCGGATTCGCCAGTTCGGAGCCACCTCCGTCCCCCTCACCGCCGCTCCGCCCACCCGGCTCCCCGCGGACGGAGCGGGCCGGCACGGGTGGACGACCGGCAGGACTGCGGCGCCACCGCGATCGACGCGGTCCCCATGTCCCCCGCGCAGCGCGGAGGCAGGCCCCCGGCGTGGGCGCCGCCCGGGCCTATCGGTGCGCCCGGTCGGCCTCGAGCCGGAACACCGGGTGCCGGTCGGCGATCCGCGCGACGTCCTCCCGACCGAACGTCTCCGGGAGGTCGAAGAAGCGCCCCGTGAGGCGCCGGTTGCGCCGGATGTACTCCTCCAGCACGGGCAGCCGCTCCTCGCCGTGCACCTCGACGCAGCGGAAGGGCCAGCGGCGGAGGCCGCGGCGGAGATCGCCCCTGCCGTGGGCCCGCAGATTGCGCACCCAGGCCGTCTCGCCACGCGGCGCGACGAGGTGGCGCACGCCGCCGCGCCCGGACGGGATCACGGGCACCCGCCGGGGCAGGCCCGTGCGCCGGCCGCGGGTCTCCAGGATCCAGACCCCGCGCAGGGGCAGGCCGAGGCGGCCGACCAGCACCCGCAGCACGCCGTCGAGGGCACCGCGCGGCACGCCGCGGCGGCCGCCACGCCGGGGGTCGATCACGTCAGCGCTTCCCGCAGCAGCTGGGCGGGGTGCACCGCCGGCACGCCGGCGAGCTCGGCCACCTGATGCCGGCACGAGGTGCCGGGCGCCACCACCAGCGGGGCGCCCGCCACGGCCGGCAGCAGCCGGTCGGCCGCGATCGCGCGCGACACGTCCGGGTGCCGGTAGCCGAACGCCCCGGCCATGCCGCAGCATCCGGCGCCGGAGGGACGCGCCTCCACGCCCGGCAGGGCGTCGAGCAGCGCGCCCAGCGACGCCCCGTCGCCGAGCGCACGTGAGTGGCAATGGGCGTGGGTGACCGCCCCCCGCACGTCGCCGCGCAGCGGCGGCAGCCCGGTGTCGAGCAGATGGCGCTCCAGGCTCCGCACCGCGCCGGCCACCCAGGCCACCCGCGGGTCGTCCGGCAGCAGGTGGGCCGCGTCGCCCCGGAGCATCGACCAGCACGAGGGCTCCAGCACCACCACGGGCACGCCCTCCATCGCCAGCGGCGCGAGCCGGTCGAGCAACCCCCGCAGCGCCGCCCGTGCGACCCCCACGCGCCCCTCCGACAGCGCCGGCCGGCCGCAGCAGCCGCCCGCGATCACCCGCACCCGCGCCCCGCTGCGCTCGAGCACGGTCAGCGCGGCGTCGCCCACGTCCGGCTCCAGGTACCGGGTGAAGGTGTCGGCCAGCAGTGCGACCGGTTGCCCGTCCGCCGCGCGCGGGGCGGGCCGCCAGGGTCGGACGGGCGCGGGCAGCCGGCGGCCCACCACCCGCCCCGCCAGGCGGGCGCCCAGGGCGGACACCCGGGGCGCGCGCGCACCCAGGGCCAGCAGCGTGGGCGTGCGGGCGCGCAGGCGGGTGCCCAGCGGGACCCCCTGCGCCCGGTGCCGGTGGACGAGGGCCTCCACCTTGAGGCGCGCGATGTCGACCGAGGCGGGGCACTCGTGCGCGCAGGCCTTGCACGACAGGCACAGCTCCAGGGCCTCGTGCAGCCCCGGGTCCGCGAGCCCCCCGGGCAGCCGGCCCTCGAGGGCGGCCCGCAGGAGCACCGCCCGCCCGCGGGTGGCGTGCCGCTCGTCGCCGAGGGCCTGGAAGCTGGGGCACATGGCGCCCGTGCGCTGGCGGCAGGTGCCGTTGTTGTTGCAGGCCTCGGCGGCGCGCGCGAGGCCGCCCTCCGGCGCGAACGACAGCGCGGTGCGGTGGCGCGCGCGCGGCGGGGAGGCCCGCAGGCGCAGCCCGGCGTCCAGGGGGTCGGCGTCCACCAGCACGCCGGGGTTCAGGATCCCCTGGGGATCGAGCGTCCGCCGCAGCGCGCGGAAGGCGGCCATCGTGCGGGGCGGGAACATCCGCGGCAGCAGCTCGCCGCGGGCCCGCCCGTCGCCGTGCTCGCCCGACAGCGACCCGCCGGCGGCCACCACCAGGTCGGCGACACCCTCGGCCATGCGCCGCAGGCGGGCGGGGGCGTCGGGCGCGCGCAGGTCCATCAGGGGCCGGATGTGCAGGCACCCGACGCTGGCGTGGCCGTACCAGACCGCCGGCACCCCCTCCTCGGCCAGGAGGGCGCGCACGTCCGCCGCGAAGCCGGCGACGCGCTCGGGCGGCACGGCGGGATCCTCGATGATCGCCACCGGCTTCGCGTCGGGCACGACGGGCGCGTCGAACCCCTCGCCCCGCAGCGCCCGGGCGATGCCGGCGCGGCGCACCGCCCACACGGCCGCCTGCCCCTCCGGGTCCAGCACCACCCGGGCGCCGTCCAGCGCGCCGGCGGCCGCGCGGACCTCCTCGGGGGCGCCGCTGTACTCGACCACCAGCATGCTCGCGGCGCCCGCGGCGAACCCCACGAGCCCGGCCGTCGCCCCGGCCCGGTTCGCCGGGTCGAGCATGGCGGCGTCCATCAGCTCGATGGCCGAGGGACCGGTTCGCAGCAGGTCGGGCACGGCGCGCAGGGCGCCGTCCACGTCCGCGAACGGCAGCAGCGCCAGGCCCCGGGCCGCGGGCAGCCCCACCAGGCGCAGGCGCGCCGACAGGATGACGGCCAGGGTGCCCTCGGCGCCGCAGACGACCCGGGGCCAGTCGGGGTCGGGACCCGCCAGCGCGTCCAGCAGGTACCCCGAGGCCCGGCGCAGCAGCGCCGGCCCGGACCACTCGGCGGCGAGGGGCGCGCACGCCGCGAGCGCGGGGGGCGGCGCCGCGCCGCGCCGCAGGGTCGCGCGGGTGCCGTCGGCCAGCACCACGTCGAGCGCGACGACGTGGTCGGCGGTCATGCCGTGCACCACCGACCGGGCGCCCGCGGAGTTGTTGGAGATCATCCCGCCCAGGGTGGCGCGGCCGGCCGTGGCGACGTCGGCCCCGAAGACCAGCCCGTGGCGCGCGGCGGCCAGATTCAGCCGGTCGAGCACGGCGCCGGGGCCGACGACGGCCTCCCGCCGGTCGGGGTCGATGCGGATGGCGTCCAGGGCGGAGCAGTCGACCACCAGGCCCGTGCCGACGGTCTGTCCGGCCAGGCTGGTGCCCGCGCCGCGCATGGTGAGCGGCACCCCCTCGGTCCGGCACGCGTCGAGCGCCGCGGGCAGGTCGTCCGCCGCCGCCGCGCGCAGCACCGCGAGGGGCCGCCGGCGGTAGATGCTGGCGTCCGCGGCGTACAGCTCGCGGCTCGCGGCGTCGATGCGGAGATCACCGGCGACGCGGGCCTGCAGACGTCCGATCGCGTCCGGTACCCTCACGGGGCCCAATGGTAGAGGTCGTCGGGCCGACGCCCGCCGGTACGGCGGACGGGCGCTCCCGGGCGGCCTTGCGGGCCCCTGGGGCCCTCGCTACTCTACCCGGGCTTTACGGCGTTCCGGTTCTGCCTGCGCGGCCTCGTGGCCGCGCGTTTTGTGCCGGGGCCCGTACGTCCGTAGACCCCCCGCGGCCGGCCGCCGCGGGAACCGGTGCCCGACAGGAGCGTTTGATGGCCAAAGCGAAATTCGACAGGTCCAAGCCCCACGTGAACGTGGGCACCATCGGCCACGTCGACCATGGCAAGACCACGCTCACGGCCGCGATCACCCGGGTCCTCGCCGAGCGGTACGGCGGCGGCAAGGCCATCGCCTTCGACGAGATCGACAAGGCTCCCGAGGAGCGCGAGCGCGGCATCACGATCGCGACGGCGCACGTGGAGTACGAGACCGAGAACCGGCACTACGCCCACGTGGACTGCCCGGGGCACGCGGACTACATCAAGAACATGATCACGGGCGCGGCGCAGATGGACGGCGCCATCCTGGTGGTGTCCGCCGCCGACGGTCCCATGCCCCAGACCCGTGAGCACATCCTGCTCGCCCGTCAGGTCGGCGTGCCGTCGATCGTCGTGTTCCTGAACAAGGCCGACATGGTCGACGACCCCGAGCTGCTCGAGCTGGTCGAGCTCGAGGTACGCGAGCTGCTCTCCGAGTACGAGTTCCCCGGCGACGACATCCCGGTCATCGCCGGCTCGGCGCTGAACGCGCTGAACGGCGACGCCGAGGCGGCCGAGGGGATCATCGCCCTCATGAAGGCGGTCGACGAGTACATCCCGGAGCCGGTCCGCCAGGTGGACCTGCCCTTCCTGATGCCGGTCGAGGACGTGTTCTCGATCACCGGCCGCGGCACCGTCGCGACCGGCCGCATCGAGCGCGGGATCATCAAGGTCGGCGAGACCGTCGAGGTCGTCGGCATGAAGCAGGAGACCGGCAGCACGGTGGTCACCGGCGTCGAGATGTTCCGCAAGCTCCTCGACGAGGGGCGCGCGGGCGACAACGTCGGCTGCCTGCTCCGCGGCGTCAAGCGCGAGGACATCGAGCGTGGCCAGGTGCTCGCGAAGCCGAAGAGCATCACCCCGCACACCAAGTTCCGCGCGCAGGTGTACGTGCTCTCCAAGGAGGAGGGCGGCCGTCACACGCCGTTCTTCCCCGGCTACCGTCCCCAGTTCTACTTCCGCACGACGGACGTCACCGGCGTCGTCCAGCTGGAGGAGGGCGTGGAGATGATCATGCCCGGCGACAACGCCACCATGGAGGTCGAGCTGATCCAGCCGATCGCCATGGAGGAGGGCCTCCGGTTCGCCATCCGTGAGGGTGGGCGCACCGTCGGGGCCGGTGTCGTCGAGAAGATCAACGAGTAGCCCACGCAGTCGCTGACCCCGCCCTCCCCGTGAGGGGACGGCGGGGTTTCGTGTCTTTCACCGCTTTCAGAGGCGCAAGGTGCAGCAGAACAAGATCAGGATCAGGCTCAAGGCCTACGACCACGAGCAGATCGACCGCAGCGCGGCATCGATCGTGGAGACGGCGCAGCGCAGCGGGGCGACCGTCACCGGGCCGGTGCCGCTGCCCACCGAGCGCAACGTGTACGCGGTGATCCGGGGTCCGTTCAAGGACAAGGACTCCCAGGAGCACTTCGAGATCCGCACGCACAAGCGGCTGATCGACATCTACTCGCCCACCCCGCGCACCGTCGACTCGCTCATGCGGCTCGACCTGCCGGCGGGCGTCGACATCGAGATCAAGGCCTAGGCGTGCCGGCCATCATCGGACGCAAGCTGGGCATGACCCAGATCTTCGCCGAGGACGGGGCGCGCGTCGCGCTCACCGTCATCGAGGCGGGTCCCTGCCCGGTCACGCAGGTCAAGACCGCCGACGGCGACGGCTACGAGGCCGTCCAGCTCGGGTTCGGGGCGGTGCGTCCCAAGCTGCTCAACAAGCCGGAGCTCGGCCACCTGCGCAAGGCGGGCGCGCCCCCGGTGCGGCACCTGCACGAGTTCGACCCCGGCGAGCTCGACGGCGACCTGTCCGTCGGGGACGTCGTCACCGTGGAGGCGTTCAGCCCCGGCCAGATGGTGCGCGTCACGGGCACCTCCAAGGGCAAGGGCTACGCCGGCACGATCAAGCGGCACAACTTCAAGCGCGGCCCCAAGTCGCACGGCTCGCACAACATCCGCCAGCCCGGCTCCATCGGCGCGGCCGCCTGGCCCGCGCGGGTGCAGAAGGGCCTGCGGATGAGCGGCCACATGGGCGCCGCCACCGTCACGCAGCGCGGCCTCCAGGTGGTCGACCGCGACCCCGAGCGCAACCTGCTGCTGGTGAAGGGCGCCGTCCCGGGCGCCGTCAACGGAATCGTGATCGTGAGGCCCGAATGAGCCCCCTGCCCCTCCTCGGGCCGGACGGCGCGGCCGCGTCGGAGCTGGAGCTGACGCCCGAGCTCGCCGCGCAGACGATCAAGCCCCACCTGGTGCACCAGACCGTGGTCAACGAGCTGGCCCGCCGCCGCCGCGGCACGCACGCCACCAAGACGCGCACCGACGTGCGCGGCGGTGGTGCCAAGCCGTGGCGCCAGAAGGGCACCGGCCGCGCCCGCCAGGGCTCCATCCGCGCCCCGCAGTGGACCGGTGGCGGCGTGGTGTTCGGCCCGCACCCGCGCGAGTACGGCGGCAAGGTCAACCGCAAGGTGCAGGTGCAGGCGTTCCGCTCGGCCCTCCGCGCGCACATCGAGCGCGGGTCGGTCGCGGTGATGGACGCCACGGGCTGGGACGCGCCCTCCACCAAGCGGGCGGCCGCGTACATCGCCGCCGGCCCGGCCGCGCTCGCCGCGGCGCGCCCGCTGCTGGTGGTGCTGGACGACCTCCAGGGCGTCGAGGCCCGCTCGTTCCGCAACCTGGCCGACGTCTACGTGCTCACCCCGTCCGACCTCGAGACGGTCGACGTGGTGGCCGCCCACGGCCTGCTGGTGGCCCGGTCCGCCTGGGAGCGCCTCGCGGCCGCCGGCCGCGGCCGCGCCGCGTCCACGGAGGTGTCCGCATGACCGCCTCGCTCCGCGACGACGTCCGCCGGGTCCTGATCCGGCCGGTCATCTCCGAGAAGAGCTTCCAGCTCGTGCAGGCGCACAACCAGTACACGTTCCGGGTCCTCGACTCGGCGCACAAGACGCTCGTCCGCCAGGCGGTCGAGGAGCAGTTCGACGTCACCGTGACGGACGTGCGCATCGTGAACGTGCGCAGCAAGCCGAAGCGCCGTGGCGTCACCCGCGGCCGCCGGCCGGGGTGGAAGAAGGCCATCGTGGAACTCACGCCGGGCGACCGCATCGACCTGTTCGAGGGCGCATAAGTCATGGGCATCAGGACCTACAAGCCGACCTCGCCGGGGCGGCGCTTCATCACGACCTCCGACTTCGAGGAGGTCACGAAGACCACCCCCGAGAAGTCGCTGCTGGAGCCGGTCAAGAAGTCGGGCGGCCGCAACAACAACGGGCGCATCACCACGCGCCACGTCGGCGGCGGCCACAAGCGGCGCTACCGCGTCATCGACTTCAAGCGGCAGAAGGACGGGATCCCGGCCAAGGTCGCCTCGATCGAGTACGACCCCAACCGGTCGGCGCGCATCGCCCTGCTCCACTACGTGGACGGCGAGAAGCGCTACATCCTGGCCCCGCTGCGCCTGGCGGTCGGCGACACGGTGATGAGCGGCCCCACGGCCGACATCAAGCCGGGCAACTGCCTGCCGCTGCGCGACATCCCCGTGGGCACGATCGTGCACAACATCGAGCTCAAGAGCGGTCGCGGCGGCCAGATGTGCCGCTCGGCCGGCACGGGCGCGCAGCTGATGGCGAAGGAGGGCGACTACGCCACCCTCCGGATGCCCTCCACCGAGATGCGCATGGTGCACATCGACTGCCGGGCGACCGTCGGGCAGGTCGGCAACGTGACGCACGAGAACCTCACCGGGGGCAAGGCCGGCCGCACGCGCTGGAAGGGCGTCCGCCCGACCGTCCGCGGCTCGGCCATGAACCCGGTGGACCACCCGCACGGCGGCGGCGAGGGCAAGAGCAACTCGGGCCGTCACCCGGTGACGCCGTGGGGCAAGCCCACGCACGGCTACCGCACGCGCGGCAAGCACAAGCTCAGCCAGAAGTACATCGTCCGCGGCCGCAAGCGCGGCAAGCACACCGAGGGGCGGTAAGCAGTGGGTCGCAGTGTCAAGAAGGGGCCCTTCGTGGACCCCACGCTGATGAAGCGGATCGACGACATGAACGGCGCCGGCGAGAAGCGCATGCTGCGCACCTGGTCGCGGGCGTCCACCGTCTTCCCGGAGATGGTGGGTCACACCATCGCCGTCCACGACGGGCGCAAGCACGTGCCCGTGTTCATCAGCGAGAGCATGGTGGGTCACAAGCTCGGCGAGTTCGCGCCCACGCGGGCGTACCGCGGGCACGCCGGGTCGGACCGCACCTCGAAGATGCGCTGACATGAGCCAGAAGCCCGAATCCGCCATCGCCACCGCCCGCTACGTCCGGGTGTCCGCCCGCAAGGCTCGGCTCGTCGCCGACCTCGTGCGCGGCAAGGGCGTCGCCGAGGCGCAGGCGATCCTCGCCTACAGCACCCGCGCGGCCTCCGAGCCCGTGCGCAAGGTGCTGCAGTCGGCGATCGCCAACGCGGACCACAACGTCGGCCTCGACGTGCGCGACCTGGTGCTCAGCCGGGTCACGGTCGACGAGGGCCCCACGATCCGCCGGTTCCGCCCGCGGGCCCAGGGGCGCGCGACCCGCATCAACAAGCGCACGTGCCACATCACGATCGGTCTCGCGCCCGCTTCGGCGCTGAGCCAGCGGTAGCGAGGGGAGACTCGTGGGTCAGAAGGTCCATCCCGGCGGCTTCCGCCTCGGCGTCATCAACGGATGGCGCTCCAACTGGTACTCCGAGCGCGACTACGTCGGCTTCCTCGAGGAGGACCGGCGCATCCGCGGGCACATCCTCGGCAAGCTCAGCCACGCCGGCCTGTCGGCGATCAACCTGAAGAAGGACCCCCAGAAGCTGGTGGTCGACATCTTCACGGCGCGCCCCGGCATCGTGATCGGCAAGAGCGGCACCGAGGTCGACGCCCTGCGGCGCGAGCTCAACCGCATGACCGGGAAGACCATCCAGGTCAACATCAACGAGATCAAGCGGCCCGAGCTGGACGCCAAGCTCGTGGCCCAGTCGATCGCCGAGCAGCTCGAGAACCGCGTCAGCTTCCGCCGCGCCATGAAGCGCGCGCTCACCTCCGCGATGCGGTCGGGCGCCCAGGGCGTGAAGATCCAGTGCGGCGGCCGGCTCGGCGGCGCGGAGATGTCGCGCTCGGAGCACTACTCGGACGGCCGGGTGCCGCTGCACACGCTGCGCGCGGACATCGACTACGGCTTCCACGAGGCCAAGACCACCTTCGGCCGCATCGGCGTGAAGGTGTGGATCAACCGCGGCGAGGTCCTGCCCGAGGGCGTGGTCGACTCGCGTGGGCGCACCGACCTCGACGCCGCCCCGCCCCCGCGCCGTCCGCGGCGCGACCGGCGCGGTGGTGGCGGCGGCGGTGGTGGCGACCGCGGCGGGCGTGGCTCCGGCGGCGGCGGCGGTCAGGGAGGGGGTCGCTCCTGATGCTGATGCCGAAGCGCGTCAAGCACCGCAAGCACCACCGCGGGCGCCGCGAGGGCGTGTCGCGCGGGCACCAGGAGCTCTACTTCGGCGACTACGGCCTCAAGGCCCTCGAGCCGGCGTGGATCACCAACCGCCAGATCGAGGCGGCCCGTATCGCGATGAACCGCCGCATCCGCCGCGGCGGGAAGATCTGGATCAACGTGTTCCCGCACAAGCCGGTCACCAAGAAGCCGGCCGAGACCCGCATGGGGTCCGGCAAGGGGTCGCCCGAGTTCTGGGTGGCCGTGGTGAAGCCCGGCGCCGTGCTGTTCGAGCTGTCGGGCGTCGGTGAGCCCCTCGCCCGCGAGGCGATGCGGCTGGCCGCCATGAAGCTCCCGATCAAGTGCAAGTTCGTGACGCGAGAGGACCAGTAGTGAAGGCCGACGAGGCACGGGGACTGTCGGACGAGGAGCTCGCCGTCCGCATGCGTGACGCGCGGGATGCGATCTTCAACCTCCGCTTCCAGCACGCTCAGGGGGCGCTCGAGCGCACCAGCGAGATCGGCGTCCGCCGTCGCGAGATCGCGCGGCTGCTGACCATCGCCCGCGAGCGCGAGATCGCGTCGTCCGGGGAGGCCCGCTGATGCCCGTCACGCCGCAGGATTCCGTCGCGCGCCGCAAGGTGCGGCAGGGGGTCGTCGTCAGCGCCGCGCGCGACAAGACGATCACCGTCCGCATCGACACGGCCGCCCCGCACCCGATCTACAAGAAGACGGTGCGCCGGTCGTCCAAGCTTCACGCCCACGACGAGCGCAACGACGCCGGCGTCGGCGACCTGGTGCGCGTCATGGAGTGCCGGCCGCTGTCGGCGCAGAAGCGCTGGCGCCTGGTCGAGATCGTCGAGCGGGCACGGTAGGGGGCGCGACGTGATCCAGGCCGAATCGCGACTGCGCGTCGCCGACAACACCGGTGCACGGGAGATCCTGTGCATCCGCGTCATGGGCGGGTCCCAGCGCCGCTACGCCCGCGTGGGCGACGTCATCGTGGGCACCGTGAAGAACGCGACGCCGAACGGCGCCGTCAAGAAGGGCGACGTGGTCAAGGCCGTGGTCGTCCGCACCAAGAAGGCCTACGGGCGCGAGGACGGGACGTTCATCGCGTTCGACGAGAACGCGGCCGTCATCATCGACAACGCCAGCAACCCGCGCGGCACCCGCATCTTCGGGCCCGTGGCGCGTGAGCTGCGCGAGCGGAACTTCATGAAGATCATCAGTCTGGCGCCGGAGGTGCTGTAGTGCCGGCGCGCATCAGGACCGGCGACACCGTCATCGCGATCGCGGGCAAGGACAAGGGCCGCACGGGCACCGTCCTCGAGGTGCGCCCGCGTGAGAACCGCGCGGTGGTCGAGGGACTCAACATCATCAAGCGCCACACCCGACCGCGGCCGCCGGCCGAGCCGGGCGGCGTGATCGAGAAGCCCGCCCCCATCCACCTGTCGAACCTGGCCCTCGTGGACCCCGACAGCAAGGGGCCCACGCGGGTGCGGTTCGAGGAGCAGGACGGCCGCACCGTCCGGGTGGCCGTCAAGAGCGGCAAGAGGATCGACTAGGCATGGCCGAGCAGACGACGGCGACGCGCGCACGCCTCAAGGCGCTGTACGAGGACGAGGTCCGTCCGAAGCTGCAGGAGGAGTTCCAGTACGGCTCCGTCATGCAGCTGCCGCGCATCCAGAAGATCACGCTCAGCATGGGCGTGGGCGAGGCCAAGCAGAACAGCAAGGTGCTCGACGAGGCGGTCGCGCAGCTCGCGCTGATCGCGGGTCAGAAGCCGAGCATCACCCGCGCCCGCAAGTCCATCGCGCAGTTCAAGCTGCGCGAGGGCATGGCGATCGGCGCCAAGGTGACGCTGCGCGGCGCCCGCATGTGGGAGTTCTACGACCGGCTGGTGTCGATCGCGCTCCCGCGGATCCGCGACTTTCGGGGCGTCAACCCGGACGGCTTCGACGGGCGCGGCAACTACAACCTGGGCCTGCGCGAGCAGACGATCTTCCCGGAGATCGACTACGACCGCATCGACGCGGTGCGCGGGCTCAACGTCACCATCACGACGACCGCCGGCACCGACCGGGAGGCGCGTGAGCTGCTGCGCCACCTGGGGATGCCGTTCCGCGCCGAGGGCTACACGGCCGAGGAGCTCGCCCTCCGCCGGCGCCGCCGGATGCGCAGCCGCGGTCGCAACGCGGGCAAGAAACGTCGGTAGGGGAGAGTCGTGGCGAAGACAAGTCTGCGCGTGAAGGCCTCGCGGCCGCACAAGTACAAGACCCAGAACTACACGCGCTGCCTCAACTGCGGCCGTCCCCGGGCGGTCTTCCGCAAGTTCGGCCTGTGCCGCATCTGCCTGCGCTCGCACGCCAACCAGGGGGTCATCCCCGGCATGACGAAGGCGAGCTGGTAGCCCGATGCTGACGGACCCGATCGCGGACATGCTCACGCGGATCCGCAACGCCAACCAGGCGCTGCACGACACCGTGGACATGCCGCTCAGCAAGATGAAGGTCAGCATCGCCAACCTGCTCCAGCAGGAGGGCTACCTGGCGGGCGTCGAGGTGCTGGACGACCGCACGCTGCGGGTCCGCCTGCGCTACGACAGCCAGCGGCGGCGGGTGCTCTCGGGCGTGAAGCGCGAGTCCAAGCCGGGCCGCCGGGTGTACCTGGCCGGCAAGGACGTCCCGCGGGTCCTCGGCGGCATGGGGATCGCGGTCCTGTCGACGTCGCAGGGGCTCATCACCGGGCACGAGGCGCGCCGCCGGGGTCTCGGCGGCGAGCTGATCTGCACCGTCTGGTGAGCGTCGCCCCGCACATGAGTGAGGTCGTGAGTTGAGCCGTATCGGACGCGCGCCGATCCCCGTCCCGGACGGGGTGACGGTCGAGATCAACGGACAGAGCATCACCGTCTCCGGTCCCCGCGGGCGGCTGGAGCACCAGGTCGTGTCGCCGATCTCGGTGGCGCAGGCCGACGGCGCCCTGCAGGTCACCCGGCCCACCGACCGGGGGCCGCACCGCGCGCTGCACGGGCTCACCCGCACGCTCGTGGCCAACATGGTCGAGGGCGTCACCAACGGATTCAGCAAGCGCCTCGACATCGTCGGCGTCGGCTACCGTGCACAGCTGCGGGGCACCACCCTCGAGATCGCGGCGGGCTTCTCCCACCCGGTGACGGTGGAGCCGCCGGCGGGCATCACGTTCGAGGTCCCGGCGCCCACCCAGGTGGTCGTGTCCGGCATCGACAAGCAGGCGGTCGGCGAGATCGCCGCCAAGATCCGCGCGGTCCGCCCGCCCGAGCCCTACAAGGGCAAGGGCATCCGGTACCAGGGCGAGATCGTCAAGCGCAAGGTCGGGAAGAGGGCGTAAGGGACGATGGGCCAGATCACTCCGGAACAGGCGCGCCGGCGCCGCCACCGCCGCATCCGCGGCACGGTCATCGGCACCGCCGAGCGGCCACGCCTCTGCGTCTCGCGCTCCAGCAAGCGGATCTACGCGCAGGTCATCGACGACACCCGCGGCCACACGCTGGCGGCGGCGGGGTCGGTCGAGGCCGACCTCCGCGGGCTCTCCAAGTCGGAGGCCGCCGAGGCGGTCGGCCGGCTGGTGGGCGAGCGCGCCCGCGCGGCGGGCGTCGACCGCGTCGTCTTCGACCGCGGCGGCTACAAGTACCACGGGCGGGTCAAGGCACTCGCCGACGCGGCCCGCGGTGCGGGTCTGACCTTCTGATCGGAGGACGGGTGGCGGAATCCCGCCGTAGGGCGAAGATCAATTCGGACGCGCTCGAGCTCAACGAGCGCGTCGTCCAGGTGAACCGGGTGGCCAAGGTCGTCAAGGGCGGCCGGCGCTTCTCGTTCTCCGCCCTGGTGGTGGTCGGCAACGAGGTCGACACCGTCGGCGTGGGCTACGGGAAGGCCAACGAGGTCCCCGTCGCCATCCAGAAGGCCGTCGAGGACGCCAAGAAGAACCTCTTCCGGGTGCCCAAGTACCGCACCACGATCACCCACCAGGTGGTGGGCCACCACGGTGCGGGGCGCGTGCTGCTGAAGCCGGCGTCCGAGGGCACCGGGGTCATCGCGGGCGGCGGTGTGCGCGCCGTGCTGGAGCTCGCGGGCATCCGCGACATCCTCAGCAAGTCGCTCGGCACCTCCAACCCGATCAACCTGCTCGCGGCCACCGTGGACGGGCTCAAGTCGCTGCGCACCCCCGAGGAGGTCGCCGACCTCCGCGGCAAGCGCGTGGGCGACCTGCTGGGCGGCACGCAGCGCGAGCCCGCCGCGGTGGGCGCCGAGGGCGGTGGGGAGTCGTGAGCACGGTCCGCGTCACCCAGATCCGCTCGCAGATCGGCACGAAGGAGCGGCACCGCGGAACCCTGCGGGCCCTCGGCCTCGGCCGCATCGGCAAGACTGCGGAGCACCAGGACTCCCCGCAGCTGCGGGGGATGCTGCGCATGGTCGCGTCGCTCGTGAAGGTGGAGGAGGAGGTCGTCCGTGGCTGACGAGACGCCGGTCAACCCGGAGGAGATCCGCCTCGACCGGCTCGCGCCGCCTCCGGGCTCGCGGAAGGACCGCAAGCGCGTCGGGCGGGGCATCGGCTCGGGCCGGGGCAAGACCTCGGGCCGCGGCACGAAGGGCCTGGGCGCCCGGTCGGGCGGCACGGTGCACGGCGGCTACGCCGGCGGCCAGATGCCCGCCTACATGCAGCAGGGCAAGCTCCGCGGCCCCAACCACAAGAAGTCGATGCCGATGGGCCCGTTCCGCACCTTCACGGTGCCGGTCAACGTCGGCCAGCTCGAGGTCTTCGACGGCGGCGCCGTCGTGGACGTCGCGGCCCTCGAGGCGCGCGGCATCGTCAAGAACAACGCCAACCGCGGCTACCCCGTGAAGGTGCTGGCGGAGGGCGAGCTGACCCGCGCGCTGACCGTCCGCGCCCACGGGTTCAGCGCCGCGGCGCGCGCCAAGATCGAGGCGGCGGGCGGCACGGCCGAGGTCATCGGCCAGGAGCAGCAGTAGCGGTGACGCCCCGGCGGTCGCGCACGGGCGCGACCGCGGGTGACCGGCGAAGGGGGGCGGCATGCTGAAGTCCATGGGCAACTCGCTCAGCTCCCCCGAGCTGCGCAAGAAGCTGCTCTTCACCGCGTTCATCCTGGCGCTGTTCCGGCTCGGGTCGTACGTCCCCGTGCCCGGCGTCGACCTGGACGCGCTGCAGGAAGCCATCGACAACCGCGGCAGCCGCCTGCTCGACTTCCTGAACCTGTTCGCCGGCGGCGCGCTGACGCGCTTCGCGGTGTTCGCGCTCGGCATCATGCCGTACATCACGGCCAGCATCATCATCCAGCTGATGACCGTGGTGATCCCGCGCCTCGAGGAACTCCAGAAGGAGGGCGAGGCCGGGCAGCAGAAGATCACCCAGTACACGCGGTACTTCACCGTGGTGCTGGCGGCCGTGCAGTCCGTGGCCTACGTCCTGTACTTCCGCTCGCAGGACGCGCTGCCCGACTTCACGTGGGGCCGCCTCTACCTGATCGTGATCTCGCTCACCGCCGGCACCACGCTGGTGATGTGGTTCGGCGAGCTCATCACCCAGCGCGGGGTGGGCAACGGCATCTCGCTGCTGATCTTCGCCAGCATCGTGGCCGCCGTGCCCTCGGCGATCACCGGCTGGGCGGAGCTGCCGCCGCTGACCCAGGTGATCGTGCTCGTGATGGCCGTCGCGGTGGTGCTCGGCGTGGTCTTCATCAACGAGGGGCAGCGCCGCATCCCCGTGCAGTACGCGAAACGGGTGGTGGGCAGGAGGATGACCTCCGGCGGGCAGACCTATATGCCGATCCGGGTCAACATGGCCGGGGTGATCCCCGTCATCTTCGCGGCCTCGGTCGTGATCCTGCCGGCGACCTTCGCCGAGTTCGGGGGCCGCGGCTCCTTCTTCGAGAACGTCTCGAACTGGCTCGCCCCGGGCTCCTGGTACTACATCATCTTCGAGGCGATCCTCATCGTCCTCTTCACGTACTTCTACACGGCCGTGATCTTCAACCCGGTCGAGCAGGCGGACAACCTGAAGAAGTACGGCGGGTTCATCCCGGGCGTGCGCCCCGGGCGGCCCACCGCGGTGTACCTCGACCGCGTCATCACCCGGCTCACGCTGCCGGGCGCCATCTACCTCGCCATCATCGCCGCCTTCCCGAGCATCGTCTTCCGGTACCTGCCGGAGTCGAACGTCTTCTTCGGGGTGCTGGGCGGCACGTCCATCCTGATCGTGGTGGGCGTGGCCCTCGACACGATCCGCCAGATGGAGGCCCAGCTGATGATGCGCTCGTACGAAGGGTTCCTCCGATAGCGCGACTCGTCTTCCTCGGCCCCCCCGGCGCCGGCAAGGGCACGCAGGCCGAGCGGCTCAAGAGCGACCTCGGCCTGCTCCACCTGTCGACCGGCGACCTGCTGCGCGCGGCGATCGCGGACGGCACGCCGCTCGGGCAGGAGGCGAAGTCGTACATGGACCGGGGCGACCTCGTCCCGGACGCCGTGGTCATCGGGATGATCCGCGAGCGCCTCGACGGCGGCACCGGGGGCTTCCTGCTCGACGGTTTCCCCCGGACGCTGGCGCAGGCGGAGGCGCTCGACGCCCTGCTGGCCGAGCTCGGCGCCCCGCTGGACGCCGCGCTCGCCCTGGAGGTGTCGCACGACGAGCTGGTGCGGCGGCTGGGCGGGCGGTGGATCTGCCGCCGGTGCGGCCGGTCGTTCCACGAGACCTCGGCGCCCTACCACCCCGAGTCGGACCCCTGCCCCGCGGGCGGCGGCGCGTGCGACCTGTACCAGCGCGACGACGACCGGTCCGAGGCCGTCGAGAACCGGCTGAAGGTCTACGCCACGCAGACGCAGCCGCTCATCGACCACTACGACTCCCAGGGGCTGCTGCGCCGCATCGACGGCGAGCAGGACCAGGACGCGGTGTATGGGCAGATCACGTCGGCCCTCGCGCGCCGTTAGGGCCCTCGCCCGGCCCGCGCGGCGGGCGGTGGTCGGCATCCCTAAGAGCCCCGGGGAGATCGACGCGATGGCCGCCTCGGGCGCGCTCCTCGCCCGCGTGCACGAGGCCCTGACGGGGGAGATCCGGCCCGGCGTCACCACGCTGCAGCTCGACGGGATCGCCGAGCAGGTGATCCGCGAGGGCGGCGGCGTGCCGGCGTTCAAGGGCTACCGCGGCTTCCCCGGCAGCATCTGCCCGTCGCTGAACGACGAGGTGGTGCACGCCATCCCGGGCGACCGGGCGCTCGCCGAGGGCGACGTGCTCTCGCTGGACTGCGGCGTGGTGCTGGACGGGTGGGTCTCGGACGCCGCACGCACGCACCCGGTGGGCGAGGTGGGCGACGACGCCCGCCGGCTCATCGAGACCACGCGGGTGGCCCTGGAGCGCGGCATCGCCGCCGTCCGGGTGGGCGGCCACGTCGGCGACGTCGGGCATGCGGTGCAGACCGTGGTCGAGGCCGAGGGCTTCGCCGTGGTCGACAGCCTGGTGGGCCACGGCGTGGGGCGCTCGATGCACGAGGAGCCGCAGGTGCCCAACCACGGGCTGCCCGGCACCGGCCCCGAGCTGGTGGAGGGGCTGGTGATCGCGATCGAGCCGATGGTCAACGTCGGCGGTCCCGACGTGCAGCTGGCGGCCGACGGGTGGACCGTGACCACGCGCGACGGCAGCCTGTCGGCGCACTGGGAGCACACCGTGGCGGTCACCGCCGCGGGGCCGCGGATCCTCACGGCGGGGGGCGCGGGGTGACCGCGCGCCCGCCGCACCGGGGCCCGCGCAACGGCGCGGGGCCCGTGGTAAGATACCGGGCCGTTTGCGGGCCCCTGCCCGCGTTCGGCGCACCTCACCACCCGGCGCACGCCGGGTGTCGTCTGTTCGGGGGAGTTCAGTGAAGGTCCGCCCGTCGGTGAAGCCCATGTGCGAGAAGTGCCGCGTGATCCGCAGGCACGGCAAGGTGATGGTCATCTGCCAGAACGTCCGCCACAAGCAGGTCCAGGGGTAGCGATGGCACGCATTGCAGGAGTCAACATCCCGCGCGAGAAGCGGGTGGAGATCGGCCTGACGTACATCTTCGGCATCGGTCGCCCCACGGCGAACCGGGTGCTGGGGCAGACGCAGATCGACCCCGACACGTACGTGCGCGACCTGACCGAGGAGGAGGTCGGCCGCCTGCGCGACGTCATCGAGAAGTCCCTCATGGTGGAGGGCGATCTCCGGCGCGAGCGGGCGAACGACATCAAGCGGCTGATGGAGATCGGCAGCTACCGGGGTCTGCGCCACCGGCGTGGCCTTCCCGTGCGCGGTCAGCGCACCAAGACCAACGCGCGCACCCGCAAGGGGCCGAAGAAGACCGTCGGCAAGCAGCGCAAGAAGAAGTAACGGGAGTTCATGTCACGCCAGAAGGTCACCCGCGGCCGCACGCGCCGGCGCACGCGGAAGAACATCGCCGTGGGCCAGGCCCACATCAAGACGTCCTTCAACAACACGATCGTGACGCTCACCGACAAGGGTGGGAACGTGATCGCGTGGGAGACGGCCGGCTCGGCCGGGTTCAAGGGCTCGCGTAAGAGCACGCCCTTCGCCGCCCAGGTCACGGCCGACTCCGCCGCCCGCAAGGGCATGGAGCACGGCCTCCAGAAGGTCGACGTCTACGTCAAGGGCCCGGGGTCCGGCCGCGAGACCGCCATCCGGTCGCTGCAGGCCGCCGGCCTGGAGGTCACGTCGGTCACCGACGTCACGCCCGTCCCGCACAACGGATGCCGGCCGCGCAAGCGGCGGCGCGTCTAGGGGCCCGGCATGGCACGAGAGACCGGTCCCCAGTGCCGCCAGTGCCGGCGCGAGGGCGAGCAGCTCTTCCTGAAGGGCGCCAAGTGCTACACGCCCAAGTGCCCGGTGGTGCGCCGCCCGTACCCGCCCGGTGAGCACGGGCGCGGGCGCATCCGCCAGAGCGAGTACCTGCTCCAGCTGCGCGAGAAGCAGAAGATGCGCCGCTTCTACCAGGTGCTCGAGGCCCAGTTCCGCCGCTACTACGACAAGGCCAGCCGCCAGCCGGGCATCACCGGCGAGAACCTGCTGCGCCTGCTCGAGCTCCGGCTCGACAACGTGGTCACGCGGCTCGCGTTCGCCTCGTCGCGGCGCGAGGCCCGGCAGCTGGTGCGGCACGGCCACTTCCTCGTGAACGGCCGCCGCGTCGACATCCCCAGCTACCAGGTCCGCCCGGACGACGTCATCACGGTCAAGAGCAACTCCGCGGCCGAGAACGTCATCCGCCAGAACACGGAGCTCGTCAGCTCGCTGCCCCCGTGGCTGCAGGCCGACCACGACGCGCTCACCGGCAAGATCCTGCGCGCCCCCGAGCGCGAGGAGATCGACACCCCGGTGCGCGAGCAGCTGATCGTGGAGCTCTACTCCAAGTAGTCACACACCGCGTCCCGCACGCGATGGTCCCCGGCATCGACGCGAGAGCCGGGGGCCGAGGCGGCGGGGCGCGTCATCGCGTCGGGTGGTACCTCCGGCCGACGCCGGAACAGAAGGATCGGTGCATCAGGTGATCGACGTCCAGTCGCCCCGCATGACCTACGAGCCCATCTCCGACACGCTCGGCGTGTTCGAGGTGGAGCCCCTCGACCGTGGCTTCGGCCACACCTACGGCAACAGCCTGCGCCGCGTGCTGCTCTCGTCCCTGGAGGGCGCGGCGGTGACCTCGGTGCGCATCGAGGGCGTGCAGCACGAGTTCACGACCCTGCCCGGCGTCCGCGAGGACGTCACCGACATCATCCTCAACCTGCGCGGGCTCATCTGCCGGCTGCACGGGGAGCTCGACGAGATCGAGGTCGAGCTGACGAAGTCGGGCGAGGGCATCGTCACGGCCGCCGACATCTCGTGCCCGGCCGACCTCGAGATCCTCAACCCGGACCTCGAGATCGCCAATACGACGGGCAACGCGGACCTCGAGATGATCCTCACCATCGGGCGCGGCCGCGGCTACGTCCAGGCCGAGGGCAACAAGGGCCCGAACACGGTGATCGGGGTCATCCCGGTCGATTCCAACTTCTCGCCCGTCCGCCGCGTGCGGTACGACGTCGGCTCGGCCCGCATCGGCCAGCGCACGGACTACGACAAGCTCACCATCGAGGTCGAGACCGACGGCAGCATCGACCCCCGCGGCGCGATCGCGCAGGCGGCGGAGATCCTGATCGGGCGGCTGGCGATCTTCGCCGACCCCGAGAGCGCCCGGCTGCTGGGGCAGGCCGAGCCCGAGGAGGAGCGGCCCGGCGGCAACCTCCACGACATCATGATCGAGGAGCTGGAGCTGGGGGTGCGCTCCTACAACTGCCTCAAGCGCGTGGGCGTCGAGACCATCGGCGACCTCATCTCCAAGACCGAGGCCGAGCTCTCCGCGATCCCGAACTTCGGGAAGAAGAGCATCGAGGAGGTCAAGGAGAACCTGGCGGCGCACGGCCTCGGCCTGCGCCAGGAGTAGTCGGACCACCACGGAGAGGACCACCCAGTGCGTCACCAGCGCAAGGGCCCGAAGCTCAACCGCTCGAGCGCGCACCGCGCGTCGCTCGGGGCCAACCTCGCCACCGCGCTGCTGACGCACGGTCGCATCCAGACGACCGCGCCGAAGGCGCGCCTCGCGCGCGGAGTCGCCGAGCGCGCCATCACCCTCGCCAAGGGCGGCACGCTGCACCACCGCCGCCAGGCGATCACGCTGCTGCGCAACAAGGACATCACGTACCGGCTGTTCAACGAGATCGGCCCGGCGTTCCGCGACGTCAACGGCGGGTACACGCGCACGCTCAAGCTGGGGCCGCGCCCCGGCGACGCGGCCGAGATGGTCGTGCTCGAGCTGACGCGTGAGGTCGGCACCACCGCCTAGCGGCTCCGGGGGCGAGGGGACCGGCCGGTCCCCCGTCCCCACCCTCCGCCTGGCCGTCGAGTACGACGGCGGGGCGTTCGCGGGGTGGGCCGCCCAGCCCGGGCGGCGCACCTGCGAGGGGGTCCTCGTCGAGGCCCTCGCCACCGTGCTGCGTCACCCCGTCGCCGTGCGGGTGGCCGGCCGGACGGACGCCGGCGTGCACGCCACCGGCCAGGTGGTGAGCGTCGCGACGGACGCGGGCATCGCACCGGGCCGGCTGCTGCGCGCGCTGGCCGGGCTGCTGCCGCCCGACCTCGCGGTGCGGGCGGTGGAGGTCGCGCCCGCGGGCTTCGACGCCCGCGCGGACGCCCGCAGCCGGGCCTACGAGTACCGCCTGCTGCGCGCGGCCCCGAGCCCGCTGCGGCGCGGGCGCGTGCTGCACCACCCCTGGCCGCTCGACGCGGACCGGATGGCCGCGGCGGCGGCCGCGGTGGAGGGGCGGCACGACTTCCGCGCCTTCACGCCGACCGACACCCAGCACGTGTTCTTCCACCGCACGGTGGTCCGGTGCCGGTGGGAGGAGCGCGGCGACGAGCTGGTGCTGGGGGTGGAGGCGGACGCCTTCCTGCGGCACATGGTGCGCATCCTGGTGGGGTCCCTGCTGCTGGTGGGGCGCGGCCGGCGCGACGCGGACTGGCTCGCGGGCCTGCTGGAGGGCGCACCGCGCGCCGCGGCGGGGCCCACGGCGCCCGCCCACGCGCTCACCCTGGTGGGCGTGCGGTACGACGGCGCGACGGGCTGACCGCGGGGTCGCGCCGAGGGCCCGGTGCCGCCGGGGGTGCCGGGGGGCGGGGCTATACTCGCCGCCGGCGGATGACCCACATCCTGATCACGAACGACGACGGGGTGGCGTCGCCCGGCCTGCTCGCCCTGAAGCGGGCCTGCGAGCGCGTCGGCAGGGTCAGCGTCATCGCGCCCGACCGCAACCGCAGCGCGATCGCCCGCGGCATCACGATCCACTCGCCCCTCCACGTGGAGGAGGTGCGCCTGGCCGACGGCTCCCTCGCGTACGCCACCGACGGCACGCCCGTGGACTGCGTGCGCTTCGCGCAGCTCGGCCTGCTCGACGGCGTCCCCGACGTGGTGGTGAGCGGCATCAACCTCGGCCCGAACCTGGGCGACGACGTCACGTACTCGGGCACGGTGGCCGCCGCGCTCGAGGGGGTGCTGCTGGGCTGGCCGGCGATCGCGGTGTCGCTGGAGCCCTCCGGCGACCCGGAGGACCGCTGGGACCCCCGCCACTACCGCTTCGCGCCGGTGGCGGAGTTCGCGGCGGGGCTCGTGCCGCTGGTCGCCCGCGACCGCTTCCCCCGCGACGTGCTGCTGAACGTCAACTGCCCCGGCGAGCCGACGCACGACCCGCCGCGCGCGCGGGTGACCCGGCTGGGGCGGCGCATCTACAACGACCGCCTCGACCTGGAGGCGACCGACGGCGCGCGGCGCCGGTACGCGATCTACGGCAGCCGTCCGGGGTACCACCCGGAGGCCGGCACCGACTTCGCGGCCCACGAGGAGGGCGAGATCTCCGTGACGCCCGTGCACTTCGCGCTCACCGACGAGGGCGCCCTCGAGGTGCTGCAGGAGCTCCTGGCGAGCGGCGTCGCCGGCCCGGGGCCGGCGTGAGCGCGCCCGCGTACCGCACGGTGCTGCTGGACCTCGACGGCACCGTCATCGACTCGGTCGCGCTGATCCGGGAATCGCACCGCCACGCGGTGCGGCAGGTCCTGGGCCAGGAGTGGGACGACGAGCGCCTCATCCGCAACGTGGGCCGCCCGCTGCTGGAGCAGATGCGGGTGTTCTCGGCCGATCACGCCGACGAGCTGTACCGCGTCTACCGGGAGTGGAACCACGCCCACACGGCCGCCCTGCTGCTGCCCTACCCGGGCATGGAGCCGCTGCTGGCCGGGCTCCGGGAGGCGGGGGCCGCGCTCGGCATCGTCACCTCCAAGTCCCGTGACGCGGTGGAGCTGGCCTGGGCGAGCCTGCCGCTGGAGCACCTGTTCGACGTGGTGGTGACCTCCGACGACAGCGCCGCGCACAAGCCGCACCCCGGCCCCGTCCTGCACGCGCTCGACGCGCTGGGCGCCGGCCCCGGGTCGGCCTGCTACGTGGGCGACGCGCCGTTCGACATCCGCGCCGGCCGCGCGGCGGGCGTGGCGACCGTGGCGGTCACCTGGGGCTTCTTCGGGCGCGCCGACCTGGAGGCCGAGGGCCCCGACGCCGTCGCGGAGAGCGTGGACGAGCTCGGCACCCTGCTCCTGCCGGCGGCATGAGCGCGGAGCGCGCCGCCGAGCTGCGCCGGCTGCTGGCCGAGGCCAACCACCGCTACTACGTGCTCGACGACCCCTCGGTCGACGACGCCGTCTACGACGCGTGGATGCGGGAGCTGACGGCGCTGGAGGAGGCCGACCCGGGGCTCCGCACCCCGGACTCGCCCACGCAGCGGGTGGGGGCGGCCCCCGCGGGCCAGTTCGCCCCGGTGCGCCACCTGGTGCCGATGCTGAGCCTCGCCAACGCCCGGGGTCCCGGCGAGCTGCGCGACTGGCACCGGCGCGCGCGCGAGGCGATGCGCGCCGTCGGCCTGGAGGAGGAGTCCTTCCGCATGGTCGTGGAGCCCAAGATCGACGGCCTCGCGGTGTCGCTGACCTACGAGGACGGGGTGCTGGTGCGCGGGGCGACCCGCGGCGACGGCACCACCGGCGAGGACGTGACGGCCAACCTGCGCACCGTGCGCGCCATCCCGCTGCGGCTGCGGGGCACCGCCCCCCCGGCGCGCGTGGAGGTGCGGGGCGAGGTCTACCTCCCGCTCGGCGCGTTCGCCGAGTTCAACGCCAGCCGGGCGCGCGCCGAGCTGCCCACCTTCGCCAACCCCCGCAACGCGGCCGCCGGCAGCCTGCGCCAGTTGGACCCCCGCGTCACGGCCGAGCGGCCGCTGTCGATCTGGTGCTACGCCCTCGGCGCGGCCGACGGGGTGGAGGTGGCCGACCAGCCGGGCGTCCTCGCCTGGCTGCGGGAGGCCGGCTTCCCCGTGCACCCCGACATCGCGGTGGTCGACGACGTCGAGGACGCCGTGGCGGCGTGCGCGCGCTGGGAGGAGCGGCGCGCCACGCTCGACTTCGACATCGACGGCGCGGTGGTGAAGATCGACCGCCTGGACGTGCAGGCCGCGCTCGGCGCGGTGGGGCGGGCACCCCGGTGGGCGGTCGCCTACAAGTTCGCCCCCACCACCGCGACCACGCTGCTGCGGGACATCGGGATCAACGTCGGTCGCACGGGGGCCCTGGTGCCCTTCGCCCAGATGGACCCGGTCGAGGTGGGCGGCGTGGTGGTGAAGCAGGCGACCCTCCACAACCAGGAGGACATCGCCCGCAAGGACCTGCGCATCGGCGACCGGGTCGTGGTGCAGCGCGCCGGCGACGTCATCCCGCAGGTCGTCGCGCCGCTGGTGCAGGAGCGCACGGGGGACGAGCGCCCCTTCGTGATGCCCGATCACTGCCCCGCCTGCGGCACGCCCGTCGTGCAGCCGGAGGGCGAGGTGCAGATGCGCTGCCCCAACCGCTCGTGCCCGGCGCAGATCCTGCAGACCATCCAGCACTTCGCGTCGCGCGGCGCGATGGACATCGAGGGCCTCGGCGAGAAGACGGTGGCGAAGCTCCACGCCGCCGGGCTGGTGCGCGACGTGGCGGACATCTACACGCTGCGCGACCACGAGGCCGAGGTGGTCGCGCTGGAGGGCTTCAAGGACGTCTCCGCGCGCAACCTGCTGCGCGGGATCGACGCCAGCCGCGAGCGGGGCTGGCCGCGCGTGATCTACGCGCTCGGCATCCGCCACGTCGGGGAGATCACCGCGCGCGCCATCGCCGACGTCGCCCCGTCCCTGGACGCGCTGCTGGCGGCCTCCCCCGACGACCTGGCGCGGGCCGAGGGCGTGGGCCCCGTGGTGGCGGAGTCGATCGCCGAGCACCTGTCGTCCGAGGACAACCGCCGCGCGCTGCTGCGCCTGCGCGAGTACGGGGTGACGGTGGAGGGGGAGGCGGCGCAGGCGCCGGGTGACGGACCGCTCGCCGGGATGACGGTGGTGATCACCGGGACGATCCCGGGGCACACCCGCGACGAGGCGCGGCGGGCCGTGGTGGCCGCCGGCGGCCGGGCGACCGACTCCGTCAGCGCGAAGACCGACCTGGTGGTCGCCGGCGCCGGCGCGGGGTCGAAGCTGGCCAAGGCGGAGCGCCTGGGGGTGCCCGTCGCCGACGCGGCGGACTTCGCGGGCATCCTCGGCGGGGAGATCCCGGTGCCGCGGCGCGAGGCCGGGGAGGAGACCCCTCCGTCGGACGCCGCCGCGGAGCCGCCGGAGGGGGACGCGGACGGCGCCGGGGCGGCCGCCTAGATGATCTGACCACGGACCTGCGCGACACGGCTGATCGGAGGCTGGTCGCCGAGGGAGCTGTGGGGACGCCGTCGGTTGTACCACCGCACCCAGCCCGGCAGGGCGCGGGTGCGGTGGGCGCTTGAGGGATAGGCGTGGCGGTAGGCCCACTCCCGCAGGGCGGTGCCGATGAAGGCCTCTGCCTTTCCGTTGGTGCGCGGGGTGTAGGGGCGGGTGCGCCGGCGTGCGATGCCGAGCACCGCGCACGTGTCGGCCCAGGCGTGGGAGCGGTAGGCGTGGCCATTGTCGGTGAGCACGCGCGCGATCGTGATGCCGTGCGTGTGTCGGAACCAGGCCACGGCCCGCCGAAGGAACGCGCAGCTGTGCTCGGCGCCCTGGCCGGCCAGCACCTCGCAGTAGGCGACGCGGGTGTGGTCGTCGACGGCCACGTGCAGGTGGTGCCATCCGGCGTTGGGTGAGCGCTGCACCCCGTCGCGCAGGATCGCCTTTCCCACCTGCCAAAAGCGCCCCAGGCGCTTGGTGTCGATGTGCAAGAGCTCGCCCGGCTGTTGGCGCTCGTAGCGCACCGGCTGCGCCCGGCACGGGCGCCGGCGGCGCGAGCGGCCGTGACGGCGGAGCACCTTGTGGACCGTCGAGGCCGGCACCCCGAGGATCGCTCCGAGCCGGCGCGGCCCGTAGCCCGAGTGCGCGCGTGCGGCCAGGATGCGCTGCTCGAGCTCGGCCGAGGTGCGCCGGGGCTGGCTACGGGGCACCGGCCGCCGGTCCTGGAGCCCGGCCCACCCGTGCGCGTCGAAGCGGGCCACCAGGCGGTAGGCCGTCGAGCGATGCACCCCGCAGCTTGCGGCGGCGCGGGCCACGCTCATGCCGTGCACGCGCACCTTGGCGACGACCTCGCAGCGGCACTCCCACGAGAGTCGCTTGCGTCGGGGCGGCCCAGTAGCGTCAGACATCCGGGTCTCCTTGGGGATTGGGCGGTAGCACCCCAACCCTCCCGGGAGACCCGGACAGAACGATCAGCTGTCGCGCAGGTGTGTGGTCAACACACCTAGAACAGGGCGGGCATCCGCATCACGGGGGTGCCGTGCGCGGCGGGGATCACCGGCCCCGCACCCGGGACCACCGGCGGCACGGGCACCCCGGTGACGGCGTCGGCCTGCCCGAGCGCCAGGCGGGTGACCACGGCGTCCTGGGTGGCCCGTGCCCCCGCGATGTCCCAGTCGTTCATCAGGAACGCGAACACGTACCGCTGGCCGCCGCGGCTGACCGTGGTGCCCGCCAGCGCGGAGACGCCGTTGATGTAGCCGGTCTTTCCGCGGACGCGCAGCCGCACCCGGGCGTCCCGGAAGCGGCGCACCAGTGTCCCCTCCCCGCCGCGCGGCAGCGAGCGGATGAGGGCGTCGCCCCAGGCGGGCTCCCGGGCGGCGGCGGCGAGGATGCGGGCCAGGGTCGCGGCCGACAGGCGGTTGGCGCGCGACAGGCCCGAGCCGTCCACCAGGCGGTCGCCGGGTGCCAGCAGCCCGCGGTCGCGGAGCAGCACGGTGGTGACGCGGTTGCCCTCCGCCGTGCTGCCCTCGGTGCCCGCGAACGCGCCCACGTCCTTGCGCAGCATCTCCGCCAGGAAGTTGTCGCTGTCCGGGTTCATCAGCCCCAGGATCTCCGACACCGGCGGCGAGGTCGCGGTGCCGATCACCAGGGCGGTGCGCGGTACGGGACCCGTGCGCACGTCCCCGCTGTGGCGCAGCCCGTTGCGCCGCATCACCTCGCGCAGGCGCTGGGCGGCGGCGCGTGGCGGGTCCGACACGTAACGGCGGCGCGCGTCCCCGGCGTGGTTCTGGTTGACGGCCAGCCCCGAGAGGGGGGGCGAGTAGGCGGAGTAGTACGAGCGCCACTGCAGCCCCGTGCGGCGGGCGTCGAACACGGACGCGTCCGCCACGATGGGGCCGCGCACCGTCCGCACCCCCGAACGGCGCAGGGGCGTGACGAGGTCGGCGACCACGCCGCCCCGCCCGTCCAGGTACCGCCGCGCGTAGCCGCGGGTCGACAACACCGGGTCGCCGCCGCCCTGGAGGTAGAGCGTGCCGCGCAGCACCCGTCCGTCGCGGTCGGCGGTGGGGGCCATGAGCAGGCGGGTGGTGAAGCGGTGGTCCGGCCCCAGCGCGAGCAGGGCCCCCGCCGACGTGGCGATCTTCATCGAGGACGCCGGGACGAAGGGGGCCTCGGCCCGGTGGGCGGCGATCAAGGTGTCGCCGGTGGGGGACACGCGCCACACCACGATGCCGCTGCCCGGGTGCCGCGCGCTCCAGGCGTCCACGAGGCGCTGCACGCGGTTGGGCGCGGCCGCGGCCGGCGGGGGGAGCGCGCCCGCCGCGGCGAGTGCGGCGAGCAGGGCGCAGGCGGGCGCCGTCCGGAGGAGGGTGCGGCGGGGGCCGGGCCGAGCCGGCCCCCGCGACGCCCCGCCTACGCCGCGGGCTGCGGCGCCGCCGTGTCGTCGAGGGCGCCCTCCGGCAGCCGCCTGCCCGCGGCGACCATGGAGCTCATGAAGAGCGTCTTGTCGATGCGTCCCTGGTAGATCGGGACCGCCTCCTGCACGCAGAGCTTGACCACCTCCCTGCGGGACAGGCCCAGCACATCCGAGAGTTCGTCGGGGGTGAGGTGAATCGCCAATGGAACCTCCTGCATGGTCGCAGGAACCCACCCCGCACGACCCGTCCAGCGCGTCGCGCGGGGCGGGTCCGTGGCCCCGCCGGCTCGTTCGCCTAGGGCGGGGACGCTCCGACGGGTTGTGCGTACATGCACAGCAGGGTAGCCCGGGCATCGGGCGGCATTCAACCGTGGATCTCGGACGGTGTGGCCGGACCTCGGTCCATCCGGGCGGCCGAACCGCCAGAACCGGCCCCCGCCCGCCGCGGCTAGTGCAGGGCCACCCGCGCCCGCCGGGCCTCGCAGGGGCCGTGGCGGAGGCGGCCGTGGATCTCGCTCCACGCCTGCACCACGACGAAGCCGGCGGCGATCACCAGGCCGCCCGCGAGGCTGTCGACCACGTAGTGGTTGGCGGTGCCCGTGATCGTCAGGAACACCAGGGCCGGGTACGCCAGGGCGAGCAGCCGCAGCGGCCAGGGCCGCAGCAGCAGGCACGCCACCACGCCGATCATGAACGCGTAGCCGAAGTGCATGGACGGCACCGCGGCGTGCGGGTTGAACCAGCCGGACAGGGCGCCGCCGTGGAGGTCGATGTCGCTGACGCCGCGCAGGGTGTCGACGAAGCCGTTCCCGTCGATCAGCCGCGGGGGCGCCACCGGGAACAGCATGAACACGACCAGGGCGATGCCGTTGGCGGCCAGGAAGGCGTTGCGCACGTAGGGGTACAGTCGCCGCCGCCGCCGGTACAGCCACACGAAGAACAGCGGCGTCACCGTCCAGTGGCCGTACATGTAGAACCAGTTCAGCGCCTCGGTCAGCTGCAGGTGGTTCAGCAGCCACTGCTGGATGTTGACCTCGACGAAGAGCCCGCTGCTCTGCTCCCACCGGATGAGGCCGGCCGCGTTCTCGAACGCGTCACGCGCGTCGCCCACCACCAGGGCGCGCGACAGCTGGTAGACGAGCAGCGCGACCCCGAAGATCGCCACCTCGCCGGCCCAGGGGTGCGCCCGCAGGACCCGCCGCGCTCCGTGCACGGGCGCCGGGAGGTGGTGCGGTGACGGTGTGGTGGAGGTGGCCATGGCGAAGATGCGGGAGAGAAGAGGTTTCGACGCTACATCGTCTGCGCGTTCCGTCACAACCTGCCACGTGAAGGGGCGGGAAAACGCCCATCGGGCGGTGGGTCGGGGGGTCGACCGCGGCGGGGGAGGCGGCGTTTCGGGCTGGGCCGGCGGGCGGGGTGCGGCGCGGGGCCCTACGACGGACGGCCGGGCTCGGGGGAGCCCGGCCGTCGCCGGTCACCTCTCGGTGAGGAACCATCCATCGGGGTGCCCGGATTTGAACCGGGGACCTCTCCGACCCGAACGGAGCGCGCTACCAAGCTGCGCCACACCCCGGAGGCCGAGGGATGGTAGCGGAATCAGACGGTGATGACGCCCTCGACCTCGGGCACCTGGCGGCGCAGCTCCGCCTCGATCCCCAGGGTCAGCGTGGCCGTCGACATGGGGCAGCCGCCGCACGCGCCGTGCATCTGGAGGTGGACGAAACCCTCCTCGTCGAAGTCGACCAGCTCGACGTCCCCGCCGTCGCTGTGCAGCGCCGGCCGGATCTGGTCCAGCACGTCCTCGATGCGCGTCAGAATCTCCGCGGACATCTCCACCCCTTCGCGTCAGGCATCCGTGACCGACTATAGCGGCGGGTCCCCGGCGGCGGTCCGCGCCGCCGTGGTGCAGATGACGGCCGGGGACGACCCAGAGGCGAACCGGGCCACCGCCGCCCGGCTGGTCCGCCGCGCCGCCGCCCTCGGCGCCCGGCTCGTGGTGCTGCCCGAGCGCTGGAACGGGGTGCACGGCCGGGAGGGCACCCTGGCGGCAGCCGAGACGCTGGACGGCCCCAGCCTGGCCGCCGCGGCCGGCTGGGCGCGGGAGCTGGGCGTGGCGCTGGTCGCGGGGAGCATCGGCGAGCGCATCGCCGACGGGGTCCCGGCGAACACCAGCGTCGCCCTCGACGAGGCCGGTGCCGTCGTCGCCGCCTACCGCAAGGTCCACATGTTCGACGTCGACGTCGGCGGGCGCGCGTACCGGGAGTCGGACGAGGCGAGCGCCGGCGACGCGCTGGTGTGCGCCCGGCTGGCCGGGGTCACCGTGGGCATGACCGTCTGCTACGACCTCCGCTTCCCCGAGCTGTACCGCGCACTCACCCTCGCGGGCGCGCGCGTGCTGGCGGTCCCCTCAGCCTTCACGACCGCCACGGGCCCCGACCACTGGGAGCCCCTGCTGCGCGCGCGGGCGATCGAGAACCAGGCCTTCGTGCTCGCCGCCGACCAGGTGGGGCGGCACGCCACCGGCGCACGGTCGCACGGCCGCAGCATGATCGTGGACCCCTGGGGGGTCGTCCTCGCGCAGGTCCCCGACGGGGAGGGGGTGGCCGTGGCCGACCTCGACCTGCGGGCCCAGGACGGCGTGCGCGCCCGCCTGCCTGCGCTGCGGCACCGGCGGCCCGAGGTCTATATTAAGAAAGTGCGGCTCTACAAGTGAACTCGAGTTTCCCAACCTATGCCCCCGGCCTGCCGTCAGTTTCCGTATCTGGCCAATCTCGAATGTCGCGAAGCCAAGCTTCGTCAAGTTTAGAAAGCCACGCTTCGTCTCGGATCTCCCCACCGCGGACCTGCTCACGTTTAGTTACAACATGATCAGCCGGGAAGGAACCCCCTCGCTCATCCCGCCTCGCACTTATGTCTATATGCAGGCCCATGTACTCGAGGAGGCACTCAAGCTCCGGCTTCCACCTCCGCATGGTCTCTTCGTCGCTTAGAACGAGCGTCACTAGATGCTCAACGCGAACCGCCCCTCGAACAACTACTTCTGCGGAGGCTCGCTTACTCAGGCAAGCGCGTAGGGCCTCCGCCTGCGCAATTCGTCCCTCTAGGTACGGTCTGGCTTCTATGCTCGCGCTGTTGACCGGACACGCGTACACCGCGTAATCGCCCCTCAGCACACCTCTTCCCTCGAAGCCAAGGATGGCTAACTCCCGCCCCTCAAAGCGCCGCACAGTGCCCCACGAGGGCAGGAAGCTTAGGCAGACGCAGTGGTGAGCGAGCGAGGAGTGGTAGCCCCATGTAGTAGGAGGCTCGGAATGCTTCTCTAACCGCCGATCCTTCCGGGGAAGGACTGCTCCAGTAGCAAGGATGTCGACGGCATTCTCGATAGTGGTAACGTGATACAGAGTATATGGTATTGGTGCTTCTTTAGGGCTGCGCATACACCCGTTCGCCCCCTGGACGTCGAAAAAATCACTCACGCTCAAAGCCCCTGCCCTTAGTCATCTAGGGCGCGGCCATAAGGGCCATCGGATCGCCCCGCACCGCCCGCCCGGCCCGCAGGCTGATCCGCAGGCGCCCCGCCTCGTCCACGACGACCAGGTCGGCGGGGGCGCCGGGCGCGAGGGGGTCGCCCAGGTCGAGCACCCGGCGCGGGGCGGCGCATGCGGCCGCCAGGGCGGCGGCGCGCCCCACCCCCGCCGCGGCCAGGGTGGCCGGCCCGTCCAGCAGCGGACGGGCGCTCCCGGCGAGCGCCCCCCGCCCGTCGGTCACCCGCCGGCCGTCGCTGGTGAGCCACCGCCCGGCCAGCGCGTAGCGCCCCGCCGGCGCCCCCGCCGCCGCGACCGCGTCGGACACCAGCACCAGGCGCCGCCCGGCGAGCCGGGCGAGCGCGGCGAGGGCCTCCGGGCCCACGTGCACGCCGTCGGCGATGACGGCCACGTGCACGCGCCGGTCCAGGGCGGCGGCCGCCAGCGTCGCCGGACCCCGGGCGGTGAGCCCCGGCATGGCGTTGAGTGCGTGCGTCACCAGGCGCGCACCGGCCGCCACGGCGTCCCGCACCTGGCCGGCGGTCGCCTCCGTGTGACCGAGCGCCACCACCACCCCCGCGCGCCGCAGCCGCCGCACGGCCTCGGTCGCGCCCGGCAGCTCCGGGGCGAGCGTCACGATCCGGGGGCGGAACAGCGCGAGCAGGCGGTCGAGGGCGTCCCCGCCGGGGGCGCGCAGGGCGGAGGGGCGGTGGGCGCCCGCGCGCCGCGGCGCCAGGAACGGGCCCTCCAGGTGCACCCCCAGCGGACGGGCGCCGTCGTCGGGCCAGCGCACCGCCTCCAGGGCCCGCGCCGCCCGGCGGTAGGCGGCGTCGCCGCGCGACACGAGCGTCGGGCAGAAGGCGGCGACGCCGTCGCGCGCGAGGCCGCGCGCCACCTGCGCCAGGGCCTCCGGGTCGTCGCCCACCTCCGCCCCGGCGTAGCCGTTGACCTGCAGGTCGACCGGCGACGGCGCGACGACCCAGCCCGCGGGGAGGAGGCGCGCGGGCGACCCGGCGGCGGCGGCGGCGATCCGCCCGTCGCGCACCGCGACCTCGCCCGGGACGATCCGCCCGCCGCGGAGGACCGCCCCGCGGAGGAGGAGGGCCTGCACGGGGCTATCATCCGGTCCCCGTGCCCCGGCTTCAACGCGACGAGCAGCTCGAGGTCGAGGTGGCCGACCTGGCCTTCGGGGGCCTGGGGGTCGCGCGGCACGACGGGTTCGTGGTCTTCGCCCCCGACACCGCCCCCGGCGAGCGCGCCCGTGTGCGGGTGCGGCGCTCCCGGCGGCGATGGGCCGAGGCGGACCTGGTGGAGGTGGTGCGGCCGGGTCCCTCGCGAGTGCCGCCGCCGTGCCCCTACGTGCCGCGCTGCGGCGGCTGCCGGCTGCAGCACGTCGCCTACGCCACCGCGCTGGAGGCCAAGCGCGCCCAGGTGCGCGAGCACCTGGCCCGCATCGGGCACCTGCCCGACGTCGAGGTGCTGCCCGCCGACGCGGCGGTCCAGCAGTTCGGCTACCGCAACAAGATGGAGTACTCGGCCGCCCGGGGAGCGGACGGCGGGCTGGTGCTCGGGTTCCACCGGCGCGGCCGCTGGGACGAGGTCATCGACATCCGCGCCTGCCTGCTGGCCACCCCGCGCGCCGACGCCCTGCGCGAGACGGTGCGCGCGTGGGCCGAGGAGGCGGGCGCCGCGCCGTACGACCAGCGCACGCAGACGGGGTGGCTGCGGCACGTGATGGTGCGCGAGGGGGTCCGGACGGGCCAGCTGCTCGTGACGCTGGTGACCGCGCCCGGCCAGGAGGACCTGGTGGAGACCCTGCCCGCGGCGGTGCGCGCCGCGCACCCCGAGGTGGTGGGCGTGCTGCACGCGGTCAACGACGGCGTGGCCGAGACGACCCAGGGGCTGCCCACGCGGGTCGTGGACGGGCGCGACTGGTTCGAGGAGGAGGTGGCCGGGGTGCGGCTGCGCCTGTCGGCCCCGTCCTTCTTCCAGACCAACACCCTCATGACCGACCACCTGTACGCGCGCGTCGCGGAGGCGGCCGGCCTCGACGGTACCCAGACGGTCTACGACCTCTACTGCGGCGTCGGCAGCATCGGGATCGCGATGGGATCGGCGGCGCGCGCGGTGGTGGCCATCGACATCGTGCCGGAGGCCGTGGAGGACGCCCGCCGCAACGCCGAGGCCAACGGCCTGCGGGGGTACACCGCCCTCTGCGGCGACGTGGGCCGCGTCGTCAAGGAGATGCGCGGCGAACTACCCCCCTGCGACGTCGCGATCGTCGACCCGCCGCGGGCCGGCCTGTCCGGGCGCGCCGTGCGGCGCGTGCTGGAGCTGGCGCCGCCCGTGCTGGTGTACGTGTCGTGCCATCCCGCCACGCTGGCCGAGAACGCCGCGCGCTTCGTGGAGGGCGGCTACCGCCTGGAGTGGGTGCGCCCGGTGGACATGTTCCCCCAGACGCCCCACGTCGAGGCGGTCGCGCGCTTCGTGCGGGAGCCCGGCGCCGGGAGGGCGCCGGGCGCGGAGGGCTAGCGCCGGCCGCAGACGGGCCAGTGGCCGGACATGCCGCGATCGAACGCCCAGGAGGCCGCCAGCGCGGACGCGTAGGGGTCCGTGCGCGAGAAGGACCGGTAGGGCGTGGTGTTCCAGAGGGTCGTGCCGAACTGGAACAGGCCGACGTAGCGGCCGTTGGTCGCGGTGGTGGTGAAGCGCGACTCGCAGTGGGCGACCCCCCGGAGCCGGGAGGCGGGGACGCCGTAGGTGGCGGCGGCGACCTGGATCGCGTGCTGCACCGTGCCGCCCCGGCGCATCGAGCGGCGGTAGGAGGCGGCGAGGCGCCGGCTCTTGGCGCGCTCGGCCCGCACGATGCGGACGGTGCGGGCGCGTTCGGTGGCGAGCTGCTGCCGGAGCTGGTCGTTGGTCCGGCTGAGGCTCTGGACGTCGGCCGCGGTGGCGGCGACACCCGGTGCGGGGGCGCCGCCGACGCCGGCGGCGATCGCGGCGAGCATGGCGGCGGACAGGACGGGACGTACGCGGGTCAGGATGGCCTCCTGGTCGCAATTCCCCGGGCGCGCGCGGACGGGCACCCCCGAGGGGGGCGTCCGCGGCCGGCGCGACGTGGGCACGCGCCGGGGCCTGGGCTGGGCGCGCTTCTACCCCGGGGTGGGGGGCGGAAACGCCCGGCGATGGTGCCAGAACCTGCGGAGGGCGCCACCCCCACCGGTCGCCCCCGCCACCCGTTGCCCGGAGGGCGGGCTCAGAACGGGGGCTGCGACTGGTGCCACTCGCCGACGGCCCGGAACGCCGACCACCACTCCCGCTTGGCGTCCTGCGCGTCCAGCGACTCGTCGATGTCCGGCACCACGATCGCGTCCGTGGCGGGCGTCCAGCGCTGCAGCTCCCCCGGCCGCAGCGCCAGCGGCTGCGCCCCCGGGTGCCCGATCGCGTCCAGGGCCTCCACGGCCCGCGGGCCCATGGGCACGACCAGCCGGGGCATGACGATCTGGATCTCGCGCGCGAGCCACTCCGGCTGGAACCCGACCTCGTCCAGCTTCACGCACAGCGTGCCGTACAGCGTGAGCGGGTCGATGCCCAGCCGCTGCACGCTCTTGAGCACCGCCGTGCCGGACCGCCCGAAGAAGGCGACCCCCTCCTGGCGCTCCGCGTGGCTCGCGGCGTACTTCACCAGCAGGATCTCCGCCTGCGGGGAGCCCGACGAGAGCACGGGCAGCGAGGCGCCGCCCCGGCGCGCGCCGTGCGCGCCGATCTCGTCGTTGAGGGCCCCGAGTTCCGCGATCGCCCGCTTGAGGTAGGCGTCCTGGATGTCGTCGGGGGGGCCGGGGGCGGTGTCCGGGTCCGCGGGCCGAAGGGCTCGCGGCCGGCGCCCGGCGCGCTGTGGAGGCGGCTCCGAGGTCATGGACGCCCGTGGAATTGGCGCGTGCGGCCGTCAGTCCTGCGCATCGGCGTTTCAGCTGTCCCGGGTGCGGGCACGGTCGCGCAGTCGTGCGCGCCGCCCCCGGCGGGCCAGGATGGGCTCCGCGTCGGCGAGCGCGTCCACCAGGTCGCGGGCCCCCGCGAAGGGGCGCATGGCCATCCCGACGCCCCCGACGTCCTCCGGCACCGCCGCGCCGCTGCCGGCGGAGACCACGAGCCCGACCCGGCGGGCGTGCCGTGCCGCCTCCACCCCGGCCGGCCCCGTGGCCCCCGTGGCGAGCTCCCGCACGTCGATGAGGTCGCCGACGGCCCGGAGGGCCGACGCGGACGGTATGCGGCACGCCTCGGGGTGCGGCACGAGCGTGACGCCGCCGAGCGCGCGCACCCGCAGCAGGGTCTCGGCGAGTGGCAGCCCGTCGGGCACGTCGTCGGGCAGGAAGAGCCCCACGACCACCCCGTCGGCCGTCGCGATCTCGCGCCCGGTGACCACGGTGAGGTCGTCCCCCGCCGCGGCGGCGACGGCCCGGGCGACGGCGACGCCCTCCGGGGCCGCCACGGCGACCGCGTCGAGACCGGCGTCGCGGCACGCCCGCGCGAGCCGGGCCGGGTCGACGCCGGGTGCCGGCCGCAGTCGCAGGTCCGCGCGGATGCGCGCGGCGTCCGCCTCCCGGCCGCGCGGCGCCGCCAGGGCCCGGCGGTACAGCTCCTCGAGCCGGGCCGCCACGGCGTCCTCGTCCAGCACGGCCGTGCCCGCCGTCGGCAGGGAGCGCGTGCCCTCGGCCAGCGAGGCCCCCGCGGCCGCGATCCAGGCGTCCCGCTGGAAGGGGGCCACCACCCGCGCGTCGGCGCCGTGGGCCAGCAGCTCGTCGGCCGGGGGGCACCGGGGGGCCACGATGGCCCGGCCGCGGGCGAGGGCCTCGGCGGCCACCGGGCCGGCCACGTCCGCCGGGGTGGTCAGCAGCACCACCGCCGCGTCGGCGAGCGCGGCCGCCCAGGTGGCGGGCCCATCCCCGGCGTGCACCGTCACCCGCTCGCGCAGCGCCTTGGGCACCGCGGCCCGGGTGCGCCAGGGGGCCTCGCGGGGCCCCAGGACCCCCACGTGGCCGGCGGCGGGACCCAGCCCGCGCACCACCCGCAGCCCGAAGCGCAGGCCCGTCCGGTCGCGGCCGCGCGCCACCACCAGCAGCCCGCCGGGCGTCGGCGGGGCGCTGCCGCCCCCCGCGACCGGAGGCGGGACCACCACGTAGTCGCCGGGGAGCACCTCGGCCAGCGCGCGGGCGACCGTCGCCGACGCCGCGATGCGGACGTCCACCCGGGCGAGGGCGCGGTGCACGAGGGGGCCCAGGAAGGCGACCCCCGTGAGCGGGTCGGCGCGGTGGAAGGTAGCCGCCGTCGCGGCCGCGGTGTGCCGGAGGGCCGACAGCGCCGGCGAGGGCATCAACGGCTCGTGGACGTGCACCACGTCGAACCGCCCGAGCCGCATGGCGGTCTCCAGCCCGGCGGCGAGGTCGAAGGGCTCGGCGAGGTGACGGCGGGCGCCCGTGCGGATCGCCCGGCCGACGGCGACCACCAGGACGGCTCCGGGCGGCGCGGCGAGGGCGTCGCCGTCGCCCGCCTGCAGCGCGCCGAGCCGGCGCCGCCCCTCGGCGAGCCCGTCGGCGACGGCGCCCGGCACCAGGACCGTGACCGCGTGCCCACGCCGGGCCAGGGCGTCGGCCTCCCGGCGGGCGCGCCATGACGGGTCGTCCGCCGGCGGCCAGGGGGTCGGGCAGACGAGGGCGATGCGGAGGGGTGTCCCGGCGGTGCTCATCGCGACGCCCCCCGAGTGTCGCAGGCGGCCCGCGCGTCGCGCCGTGACCGGGGGCCGGGCGCGCCCCGCGGACGGGGCGCGCCGGGGTGCCCGCCGGCCGGCGGGCGCGGGGTGCTACGCGTGCACCGCGTCCGGGACCACCACGGCGGCGCTGGTGCCGCCGATGAAGGCCTCGGTCATCTCGCGCGCCACGTCGTCGGGGTGCTGCACGGGCGGGCTCTTCATGAAGTAGGACGACGGCCCCTCGAGGGTGCCGGCGATCTTCCGGTCCATGGCGAGCTTGGCGCACCGCACCGCGTCGATCACGATGCCGGCCGAGTTCGGCGAGTCCCACACCTCGAGCTTGAGCTCGATCGACATCGGCACGTCGCCGAAGCCCTCGCCCTCCAGGCGGATGTGCGCCCACTTGCGGTCGGTCAGCCACGGCACGTAGTCCGAGGGGCCGATGTGGACGTCGCGCGGCTCGATGGACTCCGTGAGGATCGAGGTGACCGCGTTGGTCTTGGAGATCTTCTTGGAGGCGAGCCGCTCCCTCTCGAGCATGTTGAGGAAGTCGGTGTTGCCGCCGAAGTTCAGCTGGCTGGTGTGCTTGAGCCGGATGCCGCGCTCGTTCATCAGCCGGGCCAGGGTGCGGTGCACGATCGTGGCGCCCACCTGGCTCTTGATGTCGTCGCCGATGATCGGCAGCCCGCGCTCGCGGAAGCGGCCCTGCCAGTAGGGCTCGCGGCCGATGAACACCGGGACGCAGTTCACGAACGCGCAGCCCGCGCGCAGGATCTGCTCGACGTACCACTTGGTGGCCTGCTCCGAGCCGACCGGCAGGTAGCTCACCACCACGTGCGTGTTGGTGTCGCGGAGGATGCCCGCGATGTCGCTGGTCGGGCCGGGCGCCTTCTGGATGACCTCGGACAGGTACTTGCCGATGCCGTCGTGCGTCATGCCGCGCTCGACCGTGACCCCCGTGCGCGGGACGTCCGCGAAGCGGAGGGTGTTGTTGGGCTCGGCGTAGATGGCCGCGGACAGGTCCTGGCCCACCTTGCGGGCGTCGACGTCGAAGGCCGCGGTGAAGCGGATGTCCGACACGTGGTAGCCGCCGAGCGTGCTGTGCATCAGCCCCGGGACGAACGCGTCGGGCTTCGCGTTGCGGTAGTACTCGACGCCCTGCACCAGCGACGAGGCGCAGTTGCCGACGCCGATGATGGCGACGTTGACGGGCTCGCTCACGACGGAGCACTCCTATCTTCGGTTGGCGGTGCGGGCGGCGCGTCGGCGACCTGCCGGACGTGCCAGATCCTCTGCAGGGCCGTCATCACGCTGAGGGCGGCCAGTACGAGCACGGTGACCTCGAGCACCCATCCCAGGGACGCGAGGAAGATGCCGGCGCCGGTGAGCACCAGGCGTTCGGGGCGCCCCATGAGCCCCCCCTTGTTGTCGTCGACGCCGAGGCCCTCGGACCGGGCCCGGGTGTAGGAGACGATGAACGAGGCCGTGAGGGCCACGAAGCACGCGGCGACCGCCCACTCGTGCCCGTCCTGCGCGAACGTGATGCCGAGGGCGCCCAGGATGATCCCCTCGGCCACGCGGTCGAGGGTGGAGTCGAGGAAGGCGCCGAAGCGGGTGACCCGGCCCTGCACGCGCGCGAGCGTCCCGTCCAGCGAGTCGCCGAGGGAGAAGGCGACGTAGACGAAGCCCGCCGCCAGCCAGTAGCGCTCGACGATGAGCCACGCCGCGACGCAGACGCCGACCAGGCCGAGCAGCGTGAGCGCGTTGGGCGTGAGCCGGATCGCCTCGGCGATGCGGAGGAGGGCGCGGCCGACGCCGCGCGGCCGCGGGCCGCCGCCGATCTCGATCTCGTGAAGCCCCGTGGTGATGTGCGCGCGCCCCCGTGAGGTTGTCCGGCCGCCGCCGTGGCGGGGGCTAGGATAGCCCGCCATGAAGCTCTGCACGTTCCTCGGGCCCGGGGGCCCGACGACGGGTCGTGTGGAGGACGGCCTCGTGACGCCGCTCCTCGCGTCCGACCTCACCGAGGTCGTGCGCGGCGCGGCCGTCGCGCCGGCGGGGGATCCCCGCCCGCTCGCGGACGTCACCCTACTCGCTCCGCTGCGGCCCGTGAAGCTCCTCGCCGTGGCGCGGAACTACGCCGAGCACGCCGCGGAACTGGGCGAGTCCGTCCCCCAGGTGCCCCAGATCTTCAGCAAGCTGGTCACCTCGGTCACCGGCCCGGCGGGACCGGTGGTGCACCCGGACTGGACCGACGAGCTGGACTACGAGGGCGAGCTCGCCGTGGTGATCGGGCGGACGGCGCGCGACGTCCCCGAGGAGCGGGCCCTGGAGCACGTGTTCGGCTACACGGTCGTCGACGACGTGTCGGCCCGCGACCGGCAGCGCACGGAGCCGCAGTGGACGCGCGCGAAGGGCGGGGACACCTTCTGCCCCATGGGGCCCTGGATCGTGACGCGCGACGAGGTGCCCGACCCGCAGGACCTCGGGGTCCGCACCTGGGTCAACGGCGAGCTGCGCCAGGACGGCTCCACGGCGGAGATGTTCTTCGGCGTGGCCGCGATCGTGGCCTGGTGCAGCCGGTCCTTCACCCTCGAGCCGGGGGACGTGATCTGCACGGGCACGCCCGCCGGCGTGGGGCGGGGGTTCGACCCGCCGCGCTACCTGCGCCCGGGCGACGTGGTGCGGATCGAGGTCGACGGCGTGGGCGCCATCGAGCACGCGGTCCGGTGAGCGGCCCGGACGACGCCCGCCGCGTGTCGCGCGTGCTGCGCCGCACGGGGCTCGGCTACCCGCGGGGCGTGCTCGGCGAGGAGACGGTGCGGCTGGCCGAGGCCCTGGACGGGCCGGGGCATGCGGCGCTCGACCTGGACGCCCTCGTGGGCGCGGCCGCGGCCGCCCTGTGGCCCGAGCTGCGCGCCTCCACCGAGGCCGCCCTGCACCGTCATCTGGCCACGGCCGCCGGCGAGGAGGCCGAGGACCTGCGGGCCGCCCTGGCCTGGGCCGCCACCCCGGATCCGGTCAACCCGCTGGCCCGGGCGCTGGCGGTGCGCGCGGCCCAGGAGCTGGCGGCGGCGGTGGCCCGCGCCACCGAGGCGATGCGGACGGCCGAGCAGGCCATCGCCCAGGGGGGCGAGTCCGGGGCGGTGGCGGCGGCGCGCGCGGTCGGCGTGATGGCGATGGAGCTGCTCGACCTGGACCCCGAGGACTACGCCCCGGAGGTCGTCGCGTACGTGGACGCGGGCGAGGACGCGGCCGCGCTCGACGAGCTGGCGCGCTCGACGGGCGACGACGAGACCCGCGAGTGGGCGCGGTCGGCGGTGCGCGCGGTCGCACCGCCCGAGGCACCGGCGGCCGCCGCCGCGGTGGGCGTCCTGGCGGCCGGGGACCCCCCGGAGGACCCGGCCGAGGACGCGGTGTGGGTGCCCACCGTGCTCGCGCTGGTGGAGGAGGCCTTCGAGAGGTCGCTGGCGGACCAGCGGTCCGCGGACGGGTGAGGCGGGCGCGCCGGGTCCCCCGCGCGGCTACGGTGTCCCCGATGCCGCCTCTCCCCGCACCGGCCCCCGCCGTCCCGGCGGCCGCGCGCCCGTAGGTTCCCCCCGTGGCCGCCATCGCCGACCTGCTCGCCGCCGGCACGACCCGGTCGCTCGAGTTCTTCCCGCCCCGCAGCCCCGAGGCCGAGCGCCAGTTCGAGGACGCGCTCGCCGATCTCGCGACCCTGGGGCCCTCGTTCGCGTCCGTCACCTACGGCGCGCTCGGCTCCACCCGCGGCCGCACCCGCGACCTGGTGGTGCGCATGAACCGGGAGCACACCTTCCCGACGATGGCGCACCTCACCTGCGTGGGGCACACCCGCGCCGACATCGCCGCGCTGCTCGACGACTACGCGGCGGCCGGGGTGCACAACATCCTGGCGCTCGGGGGCGACCCGCCGGCCGACGGCAGCCCGCCCGGGGGTGACTTCCGGTACGCGCTGGAGCTCGTCGAGCTGATCCGCGCGCATCCCGGCGGGTTCTGCGTCGGGGTCGCCGCCCATCCGGAGGTGCACCCGCGCTCCGGCGACCGCACGGTCGACCGCCGGCACCTGGCCGCCAAGCTGTCGCGCGCCGACTTCGCGGTGACGCAGTTCTTCTTCACCGCGGACCTCTACGAGCGGATGCTGGAGGAGCTCGGCGCCCTCGGCTGTCACCGCCCCGTCATCCCCGGGGTGATGCCGGTCGTGAGTCTGCCCGGGCTGCGCCGCATGGCGGCCATGAACGGCACGGCCATCCCGCCGGCCCTCGACGCCCGCCTGGAGGCCGCCCGCGACGAGGACGTGCCCGAGATCGGCGCGGAGACGGCGCTCGCGCTGTCGGAGGATCTGCTCGCCCGCGGCGCCCCGGGACTCCACCTGTACACGCTGAACCGCTCCGCGGCGCTCCGCCGCGTGTGGTCCGGGCTCGACCGGGTCACGGCCTCGCCTCCGCGCGCCTGAGCCCCGCACCCCGTCCCGGCGGACCGGCGGCGGGTTATCGTGCCGATCCGGACAAGGCGGCCCGGCACGGTGGCCGCGAGCGACGTGGAGACGAGGACGGATGGCGAACACGGAGTGGAGTGACTGGTACGCCAAGGAGGACCCCACCCGCTGGGTGCTGGCGGAGATCCTGCGCGCGCGCGCCGAGGCGACCCCGGACCGGGACTACCTGAAGTTCGCCGA
>Ga0164290_1000935_pt1 | contig 64199 bp, 73 predicted proteins | sample Micstemetagenome_FD_108782 | JGI IMG/M metagenome (GOLD analysis project Ga0164290, IMG submission 108782) | Contaminated culture microbial community from soil near Moab, Utah, USA - Microcoleus steenstrupii SON62 (Illumina Assembly) | ecosystem: Environmental > Terrestrial > Soil > Soil crust...
CCGAGCTGGGACCGCTGCACCGGGGCCGGAGCCTGATGGGCGATCCGGACGCCGCCGACCTGATGGTGCACGAGCCCTACGGCGTCGCCCTCGCCCTCGTCCCCTGGAACGACCCGCTGGCCATCGCCTGCCAGATGCTGGGCGCCGCGCTCGTGGTGGGCAACGTCGTGATCCTCAAGCCCTCCGAGCGCAGCCCCCTGAGCGCCATCCGCCTCGCCGAGATCCTGGCGGACGTGTTCCCCGCCGGCGTCCTCAGCCTGGTGCTCGGGGACGCGCGCGTCGGCCGGCCGCTGGTCGCCCACCCCGGGGTCGACGTCGTGATGCACACGGGCTCCGTGCGCACCGGGCAGGAGATCGCCCGCGTGTGCGCCGAGCGGGGGGCGCACGCCGTTCTGGAGCTGGGCGGCAAGGACCCGCTGATCGTGGACGCGGGCGTCGACCCGCGGTGGGCGGCGGCGCAGGCGGCGTCCGGCGCCTTCGCCAACGCCGGGCAGGTCTGCACCTCCGTCGAGCGCATCTACGTGCACCGCGACGTGGCCGACGACTTCGTGGCCGCCCTGGCCGAGGAGGCGCGGGCCCTGCGCGGCGGCGACCCGCGCGACGCGGCCACGGACGTCGGGCCGATGGTGGACCGCGAGCAGCGCGCGATCGTGGAGTCGCACGTCGGCGACGCCGTCGCGCGCGGCGGACGGGTGGTGTGCGGGGGCGCGACGCCCGGCGCGCCGGGCGCGTACTTCCCCCCCACCGTGGTGGTCGTCCCCGACGACAGCAGCCTGCTGATGCGGGAGGAGACCTTCGGGCCGGTCGCCCCGGTGCGGGTGGTCGACAGCTTCGACGAGGCGCTGGAGCTCGCGGACGGCACCCCGTACGGGCTCGCGGCGTCGGTGCTGACGCCCGACATGGAGCACGCCCAGCGGGCCTGGCGCCGGCTGCGCGTGGGCACGGTCAAGGTCAACGCCGTGTGGGGCGGGGCCCCGGGCGGGGCCGCGCATCCCCGTGGCGCGAGCGGCCACGGCCTCGGCTACGGACCGGAGCTGATGGACGAGCTGACCCGCATCAAGGTCGTGCACGTGCGGCCCGCGCCGCCCGCGCCGGCCCCCTAGCCCGCGGCGAGCGTCCGGATGTCGGCCGCCAGGTCGTCCGGCGGGATCGGCCGGCCGCCGGCGTAGTCGCCCAGCTGGCGGCCGGCGGCGTCGACCAGGACGACCCGCGCCGTGTGGATCGAGGCGATCGCGTCGGGCGCGTCCGGCTGGGCCACGATCCCCCACGCCCGCCACACGGGGTCCAGCTCCCGGCGGGTGCCCACGAGGTAGCGCATCCGGCCCGTGAGCCGGTGGGTGCGCAGGAACCGGCGCACGTTGGCCGGGGTGTCGCCGCGGGGGTCGACGCTGATGGCCACCACGTCCACCCGTTCGCGGTCGGCCGCCGGCACCCGGTCGAGCGCCGCGGCGACCTGGGTCGCGACCAGCGGGCAGACGGTGGGGCAGTCGGCGAACAGGAAGGTCACCACCGCCGGCCGCCCGGGCGCGGGCACCCGGATCGCACGGCCGTCGGCGGCGGTGCCGCGGGTGTCGGGCGCCGCGATGGGCGCCGGGTAGGCGTCCGCCCGCAGCGGGGGCGAGGCCGTGGCCGTGTCGCCGGTGCGCAGCGCGACGCCCAGGGCCACCGCCAGCGCGATCAGGGCCGCCGCGGCGAGGGCGGCGAGGACGACGACGCGGCGCGGCACACCCGCGATGGTAGTGGGCGGACGGCCCTGGGCGCCGTCCGGCGGGCACCGGACGCCGGGCGCCGGGGCGCCGCGTAGGGTGCGCGCCATGATCAGGCTCCCGCTCACCGCCCTGGCGGTCGCCGCGCTGGCCCTGCCGGCCGCCGCCTCCGCCGCCCCGGCGAACTTTCGCACCCCCACCGGCAACATCGGCTGCGACGTGCGCGCCTCGGGGGCGCGCTGCGACATCGTCCGTCACAGCTACACGCCCCCCCGGCGGCCCGCCTCCTGCCAGCTCGAGTGGGGCGACTCGCTCGAGGTGGGGCGCACCGGCCGCGGCCGGTTCGTCTGCCACGGCGACACGGTGCTGCCGCCGCCCGGGCGCCGCCACCGGGTGCCCTACGGCACCACCGTGCGCCGGGGGACGATCCGCTGCACGGTCACCCGCGCGGGCGTCACCTGCCGCAACGCCCGGGGCCACGGCTTCACGCTCTCGCGGCAGAGGGCCCGCACCTTCTAGGGGCGCTCCCCGGGGTCGCCGGCGCCGGGCTCCCACGGGGGCGCGGGCGCCGGCGCGCCGCGGCCGCCCCCGCGGGGGCGGCGGAGGTCCTCGATGCGGCGCCGGTCGCGCTTGGTGGGGCGCGCCCCGAGGTCGGCTCCCGGTGCGGGTGCCAGCCGGCGCTGGGCCGCCTGGCGGGCCCGGCGCTCACGGCTCTCGGGCGTCTCCTCGTACAGCAGCTGCGCCTGGGGGGCGGGGCCGCGGCGGTCGCTGAGCCCGCGCACGTCGACCGTCCAGGCGGCGCTGCCGATGGTGAGGTCCACCCGGTCGCCCACCCGCAGCTCCTTGGACGCCTTGGCGCGGGTGCCGTTGACGTCGACCCGGCCGCCCTGGATGGCCTCCGCGGCCAGGGAGCGGGTCTTGAAGAAGCGCGCCGCCCAGAGCCAGCGGTCGAGGCGCACACGTCCGGGGTCGTCCATGCCCCCATGATCCCACGCGGCGGGGCGGACGCCGCCGGGAGGCCGGCGCGGCCGGGGCCGCGCCGGCGCCGGGTCAGGCCGGGACGCGCTCCTCGGGGGCCTGCCCCGTGCGCGTGCCGAGCCACTCGCTGAACTGCGTCGGGCGGGTGCGCTTGAGCCAGCCCTCGAGGTCGGCGCCGCCGGCGGCGCCCTCGCGGACGATCAGGACGGGGATCACCAGGCCCGACACCAGCCGGGCGCGGCTGCGTCCCACGCCCTGGCGCTGCATGGCCCACTCCTCGCCGGCGCCCAGCGCCAGCACGCCCGCGCGCTCGACCGCCTCGGCGAGGTCGCTCCGCGGGTCGTCGCCCGCCACGGTCACCTCGGCGTCGCCGAGCCCCTGCGCGCGCAGCTCGTCGCCGGCCGCCTCGTCGCGCGCCAGCACCTGCAGGGGCGCCCCCGAGGCCACCGCGAACTTCTCCGCGAGGTGCACCGCGGCCTTCTCGTGCGCGCCGCGGCCGTAGGGCGCCAGCACGACCTGGCCGCGGTCGAGGGCGACCCCCCGCCCGGTCTGATCCACCAGCACCGCGACGTCGCTCGGGCAGTTGGCGAGCACCGTCCCGACATCGCCGCCGAGCACGTTGCCCACGAGGGACCGGTTGAAGCTCATCAGCACCAGGTCGCTGCCGGTGCGCTCGGTCACTCGGCAGATCCCGAGGCCGGGGTCCTGGCGGGTCTCCACGACCGTCTCCACGCGGTAGCCCTGGTCGCGGTACGTGCCGGCCAGGCGCTCGGCCGACGCCCGCGCCAGCTCGCGCGCCGTCTCGGCGTCGTAGGCCGTCGTGCGACGGGAGAGGCGCTCGGGCTCCGGCAGCACACGGGCCAGCACCAGCGCGGCCCCCGTGGGCTCGGCGAGCCGCGCGGCGAGCTCGGCGAGCGCCCCGTCGCTGGGCGAGCCGTCGAGGCCCACCAGGATGCGCCGCGGACCCTCGCCGGGGGCCAGTCCCGCCTGGCTCGGGCGGAACGCCGGGACCTCGCGGCGCCGGATCATGTCGATCAGCGGCGAGGCCATGAAGGTGGTCGTCAGGGCCATGATCACGAGGATCGCGAACAGGGGGTCGTTGACGACGCCGATCTCCTTGCCCACGCTGATGATCACCAGCTCGGTGAGGCCCCGCGTGTTCATCAGCAGCCCCAGCACCGAGGCGTCGCGCGACGGCATGCCGTTCGCGCGGGCGGCGAAGAAGACGGGCACGAACTTGCCGATCATCGCCGCGGCCAGGATGGCGAGCCCGGCGAGCGCGATGTCCCACTGGTCGATGCTGCCGAGCTTGGTGCTGAGGCCCGCCGAGGCGAAGAACACCGGCAGGAACAGCAGCAGCGTCACGTCCTCGAGCCGGAGCGTCACGTCGCCCACCAGCAGGCGGTCCCGCGGGATGATCACGCCGAAGATGAACGCGCCGAAGATGGCGTGGATCCCGATCTCCTCGGTGACCCAGGCGGACAGCAGCACGCCCACCAGGATCACGCTGAGCAGCGCGGCGCTGATGCCCTCGTCACGGCGCGGCATGCGCGCCACGACCCAGGCGATCGCCGGGCGCACGATGAGCAGCATCGCCGCGCCGAACAGGACGGTGAGCCCGAAGGTGACCACGAAGCCCGAGGGCCCGTCGGCCTTCACGATGGCCACGACGACGGCCAGGATCAGCCAGGCGCACACGTCCTCGATGGCGGCGCACCCCAGCGACAGCGCGCCGATGGTGGTGTGGGTGAGGTTCTTCTCCACCAGCAGCCGGGCGAGCACCGGGAACGCCGTGATGGACAGGGCCGACCCGAGGAACAGCGAGTAGCTCAGCTGGTCGACCTCGGGGAAGATGGTGTCGTGCGTCACGTACCCGAGGCCGAACCCGAGCAGGAACGGCGCCCCCAGGGAGCCGACGAACATGGTCCCGAGGGTGCGGCCCTTGCCCTTGATCAGCCCCAGGTCGAACTCGAGGCCGATCAGGAACATGAAGAGCACGAGGCCGAGCTTGGCGACCACCCCCAGCGTCGGGGTGACGTCGCCGAAGAGCCATTCGGTCGCCTCCGGCGCGATGGCGCCGAGCAGGGAGGGGCCGAGCATGATGCCGGCGGCGATCTCGCCGATCACCCGCGGCTGGTGGATCCGCGCGAACAGCGTGCCGACGAGGCGCGCGACGGCCACGACGACCGCGATCGCGATCAGCACCTTCGCGATGTCGAAGGCGCTCGCGCTGATCGGGGTGCCCGCCGCGGTGGCCGCGGGAGCCAGGAGGTTCAAGCCCGTGATGTCCATGCCGAGAGAGACCTGTCCGGGGGAGGGATTCGGGCAACGCTAACCCAGGGTCCGGGCCACGCGTTACCACCCGTGCGGGGGGCCTTTTCGGGCCACCGGTAACGCCGCATCGGCGGTTAGAGTCCTCGCCCTGAGAACACACGACCAGTCCGTCACTCGGAGCGACACATGGCAGAGGAGTACCTGCTCGTCACGGACGGCGCAGCTCAGGGAACGCGTCTCGACCTCACCGGCGCGACCGTCACGATCGGGCGGGAGGAGGGCACCGACCTGGTCCTCGACGACAGCCAGGCCTCGCGCCGGCACGCCGAGGTGGCGAAGGGCGGCGCCGGCTGGGTGGTGCGCGACCTCGGCTCCACCAACGGCACGTTCGTGAACGGCGCCCGCGTGGGCGGCGACCGGGCGCTCCGGCCGGGGGACGAGATCACCATCGGGCGCAGCCGCATCGCCCTGCGCAGCACCGCCGCGCACACGGAGATCGGCTCCCCCGAGGGCCTCGGGTTCACCGACGTGGCACCCGCCCCCCCGGCGCCCGCCGCGCCCGCCGCCGCCGCCCCGGCGCCCGTCGCCCAGGCGGCCCCGCCTCCGCCGCCGCGACCCGCCGCGCCGCCGCCCCCGCCGCCGCCGCCCGCCCCGGCCACGCCGGGCCTCGCCGCCCCGCACGAGGAGCACGGTTACCCGGCCGCCCGGCCCCTCACCGGTCACCACGGCCCCCCCGGTGGCGGTCCGCCGCCCCCGGCGTACCGCGCCGCGCCCCACTGGCAGGGCCAGCGCATCCCCGGTGAGCGCGACCCCGCCTCGGGCATCCGCGCCCTGCGCAGCGACGCGGCGGTGCGGCAGCGCGCCTACCTGGTCACCTTCGTGGTGCTTGCCCTCGTCGCGCTCGCCGTGGTCCTCTACCTCATCTCGCGCGCCTAGGCCGGCGCGCGGGCACGCCCCGCGCGCCACCCCCGGCCCGGGTCCGCCCGCGCACCCCCACCCCCGAACCACCCGGAGGCCCCGTGTCCACCGCCGACATCGTCGCCTACGTCCTGCTGGACATCGCGATCATCGTCACGGCCGCGCGCATCCTCGGCTCGCTGATGCGCTACATCGGCCAGCCGGTGGTCGTCGGCGAGATCATCGCCGGCGTCCTGCTGGGGCCGACCCTGCTCGGCAAGGACCTGTCGGCCGACATCTTCCCCACCGACGCGCGGCCGGTCCTGTCGGCGATCGCGACGATCGCGCTGATCTTCTTCATGTTCCTGGTCGGCCTCGACCTGGACATGACCCTGCTGCGCGGGCGCGTGCGCGCCATCGCGATCGTCTCGGTGGCCGCGCTCGCGGTGCCGTTCGCGGCCGGCTTCGCGGTCGCGCCCCTGCTGCGGGACGAGGCGTACTTCCTGGGTGAGGTGCCCGACGCCGGGCCCTTCGCCCTGCTGATCGGCGCCGCGCTCACCGTGACGGCCTTCCCCGTGATGGCGCGCATCCTGCTGGAGCGGCGGCTCACCCGGACCGCGATGGGCGCCGTCGGCCTCGCGTCGGCCGCGATCGTCACGGTCGGCCTGTTCACCCTCGTCGGCGTCGCGGCCGGCGCCGCCAAGGGCGAGGGCCCGTCCAGCACCGCGCTGAAGATCCTCTACACGGTGGTGTTCCTGGCCGCGATGTTCGGCCTGGTCCGCCCCATGCTCGGGTGGCTCGGCCGCCAGTACGACCGGCTCGGGAAGCTCACGCCGAACATGCTGGCGCTTCTCTTCGTGCTCGCGACCCTGAGCGGCTACGTCACCGACCGCATCGGCATCACCGCGGTGATCGGCCCGTTCGTGCTGGGCCTGTGCATGCCGCGCCGCGAGGGCATCACCCGGGCCCTGACCGACCGCATCGAGAGCTTCGCGGTGCTGTTCCTGCTGCCGGTCTTCTTCGGGTTCTCCGGACTGTCCACCGACCTGCGCACCCTCGGCACCGACCTGATCCTCGGGATCGCGGTCTTCACGGCCGTCGGGATCGCCACCAAGTGGATCCCGGTCGTGCTGGCGGGCCGGGCCGTCGGCCTCACCTGGCGGGAGGGCAACCTCCTCGGGGTGCTGATGAGCTGCCGCGGGCTGCTGCCGCTGATCGTCGCCTCCGTGGGCGCCAGCGCCGGCCTCGTGGAGCCCGGGGGGCCGATCTACGCGATCCTCGTGATCTACGCCCTGGTCACGACGATCATCACCAACCCGCTGGCGAATCTGTTCCTGCCCAAGCAGACCCCGTCCCCGGTCGACGTGCCCGCCGCCGCGGCGCCGACGCGCATCCTGGTCGCGGTCGGGCCGCACGGGTCGGCCGCCCGCCTCGCGGGCGCCGCGCGGATGCTGGCGGGCGAGCGGCGCCCCCTGGAGCTGCTGGTGGCCCAGCCGGCCGCGCTGCCCGACGAGGCCGAGGTGCGCAGCCCGCTGCAGCACGGGCAGGCGGAGGTCGCGCGGACCCTGTCCGGGATGGTGCCCCTGTCGGCGGTCGTCGGTGGCCCCGACATCACCGTCACACCCCTCTCGTTCTCGTCGCCGGACGCCGCCGACGACTTCCTGCGGCTGATCGACGAGTCGGACCCCGGCATGGTGGTGCTCGGCGTGAGCCGGCGCGGCCTGGACGAGGACGTCGCCATCGCCCGCCGCGTGGCGGACGCCTCACCCGCCCCCGTGGCGGTGCTGTACGACCCGCGCGGGGAGGGTCTGGTCGCGGACGGCCGCCCGGTCGTGACGGCCGGCGGGGAGCAGGCGGGTCCGGTCGCCGAGGCGCTCGCCGCCGGGCTGGGCACCACGGTGGCCGCCGACGCGCCCTCCGGGGCTGCGGCGGTGGTGGTCCCGATGGATGCCGGGTGGGAGAGCCTGCTGGGCGCCGCGAGCGGCCCCCTGCTGGTGGTCGCCCCGCCCGCGCCGGCGCGGACCCCGGTCGGGGCGTAGCCCTCCCGCCCCCCGTCCCGCCCCGGCGGGACGGGGGGCGGAAGGCAGGACCTGGGTCCGGCGGGCGGCGCGCCGGGCCGCAGCGGATCACCGGGGACGTGGTGCACCGGGTGCCGGTCCGGAGCCCGGCACGCCGGGAAGGGCCTCACCGCGCGGGTGGCGCGTGCGCTCCGGTCGCGTCATCGCGCCGGGCGGCGGCGGTCGCACCCGCCCGCGGTCGTCGCACCCACCGCGAGCGCGGACGTCGGCGCCCATCGCCCCTCCCCCGGGCACCCGGCCGGATCGCGCCCTCGTCCTGTCCGGCCGGCCTCCGGCCGCCCTCGACCGGCGACGGTGCGCGGGCCGCGCTCGATCCGCGCCCGCGATCCTGCACCGGGCGCACGAAAGGCGGGGCGCCGCGGGGCGCTCCGCCTCCGGAGCGCCGGAGGTCGTCAGGCGCGGAGGTCGATGCGGCCCCCCGACGCCCCGGAGGGCGGAGCGGGGGGCGGCGGCGCGGAGGCCAGCAGCTGGGCGTTGCGGTCGACGGCCATGTCCATGGCCTTCCGCAGCATGAGGATGTGGGCCTGGCCGACGGCGTCGGTGGCGACGGGGATCGCGGCGTCCATACCCCCTCATCGGCAGGTCGCCGCCGCTGCTGCACCCCCCCGCAGGGGGACGGCGGCGCGCGGCCGCCGTCCCCGGGCCCCCTACCGGCCGGTGCGCTCCAGCGCCGCGAGGAACTCGGGCGGGATGGGCCCGATCTGGGACGGCGCCGGCAGCGGCTGCCCGATCTCGCTCGGGCGCCGCCACAGGCCCGACAGGCGCTCCGGCAGCTGCTCGCCGGCCGAGGCGAGCACCGGCAGCTGCTGCAGCTGCGCCGGGATCGTCCACTCCGGGCGCCGCAGCTCGCCGCCGTCCTCGAGACGCGTCAGGAAGAGCAGCGGCAGCACCACGATCCGCACGGTCTGCGCGGTCAGCCAGACCGCCCAGTAGAAGATCGTGGCCTGCCAGAAGGGGATCGTGAACTCGAGGGAGAGCGCGACCACCATCAGCAGCACGTACTCGCCGACCGCGAGGATGAACGTGAGCCAGCCGGGCTGCCAGCTGATGATGGGGCGGTACACCAGGCAGTCCCAGGCGACGCCCAGCACGAGGTAGATGCCGATCAGGGCGATCCACTCCTCGTTGCCGGTGGCCAGGGACAGGATCGCGGCGAGGATCGCCGGCAGGATCAGGACGACGATGCGGGTCTGCAGCCGACCCAAGAGCGTGGGACACACGGGAGGTCTCCTCGGGCGGGCGCCGGGCTAGGCCAGCTGGGGGGTGTCGGGGATGGCGCGGATGTCGCGGATCGCCGCGCGGGCGCAGCGGAAGTGCATCGCGTTGCGCTCGAAGAAGCCGCGCTTGGCGCGGCCCTCGGCCTTGAGCACGTCCCAGGAGAAGCGGCGGGCGATGTACTTGAGGCCGGCGATGGTGTCGCCGTTGGGCACGACGATGTTCGCCTGGATCCCGATCATGCACAGGCGGGAGTCGGGCCGGTCGAGCCCCGGGACGCCGCAGTTGGTGTCCAGGGCGATGCGGGGGCCCTCCATGGGCGGGTGGTAGCGGTCGATCAGCCGCTTCAGCAGCGGCACCGCGGCCGAGCCCTTGGTGAAGCCGGTGGCCGCCGACACACCGGTGACGTGCAACGGCCCGGTGGTGCCGCCCTCCACCAGCGAGCAGTCCACCACCAGGCCCTCGGGGCCGGGGCGGATGTCGGTGATCTCGCCGATGATCTCGCGGAAGGTGCCGTTCGCGTACCCGTCGGCGATCAGGTCCTGCCAGTTGCGGCGCTGCGGGGTCGTCCCCCGGAGCACCTTGTTCAGCAGGCGCAGGCGCTCGGCGTGGCTGAGCTGCTGGAAGGCGTCGATGCCGAGCGCCTCGAACAGGCACCGCGGCACGTTGAGGTCCTGGTCGTCGGGCGCGGGCGTGCGCCGCAGCGCGATGCACTCGGCGCCGGACAGCAGCACGTTCACCCACTCGTTCACGCCGGCGATCCCGCTGCCGACCACGATGTACCGCCCGCCCGGGGTGTACCGCTTGGGCTCGTAGGCCTGCACGATGCGGTCGCGCATGATCGGGTCCTTGCGCGCCTCCGCGAGCGTCGGGGGGAAGAACAGCGGCCCGTGGCCCATCGCGAGCAGGACGTGCCGCGCGCGGGCGACTAGGTTGCCGTCCTCGTCGTACATCCCGAAGTACGGGTCCCGGTCCGTGCCGGCGCGGATGACCTCGCCCACCCGGCACCGGCGGAAACTCTTCCGGTAGCCCAGGTGCGTCGCCACGGCGCGCGCCTCGGCCAGGATGTCGGGCACGCCGGGGTTGAAGGTGCGGTTGATGGAGCGGGCCACGGAGCCGAGGCGTCGCCGGGCGAACAGGTCCATGATCGCGAAGGTCGGCCAGTCGGCGGGCAGGAAGTGGCTCTCCGACTCGGAGCGCAGCACCGTCTGGCCCAGCCCCCAGGCGAAGGCGCGGTAGGTGGCGACGGGGTCCTCCTCGTCGCCGAGCACGAGGATCTCGTCGTTCTCGAAGCCCAGGTAGCGCAGGGTGGTGTGCGTCAGCAGGGCGCCGAAGCCGCCACCGACGATGCACACCCGGTAGTTCCCCTCTGACACGGTGCCCGCTCCTCCGATCGCTGGGCCGACGATACGAGGGACCATCGGCGCCGCCACGCGTTTCCCGAGGATCCTAGGCACAGCGCCGGGCGGCGATCCCCGCCCGTGTGGGGGGATTCAGCCGCCGAGGGCGGTGTTCATCGCGCGCACGTAGGGCGCGAAGGCCGCGAGGTGCACCGCCTCCAGCACCTGCGGCTCGGTCCAGCCCTCGGCGTAGAGCAGGTCGTAGTCGGCGCGCGTGAGCTCGCCCGGCGCCGCCGAGGCGCGTCGCGTGAAGTCGGCCAGTGCGCCCAGCCGCGGGTCGGCGGGGGGCGCGGCGTCGGTGAGGGCGGCGAGGAGCGTGCGCTTGACCGCCGCCGTCAGGGCGCCGTCGTCGATCACCGTGCGCATCATGCGGGCGGCGGCGTCGAGCAGGCCGGGGTCGGCGGCCATGGCCGTGAAGGCCGGCGGGACGTCGCCCCAGGCCCGCTGGAGCCCCTCCAGACGCGGGCGGGCCTCGGGTGCCGGGGCGTCGACCCGCCGGCGCGGGCGGTCGGGCAGCCCCGCGCGCGCCGCCAGCGCGCGCTCCAGCGCGCGCCGGGCCCGGTTGAGCCGGCTCATCACGGTGCCCTCGGGCACCTCGAGCACCTCGGCGATCTCGCGGTAGCGCAGACCCGCGACGTGGCTCAGCACCAGCACCTCCCGCGCCCAGTCGGGCAGCTCGTCCAGGGCCTGGCGCACGTCGTCGCGGTCGCTCCAGCGCTGCACCAGCCGCTGGGGGTCGCTGTAGATGCCCGTGTCGCGCCCCGCCTCGAGCCGGTCGTAGAGCCCGGCGCCCTCGTCGTCCACCGAGAGCGGGTCGGGGCGCCGGCCCCGCTCCCGCGCCCGGTCGGAGACCAGGTTGGTGAGGATCCGCTGGCACCAGGCCCCCGGGTTGTCCGGGGGGCGGGCCGGGTCGAAGGCGCGGTAGGCCCGCAGCATCGCCTCCTGCACCAGGTCCTCCGCGTCGGCCTCGTTGCGCACGCGCCGGCGGGCCGAGCGGTACAGGGTCGGCATCTCGGCCATGAACACGTTCTCGAAGGCGCGGCGGCGCACGACGCTCGGCCTCACCCCAGGGCCTCCTCGCGCTCCAGCGCGGCCGCGAGGCGCGCCGCCAGCCCCGGGGGCACGGCGTCCGCGGCCAGCGCCGCGTTCACCGCGGCGCGCACCTGGGCCTGGAAGGTCCGCCGGTCGCGGCAGCCGGCGCACGCGGCCAGGTGGGTGCGGACGAAGGCGGCCTGCTCGGGGGTGAGCTCCCCGTCGAGCTCGCGCTCCACGAGCGCCTCGAGCCGGCGGCAATCGGGTGGGGCCAACGCGGACGGTCCCTGTTCGACGTACGGGGTCCCCGGATTATTCCGTACGGCCGACGGAAGGACCCGGGCCGCCCGGGCGTCGGGACGGGTGTACGCACCGACCCCTTCCGAGGAGCCACCGTGACCGCCACCGCCGCCCCCGCCCCCGTCGTCCGCATGGACACCCGCCTCGTCGCCCGCGCGCTCGCCGGCGACGGCCGCGCCGCCGACGAGATCGTGCGCCTGCACTCCGCCCGCGTCCTGCGCGTCTGCCGGTCGGTCCTGCGCGACGCCCACGACGCCGACGACGCCGCCCAGGAGACCTGGATCCGCGCGCTGCGGGCCCTCCCCCGCTTCCGCGGCGACGACCTCGGCGCCTGGCTCGCCACCATCGCCCGCAACGAGTCGCTGCGCCTGATCGCGGCCCGCGGCCGCGCCGCCGTCCCGGTGGAGGAGCTGCCCGCCGTCGCCGACCGCGACGCTGACCCGTACGAGTCGGTGCGCGCCGCGGAGGTCGGGGACGCCCTGCGCGCCGCGGTCGTCGACCTGCCCGTGACCTACCGCGAGGCCGCCGTCCGGGACCTCGCCGGCGAGTCCCCCGCCCACATCGCCGAGGTGCTCGAGCTCACCCCCGTCGCCGCCCGCGTGCGCACCCACCGCGCCCGGCGCGCCGTGCAGGCCCGGCTCGAGGCCACCCTCGCCGCGTGACCGGCTACCGCACCCCCAGCGCCCCGGCGAGCGCGTGGACCATGGCGGTCGCCGACCCGAAGCGGGCCCCGGGCTCCTTGGCGAGCCCGCGGAGCAGCACCGGGTCGGCGGCCGCGAGCGCCGGCCGGAGGGCGGAGGCGGGCCGCGGCGTGTCGGCCAGGTGCGCCTGCATCAGGTCGGCCGGGTGGCGCCGCACGAACGGCGGACGGCCGGCGAGGGTCTCGTAGGCGACCGCCGCCAGGGCGTACTGGTCCGACTCCGGGCCCACCCCCTGCGCCCGGATCTGCTCGGGGGCCATGTACTCGAGGGTCCCCACCCACATCCCCGTCCGGGTGAGCCGCGCGACGTCGCTCACGATGCGCGCCAGGCCGAAGTCGGACAGGTAGGCCTCCCCCGCCGCGTCCAGCAGCACGTTGGCGGGCTTGACGTCGCGGTGCACCAGGCCCTGGCCGTGGGCGTGATCGAGCGCCGTCGCCACCCGCCGGAGCACGGGGATCGCCCGCTCGGGAGCGAGCCCGCCCTCGGCCGAGATGGCCGACTGCAGGGTGCCGCCCTCCACGAGGCCCATCGCCAGGTAGGGCTGCCCCTCGATCTCCCCCGCCTCGTACACCGGCACCACCGCCGGGTGCCCCAGTGCGGCCACCACGCGGTGCTCCCGCTCGAAGCGCGCCCGCAGCGTCGGGTCGTCGCGCAGGTCCACCTGCATCACCTTCAGCGCCACGCGCCGGTCGCGCTCGCGGTCGTGCGCCCGGTACACCGTGGCCTGCGCGCCCGCCCCGATCTCCGCCTCGACGACGTACGGGCCCAGGCGGTACCCCGGCCAGAGGCTCATCGCCGGCTCAGGCGGCGCCGGGGGACGTGCGCGCCGCCCGGCGGAGCGACACCACGGGGCGCTCGGCGATCAGCACGATGGACGCCAGGCGGTCGGAGTGGGTCTGCACGCCGTATAGCGCGGCGCGCGCCCGCTGCGCGGCGCGACCGGGCTGCATGAAGCGCTGCAGCACGCGGCCGGCGTCGCGCGGCCCCTCCGTGCGCACGAGCCCGGCCAGGTCCGGGATCACCACCGGTCCGAGCGAGGACCCCAGCACGCGTAGGCCCGTCGCCTCGATCAGCGCCCGCCAGCCCGCCTCGTCGAGCACCCGGACCCCGCCGGCCACGGCGCGGCCGATCTCGGCGCGGATGTCCGTCCAGCGCGGGGCGTCCCACGCCCCGGGCAGCACGCACAGCTCGTGGAAGCCCACGCGGCCGCCGGGGCGGGTGATGCGCAGGGCCTCATCCACCACCGCGCGCTTGCGCGGGTCGGACAGCCCGGTCAGCAGGCCCTCGGCCATCACCACGCCCGCCCGGGCGGAGTCCAGCCCCGTGCGGTCGGGACCCGCCACCACGCAGCCGCGCTCGAAGCCGCGCACGCGCCGCCGCACCGCGGCGGCCTGCGCCTCGTCGGCGCAGACACCGGTCCAGGAGCGCAGGTTCTGCCGGCCCGCCTCGGCACCGGTGATGCCGTGCCCGGGCGCGAGGTCGACGACGCGGTCGCCGCCGCCCAGGCCCAGCCCCTCGAACAGGCGCTGCGTCATGGCCGCGCCGCCCGGCCGCACGACCCCGAGGCCCAGGCGCCGGGCGACCGGCCAGCCCGCCGCCACGGCGAGGGCCGGCGCGGCCGTCGTCTCCGCCACGGCCTGACTCATGAACGCCTCCACCCTGGTGTGCACCGGCTCGTCACGCGGGCACCTTAGCGTGGCCCCCGACGGGCAGCCCCGCCCGCGAGGGGAGGGCCGCACCTCCTCGGGGCCGTCCCCGAGGGTGCCTCCGGGACGCGCCCCGCGGGCATGGCGAGAGTCTCTAGGCGCCGTCGCGGCGGGGCGCGCGCGGGCGCATCCTGGGGTCCATGCCCCGCGCCCCCCGCACCGCCGTCCTCGCGATCCTCGCCGCGGCCCTCGCGCTCTGGCTGGCGGCCGCGGCGGCGGCCGTGCCCGTGCGCGAGGTGCGGGCCACGTACGCCGGCGGCGTCCTGGACGTGTCCGCACGGGTGTCCTCCCCGCCCCTCGGCTCCGGCTGCGCCGTCGACGTGCGCGCGACCTGGGGGACGCGCGGCCCCGCCGGCCGGCGGGACGGCATCCGCGCCGCCGCGCTCGCCCCGCCGGGGGTGCCGGCCGGCATGGTCACGAAGGCCGGCGACGACGGGGCCGTGCGCGCCGACGCCTGCGAGGAGATCGGGTCGCGCCCCATGTGGACCGAGGGACGGGCGCGCCTGCAGTTCCGCCCCGGGCGGCTGGCGCCGGGGGCGCACCCGGTGTGCGTGTGGGCCTCCCAGCGCCGCGCGGACGGGCGGATCGACGCGCACCGGGCCTGCACGGTGCTGCGCGTCATGCCCTGAGTCAGCCGCCCAGGCGGAGCACCTGGATCAGATTCGTCGATCCCGTCGTGGCGATGCGCCGGCCCGAGGTGACGACCACCGTGTCCCCGTCGCGCAGGCCGACCGCCTGCCGGGCGCGGTCCACCGACACCTCCACGAGGCGCTCCACCGTGGGCGTCTCCTCGTCGAGCAGCGTGGGCACCACCCCCCACTCCAGTGCCAGCTGCCCGCGCACCACCCCGTCGAGGCACAGGGCCACGACCGGGCGCGAGGGCCGGTACTTGGCCACGGCGCGCGCCGCCCCGCCCGAGGTGGTGGGGATCACGAGGGCCGCGGCGTCGAGCTGCTCGGCGAGGTGGGCCGCCGACTGCAGCACCGACTCCGACACCGTGGCCTGGCTGGCCTCGATGTCCAGGTGGTAGGGCCGGTCGGCGAGCTCGGCCTGCACGGCGATCTCGGCCATGGCGGCGACGGCGGCGATGGGGTGCCGCCCGACCGTGGTCTCGGCCGAGAGCATCAGCGCCGAGGTGCCGTCGAAGACCGCGTTCGCCACGTCGGCCGCCTCCGCCCGCGTGGGCTCGGGCTTGTCGACCATCGACTCCAGCATCTGGGTGGCGGTGACCACGAGCTTCCCGTCGAGGGTCGCCCGGTGGATGATCTCCTTCTGCAGCACGGGCACCCGCGCGACGCCCGCCTCCACGCCCAGGTCGCCGCGGGCGACCATCACGCCGTCGGCGACGAGCAGGATCTCGGCGAGGCCGACGCAGGCCTCCACCTTCTCGATCTTCGCGACCACGCGCGCCCGGCTGTCGCGCAGCCCCAGCTCGTGCCGGAGGCGCCGCACGTCCTCGGCGGTGCGCACGAACGACAGCGCGACGAACTCGGGCGCGAACGCGCACACGGCGTCCAGGTCCACGAGGTCCTTCTCGGTCAGGGACGCGGCACCGCCGGTGGCGAAGGTGACGAAGAAGCCCTTGCGGGGGGCGATGCGCCCGCCCCGGGTCACCACCGCCGCCACGCAGCCGTCCGCCCGCGCCTCCGTCACCCGGAGCCGCGGCGTCCCGTCGCCGATGAGGATCTCGGAGCGCCCGGGCACCACCGCGGCGGTGAGCTCCGGCCACGCGCACGCCACCGCCCCGTCGGCGGCGTCGTCCGGCGAGAACACGACCTCCTCGCCGGGCGAGACCTCGCGCTCCACCACCCCCCGCGGCAGCCGCAGCTTGGGGCCGGCCAGGTCGGCGAGCACCGCGACGGTGCGGCCCGCCTCCGCCGCCGCGGCCCGCGTCCGGTCCACGCGGCGCTCCCACTCCTCGGGGCCGTCGTAGGCGCAGTTGATGCGCACGGCGTCCAGCCCGGCCGCGATCATCGCCTCGAGGACGCCGGGCGGGTCGGTCGAGGGCCCGAGCGTCGCCAGGATCTTGGTGCGCCGCAGGTGGGCGCCGGTCGGGGTGCGCGGTTGCGTCGGGAGCACGTGGGTCGCGATCGTCGTCATGGTGGGCACCTCGGCACGCCCGGGCCCCGGATGGAGCCGTGCGGCCCGCCGGTGGGGGGGCCGTCCGGCGGGCGGGACAGGATGGGAGGAGGGTGCGCGGGGTTTGATCCCGGGTACCCCCTGCCGATATAGCTGTCACCCGGGACGCCGCCGGCGTCCACTGCGAGGGGAGGTCGAGATGTCGGTCGAGACCCGTACGGACCCGTTCGCGGAGCTCGAGCGCGCGCGGTCGGACTACCTCGCGGTATCCCGTGGCGCCGGGATGTACGCCTCGGACGACGACCACCGGCGCGCGGAGGAGCGGGCCTGGGACCGTCTCGAGCGCGCCCGCGCCGAGGTGGAGCGACTCGGGGGCGACGCGGCGCCGGGCGCCGCGGGGACCGCCTAGACCGCGGGCGGCCGGTCCCGCCAGAGGGCCGGTCCGGCCGCCCGCGAAGCGCCTCAGGCGGCGCGCGTCTCCTCGAGCCGGTTCGCGAAGAAGGCGCGGATCGCGCTGCGCCCGCCCTCGGTGGCGGCGCGCGCGAACGACGCGGCCAGCTGCTCGCCCCCCGCGGAGCGCTCCTCGTGGCGCACCACGTCGGCCACCAGCGAGCGCCACCCGAGCTCGGCGAGCTCGATCTCCAGGCGGACCCGGGTCGCCGAGGGGAAGTCGTCGCCGGACAGCAGCACGCCGTCCTCGCTGAGGTCGACGGTCGCGACCTCGCGCGACCAGCCGTCGCCCACCACGCGGGCGGGAAGCGCGACGGTCATCCGGGGGCTGCGCCGGCGGTCGGGCGCATCGTCGGACGCGGGCGTCATGGGGGCCTGATCCACTGTCGTCTCCTCGTGACGCGGGCTGCGCGGCGGGGGGTCCGCGGGGCGGATGCGCCTCCTTCGGCAGCCCGCGGGCGCACTTGAGCCCCGCGCCGCCGCGCGCGACCGCGGCGCTAAGGGGCGGGCACGCCCGGCCGATCCGGGTCGCGTGAGGACCTCGCGCACCGACGCCGCCCTGACCGCCGTGGCCCTCGCCGCCGCGGGCGGCACCGCCATCGCCCTGCCCTTCCTGTCGAGCCTGCCGCAGGTGCGCCTGCTGGTGCTGCTCGACGTGCTCGCGCTGCTGGTGCTGCTGCTGCTGCTCGCGAAGCTGCGCAGCGACCGGCGGGCGCTGCGGTCACGCGACGACCTGCGTCTGCTGGCCGACAACGCCGGCGACCTCGTGGTGCGGCTGGCCCCCTCGGGCACGGTGCTCTACGCGTCGCCGGCCACCGAGAGCCTGTGCGGCATGCCGCCCTCGGCCGTGGTGGGCCGCGGCCTGGCGTCCGTGGTGGACCCCGAGGACCACGCCGCCCTGGCCGGCCTCTGGCTGCGGGTGGCCTCGCCGGGACCGCCCGCGCGTGCCCGGGTCCGCATCCTGCACGCCGACGGCCAGGTGCGCTGGGCCGACATCTCCGCGCGCGCCGCCTTCGGGCCGGAGGGCTCCGTGCACGAGATCCACGCGGCGCTCCGGGACGCCACCGAGCAGCGGACCGTCGAGGAGGAGCTGCGACGCCGGCGCGACGAGGCCGAACGGCTCGCCGCGGGGGTCGAGGAGACGCGCAGCACGCTCGAGCGGCAGAACGCCGCCCTGCGCCGCCTGCTGGCCGAGCGCGCCGCCGAGCACCTGAACCGGGAGACGCTGTTCCGGCTGGGGGAGCGCCTCGCCGGCGAGACCACCCCCGAGGCGCTGGCGCGGGCGGTGCTGGACGCCGTGCACGCGCTCACGGGCGCGGGCGCCGGCGCCCTGTACGCGACGGCCGGCGACGGCGATGCGCTGGAGCTGGTCGCGGCGCAGGGCCCGGTCGACCGCCCGCCCGCGCACCTGCCGCCGCACGTGGTCCCGGCGGACCTCGCGCCGCCGGCCGCGCCCGCCCTGAGCGGCGCGGTGCCGGAGGGCTGGAGCACCCTGGCGCTGCCGCTGCGGCGCGCCGGGCGCACCGTCGGGATGCTGTGGTTCGCCGCCCCCGCTCTGGCGCTGGACGACCGCCTCCGGGCGGCCCTCGACCACCTCGCCCGGCAGACCGCCGTCGCCCTCGACACCGCGCGCGCCTTCCAGGCCGCGGTGCGGCAGGCCGGCATCGTGCGGGCGGTGCTCGACGCCACCCCGGACGCGATCCAGCTGGTGGACCCCGACGGCGGCGCGTTGATGGCCAACCCGCCGTTCCGCGCCCTCGCCGCCTCCCTCACGGACGGCGCCGGCCGGCGCGGGCGCGAGGCGGACGCGCTCGCGCACCTCACCGCGCTGGCCGAGGGTGCCGGGGACCCCGACCACGAGGGGGTCGACGAGTGGTCGGCGGCCGGCGGCGACCGCGTGTTCGTCCGCTACACCGCCCCCGTCCGCGACGCGCACGGCACCCTGCTGGGGCGCGTCTTCGTGCACCGCGAGGTGACCCGCGAGCGCGCGTCGGAGCGGCTCAAGGACGAGTTCCTCGCCCTGGTCTCGCACGAGCTGCGCACCCCCCTGACGTCGGTGGTGGGCTACCTGGAGATCCTCCTCGACGACGAGGCGGGCCCGCTCACCGAGGAGCAGCGGCACGTCGCCGGCGTCGCCGAGCGCAACGCCCGGCGCCTGCGCCGCCTGGTGGGCGACCTGCTCGTGGTGGCCCAGGCGCAGGCGGGCCGTCTGGCGCTGGTGGAGCAGGTGGTGGACCTGCGCGCGCTCGCCGAGGCGCACGTGGAGGCCGCCCTGCCCATGGCCGCCGACCGCGGGGTGACCCTCCAACTCACGGAGGGCGACGCCGTGCGGGCGACGGCCGACCCGGAGCGCGTGGGGCAGGTGCTCGACAACCTCCTCTCGAACGCCCTGCGGCACACCCCGGCGGGCGGGCGGGTGACCGTGGAGGTCGGGCGCGGCGGGGACGAGGCCCGCGTGCGGGTCACCGACAGCGGCCCGGGCCTCGCGCCGGACGAGCTGGCGCGGGCCTTCGACCGCTTCTACCGGGGCCGCGGCGCGCGCACGGGCGGGGCGGGACTCGGCCTGGCGATCAGCCGCACGATCGCCGAGGCGCACGGGGGCCGCATCGAGGCGGAGAACACGACGCGCGGCGCGCGCTTCACCCTGCGCATCCCCGCCCGCCACGACCCGCGCGCCGGGACGCCTCCGTACCCGACCAACGGCGAGGGCGACCCGGACGTCCGGGGGGTAATGACGGGGGCCGCGGCGCCGATGTAACTCCGACCTCGGAACAGGGTTCGCCCTGCAGCGAGGTGGACCGCGGGCGGCGCCATTAGGGTGCCGCTCCAGCAGACTCCCCCACGTGCCCCATCGAAGGAGACTCAACCCCATGCGCCTGACCCGACGCCGGTCGGCCGCCGCCCTGCTGGCGGCATGCAGCATCGCGTTCGCCGCCGGATGCGGTGGCGACGAGGCCGACCCCACCACCGCGGCCGCCCCGGCCACGGCCCCCGTCACCCCCGTCGCCCCCGTGACGACGGCCCCCGCCGTCACCACGCCGCCGGTCACGACCCCGCCCGTCACGACGCCTCCGGTCACCACGCCGCCCGTCACGACGCCGCCGGTGACCACCGCGCCGGTGACCTCCTCCCCGTCCTCGCCCGGCCGGGTGGTGGACACGGCCACCTTCGTGCAGGACGTCCAGGCGTTCGCGCAGACCCTCACCCAGTTCGGCCTCACGCTGCAGGCCGCGGCCGAGGGCCCCGAGGCCCTGCGGGCCCGGTCCTCCCTGCTCCGCCAGCAGCTCGACCAGTTCGACGCCGTCGCGGCCCGCATGGGCGGCTACACGGTGGACGTGCCGGCGCTGGAGTCGCGGCGCGCCGCGATCGTGGCCGCCTCGCCCGACATCTCGCGTCTGGGCCGCGAGCTGCTCGACGCCGCCGAGGCCGGGGACGCGTCGCGCGTCCAGCAGATCGCCACGCAGTTCACCGCCGCGCTCGAGCGGCTGCGGGACGCCGCCACCGGCGGCTGATCGACGCCGGGCCCCGCTCGCCGGGGCCCGTCGCCCGGGGCGCGCGGCACCGCCGCGCGCCCTCCCGGGCGCCTAGCGGTCCGGCAGCGTCGCCTCCGGCGGCGGCGGCGGGGACCCGCCCTCGCCCGGAGGGGGGGCCTCGGGCAGCCCGTCGGCCTCGCCGCCCAGGTCCGCATCCGTGGTGCCCTGCGCGTTGCGGACGGCCTCCACGGCCGGATCGTCGGTCTGTGCCCCCACGCGCTTCTCGTCGGCCATGCCGTCCCCCCCGCGTCGCTGTGTGGCCTGCTCCTTGCCCGGCCGCCGCGGGGCACACACCCGCACCTACAGGCGCATGCGCCCCCGGGTGCGCTCCGGCGGGGGCGGCGGGGGTGGCGGCGGCGGCGTGGAGTCCCGCCGCGCGCGCTCGGACCGCGTCGCGCCGACGATCACGAACGCGACGATGACGCCCCAGAACAGGCCGTAGCCCGCGCCCCGGCCCATCGGCTGCCCCAGCAGCGTGACGTGCACCACCCACATCAGCACCACGGCGAGGGGCAGCACCACGCCCACCTGCACGGCGATGTGCCGGCGCTCCCACCACAGCACCGGGGCCGGGGGGCGGCGGCGGGGCGGCGGAGCGGGGTCGGCGGGCACACCGCGAGGATAGCCCTGCTGGGTAGTATCGGCCGGGTGACCACGCACCCGGACAGCGCCTGGCGGCGCTTCACCGACTGGTGCGGCACCCTCGCCGACATCGGCGGGGCCCTCGGGATGCTGGGCTGGGATCGCGAGACGGTCATGCCCCGCGGCGGCGCCGAGTCGCGGGCCCGCCAGATGGGCACCCTGTCGGCGATCCTGCACCGCGAGCTGACGCGGCCGGACATGACGGCGCCCCTCGACGAGCTGCGGGGCGACGCGGGGCTCCCGCCGGAGCGCGCGCGCCAGGTGGACCTCATGCACCGCCAGCGCAGCAAGGCCCTGCGGGTCCCGGAGTCGCTGGTGCGTGCGCTGTCGGAGGCGCGCTCCCGCTCGGTGTCGACCTGGATCGCCACCCGGCCCTCGGGCGACTTCGCCACCTTCGCGGAGCCGTTCTCCGAGGTGGTGCGGCTGCGGCGCGAGGAGGCGTCGCTGCTGGCGGAGGGGGACGAGCGCTACGACGCGCTCCTCGACGAATACGAGCCGGGGGCGCGGGTGGCGACGCTCGCGCCGGTGTTCGCCGACCTGCGGGCGCGGCTCGCCCCCCTGGTGGCCGCCTGCGCCGGCAACCGGCGCCCCGAGCTCCCGGCGCGCCGGTGGCCCGCCGACGCCCAGCTCGAGCTCGCCCGCGAACTCGCGGCCATGGCCGGCTACGACCACGCGCGCGGCTACATCACCACCTCGGCCCACCCGTTCACCAGCAGCCCCGGGACGGGCGACGTGCGCTTCACCACCCGCCTCAACGAGGCGGACCCGGTGGGCAACGTGATGGCCGTGATGCACGAGGCGGGGCACGCGCTGTACGAGCAGGGCTTCCCCGAGGAGTGGGCCCGGACGGCGCTGGCCGACGCCCCGTCCCTGGCCGCCCACGAGTCGCAGTCGCGCTTCTGGGAGAACCACCTCGCGCGCACCCCCGCCTTCTGGCGCCACATCGAACCGCTGATGCGCCGGCACTTCCCGGAGGCGATGCGGGGCCTGGGCGCGGACGACCTGCACCGGGTGGCCGCCGCCGTGCAGCCCACGCTGATCCGGGTCGACGCGGACGAGGTCACCTACAACCTCCACATCGCGCTGCGGTTCGAGCTGGAGGTGGCGCTCTTCCGCGACGAGATCGAGGTGCCCGAGCTGCCCGCGGCCTGGGACGCCCGCATGACCGAGCTGCTGGGGGTGACCCCCGCGGGTCCCGCGGAGGGCGTCATGCAGGACGTGCACTGGCCCGAGGGCGTGTTCGGCTACTTCCCCACCTACACCCTGGGCAGCCTCTACGCGGCCCAGCTCGCCGAGTCCGCCGCCGCGGACCTCGGCGACCTCGGGGCGCTGGTCGGCGAGGGCAGGTTCGGCGACGTGCTGGGCTGGATGCGGCACCGGGTCCACCGCCACGGCCGCCTGCTGCCCACGGAGGAGCTCATGCGCCGCGCCACCGGGCGGGAGCTGTCGGCCGACGCGCTGGTGGCCCACCTGGAGCGGCTCGCGCAGGCGGCCGCCGAGGCCTGACGGGGGGTCAGGCCCCCGGCGGGGCCGGCCGATACAGGGGGAGGATGCCCACCCCCGCCCCCACGCGTCCCGCCCGGCGCCGTGCCCTCGTCGCCGCCGCGTTGGCCCTCGCCGTCGCGCCCGCGGTGGCCACGGCGGCGCCCGGGGGCGACGGACTGGCCGCCCGCGACCGCGCGCTGGCGCGGGCGGAGGCGCGCCTGGCCGACCGGCTCACGCAGGAGCGCGCCGCGCTCGTGGCGACCCGCGCCCGCATCGAGGCGCTGCGGGCCCGGCACGCCACGCACGCGGCCACCCTGCGGGCCCGGCTGCGCGCCCTGTACGCCTCGGGCGGCCCCGACCCGCTCATCGCGGCGCTCGCGGGCGACACGGCCGAGGCCGAGACGCGCGCCGCCCTGGCGCGCGCGGTGGACCGCTCCGACTCCCGGATGCTCGCTGAGTACCGCGCCTCCCTCGCCGACCTGCGCGCCGCGGAGGCCGCCCTGGCGCACCGCAAGCGGGCCCTGTCCGCCGACGCGCGCATCCTCGCCGCCCGCCGCGCCGCCGTGCGCGTGCGCCTGCGCGCCGTGCGCCGGGTCGCCCTCCGCGCCGCGCGCGCGGAGGCCGCGGCGCTGCCGCAGGCCACCTCGGCGGCCGCCCCGTCCACGCGCGGGGCCCGCGGCCTGCCGCGCGCGGTGCGCGAGGGGCGCCTGCTGCCCGGCGCCCCGCCCCGTGACGCCCGCACCGGCCTGCCGATCACCCTCGACCGCCCCGCCGCCGGGCCGCCGGTCACCGTGGCACTGCCCGGGCAGGGCCTGGTCGCGGTCCCGGGGGTCGCCGCCGCCGTGCGGGGACCACGGCGCTTCACGGCGATGACCGCGATCCGCGCGACGACGGGGGCGGCTCCGCCGACCGCCTCGGGGCTGCCGTTCGCCCCCGCCGCCCTGGCGGCCGCCCACCGCACCCTGCCCCTGGGCACGCTGCTGCGCCTTCGCCGCGGCGACCACGAGGTGGTCGTGCGGGTGGTCGACCGCGGCCCGTTCGTCGCGAGCCGCGACCTGGAGGTGTCCGCGGCGGCCGCCGCCGCCCTGCGGATGCGACGCCCGGGGGCTGTGCGCGCCGAGGTGCTCGGCTAGAGGGAGGAGCCGCTCTGCGGCGCGGCGGCGGTGGACACGGGCGTGCCGTGCAGGGACTCCTCGTCGAACGCCCGCATCGCGGCGCCCACGATGCCGGCCGCGTTGCGCATCTCGGCCACCATCAGCTGGGGGCGGCACCGCAGCAGCGGCACGAAGGCGTCCGCGTCCTTGGTGACCCCCCCGCCCAGGATGATGAGGTCCGGCCACACCAGCCGGTCGATGCGGTCCAGGTACTCGTTGAGGCGGTCGGCCCACTCCTCCCAGGTGAGGCCCTTGCGGTCGCGCACCGACGCCGCCGCCCGCGCCTCGCCCGCCTTGCCCCGGATCTCGATGTGGCCGAACTCGGTGTTGGGCACCAGGTGGCCGTCCACGAACAGCGCCGAGCCGATCCCGGTGCCGAGCGTCAGCATCAGCACCACGCCCCGGCGCCCCACCCCCACGCCCTGCCGCATCTCGGCCAGGCCGGCGGCGTCGGCGTCGTTGAGCACGGTGCACGGGCGGCCGATCGCCTCGGCGATCCGCTCGATGGCGTGGACGCCCACCCAGGCGGGGTCCAGGTGGGCGGCGGTCATCACCACGCCGCCGCTGATGACCGCCGGCAGCCCCACCCCCACCATGCCCTCGCCGCCCAGCTGGCCGACCATCTCGACCACCCGCGCGATGACCGCGTCGGGTGCGCCCCCCCTGGGGGTCTTCACCCGGAGGCGCTCGGAGACCAGCTCGCAGCGGGTGACGTCCACGGCGGCCCCCTTGATCCCCGTGCCGCCGACGTCCACCCCGATACGGATCACGCGGGCACCGCCTCGCTGTCGTAGGTCACCAGGGACCGCACGTCGTGCGGCGCGAGCCGCGCGCGCCCCGGCAGGAAGGTCAGCTCGACCACCACGCCGATACCCACGACGACGGCGCCCATGCCCTCCGCCAGGGCGACCGCGGCCGCCGCGGTGCCCCCCGTGGCCAGCAGGTCGTCGTGCACGATCACCCGCTGCCCCGGACGCAGCGCGTCCGCGTGCATCTCGAGCACGTCCCGCCCGTACTCCAGCGCGTACTCGTGCCGCACGGTCTGGCCGGGCAGGCGCCCGGCTTTCCGCGCGCTCACGAAGCCCGCGCCCACCGCCGCGGCCACCGCCCCGCCCAGGATGAAGCCGCGGGACTCGGGGCACAGGATCACGTCCGGGGCGAGCGGCCGCGCCCAGCCGGCGAGCAGGTCCACGGCGTGCGCCAGCGCCCCCGCGTCCGCGAACAGCGGCATCAGGTCGTAGAACAGGATCCCCGGCGTCGGGTGGTCGGGGACCTTGCGGATCGCCGCGTCGAGGTCGACGCCCCCGTTCACGTGCGGGCGAGCCGGCGCAGCTCGGCGACCAGCGCCAGGTGCCGCATGTGGGAGATGAGCGCGGCCAGGCCCTCCATCGACTCCAGGGCCTCCCGGCGCCGCTCCGGGTTGCGGGAGCGCAGGCCGGTGGCCAGCAGCTGCTCCAGCAGGCTCGCCTCGCGCTCCGCCGACACGCGGAACATCCGCAGGTGGCGGGCCTGGACGCCGACGCCGGACAGTTCCACGGCGGTCCGCACGATCTCGCGCTCGGTGTCGTCGAGCCCCTCGGCGCCGTCGATGAGCCCGTACTCGCGCAGCTCCCGGACGAGGGACGGGCGCGCGCCCGTGCTCTCCACCACCTCGTCCACCGGGTACCGGCGCGAGGGCGCGGGCTCGGTGATGTGGGCCCGCTTCATCTTCTTGTGCTGCGTGGCGACGCTGAACGACCCGGACGCCGAGGACTCCAGCTCCTGCCGGATCACCCGCAGCGGCAGGAACTCGTCGCGCTGCAGCCGCAGGATCGTGCGCAGGCGCTCCACGTCGCGCGCGGAGTAGAGGCGGTAGCCGCCCGGCGTGCGCCGCGGGGCGAGCAGCTTCTGATCCTCCAGGTACCGGATCTTGGAGATCGAGATGCTCGGGAAGTCCTCCTTCAGCGCGCTGCACACCGCGCCGATGGTCATCGTCTTCTCGTCGTCCGCGGCGGTGATGGCGGTGGCGTTCATCCGGAGAAGTACGTGAGGCGGAACTTGCCGATCTGCAGTTCGTCGCCGTTCTCGAGCACCTCCTCGGACTCGATGCGGCGCCGGTTGACGTAGGTTCCGTTCAGGCTCCCCAGATCCTTCAGCACGATCCGCCCGGGGTCGCGCTCGATGCGGGCGTGGTTGCGCGACACGGTGACGTCGTCCAGGAACACGTCGCTCGCCGGCGACCGGCCGATGGTGACGACGCCCTCGGGGATCGGGAACAGCACGCCGCTGGGGCCGCCGGACAGCACGGCGAGGGTGGGGCCGTCGGCGTGGGGCCCCTCCCACTCGCGGGCCTCGATCTCCGGCAGGGGCATCGGGCCGGTGGTCTCGTGGCCCCCCTCGGGGCGCAGCAGGGAGCCGCACTCGCTGCAGAAACGATGCGCGTCGTTCTGGTACGCCCCGCACGTGGGGCAGCGGGTGACGGCGTGGCTCACCCCGCTACTCGTCGCCCTCGAGCCGCCGGATGTCGGGGACGCGGCCGGCGAGGATCCGCGCGAGCGCGTCCACGTCCACCACCGAGAGGGCGCCCTCGTCCTTGCTGGCGAGCCGTCGCACCAGCTCCTGATGCAGGATGTCGATGCGCCCGTGCAGGAGGCGCCGCTGCATCGACACCTGGCGCTCGGCCTCCTTCAGGTCGTCGATCATGCCCTTGAGCTGATCGTCCGACAGCTGGCTGAGGTCCGGAAGCGGGTCCAGCTCCATGCGGGCTCCTTTTCGGTGGCCGGGGACGCACCGGACCCGCCGGTGACGACCCCCTCACGCCCACAGCATAGAGCAGTGGCGCCCAACCCTCACGTAGTGGTCGAGGGCTCCGGCGGTTCCCCCGCGCGCAGGGCGCGCGCGACGACGCGGGCGTAGTTGGCGAACGCGACCAGCGACAGCACCACCCCGGCCCAGAAGAGCACGTCGATCCAGGCCGCCTCGGACAGCAGCGCCAGCGCGATGCCGGCCATCACCAGGGCCGACGACGTCTTGCCGAGCATGTCCACGCGCAGGTCGAGCCCCCGGCCGCGCAGCGCGACGGCCGCGGCCACCGCCACGACGTCGCGCCCCAGCACCAGCAGCGGGCCCGCGGGGTGCAGGCGGTCCAGCACGATCAGGCCCACCAGCCCCACGGCCACCAGCAGCCGGTCGGCGAACGGGTCGGCGAGGCGGCCGAACTCGCTCTCGGCGTGCAGGGCGCGCGCGAGCTTGCCGTCCAGGAAGTCGGTGACCCCGATCCCCGCGAACAGCCACGCCGCGGCGGCGGAGGTGGGACCCTCGGCCGCCAGCAGCACCGCGGCCAGCACCGGCAGCGCGGCCAGGCGGCCCAGCGTGAGGGCGTTCGGGAGCAGGCGCAGCGCGCGCCCGCGGGCGTGCGGCGGCGTGTTCAGGCCCGCGCTCCCGAGCCGGCGGCCGGAGCCGCGGTACTGCGACGGTGATCGGGGCGAGAGGATTTGAACCTCCGACCGCCCGGCCCCCAGCCGGGTGCGCTACCAGACTGCGCCACGCCCCGCGATCCGTTCCAACGTACCACACGGCACCGGGCCGCCCGCACCCCCGGCCCCTCTACGGGAGCGTGGCCCAGAGCGCCCGCAGCGCCTCGGCCGCGCCCTCCAGCGGCACCTCGCGGCGCTCCCGCCCGCGGCGCACCTGCACCTCCAGCGGGCCGTCGGGAAGGGTGCGCCTGCCGATCGTCACGCGCAGCGGGCACCCGAGCAGCTCGGCCTCCACGAACTTCTCGCCGGGCTTGGTGTCCTCGCGGTCGTCGAGGAGCACCTCCAGGCCCAGGTCCGACAGCTCGGTGAACAGGCGGTCCGCCAGGGCGGCCTGCGGTGTCCCGGCGGCCCCAACCAGCACGATGTGCACGTCGAAGGGGGCGATCGCCCGCGGCCACACGATGCCCGCCTCGTCGTGCCCCTGCTCGATGGCGGCGGCCATCACACGGGCGGGACCGATGCCGTACGAGCCCATCACCACGGGCTGCTCCCGGCCCTCGGCGTCCAGGTAGGTCGCGCCGAGCGGCTCGGAGTACTTGAGGCCCAGCTTGAAGATGTTGCCGATCTCGATGACCGGCTCCAGCACCAGGGGCTCGCCGCTCATGGGCGACCCCTCCCCCGCCCGCACCTCGCGGATGTCGGCCACCTCGCCGGTGAAGTCGCGGCCGTGCACCACGCCGCGCAGATGCACGCCGTCCCGGTTGGCGCCCGTCACGTAGTGGCCGCGGGTGACGCTCTCGTCCACGACGACCCGCACCCCCTCGACCCCCACCGGGCCGAGCGAGCCCGGCCCGGCCCCGAACCAGCCGCGGATCTCGTCCGGCTGCGCGGGGCGGTGCCGCCCCACCAGCCGCGCGAGCTTCTTCTCGTGCAGGGAGTGCTCGCCGCGCACCAGGCACAGCACGGGCCCGTCGTCGGCGACCACCACCACGCTCTTGGCGAGGCGCGCCGGGGGCAGCCCGGTGAACGCGCCCAGCTCCTCGATCGTCCCCACGCCGGGGGTGTCGAAGGGCTCGGGGGCCTCGGGCACCGGGCCGAACTCCGGGTCGGGGGCCACCGAGCGGGCCAGCTCGACGTTGGCCGCGTACCCGTCGCCCGGCGCCCGGGCGACCGTGTCCTCGCCGGCCGGGCTGGGCGCCATGAACTCGTGCGCCCCGAGCCCGCCCATCATCCCCACGTCGCTCTCGACCATGTACCAGACCAGGCCGGCGCGGTCGAAGATGCGCGCATAGGCCTCCGCGTGGGCGTCGTACGAGCGGTCCAGGCCCTCGCGGTCGCGGTCGAGCGAATACGAGTCCTTCATGACGAACTCGCGCACGCGCAGCATGCCGCTCTTGGGGCGCGGCTCGTCGCGCAGCTTGGTCTGGAACTGGTACCAGGACTGCGGCAGGTCGCGGTACGAGCGGATCTCGCGCGCCGCGTGCCAGGTGATGATCTCCTCGTGGGTCATCCCGAGCACCATCGCCCGGCCGCCCCGGTCCTCCAGGCGGAACTGCTCGTCCAACCCGTAGCGGCCGGTGGCCTCCCAGATCTCCGCCGGGTGCATCACCGGCAGCTCGACCTCCTGGGCGCCGATGCGGTCCATCTCCTCGCGGATGATCGCGGTGATGCGCCGCAGCGACCGCAGCCCGAAGGGCAGCACGCTGTACAGCCCCGACGCCAGCTGGCGCACCAGGCCCGCGCGGACCATGAGCTTGTGGCTGACGGCCTCGGCGTCCGCGGGCGCGTCCCGCAGCGTGGGCCAGAAGCGCCCGGACAGGCGCAGGGAACCGCGGTACGGGGGCGCCGGCAACCGCCAGCCGGCCGAGGGGGTCTCACTCATGGGCGCGGACCCTAGCGGCTCGCCGCGCCCCCGCGGCCCGTCCTACAGGTCCCGGGCGGCCTCCGCGCGGCTCGCCGCGGACAGGTCCGCTCCGTGGCGCGTCAGGAACGCGCGCACCCCGTCGGGGTCCGTGCGGGCGTGGCGGCGCAGCGCCCGCCCGATCGCCCCCGTGATGAGCGGGTCCTCGTCGTCGCCGCGGGCCAGGCAGTAGCCGAAGAGCCGGTCCGCGTCGGTGTCGCGGCCCAGGTGCACCTGGTGCAGCAGCGCGGCGCGGGCGTGCCACACGTCCGCCGCGATCCAGCCGTCGATCGTCGCGGCCGTCGCCGGCTGGGCGCGGCGCAGCGGGCCGACGCAGCGCTCCGCGAGCCGGTCGACGGTGTCCGTCCACGGCTGCCGGCCGATCAGCTCGTCCAGCTCCCCGATGAATCCGGCGGGCAGGCGCGCGGCGTGCCGGCGCAGCAGGTCGCACGCGAAGTGCGCGTACTCGCGCTCGGGCAGGTCCCAGCACCGCCGGGCGACGGCGGCGAGCGTCGCCGGGTCGGCGTCCGGCAGCGAGGCGGCCAGGTCGCGGTCGAGGACCTCGCGGTCGTGCGCGGCGACGCCCAGGAAGGCGAACCGCCCCCCGCACCGCGCCCGCATGCCCGCGGCGCGCCGCGGGCCGGCCGCCGCGGCGTACGCCCTCGCCACCCGCGCCACCAGGTCGTGCGCCTCACGCTCCGCCGGGTCGGGGGTCTCCTCGTCCGGGCGCCCTGGGGCCGGCGCCGGGGGGGCGACGGCCGCCGCGGGGGCACCCGGCGCGGGCGCGCCGAGGGTCGCCAGCACCCGCTCCAGGGCGCCGGCGGCCTCGCGCAGCGAGCGCGCGACCTCCGGCGTCAGCGCGGGCGGGGCCGCGAGGGCGCCGGCGGCGGACGCGGGAGCCGGCCACGCGGCGGGCGCCTCCCAGGCGGCGGGCACCGTCGCCACGGGCGGGGCGGGGGCCGGCTCCGCCGGCACGGCCCACGCCGCCGCCGGCGCGGGGGCGGGCTCCGCCACGGCCACGGGCGCGGGCGCCGGGTCGGCGGCCTCCGGCACGTCCAGGATCCAGGCGCCGGCGCCCTCCGTCGCGGGGTCCGCATCGGTCGTCGCGGGCGCGGCGTCGCCCACCGTCTCCGGGAGGGCGCGCGCGGCATCGCCCTGCGCCCCGCCCTCGCCGCCGCCCGCCGGGTCCGCCGCGGTCGCGGCGCGCCCCTCCGACCAGCCGTCCACGACGGGGGCGGCGGCATCGGGCGCCCAGCGCAGCCCGTCGAGGTCGTCGCCCCAGTTCCAGTCCTCGGCGACCGGCGGCGGGGCCGCGGCGGCCTCCGCCGTCCCCGGGGACCCGCCGGCGGCCTCCCCGGGGGCGTCCTCCTCGCCGGGAACGGGCCGGGTGCGGGCGGCGGTGGCGGCGCGGTCCTCGGGGGTCGTGCCGAGCGGCTCGGCGTCCCCGCCGAGCCAGCCCTCCTCGGGCGTCACCGGCGCGGGCCCCGCGCCCTCCGGCTCCGGGGCCGGCGCGGCGCCGCCCCCGTCCGGACCCCACGGTTCCTCGGCCTCACCGGGCAGCGGCCAGCCGGGGTCCGTGACGATCTCGTCCCCCCAGCCCGGGGCCTCCGCGGCCTCGGGGGCGACCGGCGGGGCCGCGGCCGCCGCGGTCTCGGCCACCGCCGCGGCGGGTGCCGGCAGCGTGACGGCCGAGGTGCGCATGGCGTCCCAGTCGGGCTCGTCCGCGCCGGCCCTGGCAACCGCGGCGGTCGCCTCGACGGGCGCCGGCACGGGGGCGGTCGTGCCGCGGGTCCGCGGCCGCCGCCGCGCCGTCCCGCCACGCGTCGCGCCCGCCCGCGGCGCGCCCGTCGCGCCCGTCCTGCGGGCGGCGCCCCGGCGCCGGTTCACCACGAGCAGCGCCACGAGCGCCACCACCGCCAGCAGCAGGAGCACGTTCGTGCCGCCCGGCATCTCCCCGACCTCCACGACCGTGGTCCGCGGGGCACGCCGACGGCGTGGAGCCGCGGCCGCCCACCCCGCCCGTCCGGTCAGCTATCGGACGAATGCGACCCGGCTTGAGCCGGTGCCGCCGCCGGAGCGGTGCCACCGCCCCGCGGGAAGCGCGTCTCCACGTACCGCTCGACCATCGCGATGAACTCGTCGGCCACCCGCGGGCCCTCGAGCGTCGTGACCTTCTCGCCGTCCACGTAGACCGGCGCCCGGGGGGACTCCCCGGTGCCGGGCAGGCTGATGCCGATGTCGGCCGCCCTGCTCTCGCCGGGGCCGTTGACGATGCACCCCATCACGGCGACGGTCAGCGAGGCGGCCTGCGGGCGCTCCGCACGCCACACGGCCATCCGCCGTTCCAGGTGGCCCTCGATGGTCTGGGCGAGCTCCTGGAAGAACGCGCTGGTGGTGCGCCCGCAGCCCGGGCAGGCGGTGACCTGGGGGCGGAACGCACGCAGCCCCAGGGCCTGGAGCAGGTCGAGGCACACCCGCACCTCGAGCGCCCGGTCGGCGCCGGGCTCGGGCGTCAGGCTCGCCCGGATCGTGTCGCCGATGCCGGCCTCCAGCAGCACCGCGAGGGCGGCCGACGTGGAGACGATGCCCTTGGTGCCCATGCCCGCCTCGGTGAGGCCCAGGTGCAGCGGCAGGTCGCACCGCGCGGCGAGGGCCCGGTAGACGGCGATCATCTCGGGCAGGCGGCTCACCTTGCACGACAGGATGATCCGGTCGTGCGGGAGCCCCAGCTCCTGCGCCGCCTCCGCGGAGGTGAGGGCGCTCTGCACCATGGCCTCACGCAGGACCTCGTCGGCGGACACCGGGTCGGGGCGGCGTGCGTTGGCCTCCATCAGCCCGCCCAGCAGCTCGGGGTCGAGCGAGCCGGCGTTGACCCCGATGCGCACGGGCCGGCCGTGGTCGATGGCCGCCTGCACGATCGCGGCGAAGTTGGCGTCGTGGCGGGGGCCGCGGCCCACGTTGCCCGGGTTGATGCGGTACTTGGCGAGGGCCTCCGCGCAGTCCGGGAACTCGCGCAGCAGGGTGTGGCCGTTGTAGTGGAAGTCCCCCACCAGCGGCACGTCCACCCCGTGGTCGTCGCGCAGCCGGTCACGCACCTCGGCCACGCGCGCCGCGGCGGCCCGGTTGTTCACCGTGATGCGCACGATCTCCGAGCCGGCCGCGGCCAGCTCCGCCACCTGCCGCGCGGTGGCCCGGGCGTCGGCGGTGTCGGTGTTGGTCATCGACTGCACCACCACCGGGGCCCCGCCGCCGACGACGACGGAGCCCACCCGGCAGGCCGTGGCGACGCGCCGCACCCCGGCGGTCACGGGATGAGCGTCCCGTTGCTGATGCGGAAGATGTCGTTCTGGATGAGCAGCAGGCCCACGAACAAGATCACCACGAACCCGGCGATGCTCACCGACTCGTACACGCGCCGGGGGACGGGCGACCCGCGCACCTTCTCGACGAGCGCGAACAGGATGTGCCCGCCGTCCAGCGGCGGCAGCGGCAGCAGGTTGAACAGCGCAAGCGCCAGGCTGATGAGGCCGATGAACCGCAGCACCGTGGTGAGCCCGTCGTCGGCCACCTCGTTGTAGACCGCGCCGGCGCCGACCACGCTGGAGGCCTCGTCCAGGTTGGGCTGCGTGAACTGGCGCGCGATCACCTCGCCCGAGGTCTCCGTGACGAACCAGGTGAAGTCGAGGGCGTCCGCGAACCCGCCCACGAGGCTGGACGATTCGGGCGGGCCCTCGCGGAAGCCGAACGCGAGGCCCAGCCGGCCGACCGGTTCCCCGTCCACGAACTCGGTGCGGAGGCGGACCGACCGGGTGAACTCCTGCTGCCCGCGCCGGATCGTGACCTGGACGACCTCGCCCGGCTGCGACGACAGCCGCTCGCGGAGGCTCGCGAGCTCGCCCCGCTGCCCGTCGACCGCGACGATCTCGTCACCCTGGCGCAGCCCGATGCCGGCCGCCGGGGAGTCGGCGGTGACCTGCGCGACGGTGGGGGTGGCCTCGACCGTGCGGGGCACGCCGATCCAGAACATGATCGCGAAGGCCAGCACCGCCAGCACCACGTTGACCCCGGGGCCCGCGGCGATGGTCGCGATGCGGCGCCAGACGGGGGCCGCGAAGTAGGCGCGGTGGGTGACGTCCTCGGGGACGTCCTCCTCGCGCGTCATGCCGGTGATCTTCACGTAGCCGCCCAGGGGCAGCCAGCCGATGGCGTACAGGGTCTCACCGCGGCGGAACGAGGCCAGCGGCCGTCCGAAGAAGATCGAGAACTTCTCGACCCGCATGCCGCACCACTTGGCGACCACCATGTGGCCCGCCTCGTGCACCAGCACGAGCCCCATCATGATCAGCACGAACTGCAGGATGTTCCAGGCGACGTTCACCGGCGCACCGCCTCGGCCGAGGCCGTCAGCCGGCGGGCCTCGGCGTCCGCCGCGGTGACCGCCTCGAGATCGTCGCCGGGGCCGTCGGGCACCGCGTCCAGCGCCCGCGCGACGAGCGCGGGGATGTCGCGGAAGCCGATCCCGCCGTCGAGGAACCGCGCCACCGCCACCTCGTTGGCGGCGTTCAGCACGGCGGGCGCGGTGCCGCCCCGCTCCCCCGCCGCGCGGGCGAGCGGCAGGCACGGGAAGGCGTCCTCGTCGGGGGCCGTGAAGTCCAGCCGGGCGCCCAGCAGGTCGAGGGGCGGCCGCGGGGGCGGCGGCGCCGGCCAGCGCAGCGCGTGGGCGACCGGGACGCGCATGTCCGCCGGACCCATGTGCGCCAGCACCGACCCGTCCTCCAGCCGCACCATGCCGTGCACCAGCGACTGCGGGTGCACGAGCACCTCGATGCGCGCGTAGGGCTGCGCGAACAGGTGGTGCGCCTCGATCACCTCGAGCCCCTTGTTCATCAGCGTCGCCGAGTCGATCGTGATCTTGGCCCCCATCCGCCAGGTCGGGTGTGCGAGCGCCTGCGCCGGCGTCACGTCCTCCAGCTCGGCCGCCGCGCGCCCCCGGAAGGGACCGCCGGAGGCGGTGAGCACGAGGCGCTCCACGCGGGACGGGGGCACGTCGGCGAGCAGCTGGAACAGGGCGGAGTGCTCGGAGTCGACCGGCAGCAGGGCGGCGCCGGTGCGCGCGCGCACGGCGGCGACGATCTCCCCGCCCGCGACCAGGCTCTCCTTGTTGGCGAGCGCCACCGGGATGCCGCGCTCCAGCGCCGCCAGCGTGGGCCGCAGCCCCGCGGCACCGACGAGGGCGTTGAGCACCACGTCCGGGGCGCTGGCCTCGATGAGCGCGGCGAGGTCGGCGTCCCACGGCACCGTGCCGGCGCCCGTGGGGCTGGCCGTGTGCCGGATTCGGCGCGCGGCGGCCTGCCGCGCCATCTCGTCGACGCGGGCGCCGCAGGCCAGCCCGACCGCCTCGAGGTCCTCGCAGGAATCGATGACGTCGAGCGCCTGCACGCCGATGGAACCGGTGGAACCGAGGACGAGGACGCGGGTCACGGACCTCCACTGTAGCGACAGCCCGCCCCGCTCCCCGCGTCCGCCGTCACCCCGCCGCGGGCCTTGACCGAGCCGCAACCCTGCCCTCGCCCGGCGGCGCCGGCGCGGCCCGCTCCCGCCGCACCCGGGACTCCGCCTCCCGCCGCAGCGCGTCGTTCATCGCCCGGAAGCCGGCGGCGGCCCGGGCGCCCGCCCCGCCCATGGCGGGCACCAGCAGGCCGCGGAAGTGCTCGTCGTGCACCACGCGGGTGCGCCCGCCGGGCAGGGGCTGCAGCAGAATGTGGTGCTCCCCGTCGACCAGCCCGGGCACCAGCAGCCGCCCGCGCCACCGCAGCTCCCGCCCGGGCTCCGCGCGCAGCACCCGCGGCCGGAAAGTCATCGCCCGCCCGCCCGGCGGCTCCAGCCGCACCCTCAGCCGGGCCCCCGCGCGGAGCTCGCCGCGGAGCCGGCGGATGAACGGGTTCCACCCGTCGTAGGCGCCGGTGTCGGCGAGGACCTCCCAGACCGTCGCGGGCGGCGCGTCGATCGTCGTCTCGGTGTGGATCGCCCTGGCCATCTTTTCCCTCCCCCGTGTCGCTAACGCTGTTAGCAAGAGTAGGCTAACGGTGTTCGCAACGTCAACCCGGGGGGCGGGATGGGGACGGATCTGTCACCGCGCGGGCGGGAGATCGTCGCCGCGGCCGCGGACCTGCTGGAGGGCGAGGGCGCCCAGGCGCTCTCGATGCGACGGATCGCCGAGCGCCTCGGCATGCGCGCGCCCTCGCTCTACCGGCACTTCCCCGACAAGCGGTCGATCGAGGCGGCCCTCGTGTCGCAGGGCTTCCGCGATCTCGCGGCGCGGTTCGCGCAGGCCTCCGGGGACGGGGATCCCGCCGCGGCCATCGCCCGGGAGTACCGTGCCTTCGCGCACGCCCGGCCGCACCTGTACCGGCTCATGACCACGCGCCCGCTCGACCGCGGCGCCCTGGCCCCGGGTGTCGAGGACGCCGCCGCCGCGCACGTGGTGCGGGCGTTCGGCGGCGACGCCGACCTCGCGCGGGCCGCCTGGGCCTTCGCGCACGGCATGACGATCCTCGAGATCGACGGCCGCTTCCCGCCCGGCGCCGACCTCGACGCGGCCTGGCGCCGCGGCATCGAGGCCCTGCGCCCCTGACGCCGCGGCGTCCGCCTCACACGGCCAGCAGGTGCCCCGTCTCGCAGAAGGCGGCGACCAGGGCGACGCAGGCGTCGAGGTCGTCCGGGTGCAGCGTCTCCACCGACTGGTGCACGTAGCGGGTGGGGATCGACACGCACCCGGCCACCGCGCCGTCGCCCGAGAGCTGCAGCTCGCGGGTGTCGGTGCCGCCCCGGGGCATGACCTCGAGCTGGTGCGGGATGTCCCGCTCCTCGGCGAGGCGCACCAGGTGGTCCACCACCTCGGCCGGCACGATGGCGCTCGTGTCGTAGACCTTGATGGCCGCGCCGCCGCCCAGCGCCGTGACGCGCTCGTGCGGGCGCACCCCCGCGGCGTCGTTGGCCAGGGTGATGTCGATCGCCAGGGCCACCTGCGGCCGCACCCGCGCCGCCGCGACCCGCGCGCCGCGCAGGCCGACCTCCTCCTGCACGGCCGCCACCGCGACGACCTCGGCCTCGTGGTCGGCGAGGGCGCGCACCGCCTGCACCATCACGTAGAGCCCGGCGCGGTTGTCGAGGCTCTTGCTGGTGACCAGGTCCCCGAGGCGGGTGAGCTCCCGCTCGCGGGTGATCACGTCGCCCGGGCGCACCAGCTCCTTGACCCGCTCCCCCGGCAGCCCGGTGTCGACCAGGAAGTCCTCGAGCTTGGGGGCCTTGCGCCGGTCCTCGTCGCTCATCAGGTGCACGGCCTTGCCGCCGAGCACCCCCAGCAGGTCCTCGCGCCCGTGCACGACCACGCGCTGGGCGCTCAGGGTCTTGGCGTCGAAGCCGCCCAGCGGGAGGAAGCGGATCGTCCCGTCGTCCTCCACGTGGGTGACCATGAAGGCGATCTCGTCCATGTGCGCGCACAGCATCAGGCGGGGGCCGCCGCGGCCGGCGCGGCGCGCGACGAGGTTCCCGAGGGGGTCCACGGACACCTCGTCGACGTGGGGCTCCAGCTCGCGCCGGACCACCTCGCGGATGCGGTGCTCGTGCCCCGGCGCGCCCGGGGTGCGTGTCAGCTCGGCCAGCAGGTCGAAGTCCATGGCGATCACGTTACACAGGCGAGCGCCGCCGCCCGGGCGGCATCCAGCGCGGCGCCGCGCGCGCCCGGACGCCACACGAGGTGGAAGGGCAGGGTGACGGGCGGCGCCAGGGGCACCAGGCGGGTCGCGGGCGGGCCCCCCTCCCATCCCGCGAGGGCCGCCGGGTCGAAGGCCGTGGCGACGTAGACGGCGATCCCGAGCCCCTCGCGGACGGCGTGCAGGCCGAGGTCCGGGTAGGGGTCGGGGCGGGTCGCGGGGGCGATGCCCGCCGCGCGGCAGATGGCGGCCACGGCGGCCGAGTACCCGGGGCTGTCGCGCCCCCCGGCCACGAGCAGGGTCTCCCCGGCGAGATCGGCCACGGCGACCTCCGGCCGTGCCGCGAAGGGGTGGTCGGCGCGCACGTGGACGACCGCCGGCTCCTCGCGCAGCACCTCCCACTCCACCCCGTCCGCGGGCGGCGGGCAGAACGCCACCGCCCGGTCGAGGCGGCCGTCGGCCACCCCGCGCAGCAGCGCGCCGGTTGTGTCCTCCTGCAGGTGCACCATCACGCCGGGCACGCGCTCGGACCAGGCGCGCACGAGGGCGGGCGTGAGCCCGGCGCGGGCGGCGGGACTCACGCCCACGCGCAGCAGCGCGACCGGGTCGCGCTCGCGGGCCCGCACGGCGGCGTAGACCTCGTCCGCGTGCGCCAGCAGCGCCCGGCCGCGGTCGCGCAGCTCCTCGCCCGCCGGGGTCAGCCGGATGCCCCGCCCGGCGCGCTCCAGCAGGCGCACGCCCAGCTGCCCCTCCAGCTGCCGCACGGCCGCGCTGAGCGGCGGCTGCGCCATCCGCAGCCGCGCCGCCGCCCGCGTGACGTTGCCCTCCTCGGCGACGGCGACGAAGTAGCGGACCAGCCGCAGCTCGGGCTGCATCGCACCGATCCTACGCACCGCGTATGGGACGCGACCCGACCGGTCTTGGACGCGCCACGCGGGCGGGGGCGACAGTGCGTGGCGTCAGCACCCCGACCAGGAGGACCGCACCCATGGCCGCCACCGTCACCCGCACCGAGCTCCAGGCCCTGATCGCCGACGGCGCCGCCGTCGTCGTCGAGACGCTGGGCCCCATGTACTACGCCGAGGGCCACCTCCCCGGCGCCGTGAACATCCCGCACACCGAGGTGGAGGCGCTGGCGCCCCGGCTGCTGCCCGACCGCGCGGCCACGGTCGTGACGTACTGCTCCAACACGCGCTGCGCGAACTCGGCCGAGGCCCAGGCGCGCCTGATCGCGATGGGCTACAGGGACGTCCGGAAGTACGCCGAGGGCAAGCAGGACTGGCAGGAGGCGGGCCTCCCCCTAGAGACCGGGGTTCCCGTGCACGGGTAGCGACCCCGGCGAGGGGCGCCCGGCCGGGGCCGCCTCCATCGGTAGCCTGCTAATGATTGCGGCGTGCAGACGTCACCCGCCCCCGCCCCGCCCGTCGACGCGCTGCTCTCCTGGCGCCTGGCGGTGGCGGGGCGCCTGGTGCGGAGCCTCGCCGACGCCACCGCCGGCGCCCCCGCCGGCGGTGGCGCCGCCCTCGCCGTGCTCATGCATCTGGGCGACGAGGACGGCCTGACCCAGGTGGAGCTGGCGCGGCGCCAGCGCGTCGAGGCGCCCACGATGTGCCGCCTGGTGGACCGGCTGGAGCGCGCAGGGCTGGTGACCCGGGTGCGGCGGCCGGACGACCGGCGCGCCGTACGCGTGACCCTGACGCCCGAGGGCCGGCGGACCGCCGACCGGGGCCGCCGCGAGGTGGAGGCGCTCGAGGAGCGGGCCTTCGCCGGGCTGGACCCGGACGAGCGTGCGGCGCTGGCCGCCCTGCTGGAGCGCGTGCTGGGGTCGCTCGGCCCGGCGGAGGCGGCGTGAGCGCCGCCGCGGTGGCCGACCCGGGCCGCAGGATGCGCCTGACCCTGGTGGGGCTCGTGGTGAGCTCGCTGGCCTTCGCGCTGATGCAGACGCTGCTGATCCCCGCGCTCCCGGTGCTGCAGCGCGATCTCGGCACCTCGGGGCAGTGGATCACGTGGACGGTGACGGTCTACCTGCTCACCGGTTCGGTGGTGACGCCGTTGTTCGGCCGCCTGGGCGACCAGTACGGCAAGGTCCGCATGACCGTGGTGAGCCTCGCCGTGTTCCTGGTGGGCTCGCTGGGGGCGATGGTGTCGTGGGACGTCGCCTCGCTGATCGTCTTCCGGGGCGTCCAGGGCGTCGGGGCGGCCGTCTTCCCCCTCGCCTACGCGATCATCCGCGACGAGTTCCCGGAGGAGCGCTGGAGCACGGCCATGGGCGGGGTGTCGGCCACCCTGGGCGTGGGCGGCGGGCTCGGGATCGTGGGCGCGGGCCTCATCCTGGACCACGGCTCCTGGCGCTGGCTCTTCGCGCTCAGCGCGGCCATCGGCCTCGCGGCCCTGGTCATGGTGTGGAGGTTCATCCCCGAGTCGCCCGTGCGGACCCCGTCCCGCGTGGACGTCCCCGGCGCGCTGCTGCTGTCGGGCGCGCTGATCGCGCTGCTCGTGGCGCTCACCGAGGGGCAGCCGCGCGGCTGGGGCTCCCCGTTCATCGTGGGGCTCTTCGTCGCCGCCGCGGTGCTGCTGGCCGCCTGGGTGCGCGTCGAGTCCCGGGTCGCCGACCCCATGGTGGACCTGCGGATGCTCGCCCGGCGCGCAGTGCTGTTCACCAACCTCACCGCGGCGCTCTCCGGGTTCGCGCTCTACGCGACCTGGGTGCTGCTGCCCACCTTCTACCAGTTGCCCGCCACCCTGCCGCCCGAGCTGCGGCCGCTGGCGGACTACGGCTTCGGCACCTCCGTCACCGTCGCGGGGCTGTGGATGCTGCCGACGTCGCTGGCGATCATCGTGTCCGGCCCGGTCGCCGGGCTGCTGGGGCGCCGCCTGGGCGCGCGCCTGCCCCTGGCGGCGGGCATGGTGCTGCTGGCGATCGGTGCCGCCGGGATCGCGCTGTGGCACGGCGGCCCGCTGGTGACCGCGCTCAGCTTCACGGTGTGCGGGGTCGGCATCGGCTTCGCGTTCGCCTCGATGCCCCGGCTCATCGTGGGCGCGGTGCGCCCCACCGAGACCGCCGTCGCGACGGGCATGAACAACGTGGTGCGCACGGTCGGCGGGGTGGTCGGCGCGCAGGTCGCGGCCGTGCTGCTGGCGGCGCACCACGTCGGCGGGACGGCCGTGCCGGGCGAGACCGGGTTCGTGCTCGCCTTCTGGGTGAGCGTGGCGGGCGCCCTCGCCGGCGCGGTGGCCGCACTGCTGGTGCCACGCGGCCGCCCGGCCGCGCCGGTCGCGGCCACGCCCCCGCGGCCCCTGGCGGCCGCCGCGCCCCGAGGCGCCTAGAGGACCAGCGCCACCGTGACGAAGTAGGCCGTCACCGTGGCGAACATCAGCGCGTCGAAACGGTCCAGCACGCCGCCGTGGCCCAGCAGCAGGCGCCCCGAGTCCTTGGCGCCCACGTCGCGCTTGAGCAGCGACTCGAACAGGTCGCCCACGAAGGCCGCGGCGCAGATCGCCGCGCCGAGCACCAGGCTCTGGCCGCCCGAGAGCCAGTCCATGTAGAGGCCGGCGACGCCCACGGCGAGCGTGCCGACGACGACGCCGCAGGCGAGGCCCTCCCAGGTCTTGCCCGGCGACACGCGCGGCGCCACGCGGCGCCGGCCCCACAGCCGTCCGCCCGCGTACGACGCGGTGTCGAACACCCAGGTGCCCACCAGGACGTTGGCCACCGCGGCCGCGCCCTCCGGCAGCTCGCGTGTCGCCATCAGCAGCCCGAAGGGCAGCCCCACGTACACCATGCCGAGCGCCGTCACCGCCATGCGGCCGGTGATGTCGTCGCCGCCCGCGATCACCAGGCCCGCGATCGCCACCAGGCCGGCGCCGATCGCGAGGCCCACCAGCACGCCGCGCTCGGGCGAGGTCATCGTGAAGGCCAGCACGACGGGCAGCAGCGCCCCCACGTAGCCCGCCCAGCGCAGGGGCCGGGCGGCGGCGGTGAGCGAGTAGAACTCGTAGAGGGCCAGCACCACGAGCACGCACAGCGCGAGGGCGAAGGCGACGCCGCCGTAGACCACCAGCGCGACGGCCGCGGCGATTCCCGGCACCGCGACCACCAGGCGCGAGGCCAGCTCGCGCGACACCAGCGGGCGCCGGGGCCGGGACGGCCGGTCCGCGCCGTCGTCGTCCCCCCCGTCCGCCGGGTCGTCGAGCTCGTCGAACCCCTCGTCGTCCTCGGCGAGCCCGTCCTCGGGCCAGGACCCGTCCTCCGGCCACGTGGACGGGTCCCCCCCGTCGTGCCCGTCGAGGTGGACGCGGCGCCGGATGCGCCCGGTGGTCTCCCGCAGGCGTCTCACCGGCCGCCGAAGCGGCGTTCGCGCCGCCCGTAGTCCGCGATGGCCTCCTCGAGGTCCTGTGCCGTGAAGTCCGGCCACAGGCGGGGCGAGAAGAACAGCTCGGAGTACGCCGACTGCCACAGCAGGAAGTTCGAGAGCCGCTGCTCCCCGCTGGTGCGGATGACGAGCTCCGGGTCGCGCAGGTCCGGCCCGTACAGCAGGGCCCGGAACTCCTCCTCGCCGGCGTCGGGGCCGCACGCGGCGAAGCGCCGTGCCGCGTCCACGATCTCCTGGCGCCCCCCGTAGTTCATCGCGATGAACAGGCGCAGCCGGTCGTTGCCCGCCGTCAGCTCCTCGGCCGCCTCGATCCGCGCGCGCAGCCGCGCGTCCAGGCGCTCGCGGCGGCCGATGAAGCGCACCTGCACGCCCTCGGCGTGCAGCTCGGGCACCTCGCGGTCGATCAGCTCGGCGAACAGCCCCATCAGGTCGTCGACCTCGTCCTCGGGCCGGTTCCAGTTCTCGGTGGAGAACGAGTAGACGGTGAGGTCGCGGATCCCGATGTCCCCGGCGCGCCGCACCACGTCCTTCAGCGCGCGCGCGCCCGCGCGGTGCCCGGCGCCCGTGGGCAGACCGCGGCCGCGGGCCCACCGCCCGTTGCCGTCCATGATGATCGCCACCGACGCGGGGACCCGGCCGAGCGGGACCCGGGGCCGGGCGCGCGCGTCACGCCCGAGCCCGAGGATCGTGCGGGCGGCGCGCAGCCGACGCGTGAGCGTCACCGGGGCAGGGCGTGGGTGCCGCGCGCGGGGCGGATCGGCGGTGCGGGGCCGGAGGGCGTGCCTCAGACCTCCATGATCTCGGACTCTTTGCGCGCGAGCACCTCGTCGATGGCCTTCACCTCGGCGTCGGTGACCTTCTGGACCTCGTCCTGGAGGCGGCTCATCTCGTTCTTGGAGACCTCGCCCTCCTTCTCGGCCCGGCGGGCCTCGTTGAGGACGTCGCGGCGGACGTTGCGCACGGCGATCCGGGCCTCCTCGGCCATCTTGCCGACCAGCTTCACCAGCTCCTTGCGGCGCTGCTCGGTGGGCTGCGGCAGCGCGATGCGGATCACCTGGCCGTCGTTGGAGGGCGTGACCCCCAGGTCGGACTCGAGGATGGCCTTCTCCACCGCGCCGAAGATGGAGCGGTCGTAGGGCTGGATGGTGATCAGCCGCGGCTCCGGCGCGCTGAGCTGGGCGATCTGGTTGAGCGGCGTCTTCTGCCCGTAGGCGTCCACCTGGATCCGGTCCAGCAGCGCCGTCGACGCGCGCCCGGTGCGCACCGTCGCCAGGTCGTTCGTGAACGCCTTGACCGCGCCCTCCATCCGCCGCTTGGCGTCGCTCACCCGCTCCTTCACCATGCCCTCCCTGTCCTGGATGCGCGCCGGGCTGCGGCCCTACGCGCGGCTGACCCGCGTGCCGACGTGCTCGCCCGAGAGCAGCCGGCCGATGTTCGACTCGTCGTTCATGTTGAAGACCATGATCGGGAGGTCGTTGTCCATGCACAGCGTGAGCGCGGTGGTGTCCATGACCTTCAGGCCGCGCTCGATGGCCTCCATGTGCGTGATGCGGGGGATGAGGCGCGCGTCGGGGTTGGTGCGCGGATCGTCGTCCATCACGCCGTCCACGTTGTTCTTGGCCATGAGGATGCACTGGGCGCCGATCTCCAGGGCGCGCAGGGCGGCCGTGGTGTCGGTCGTGAAGAACGGGTTGCCCGTGCCCCCGGCGAAGATCACGACGCGCTTCTTCTCGAGGTGCCGCATCGCGCGACGGCGGATGTACGGCTCGGCCACCTCCTGCATGGCGATCGCGGACTGCACCCGGGTGACGAGCCCCCGCTTCTCGAGCGCGTCCTGGATGGCCAGCGCGTTCAGGACGGTGGCGATCATCCCCATGTAGTCCGCGGTGGCCCGGTCCATGCCCGAGGCCGTGCCGCTCACCCCGCGGAAGATGTTGCCCGCCCCGACGACGATGGCGACCTCCACCCCGCGCGCGGCCGCCTCCGCCACCTGACGGGCGATGGCGGTGATGCGCTCGGGGTCGATCCCGTACCCGGTGTCGCCCATCAGGGCCTCGCCCGACAGCTTCAGGACGACACGGGAGAACACGGGCGGGGCGGCCGGACCGCCGTCGGCGGGCCGGCCCCCACCGGACGTCTCGTGCGCGCTACTGCCCACCGAGCTCGAAGCGCACGAACCGGCGCACCGTGATGTTCTCGCCGATCTCCGCCGAGAGCTGGGCGCGCAGGTCCTCGATGGTGCGCGGCTTCTTCTCGGCGAGGTCCTTCACGAACTCCTGGTCCAGCAGGCAGATCTCCTTGAGGCGCTTGGCGAGCTTGCCCTCGACGGCCCGCGCGCGGGCGTGCTCGGGGACGTCCTTGGCCTGCTCCTCGTAGATCTCCCGCTCGGACGCCTTCCACTGCTCGGGCACGTCGTCCGCCGACACGAACTGCGGGTTCATGGCGGCGATGTGCAGGGCCACGTCATGGGAGAACGCCCGGAACTTCTCGTTGCGCGCCACGAAGTCGGTCTCGCAGTTCACCTCGAGGAGGACGCCGACGCGGCCCGCCCCGTGGATGTAGCTGTCGACGACGCCCTCGTTGGCGCTGCGGCCCGCGCGCTTCTCGGCGGCGGCGATCCCCTTCTTGCGCAGCAGCGTGACCGCGGACTCGAAGTCGCCCGACGTCTCCGTCAGCGCCTTCTTGCAGTCCATCATCCCCGCGCCGGTTGCCTCGCGCAGCTGCTTCACCAGCTGCGCCGAGATGGCGGTGCTCACTCAGGTCCTCCCTGTCGCGATCGTCGGTGCGGGCTACTCGCCGGCGGCGGGCGCCTCGGCGGCCGGGGCCGCGGCGGGCTGCGCCTCCGGGGCCGGGGCGGGCGCCTCGGGGGCCGCGGCGGGCGGCGCCGCGGGGGCGGCGGGCGGCTCGGGAGCGCCCTGGGCGCCCGGCGCGGCCTGCGCCACGGGCACCTCGGCCACCTCCACCACGATGCGCGCGTCCGCGGGCGCCTCGGGGGCCGCCGCGGCGGCACCGTCCGGCACCGGGGCCGGGCCGGTCATGCCCTTGCCCTCCAGGATGGCGTCGGCGAGCGCGCCGAGCACCAGGCCGCACGAGCGGATCGCGTCGTCGTTGCCCGGGATGACGTAGGTGGCGTCGTCCGGGTCGCAGTTGGTGTCGACCAGGCCGATGACCGGGATGCCGAGGCGGTTGGCCTCGCGCACCGCGATCGCCTCCTTCTTGAGGTCGACGATGACGACGGCGTCCGGCAGCCGCTGCATGTCGGCGACGCCGCCCAGGTTGATCTCGAGCTTCTCCAGCTCCGCCAGCTTGGTCAGGCGCTCACGCGTCGGGAGCAGGTCGAGCTGCCCCTCGCGCTTCTGCACGCGCAGGTTGTGCAGCTGCTTGATGCGGGAGGAGATGGTCGACCAGTTGGTGAGCAGGCCGCCGAGCCAGCGGTGCGACACGTAGGGCTGGGCGCTGCGCGCCGCGTGCTCGCGGATGCTCTCGGAGGTCTGCTTCTTGGTGCCCACGAACATCACGCTGCCGCCGCGCTCGGAGATCGCGCGGCACACGTCCTGGGCCCGCTCCAGCAGCACGATCGTCTGCTGCAGGTCGATGATGTAGATGCCCTGGCGCTCGCCGAAGATGTAGCGGCGCATCTTGGGGTTCCACCGCCGGGTCTGGTGCCCGAAGTGCACGCCGGACTCCAGCAACTGCTTCATCGTGACGGTCGCCACGGTCGTCTCCCCTCGTCGGTTGGTGCTGCCCTCCGGCGCGCATCCGGTGGAGCCACGGCCGCAGGGGGCCGGGCACCGCCACCGGACCTCGGTCGCGCCGGGTCGTGGTCGGTCTGGATCAGCCGCGCATCTTAGCGGCTCGCCGGGTCCTCCCCGGGGCCGGCGTGCCCGCGGGCCCGTGCCAGCGCCCGCGCGAGGTCGGCGGGCAGAGGGCTCTCGACCTCCACGCGCCGCTCGGGGTCGTCCGGATGCGGGAAGGCGAGGTGCCAGGAGTGCAGGAACTGCCGGGTCAGCCCGAGGCCGTCGGGGCGGCGGCCGTAGACCGGGTCGCCCACCACCGGGAAGCCCACCGCCTCCAGGTGCACGCGGATCTGGTGCGTGCGCCCCGTCTCGAGACGCGCCTCGCAGAACGCCATCGGACGACCCGAGTGCTCGAGCCACTCGAGGACCCGCACGTGCGTGATCGCCTCCCGCCCGTCGCGGACGACCGCCATGCGCATCCGGTCGCGGGGGTGACGCCCGAGGGGCCGATCGACCGTGAGCGCCGGCGGGGGCGTCCCGTGCACCAGCACCCGGTACCGCCGCTCCACGCGCCGCTCGCGCAGCATCCGCTGCAGGCGCCGGTGGGCGCGCTCGGTCTTGGCGACCACCATGAGGCCGCTGGTGTCCCGGTCGAGCCGGTGCACGATGCCGGGGCGGGTGGGGTCGTCGCCCCCCGCCACCTCGCGCCCCAGGAGCCCGTGCACCAGCGTGCCCGTCGCGTGGCCGCGCGCCGGGTGCACCACCAGGCCCGCGGGCTTGTCGACCACCAGCAGCGCGTCGTCCTCGTAGGGCACCGTCAGGTCCATGTCCTCGGGGGCGAGCGTCGCCGGGGGCGGTGCGGCGGGCCGCACCTCCACCACCTGCCCCGCGCGCAGGGCCGCCCGCTTGGCGACGGGGGCGCCGTCCACCAGCACGCGCCCGGCGGCGATCAGCCGCTGCGCCTCCGCCCGGCTCTCCACCCCCTCCACCTCCGCGACCACCTGGTCGAGGCGCCGCCCGGCGGCCGTGGCGTCGACGGTCAGGCGGACGGCGGCGGGCTCGTCCCCGGCGCCCGCCTCAGCCGTCCTCGGCGTCGGACGTGCGCAGCAGCCCCAGCACCACCAGCGCCGCGCCGGACGTGATGCCGATGTCGGCCAGGTTGAAGGCCGGCCAGAGCGCGAAGTCGATGTAGTCGGTGACGCCGCCGTGCAGCACGCGGTCGAGCAGGTTGCCGACGCTGCCGCCCACCAGCAGGCCGGCGCCCACGGCCGCGGTCATGTTGCGACGCACCAGGCCCGCCAGCGCCACGGCGATCAGGCACAGGGCCACGAGGGTGAGGCCGGCGACCACCGCCTGCCGGCCCGGGAACAGGCCGAACGCGATGCCCTCGTTCGTCACGCGGGTGAGGTCCAGGAACGGCAGCAGCTCGCGCGTCTCGCCGCGCGCCATGCCGGAGCGGACCGCCTCCTTGAGGATCTGGTCGGCGGCGAGCACGGCGACGGCGACGACGGCGAGGCGCACGCCGCGCTCCCGCGCCTGGCGGCGCTCCCGGCGCTCGGCGGCCACGCGGACCTGCTCGGCGCTGAGGCGGGTCCGCTCGCTCATCCCGGCGTGACCGTAGCGAGATCGTCGCCGATGCGTCGCACCAGGGTCGCCGCGAGCACCGGGGGGTCGCCCCGCAGCTCCACCAGCTTCCGCGCGCCCCCGGAGCCGCGCCGGATCGCGGCCGCCGTCGCCCGCACGCCCGCGCGCTCCGCGAGATAGGCGCACAGCGCCGCGTTGCTCTGGCCCCGGTGCGGGGCGGCGGCGATCTGCACCCGCAGTGCGCCGTCCTGCAGTCCCACCGCGCGCGTGCGGCGCGCCCGGGGGACGGCCTTCACCTCCACCACCACGCCGTCCGCCGTCGGGGTGAGCCAGGACGGCGGAGGCCCGCCCGGCGTGGCCCCCGCGTCAGGCAAGCCCGTCGAGGATGCCGATCACCACGTTGTTCAGGATCAGCAGCACGAAGAACGCGACGATCGGCGACAGGTCGAACATCCCGAGCGGCGGGATGAACCGCCGGAAGATGTTCAGGTACCAGTCGGTGCTCTGCGCGACGAAGTCGTAGAGCGTGCGCCCGATGCCCGTGAGGGGCGGCCGGGGCAGCCACGACACCAGGATCCGGATCAGGAGCAGGATGGTGAACACGACGAACAGCGCGTTCACGTAGGTGATGAGGGTGTCCATGGTCCGTCCGCTCGCAGGTGTGGGCGCCGAAGGCCCGCCCGGGCCGCCCTAGAGCTCGCCGGCGCGGCGGGCCGCGGCGAGGACCGCGTCCGCCATGTGCGCCCGCACCGCGCCGCGCTCCAGCACGGCGACCCCGGCGACGGTGGTCCCGGCGGGCGAGGATACCCGTTGCCGGAGCGTCGCCGGATCGGTGCCGTCCGCCAGCAGCGCGGCCGTCCCCGCCAGCACCGCGCGCGTCATGGCGCGCGCCTGGTCGCGCGACAGCCCCGCGGCCACCCCGCCCTCCTCCATGGCCTCGGCCACCAGGGCCACCAGGCCCGGGCCGCTGCCGGCCAGTGCGGTGGCGGCCGCGAACAGCCTCTCGGGCAGCGGGACGACCTCGCCGAGCGGCGCGAGCACCTCCCGCAGGTCCGCCTCGCGCCCGGGCGCGAGCCCCTCGGCCGCCAGGGCCACGAGCCCGGCACCGTCGCGCACGGCGAGGTTGGGCATGGTCCGCACGAGCCCGCCGCGCGGCAGCTGCGCCCGCAGCCGGGCGAGGTCCCAGCCGGCCGCCACCGACAGCAGCACCGCGTCCGGGCGCAGCGCCGCCGCCACCTCCGCCAGCGCGCCGGGCACGTCCCCGGGCTTCACCGCGATCACGACCAGGTCGCAGGCGGCCGCCTCGGCGGTCGTCGCCGTGGCGCCCCCCACCTCCCGCGCCCCCGCCTCGGCCGCCGCCGGGACGGCGTCCGCCACCCGGCACCGCGCGCCCCATCCGGGGCCCGTGCGCGCCAGGCCGGCCAGCAGCGCGCGGCCCATCGCGCCCGCGCCGACGAGGCCGACCGACGTGGGCCAGCCGGCCGGCCCCTGGAGGGTGGAGGTCGTCACCGCGCCCCTAGTACTGGTTGAAGAAGCCCTTCTCCAGCAGGCGCGCGCGCTCCTCGGCGGAGACCTCGACATTGCGCGGGGTGAGCATGAAGACCTTGTCGGCGACGCGCTGCATGCCGCCGTCCAGGGCGTAGGTGAGGCCGCTGGAGAAGTCGATGAGGCGCTTCGCGAGGTCGGTCTCGGCGCTCTGCAGGTTCAGGATCACCGGCACGGTCGCCTTGAACTTGTCCGCGATCTGCTGCGCGTCGTTGAAGTTCTTGGGCACCACCAGGTGCACCTCGGCGGGCGACGGGCGCGACTCGACGGCGCGCATCACGGGCCGGGCGGGCGCGGAGCGCTCCTCGGAGAAGATGTCGTCGAAGTCGTCGCGGCGCCGCGGGCCGAGCCGGCGCACGTTGGGGCGCTCGCGGTACGAGCGCTCGAGGTCCTCGACCGGGGCGCCGTACCGCGTGGACGCGGCGCCGCCGCTGCGCGCCCGGGTCTCGGGCTCCTCGTCGTAGTCGTCGTAGTCGTCGTCCGGGTCGTCGGCCATGCCGAAGTAGACGAGCGTGCGACGCCAGATATCGCCCATCGCCATCTAGTCCCTCCGCCCGCGGTCGATCAGCCCCCGTCCGACGCGCACCATGGTGGCGCCCTCCTCGACCGCGACCAGGTGGTCCTGGCTGGTGCCCATCGACAGGTCGCGGAGGTCGTGCCGGTCGCCCCACTCCGCCCGCAGCCCCTCGAGGAGCGCGCGGGTCCGTGCGAATGCGCCGCGGCTGTCGCCCGGCGCGGACGCGCGTGCCGGCATCGCCATGAGACCGCCGATCACGAGGTCCTCATGGGCCGATACGTCATGCACGAACGCTTGCAGAGCGCCCGGGGCGATTCCACCCTTGCTGGGTTCGTCATCGACGTTGACTTCGACGAGCACCCGTACCGGACCTTCCGCCCGGCGTGCGATCTCCGCCGCCAGCGCGGCGGAGTCGACCGAGTGCACCAGCCGCACCAGGCCCAGCACGTCGCGCACCTTGCGGCGCTGCAGGTGGCCGATGAAGTCGAAGCCCACCCGGTCGCCCACGAGGTCGTGCTTGGCCCGCAGGTCCTGGAGCCGGTTCTCCCCGATGCGGGTCACCCCCGCCTCCACCAGGACCGGCGCCTGCTCCGCGGGCACGTACTTGCCCGCCACGATCAGCTCCACGCTCCCCGGCGGCCGCCCCCCGCGTCCCGCCGCGGCGTCGATCTCCGCCCGCATCTCGGCCACGGCCACCCGCAGCCGCTCCGGGTCGAGCACGGTCACGGGCGCCCCGCGATCCACACCACGCCGGCCTGCCGCCCCGCCGCCGCCCCGTCGCGGCGGAAGGAGAAGAACTCCGCGGGCGCGCAGGCCGTGCACCGCCCGACCACGGCGACCTGCGCCTCCGGGACGCCGTGCCCCACCAGGGCGGCCCGCGCCGCCGCGGCCAGGTCGACCGCGTCCCCGCGCAGCGCCGCCGACCCGAAGCGCTCTGCGAACGCCCGCCGCACGTCGGCCGAGACCGGGTAGCAGCAGGCGCCGACCCCGGGGCCCACCGCCGCCCCCACCTCCCCCGGGTCGCCCAGGGTGCGCGCCGCCGCCTCCAGCACGCCGCCCACCAGCCCGCGCCACCCCGCGTGGGCGGCCGCCACGGCCGTGCCGTCCCGCCTCCACAGCAGCACCGGCAGGCAGTCCGCCCCCATCACCAGCAGCGCGCGCCCGGGCGCGCGCGTCGTGAGCCCGTCGCCCTCCCGCCACGGCCCCAGATCCGTGGTGAACGGGCCGTCGTCGTCATCGTCCCCGACCGTCCGCACGTCGGCCCCGTGCACCTGGCGCAGCATGGCCACCCGGTCGCCGTCCACGCCGAGGGTTGCGCACAGGAGTCGGCGGTTGGCCCGCACCGCCTCCGGGTCGTCCCCCACCACGTCCGACAGGTTCAGGCCGTCGAAGGGCGGCGCGCCGACCCCGCCCGCGCGCGTGGTGAACACCGCCCGCACCCCGGGCGCGGCCGGGACCTCGATCAGCGGGAGCGCCGTCACCCCGCGCGCCCGGCCTCGGCGAGCGCGAGCGCCAGCTGCGCCTCCCGGTCCTCCGCGCGGCCGTCCACGACCGCCGCGCGCGCCGCGGCCAGCGCGCGGCCAATCGCGGGCCCGGGACGGACGCCGGCGCGCACGAGGTCGGACCCGTCGATGGCGAGGCGCACGTCGCGGCCGCGCGCCCACCACCCGGCGACCGCCCCTGCGCCGGCCGCCAGCGCCGCCACGGCGGCCGCGGGCGGCGCGGGCCGCAGGAGCGCGTCGACGGCGGAGGGCGCCCCCGCCGCCCGCACCCGGTCCGCCAGGTCCGGCCCCGCGTCGGCCTCCGCCGCGACGGCGCGCGCCCACCCGGGGAGCGCGGCCTGCGCGCGGGCGGCGGGGTCCAGCGCCGCCGACAGCCGCAGGGCCCAGCGGGGCAGGTCGGGCGCCCCGGGCGTCGCCGCCGCCCGGTCGAGCGCCGCCACGGCCGCCCCCGGCGCTGGCCGCACCCCCGGGGCGCCCAGCTCCGCCAGCAGCACCAGGCCGGGCACGGGGTCGTCCTCCTCCAGCAGCCGGCGCAGCTCCTCGGCGACCCGCGAGGACGCCCACCGCAGCCCCGGCGCGACCCCCCGCGCCTCGGCCCCGGTGCCGGGGTCGAGGCGGAAGCCCAGGCGCCCGGCGTAGCGGGCCGCCCGCACGACGCGCGAGGGGTCCTCGGCGAAGGCACCGGCGCGCAGCGCCCGCACCACCCCGCGGCGCAGATCCCTCTCCCCCCCGTGCGGGTCGACCAGGTCCCCCGTCCCGGGGCCGGAGAGCCGCAGCGCCATGGCGTTGACGGTGACGTCGCGGCGGGCGAGGTCGTCGCCGAGCGTGCCGGGCTCGACCTCGGGCAGCGCGCCCGGGTGCGGGTACCGCTCGCGGCGGGCCGTGATCACGTCCAGGTGGCCCTCCCCGTGCGGCAGCTCCAGCGTCGCCGTGCCGAACCGGGGGTGCGCCTGCACGCGCACCCCGAGGGCCCGCCCCAGGCGGGCCGCCAGCGCGAGGGCGTCCCCCTCCACCACCAGGTCGACGTCCGCGCCGCCGGGCCGTCCGAGGAGCGCGTCGCGGACGACCCCGCCCACCGCGCTCACGCGGCCCTCCAGGTGGGGCAGCACGCGCCGCACCGCCGGCAGACCGCGCACGTGGGCGGCCGCGGCGGCCGGGGCGGGTCGCGTGGGGGGCGGGTCGGCGAGGGAGGGGATGGTGGAGGCGCTACAGTCGGCGGGTGTCGTGGGACCCAGTATCCCGGAAGCTCGCCGCGGTGGCGCCGATCGGCGACGAGCGTCTCACCGCCGCGTTCGCGCGCTACGAGGGCCTGACGATCACCGAGCTCGACGACGCCTGGGACCGCGTCCAGGACGAGTTCCGCCGCTGGGTGGAGGAGCCCGCCAACGCCGGGCGGCCCATCCAGGAGGCGCCGTGCTACGTCGACCGCATCGCGATCGACTCCCTGCGGGAGCGGCGCACGTGGTGGGAGTGACCACCGCGGGCGGTGGTGCCGCGGTGGGTGTCCGGACCACCGCGGGCGGTGGTGCCGCGGTGGGTCGTCCGCTCACCTCGTCGGGCGCCCGCCCCTAGTCCTCCTCGTCCTCCGGGACGACGGCGATCGCCTCGATCTCCACCCGCGCGCCCAGGGGCAGGGCGGCCACGCCCACGGTGGAGCGCGCCGGGGCGTGTCCCGCGAACACCTCGCCGTAGACGGCGTTCATCGCGGCGAAGTCGGCCGCGAGGTCCGCGAGGAACACGGTGGTCTTCACCACGTCGCGCAGGGAGGCCCCGCCGGCCTCGAGCACCGCGCGCAGGTTCGCCAGCACCCGCCGGGTCTGCGCCGCCACGTCCTCCCCGTCCAGCGCCCCGGTCGCGGGGTCGACGGGCACCTGCCCGGACGCGAACACCATGCGCTGGCCGGTGACGTCGACGCCCTGGCTGTAGGGCGCGCCCTGCACCGGCGCCGGCGCGGCGGCGGTCCGCACGAGGCGGATGTGCGAGCTCACGCCGCGGTCCCCACGTCGTCGGTCAGGCGCACGGGGATGCCCTCGGCGGCCATCGCCGTCTTCACCTGACCCACCGTGAACACCCCGTCGTGGAACACCGAGGCGGCGAGCACGGCGTCGGCGCAGCCCTCGCGCACGGCCGCCGCGAAGTGCGGCAGCTCCCCGGCGCCGCCCGAGGCGATGACGGGCACGGGCGCGGCGGCGGCCACCGCGGCGAGCATGGCGCAGTCGAAGCCGTCCTTGGTGCCGTCGCGGTCCATGCTGGTGAGGAGGATCTCCCCCGCTCCCCGCGCGGCGGCCTCGGCGGCCCATTCGGTGGCCTCGCGACCCGTGGGCAGGCGCCCGCCGTTGAGGAACACCTCCCAGCCTCCCCCCGGGCGCGCCTTCGCGTCGATGGCGACCACGATGCACTGCGACCCGAAGCGCGTGGCACCGCGGGTGATCAGGTCGGGGTCGCGCACCGCCGCCGAGTTGACGGCCACCTTGTCGGCGCCCGCGGAGAGCACGGCGTACATGTCCTCCTCCGAGCGCAGGCCCCCGCCGATCGTGAACGGGATGAAGACCTGCTCGGCCGTCCGCTCGGCGAGGTCCACGATGGTGGCGCGCCCCTCGTGGGAGGCCGTGATGTCGAGGAACACGAGTTCGTCGGCGCCCTCGCCGTCGTAGCGCGCCGCCAGCTCCACCGGGTCGCCGGCGTCGCGGAGGCCCACGAAGTTGACGCCCTTCACCACCCGCCCGCGGTCGACGTCCAGGCACGGCACCACCCGGATCACCGCCGGCGCCCCCCGCGCTCGGGCCGCTCCGCCCCGCTGAGCACCTCCAGCGCGTCGGCGACCGTGAACCGGCCCTCGTACAGGGCCCGGCCAACGATGACCCCGGACAGGTTCGCCAGGTTGAGGGCCCGCAGCCGCCGCAGGTCGTCGAGCGAGGAGATGCCGCCCGAGGCGATCACGTTGATGGGCGGCGCGGCCGTGGCCAGGCGCCGCAGGGCGGGCAGGTTCGGCCCCTCCAGCATCCCGTCGCGGGCGATGTCCGTGTAGAGCAGGTGGCGCACGCCGGTGGTGACGAGGCTCTCCGCGAGGGCCACCGCGTCCTGATCGGTCACAACCGTCCAGCCGTGCGTGGCGACCTTGCCGTCGCGGGCGTCCAGCGCCACCACCAGGCCGTCGCCGAGGCGGTCGATCGCCCAGCGCAGCAGCGCGGCGTCCTGCAGCACGGCGGTGCCCACCACCACGCGGCGGGCCCCGGTGGCCACGGCGGTCTCGATCGCGGCGCGCGAGCGCATGCCGCCGCCGAAGTGCACGATCCCGGGGAAGGCGGCCGCGATGGCCGCCACCAGATGGGCGTGCACCGGCTGCCCGTTGCGGGCGCCGTCCAGGTCCACCACGTGCAGGTGCGTCGCGCCCTGCTCGGCGAACGCGCGCGCCTGCGCCACCGGGTCCTCGTTGAACGTGAGCACCTGGTCGAAGTCGCCCTGCACCAGGCGCACGGCGCGCCCCTCCTGCAGGTCGATGGCCGGGAAGAGGATCACGCGGGCACCGCCCGCCGCGCACGCGCGTGGGCCACCCAGCGGCCCAGGAGCGCCAGCCCGGCGCGGCTCGACTTCTCGGGGTGGAACTGCACCCCGGCCACCGTGCCCGCGCCGGCGGCGGCCGTGAACGTGCCGCCGTGGTCGGCCGTGCCCACCACGTGCGCCGGGTCCGACGGGTGCGCCGCGTACGAGTGCACGAAGTAGTAGGTCCGCGCCGCGGGCGGCTCGGAGGTGCCGAGGGGGGACCCGGGGTCCCAGCTGACGGCGTTCCACCCGATCTGGGGCACCTTGAGGGTGGTCTCGAGCCGCCGCACCGGGCCGCGCAGCAGGCCGAGGCCGCGGGCGCCGGGGCTCTCCTCGCTCTCGTCGAACAGCAGCTGCAGGCCCAGGCAGATGCCCAGCAGGGGCACCCCGCCCTCGGCGGCCCGGGCCGCGACGCCGTCCAGGCCCTGGGCGCGGATGCGGCGCATCGCCTCCCCGAACGCCCCCACGCCGGGCAGCACGACCGCCTCGGCGCCCACGGCCTGATCGGGGTGCTCGGCCACCGTGACGGACGCGCCCAGCAGCTCCAGCGCCTTCACGGCGCTGCGCAGGTTGCTCATCTTGTAGTCCAGCACGGCGACCCGGAGGGCGTCGGTCACAGGATCCCCTTGGTCGACGGGACGCCGGTCACGCGCGGGTTCGGCCGCACCGCCGCCGACAGGGTGCGTGCGACCGACTTCACGGCGCACTCGATCACGTGGTGCGGGTTGGCGCCCGCCAGCAGGCGCACGTGCAGCGTGATCCGGGCGTTGACCGCCAGCGCCCGCAGGAACTCCTCCAGCAGGTCGGTCTCGAACCCGCCGACGACGCCGAACGGCAGGGGCACCTCGCAGGCGACGAAGGGCCGCCCGGACACGTCCGCGGCCGACTGCACGAGGCACTCGTCCATCGGCAGCAGGGCCCAGCCGTACCGCTCGATCCCGGCGCGGTCGCCCAGTGCCCGGTCGATGACCTGCCCCAGGGTGATGCCGACGTCCTCCACCGTGTGGTGGCTGCCTGTCTCCAGGTCGCCCCGGGCCTCGACCTCCAGGTCGAACAGGCCGTGCCGCGCGAACAGCGTGAGCAGGTGGTCGAAGAAGCCGACGCCCGTCGCGACGCGCGAGGTGCCCTCGCCGTCGAGGTCGATGCGCACCCGCACGTCCGTCTCGCCCGTCGTCCGCCGGGCCTCGGCGCTGCGGCTCATCGCAGGCCCTCCGCGCGCACGCGTGCCGAGGCCGCGTGAAACGGGAAGCCCTCGGCGGTGGCCAGCGCCTCCAGGTGGGGGGTCAGCGCCCGCACCGCCTCGTCGCCCATCTCCACCACCGACATCCGCCGGGTGTAGGTGGACGGCCCCAGCGCCGACGCGAAGCGGGCCGCCCCGCCGGTGGGCAGGACGTGGTTGGAGCCGGCCACGTAGTCGCCGTACGCGGTGGCGCAGTGCGGGCCGATGAACACCGCCCCCGCCCGGCACACCCGGTGCGCCATCGCCTCGGCCCCGCGCGCGCAGATCTCCAGGTGCTCGGGGGCGAACGCCTCCGCGAGCTCCAGCGCCAGCGGCATGCTGGCGCACTCCACCAGCGTCACCGCCCCCAGGGGCTCGCCGGCCTCGCTGAGCGCCGCCGCCACCGCCTCGACCACCTCGGGATCGTCGCTCGCCAGCACCGCGGACGAGTCGGCCCCGTGCTCGGCCTGCGCCAGCAGGTCGAGGGCGAGCGCCCGGGGGTCGGCCGAGGCGTCGGCCACGATCAGCACCTCGCTGGGCCCGGCGAACCCGTCGATGCCCACCACCCCCGTCACCTGGCGCTTGGCCTCCTGCACCCACGAGTTGCCCGGGCCGGTGATCACGGCGACCGGGCGCACGGTGGCGGTGCCGTGGGCCAGCGCGGCGACCGCGGCGGCGCCCCCCGCGGCGTACACCTCGTCGATGCCCAGCAGCCCGGCGGTCGCGAGCACCACCTCGTGGGGACGCCCGTCGGGCCCCGGCGGGCTCACGACCGCGACCCGGCTCACCCCGGCCACCTGCGCCGGCACCGCGGCCATGATCAGGCTCGACGGGTAGGCCGCCCGCCCGCCCGGCACGTAGCAGCCGGCGGCGTCCACGGGGACGGCGCGCACCGTCACCGTCTGGCCGTACGGCAGGGTGACGCGCTGGTCGGCCGGGGCCACCGCCTCCGCCAGCGTCCGGACCTGCGCGGCCGCCGCCACGATCGCGGCGCGCAGCCCAGGCTCGAGGCGGTCGGCCGCCGTCTCGACGTCCACGCGCGGCACACGCAGGTGGTCGTGCACGAAGCCCGGGGCGCCGAAGCGGCGGGCGTCCTCCACCAGCGCCTCGTCGCCCCGCCGGCGCACGTCGGCGATGATCGCCGCCACGGTCTGCGCCAGGTCCCGCTCGTCCACCGGGGGACGCAGGGTGCGTGCCAGCACGGCCGCTCCGCCCGCGCGCAGCCGCACGCGACGCACCGCGCTCACGCCGCGGTCTCCGCCGTCAGCCCCGCCTCCAGGCGGGCGAGCAGGGCGTCGAGCTCCTCCGCGCGCAGCTTGTGCGCCACGCGGTTGGCGATCAGCCGCGCGGACGACTCGAAGATGTGCTCCCGCTCCACCAGGCCGTTCTCGCGCAGCGTGCGCCCCGTGGCCACGAGGTCGACGATGCCGTGCGCCAGGCCCACCAGGGGGGCGAGCTCGACCGACCCGTTCACCTTCACCACCTCCACCTGCCGCCCGGTGGCGGCGAAGTGGGCCTCCGCGCACGCGGGGTACTTGGTCGCCACCCGCACGACCCCGAGGCGGGCGATCGCACCCGGGGTGGGGTCCTCGCCCGCGGGGGTGGCGTAGGCCATGCGGCAGTGCCCGAAGCGCAGGTCCAGCAGCTCGTAGACGTCCGGCGCGCGCTCGACCAGCACGTCGCGGCCCACGATGCCGATGTCGGCGGCCCCCGCCTCGACGTACGTCGGCACGTCGCTGGGGCGCGTGGTGATGAAGCGGGTGCCGTCCTCCGCGTCCAGCACGAGCCGCCGGCCGTTGCTCCGCAGGGGCGTCACGTCGACGCCCGCGGCCTCGAGCACGTCGATGGCGCCCGGGAACAGGGCGCCCAGCGGCACGCAGATCCTCAGAGCGGAGATGGCAGGGCCTCCTCGAGACGGGCGCAGGTGACGTCGACGCCCGCGGCGCGGTCCCGTACACGGTACGCGTCCCCGTCCCGCCACGCGACGAATCGCCACCCCTCCACGCGGGCCACCTCGTCCGCCCGCCCGTCACCGGAGGGCAGCCCCACGACGACCACGCCCCGGCGCCGCAGCGCCGCCGCGGCCTCCCGCTCGGCGTCGAGACCGCCCACCAGCACCACGCCGGGCGCCGGCGCCGACGGGATCGCCTCGGCGGCCGCGAGCGCGCGATGCAGCCCGTCCAGCTCGATGGCCACGCCCACCGCGGGGCGGGGCGCGCCGAACACGCCGCCCAGGCCGTCGTACCGCCCGCCCTTGGCCACCGGCTCCCCGACCCCGGGCGCATAGGCCTCGATCACGAGCCCCGAGTAGTAGGGCCAGTCGCGCAGGATCCCCAGGTCCACCAGGACGCGGTCGGCGACGGCCGCCCCGCGGAGCAGGTCGAGCGTGCGCACCAGGCGCGCGCAGGCGGCGGCCGCGGCGGGCACGGTGGCCGCGATCCGCTCCGGGACCTCCGCGCCGCCGCGCATCCCCGGCAGGCCGGCCAGCAGCGCGCGCGGCCCCTCCGGGATGTCGAGACCCTCCGCGATGCGGCGCCACAGCACCAGGTCGCGCGCCGCCACCGCCGCACGCAGGCGGGCCGCCTCCCCCTCCGGCACGGCCAGGCCCTGCAGCACGGCGGCCGTGACCGAAACATCGCCGAGCCCGATGCGGAACTCCGGCAGCCCCGCCTCGGCGAGGGCCTCGACGAGCAGCCCCACGATCTCCGCGTCGGCCTCGGGCCCCGCCTCGCCCACCAGCTCGACGCCCGCCTGGCGGTGCTCGGACGGCTCGGCGCGGCCGGGCCGCGGCCGCCGGAAGGCCGGCCCCGTGTACGACACGCGCAGGGGGCCGGGGTGATCGGTGAGGCGGGTGGCGATCAGCCGCGCCACCGGGATCGTGAGGTCCGGGCGCATCATCAGCACACGGCCGTCGGGGTCGAACAGGCGGTAGGCCTGGGCGGTGGCGCCCTCCTGCGCCGCCCGGTCCACCGACAGCGCGAACTCCAGCACCGGGGTACGCACCTCGCGGTACCCGTAGCGCCGGAACGCCCGCCGCAGGGCGTCCTCGGCGGCGCGCAGCTCGCCGGCCTCGACCGGCAGCACGTCGCGGGCGCCGGTGGGGAGCGGGTCACGGGGGCGGCCGGGCAGCCCCGCCCCCTCAGTCGTCCTCACGCTCGATGCGCGCGCCGACGGCGCGCAGGCGCTCGTCGATGCGCTCGTAGCCGCGGTCGATCTGCCGCACGTTGCCGATGGTGGTGACGCCGTCGGCGGCCAGGCCGGCGATCAGCATGGCCATCCCCGCGCGGATGTCCGGGCTCTCGACGCGCTCCCCGTACAGCCGGGCCGGTCCGCTCACCACCGCGCGGTGCGGGTCGCACAGCACGATGCGCGCGCCCATGGCGACCAGCTTGTCGACGAAGAAGAGGCGGTTCTCGAACATCTTCTCGAAGATCATCACGGTGCCGTGCAGCTGGGTGGCGACGGCCGTGGCGATGGAGGTGAGGTCGGCGGGGAACGCCGGCCAGATGCCGTCGTCCACCTTGGGGATGGCGTCGCCCTCGTCGGCGATCACCCGCAGGTCCTGGCCCGGCGGCACGCGCAGCGTCGACCCGTCCATCTCCACGCGGATCCCGAGCCGCTCGAAGGTGAGCAGGATCATCCGCAGGTCCTCGGGGCGGACGTCGGGGATCGTGATGTCGGAGTCGGTGATCGCCGCGAGCCCGATGAAGGACGCGATCTCGATGTGGTCCGGGCCCACCCGGAACCGGCCGCCGTGCAGCCGCTCCACGCCCTCGACGTGGAGGACGTTGGTGCCGATGCCCGTGACGCGCCCGCCCAGGGCGTTCAGGAACCGGCACAGGTCCTGCACGTGCGGCTCGCACGCCGCGTTCATGATCGTGGTCGTCCCCGGCGCAAGCACTGCCGCCGCGACGGCGTTCTCGGTGGCGGTGACCGAGGCCTCGTCCAGGAAGATCTCCGCGCCCAGGAGCCCCCGCGGGGCCGAGATCACGAAGCTGCGGCCCGACTCCACCTCGGCCCCGAGGCGGCGGAACGCGAGCATGTGGGTGTCCACCCGGCGCCGGCCGATGAAGTCGCCGCCCGGCAGCGGCAGCTCCACGCGACCGCAGCGGGCAAGGAGCGGACCCGCCAGCAGGAGCGACGCGCGCAGACGGCCGCACAGCTCGGGGTCGAGGGTGGTGCTGCGCACCTCGCCGGCCCGCAGGGCCAGCGCGTTCGGCCCCACCTCGCGGATCTCCACGCCGATGTCGTCCAGCAGGGCCAGCAGCGTGTGCACGTCCACGATCTGCGGGACGTTGTCGACGATCACCTCGTCGTCGGTGAGCAGGCAGGCGGCCAGGATCGGCAGCGCCGCGTTCTTGTTGCCGGCGGGGACCAGCGTCCCCGCGAGGGGGCGTCCCCCCTCGATCACGAACCTCTCGCTCATCGGCGGTGACGGTAGCAAGCGGTCCGGTGCCGTCGGCGGGCCGGGTGACCTGGGTGCTCCCCGCGCCGGCACGGGGTACAGCCCGGGGCGGGCCGCCCGGCCCACGACCCGGACAGGAGGATCGACATGGCGGACGTCTCCATCCGCGTGAGCCGCAACGGCCCGTACCTGGTCAGCGGCGGGGCCCGCATCACCGACGCCGACGGCACGCCGTACGAGACCAAGGAGACCGTGGCGCTGTGCCGCTGCGGCGCCTCCACCACCAAGCCGTTCTGCGACGGCACGCACTCCCGGATCGGCTTCTCGGCCGCGGAGACCGCCGTCCCGGCCTCCGCCGAGTAGGGCGGCGGGAGGGCGGGTTTGCGAGGCCGCGCGCAGGTGGGTATAAGACAGCCCCCAGCTGACGGGCGGACGTGGACGGAGGGTCGACGGTGAGGCTCCTGCGGATGATGCCGGGTTACGGCGAGACCCTGATCGCCGAGGGCGATCCCGCCCTGGCCCTCGAGCGCGAGGCGCTGGTCCGGGAGTTCCGCCGCCAGCTCGACGAGGGCATGTGGGCCGCGGTGCCGGTGTCCGACCCGTCCACCGGCCGGCGCGAGGCCGTCATGGTCACCGCCTTCGATCAGATCCCCGCCTCGGCGGAGCGCGTCCTGTTCTGGCCGCGCGCCGCCGGCGGCGCCGCCGCCCGCTAAGACCCGGGGGGCGCGGTGGCGGGGCTGCTCGTCCTGCTGCTCGTCGTCACGCTCGGCGTCCTGGCGCTGGGCCTGCGCGCCCGGCCGCCCCTGTCGCGCCGCCCGCGACGCGCGCCCCGCGCGTCCTGGCTCACCGAGGCCCCGGTCGGGCACCAGGAGGCCGAGCGCCGCTCGCTCGACCTGCTGCGCTCCTGCGTCAACGCGGACGAGTGGGAGATGTTCCGGGAGCTCGGCTTCATCTGCACCACCGGCCGGCGCCCCTCGCGCGCCGGCGCGCTCCCCCGCTACCGGTACCTGATCTACCCCCACCTGCCGGTGGTCGCGCTGCTGCCCCGGTCGCTGGCGCCGGTGCGGGAGTACTGCGTGCTGTTCCCCGAGCGCGGCGGGCCGCCCGCCCTGCCGACGGGCGACGACGTCCTGGCGAAGTGGATGACGCTCCGCGCCGACGAGGAGCGGCTGCTGGCCCACGCCAACGTGTCCAGCCCGGGCTGCCAGATCCCGCTCAGCCGCATCGAGCGCGACATCGCCCGCTACCGCCGCTGGACGGCGCGACGCGCCGGCCTCGACCCGGGCGAGGCGCCCCGGATGGCCGCCGCCGGCTGACCCGCGGCGGATGCGGCCCGCGCCGGGGCGGCCGTCGGCGCCGTGCGCCACCCCGCCGCGGGCTGCCGCCGCGCACCGGCTAGAAGGGCGGGGCCGTCCCGGGCAGGTCCTCCGCGGTCAGCTCCTCGATCCGGCGCTGGGCCGCCGCGAGCCGCTCGCGACACGCGGCCAGGTGGCGCCGCCCCTCCTCGAACAGGCCGATCGCCTCCTCCAGCCCCACGTCGCCCGCCTCCAGGCGGTGCACCACCGCGTCCAGAGCCGCGAGGGCCTGCTCGAAGGTCACGGCCGGCGCCCCGGCGTCCCCGTCGCTCACCGCTCCACCTCCGTCACGCGCGCCCGCACCCGTCCGTCCTCCAGCTCCGCGCTGAGGTCCTGTCCCGGACGCACCGCCTCCGCCCGGGTCAGGGGCCGGCCGTCGCCGTCCCGCAGGATCGCGTATCCCCGGGCGAGCGTCCGGCGCGGGGACAGGGCCTCCAGCAGGGCGGCGCTCCGCTCCAGGCGCGAGGCCGCCTCGCCGACGCGGGCGGGACCCAGGCGCGCCAGGCGCTGCGCCCGGGCCTCAAGGGCCTGGGCGCGTGCGGGCGGCACGCGGCCGAGCGCCGGGGCGAGGCGCGCGCCGGTGCCCGCCAGGCGGGCCTCCGACCGCCGGTGCACGGCGCGCAGGCCCGTCACCAGGCCGCGGGCGCGCGCGTCGCAGCGCTCCCCCGCCCGCGCCCGCACCCGTCCCAGGTCCCGCGCCAGCGTCGCCTCGCGGCGGTCCAGCCGCTCCACCAGCGCGGCGTGCTCCGGCACCACCGCCTCTGCGGCGGCGGTGGGCGTCGACACGCGCAGATCCGCGACCAGGTCGCACAGCATGCTGTCCCGCTCGTGCCCCACCGCCGACACTACGGGCGTCGTCGCCGCGGCGATCGCACGGCACACCACCTCGCTGCTGAAGCCGATCAGGTCCTCCAGGGCACCGCCGCCCCGGGTGACCACGATCACGTCCACCTCCGGGTCGGCGTCCAGCGCGGCGATGGCCCGGGCCACCGCGTCGGGGCTCGCGGGACCCTGCACGGGCACGTCGTGCAGCAGCACGTCGGCCGGGAAGCGCGCCCAGGCGCAGCGCAGGAAGTCGTCGCGGGCGGCCCCCTTCGCGCTGGTCACCAGCCCGATCCGGCGCGGCAGCAGGGGCAGCGGTCGCTTCCGCGCGGCGTCGAACAGGCCCTCGGACGCCAGCCGCACGCGCAGCGCCTCGATCTCCGCCAGCAGCAGGCCCAGGCCGGCGTGCTCGATGCGCTCGGCCCGCAGGCGGATGAGCGTGCGCGCGGCCCAGAACTCGAGGTCGCCCCGCACGTGCACCAGGTCGCCCTCACGCGGCGGCACGGCCATGAGGTCCCACACCACGCGGCGCATCGTGCCTGCGACCTGGTGCTCGTCGACCAGGGTGAAGTAGACCTGCCCTCCCCGCACGTTGATCGAGTGGATCTCGGCCTCGATCCACAGCTGCGGGATGCCCTCCAGGCGGCGTGCCAGCGCCGAGGTGACCTCGGTCACCGACCACACGCGGCGTGACCCCACCGTCTTCACGGCCGCACCCCCCGCGCCCGCACGGGCGCCCCGGACGTCCGGCGGCCCGCCCGCCCCGCCCTGGCCTCCGGGGCGCGCACCCGGTGCCTACAGCGCGGCGTCGACGACCCGCGCCGCCGCGGCACCACTCGACACCGCGCCCTCGAGCGAGGGGTGCGCGGTGAGGTCGCCGGCCAGCACCAGGTTGGGCGCGGCGGTCCGGGGTCCGGGCAGCTCCCGCCGGACCCCCGCCAGCGGGCGGAACTGCGCGAAGCGATGCTCCACCACCCCCAGCGGCGTCGCCAGCCGCTCCCAGGGGTAGCCCGGGTGCCAGCGCCGCACGGTCTGCGCCACGGCGTCCTCGAGGCCGTCGGGCGTGCCCGCGTGAGGGGTCGTCACGTGCGTGGCGAGCAGGATGTGCGGGCCGGCCTCCACGTGCGGGCGGGTGATGTTGGTGGTCTGGCACATGAGGTCGATCCGCGGGCCCGGCTGCAGGTCGGGCCCCGCGTTCACGAGGATCAGCCGGCCCTGATACAGCGGCCGCGCCAGCGCGAAGGCGACCGTCGCCACCGACGCCGCCTCCGTCGGCAGCCGGCCGGCGCTCGCCGGGTCCACCTCGCCGAGCAGGCCCTGGGCGGAGGGCGACTCGGTCGCCAGCACCACCCACCGCGCCCGGACGCGCTCACCGCCCTCGACGCGCACCGCCGACACGCGTGCCGATGCGTCCCGCTCCAGCGCCTCCACCCGGCGGCCGGTCTCCACGCGCCCGCCGGCCTGGCGGATCGCCGCCGCCGCCCACTCGGCGATCATCCCCAGCCCGTCCGTAGGGAGCACCGCCGGGGCCTTCACCAGCATCTTCAGCAGGAAGCGGAAGTACCCGGGGTCCGCGCCCAGCGCACGGTCCAGGAACACCACGCCCCAGAAGGGCCGGAAGAAGCCCTCGATCGCCTGCGCCGAGAATCCCCGCGCCTGCAGGAAGGCCTCGGTGGAGAGCGCGTCGCCGTCGCGCTGCAGCAGCGCCGAGTCGGGCGAGGCCAGCACCTCGGCTCCCAGCCGGGCGAGGCGCACCCGGTCCGCCATCGGCATACCCGTGAACCGCGCCAGGCCCGCCGGCGTCGGACGCAGCTGATGCCACCGGCTCCCGTCGTGGAACGCGGCGCCCCCGGTGACGGGCCGCAGGTCCGCCCGCGGGATACCCACCGCCCCCATGAACCTCCGCAGCTCCGGGTAGCCCGCGAACACCACCTGGAACCCGCGGTCCACGGGCCGGCCCTCGTGCCACACGCTGCGGGCCCGGCCGCCGGCCGCCTCCGCGGCCTCCAGCACCCGCACGCTGCGGCCCCGGGTGGCGAGGCCGTGGGCGCACGCGAGGCCCGCGAGGCCGCCGCCCACGACGACGCAATCCAGCTCCTGCTCGGGCCCCGTCGACATGGGCGGCGATGCTACCAGCGCCCCCACGCCCGCCCCGTCGCCCCCGCCCCCTCGCGCCTGCGCCGCCCTCGGTGCTCTGCCCCCGCGCCCGGCGCACGGCGCACGGCGCTCGGCGCTCGGCGCACGGCACACGGCACACGGCACACGGCACACGGCACACGGCACACGGCACACGGCACACGGCACACGGCACACGGCACACGGCCACGATCGCCCCCGGCCCCCGACACACGCCAGGCCTGCGCCTGCAGCGCCGCGCTCCTCGTACACCTGGCGCCCTGTCCACGCCCAGCCGGGGCCCTCCCGACGCCCGCCGCGATGCGCAGTCGCCCCCGGGCCCTGCGGACCCGCAGCGCCCTGCACACGCCCCCTGTCCGCCCTGCCGACGCCCGGCGCCCTGAACACGCGCCACCCGGGTGCCTTGCGCACGGCCCGCGGCCTTCAGCCGCCCCCGCCATGCCCCTGCACCCCCCCCAGCCTCACCAGGGCACGCACCCGCGCCCCCCGGCGCGAGGCAGGCGGTCGCCCCCGCGGGGCCCCGGGCACCCCTCGACGGCGCGCGCGCACCCCGCCAGGCCCCGGCGCCCGGCACCGCCTCAGCTGGCCGCGCGCCTGCCGGGCCGGCCCCCGAGCCCGCATGCCCGGGGCGCCCCCCGAAACGCCGACGGCGCCCCGCCGGCGGTGCACCGAGGTGCACCACGCCGTGGGGCGCCGTCATGACGACATATGTATCCGTGCTGGAACCAACCGGGCGGCGACCTACTCTCCCGCGGGTCTTC
>Ga0164290_1000936_pt1 | contig 64172 bp, 60 predicted proteins | sample Micstemetagenome_FD_108782 | JGI IMG/M metagenome (GOLD analysis project Ga0164290, IMG submission 108782) | Contaminated culture microbial community from soil near Moab, Utah, USA - Microcoleus steenstrupii SON62 (Illumina Assembly) | ecosystem: Environmental > Terrestrial > Soil > Soil crust...
TCGCCCGCAACGCGGCCGGTGACCCGATCGCGCTGCCCGGGGGCAACCCGGACGGCTCGTTCGACGCCCCGTGCACCGCCAAGCCCGGGCAGAACCAGCGCCTCGCAACCTTCCCCATCGTCGACGCGCCGGTCGCGACCTGCAACGGACTCTCGGCGACGATCACGGGCTCGGGCGTCATCATGGGCACCGCGGGCGATGACGTGATCGTCGGGAGCAGCGGCCCCGACCGGATCCACGGCCTCGGCGGCGACGACACCATCTGTGCAGGCGACGGTGACGACAAGATCTTCCAGGGCACCGGCCCCGACGGCGCGGATCACGTCGACGGCGAAGGCGGCACCGACACGCTCGGCTACGGCTCCCGCACCGCGCCGGTCACCGTCACCCTCGCCGGCACCACCGCCGACGACGGTGCCGCCGGCGAAGGCGATGCCGCCATCAACATCGAGAACACCTTCGGCGGATCCGGCGACGACTCGCTGACCGGCAACGGCGCCGCGAACCTGATCATCGGCGCTGATGGCGACGACACCATCAACGGAGGCGCCGGCGACGACGTCGAGCGCGGCGGGAGCGGGGACGACACGTTCGTCCAGGGCTCCGCCGCTGACGGCGCCGACGTCCTGCGGGGCCAGCCGGGCAACGACACCGTCAGCTACGCCTCCCGCACCACGGCGGTCACCGCGACCCTCGGCCGCGGCGCCGTCGCGGACGACGGGGCGGCCGGGGAGGGCGACCGGCTGGTCCTCGTCGAGAACGCGACCGGGGGCGCAGGCGACGACACGTTGATCGGCAACGGCGCAGCCAACGTCATCGTCGGCGGCGCCGGCAACGACACCCTCCGGCTCCGCGACAAGGTCGCCGGCAACGACAGCGGCGACGGTGGCAGCGGCACCGACACCGCACGGATCGACGCAGGCGACATCCTCGTCAACGTCCCCTGATCCGGCGACTGAGCCCGGCCCCCGGTGGGTCGGGCTCAGCTGCGTTTTCGGCCTGTGGCCTCCCGTGCGGCATGGGCGTGGAGGTGGGGGGCGTCCCGGCACCCGTGCGGGCCGTTAGCGTGGGCGGATGGCCCGACTCCTCGTCGTCCACCACTCCCCCACCCGCTCGACGCAGTCGCTGCTCGACGCCGCCGTGGCCGGCGCGGGCGACGACGCGATCGAGGGGGTCGAGGTCGTCGTACGGCCGGCTCTGGAGGCGAGCGCGGAGGACGTGCTCGGTGCCGACGGCTACCTGCTCGGCTCGCCGGTGAACTTCGGCTACATGAGCGGGGCGCTCAAGCACTTCTTCGACACGACCTTCCTCGCCGTCGGTGGCGCGCTGGACCCGAGCGGTGGGGCGGGGGAAGGCTCGGCGGGAGCGACGACCGGTCGCCCGTACGGGTTGTGGATGCACGGGCGGTACGACCTGACCGGAGGCGTCCGGGCGGTGCAGTCGATCGTCGGCGCCCTCGGCTGGAAGCAGGCGTACGACGTGCTCACGGTGCTCGGGGAGGTCGGGCAGCAGGAGGAGGCTGCGGCGTACGAGCTGGGCGCTACGATCGCGGCACTGCTGAGCAGCTGACCGACCGGCACTCGATGGCGAGGGGGAGATCGACGATGACGCACGTGCGCGCCCTCGTCTCCCTGCCCGCGACCATGCTCGTAACCCTGCTCGTGACCCTGCTCGTGACCGTGGCCGCGCTCTCGGCCTGCAGCGCGGAGCCGCAGGGCGAGAACGTCGATCCCGACCAGGTGGACGCGACCGAGATCCCCGCGGTGGGTGCCTGCCGGGTGCTGACCCCGGCCGACGTCGAGCAGCCCGCGAACGCGACCCGCACCGTCAACTGCAACGACAAGCACACGGCCGAGACGTTCGCGACCGGCGAGCTCCCTGACGAGTTCGACGACGTCGCCTATGACGACGAGGAGGTGGGCGAGTACGCCTACCGGACCTGCAGCGACCGGTTCGAGAAGTTCCTCGGTGCCGCCGACGAGAGCGTGGTGCTGCGCACGACCGTGAGCTGGGCGTGGTTCCGGCCGTCGGAGAAGGCGTGGGAGGACGGGGCGCGCTGGTACCGCTGCGACGTGGTGGGCGGCAACGCCTCGAACGAGGAGTACCGGCCGCTGCCGCCGACCGCGAAGGGGCTCCTGCTCGGTCGTCCCAACGATCGCTGGCTGGTCTGCGCGGTCGGCGACACGGTGGCCCAGAGCGAGAAGGTGCCCTGCGCCCAGGACCACGACTGGCGGGCGGCGACCACGATCAAGCTCGGCGAGCCCGACGACAAGTACCCCGGCGACGAGGTCGTCGCGAGCCGCACCAAGGCGTTCTGCGCCAACTCCATCAAGGCCTGGCTCAACTACCCCGCCCGGTTCGAGTACGGCTTCACGCACTTCCACGAGGCCGAGTGGCAGGCCGGCAACCGGCGGTCGGTGTGCTGGGCGAAGACGAGTGAGTGAGCGCGTCGTACGCCGTCGCGCGGCGTCGGCCGTGCTGTCGGCCCTCGTCGCCGTAGCGGCCGTGGGCTGCTCCGGCGGCGACAACGACGAGGAGCAGCCCGCGCCGGAGACGACGGCGCCGACGCCGCCACCGACGGCCGGCCCACCGCCTGCGCCACCGGAGGAGGGTGCTTGCTACGACCTCACCTTCCGTCAGGCTCTCGCCCCGACCTCCGGCCGGAAGCCGACCCCGTGCTCGGACGCCCACACCTCGGAGACCTATGCCGTCGGCACCCTCGACACCGTCGTCGACGGGCACCTGCTGGCTGTCGACTCGCGGCGGGTCCAGAAGCAGGTCGCCGAGGCGTGCCCGGCTGCGCTCCCCCGCTTCCTCGGCGGCGACCAGGCGGCGCTCCGCCTCAGCATGTTCCGGCCGGTCTGGTTCACCCCCAGCCTGGCGCAGTCCGACCTCGGCGCCGACTGGTACCGCTGCGACGTCGTCATCGTCGCCGGCGACGAGGAGCTGGCCGAGCCCGACGCCAGCTTGGAGGGCGCACTCGACAAGGAGGCCGTCCGCGAGCGCTACGCGATGTGCGGGACCGCGGCCCCCGACGACGAGGACTTCGAGCGGGTGATCTGCGGCGTCGAGCACACCTGGCGGGCGATCCGGGTGATTCCCTACGCGGCCGGCAAGTACCCCGGCGAGGCGGCGGTCCGCGACCAGCTCGGGTCACCCTGCGAGGACGCCGGCCTCGACGCGGCCGACGACCCGCTGGACTACCAGTGGGGCTACGAGTACCCCACCAAGGAGCAGTGGGACATGGGGCAGACCTGGGGCCTCTGCTGGGCCCCGGAGTAGCCCCGAACGCGATGGGACGGGGCTAGAAGCCGAGCTTCCTGAGCTGGCGCGGGTCGCGCTGCCAGTCCTTCGCGACCTTGACGTGCAGGTCGAGGTAGACCGGCGTGCCGAGCAGCGACTCGATCTGCTTCCTGGCCGCGGTGCCGACCTCGCGGAGCCGGGATCCCCGGTGCCCGATCACGATGCCCTTCTGGGAGTCGCGCTCGACGTACAGGTTGGCGTGGATGTCCAGCAGCGGCTTGTCGGCCGGCCGGCCCTCGCGCAGGCCCATCTCCTCGACCACGACGGCGATCGAGTGGGGCAGCTCGTCCCGCACGCCGTCGAGCGCGGCCTCCCGGATCAGCTCGGCCGCGAGCACCTCCTCGGGCGCGTCGGTGAGGTCGCCGTCGGGGTAGAGCGCGGGGCCCTCGGGCATCAGGCCGACGAGCAGCTCGGCGAGCAGGCCGACCTGGTCCCCGGCCACCGCGGACACCGGCACGATCTCGGCCCACTCGGTGCCGGTCGTCCGGCCGAGCTCGGCGATGTCCAGCAGGTGCGCCCCGATCCGCTCGGGGCTGGCCAGGTCGGTCTTCGTGGCGACCGCGATCTTCGTCGTACGACGGACCTTGGCGAGCTCGTTGACCAGGAAGGTGTCGCCCGGGCCGATCTTCTCGTCGCTCGGGAAGCAGACCGCGACCACGTCGACCTCGGACCACGTCGACGTCACCAGGTCGTTGAGCCGCTCCCCCAGCAACGTGCGGGGCTTGTGCAGCCCCGGGGTGTCGACCAGCACCAGCTGCCCGTCAGCCCGGTGCACGATCCCGCGGACGACGGTGCGTGTCGTCTGCGGCTTGTCGGAGGTGATGACGATCTTCTGGCCGACGAGGGCGTTGGTGAGCGTCGACTTGCCCGCGTTGGGCCGGCCGACGAAGCATGCGAAGCCGCTGCGGAAGCCCTCGGTCGAGGTGAACGTCGCCGGCGCCGGCGCGGGCAGCCCGGCGAAGTCCTCGTCGAAGTCGTCGTCGAGCTCGTCGAGGTCCTCATCGCCATCTGCCGACTCGACAGGGTCATCTCCGGGTTCGCGGTTCACTGTTGCACCTGCTCCTGTGAGGCTCGGTCGTAGTCGGCCCAGATCTCGTCGTCCGACTTGCCGGCCGCCTTGCCGGCGCGCCAGATCGGGCCCGGGTCGACGGGTCGGGGCTGCCGGGCCACGACCGCGCGCCAGTAGCCCATCACGTCGTACGCCGTCGACGGCAATCGCCGCTCGCGCATGAGGAACTTCCGGATCGCGCGCATCTGCGCGGACTCACCGGCCATCCAGAAGTAGCCGTCTCCCTCGGGCCAGTCGATCTCCTCGACCACCGCCGCCAGCCGGCTGGTGCCGTCGTCGGGGAGGGTCAGCCAGGTGGTGTCGGCGCCGCCGGGCAGGTAGCTGCCGAGCTCCTCGGGGAGGTCCGGGATCTCGGCCCAGAGGCGGGTCGGCACCGCCGCCGCGTGGGTCTCGGCGATCCGCGCCATCGCCGGCAGTGCGGTCAGGTCCCCGACGAGCAGCAGCCAGGCGGCGTCGTCGGGCATCGCGAAGGACCCCTTCGGCTCGGAGATCGTCACCTGGTCGCCCTCGCAGTCGCCGCTCGCCCACTCGGTGACCAGCCCCACGTCGTGGACGACGACGTCGAGCACGAGCTCGCCGGCCGCCCAGGACCGCACGGTGTAGTAGCGGCTCTGGAACTGGCCCGGCACGACCAGTCCGACCCACTCGTCCGGGATCCCGGTCGACGGGAAGTCCGCGAGCCCCGGCCCACCGAGGGTGAGCCGCACCAGGTGCGGGGACAGCTGCTCGCGGCCGAGCACGTCGGCGACGTACTGCTGGGCGCGGGTGCTCACCCGCCCAGGCTATCGGGGCTAGCGGGTGGTGTTGACGACAGCGGTGTAGGTACGGCGATCCTCGTCCGGCACGAGGAACAGCGAGGTCGGCGTGAACCTGCGCCGCGAGAGCTGGAACGTCTGCTGCCCGGGCCCGGCCTTCCGGCGGGCGAAGGTCAGGGTGAAGGCGTCTGCGGCGCCCGCGCGGGCGCCCGCAACGTCTCCGACGCCGATGAGCTGGAGATTCACGCTGCGGCCCCCGGCCGTCGCGGTGAACCACCGGCCGGTGGCCTTGGACCACCTGCTCCGGGTGTAGAGCCGCGACGTCGAGGTGTACGTCGGATCCGCAGCCTGCGCGGCTCCTGGCGCTCCGGCGAGCGGGACGCCGACCCCGAGGGCGCCGGCCGCGATCGCAGCGGCACCCGCCCCGATCACGCTGCGACGAGAGACGTCGGTCATGGTGTTCCCCCTCTTGTTGGCAGCGGCCTGGGTAGCATCGGCGCGTGGCCGAGACCGCGTGGTTCACGTACGACGACTTCGCCGATCGTGTGGGCGAGCAGTTCCGCGTGCGCCTCCCCGAGACGCACGAGCTGGAGCTGGTCCTGAGCGAGGTGGCGGCCGGCGCCGAGGACGGCGCCGGCACGGGCCCGGGTGGAGCGACCCGTCAGCAGTTCTCGCTGCTGTTCCGCGGGCCGACCGAGCCCCAGCTGAGCCAGGGCCTGTGGGAGCTCGAGCACGACGGGATGGGCGAGCTGGCGCTGTTCCTGGTGCCACTGGGACCCGATGCCGACGGGCCGCGCTACGAGGCGGCCTTCGCCTGACCCGGCCGCCCTGCTCGTCACGACGGCCGCCACTCGAGCAACCGGTAGACCCCGAGGTCGTCGGTCAGCCGGAAGCCCAGACGGTGGTAGAGCCCGGCCGCGGGGTTGCCCATCGCGACGTGCAGGCTCACCGTCCGCCCCGTGGCGGCGGCCTCGTCCTGGACCGCCCGGACCAGCGCACTGCCGATGCCCGCGTTGCGGTGCTCGGGCAGCAGGCTGATGTCGATGATCCGGATGTCGTCGGCATGACGGTCGACGTACAGGCGCCCGATCGGACGCCCGTCGACCTCCACGACGTCGAAGCTGGCGTCGGGGTTGGTCTGCCGGTAGTGCATGTCCTGGGCGTGGAACTGCATCCGCACCAGCGCGTCGCGCTGCTCGGGGTCGAGCGGCACCAACGCCAGGTCGGCGCGGGTCGATCCGTACAGCGCGACGAGGAAGTCGCGGTCGTCGGGCGTCGCGGGCCGCCGCTGGACCTGGGTGGACACCGCCATGCCGGACACGCTCACCACCTCGGCGGGAAGATGCCCTGCAGGGCGATGCAGAAGTTCACGGTCAGGTAGGGCTGCATGTTCGTGTGCGGCAGGCCGCCACCGGCGGGAGCGACGGCCTGCGGAGCGAGCTGGGTGTTCTGGGTGTCCTGGTAGATCCCGCCGCCCTGGCTCAGGCCCCACGACGACTCAGGGCCGATCACCTTGGCGAGCGCGGGATCCGAGGTGGCGCCGCTCATGGTGTGGCTGTGGAGCGGCATCTCGCTCTCCAGCAGCGTGACCGTCTCGCTTCCCCCGGTCTGGCCGAGGTCGTAGAGGCTGAGACCACTGCCCTGACCCGGTTGAAGGGGCGCGCGGTCCAAGAGGTTGGGCAGGGCGAAGGTCGACTTGCCGTCGCCGCCGTAGTACGTGCCGAGGAGGGCGAAGAGGGCGGTGTTCTGCGAGATCGGCAGCAGCTGCCCGTTGCAGAAGGCCCACCCGGTCGGCGCGAAGTTGAACGGGAAGATGCGGATCTCGGCCAGGAACTGGTCGGACATGGCGCTCCTAGGACGTCTACGTCGGTGACGGGAAGATCCCGTACAGCGAGATGATGAAGTTGAGGCAGAGGTAGGGCTGCAGGTTCTCGTGGGGCTGCGAGCCACCGGCGGGCCCGATCGCACCCGCGTTGAACAACCCGTCCGGCGCTGCGGGGAAGTACGGCGTGATGGTGACCGAGTTCGCCGGCAGCGCGTCGTTGAGGCTGGTCTGGTCGCCGGTCACCGCCGCACCGATCGCGGCGTGGTTGTGGACCGGGATCTGCTGGGTAGTGAGCGTCACGCTATCGACACCGGACATCTCGCCGATGGAGAAGCTTCTGCCGGACGCCGAGCTGGTGCCCTGGTGGACCGGCACCCGGCTCTGCAGGTTCGGCAGGTTGAAGGTCTCCTGACCGTCGCCGCCGTAGGTCGTGCCGATCAGCTGGAAGAGCGTCTCGTTCTCGGAGATGGGCAGGGACCGTCCGTCGCAGAAGTACCACCCGTTGGGCTCGAAGTTGCCCGCGAACATCCGGATCTCTCCGACATATGCAGTCATCGTCGTCGTCCCTCAGTTCCGGCTCGGGAAGATGCCCTGGAGCGCGATGCAGAAGCTCAGGGTCAGGTAGGGCTGCAGGTTCGTGTGCGCCTGGCTCCCGCCGGTGTTGCCGATCGTCCCCGCGTTCATCGAGGTCAGCACGGCCGGTGAGTGGTAGAGGTTGCCCGCACTGCCGAGGAAGCGCCCGGTCGGGTTGTCGTTGCCACCGGTCGCCACCGTCGACCCATTCATGAAGTGGATGTGCTGCGGCATCGTCTGCTGGGTGATCGTGACCGCCTCCTGACCGGCCGCCTCCCCCAGGTGGTGACCGCCGCCGAAATGGATCGGCACCCGGCCGCGCAGGTCGGGAAGGGCGAAGTTGGTCTGCCCGTTGCCGCCGTACGTGATGCCGAGCAGCGAGAACAGCGCCTGGTTCTGGTTGATCGGCAGCAGCTGGCCGTTGCACAACGCCCAGCCCTTCGGCGGGAAGTTGAACGACATCAGCTTGATCTCCGACAGGAATGGCTCTGCCATTGCTGGGGACCTCCTTCGGGTCTTACGCGGTTGGTCACGGGCAACTGGTTCCGGTGCCGGAGAACGTCGCCGACGGGTTGCCTACCGCGTTGTTGAAGGCCGAGCCGGCAATGCCACCGCCACCGATGAGCGACTCGGCGTAGGTCGCGAACGCGGTGTTGTCGGTGCTGCCGCCGACGTAGCCGGGCTGCCGGATCGGGCTGTGGAAGGCGGCGAGCCGGAAGTCCCGGTCGGCGAACAGGGTGTCGCCGGAGCCGACGATCGCGTTCGGCCCGAAGTCCACGCAGGTCGCGTAGGCGTCACCGTTCGCAACGCCGCTGGAGACCCGGATCCCCTGCAGGAGCGTGATGGTGCTGGTGGTGCCCGGGTTGCCGACCGCGTTGCCGTTGATGTTCAGGTTCATCTGGCCGCCGCCGACCTCGCCGGAGCCGGCGATGAACTCGATGCCGCTCGAGTTGTACTGCCGGACGTCGTTGTTGGTGATGTTGTACGTCGCGTTGCCGTCACCCCACGTCGAGATCTCCATCCCGTCACCCTCGGCCGAGCCGGAGTTCGCCGTCCCGGCCACCCCGATGTCGTTGTTGTCGATGGTGGCCGTCAGGTCGTTGGTGCCGGCGATCAGGAGGTCCTTGCTCTTGATGATCGTCAAGGCGTTGGTCTTCGAGTCGCGGAACGAGTTGTTGAGGATGTCGAGCGTCACCGGCCCCCGCGCACCGCCGATGATGGCCACGCCCCCGCCACCGGTGGCGATGCTGGGGTCGTTGTTCGTCAGCGTGTTGTTGAGGAAGTCGAGGTCGCCGCCGCCGCTGCCGTCCGCGATGTACTGGAACTGGTCGCCGCCGGCCGTGGTGATCTGGCTGTTCTGGAAGACGACGTTCATGTCGGCGTCGATGATGCCTTCGAACTGCACCGCGTCGTCGCCGCCGTCGCTGCCGTCCGGGTTGCCGAACGCCAGGTCGAGGCTGTCGACGTTGTCGAACGTCGCATTGAGCGTCCCGGTGGTGTTGTCGACCATCACGTTGGTGAACCACCCGCCGCTCACCGCGGTGTTGGTGACGTTCACCGCGCCGGTCAGCTCCTCGAACCGCAGCCCGCCGTCCTTGTGGGCCGTCAGGGAGCTGGTCCCGATCGAGCCGTCGAGGACGCTCTCGGCCAGGGTGAAGCCGGCGACGTTGGTGCCGCGGATGCCGTAGTTCTCCGCTCCCGCACCGCCGTTGATGTGGATCCGGGTGAACGACGGTGCAGTGGTGTTGCGCAGCGCGATCGCGGTGCCGGTCGGCAGTGTGGTGGCGTCGTCGGCGCCGACGAACCCGGAGATCGTTCCGCCCGAGCAACCGGTGGTGTCGGCGATCGTGCAGGTGCCGCCGCTGCCGGTCACGACCAGGTTGCCGCCGCTTCCCGTCGTGTCCAGCACGATGCCGTTGGCGCCGCCACCACTCGCCGAGATCGACTGGAAGGTGAGGTCGTCGACCCCGATGTCGGTGTTGACGACGCTCAGCGCCCGGCCTCCTCCGGTGCTGTTGATGGAGTTGGTGGCACCCGTGACGGCGACCGTGCCGCTGCCGTCGGCGTGGAAGCCGCGGCCGCTGGTGGTGGTGAGGTTGAGCCCGCCGGTGAACCTCAGCGTGTGCCCGTCGCTGACCGTCATCGACACGGCGTCGAGGGCCTGCGTGTCGAGGACCGTCGAGGCGCTGAACAGGGTCGTGCCGCCGGTGTTGCTCGCGAGTGAGATGCCGCCGCCGTCGTCGACGCCGTCGCTGATCGCTCCCGAGAACGTGACCGTTCCGCCGAAGCGGCCGGTCACCTCCGCCGTCGAGCCTCCGCCGTCGGTGATCGTGCCCCCGTAGCTGACGTCCCCGGCGCCGCCGTGGAGGTCGAAGGCGATCCCGGTCGCACCGCTGATGGTGCCGGCCGGTGCGCTGAATGTGCCAGCGAGAAGACTGTTGAGGTTCACACCGTTGGACGCGCTGTTGGCCGAGCTGACGGAGTCGAAGCTGAGTACGGCGCCCGACGAGCCGACCGCGTCGACGGCAGGCCCGCCGGTCGCACTGATCGTGGCGGTCCCGGCCTCGGGCACCGTCACGCCTGCTGCGCTGACCACCGCGAAGGCTGGCAACGTCCCCGACGTCGTGGTGAGGTCGAGGTTGTGGAAGGTCAGTGACCCGCCGGTGCTGGTCGCCAACAGGCCGCCGGACGGAGAGTTGGTGACCGTGATCGAGTCGAAGACGCTCGCTCCGAGGTTCGTGAGACCCGCGCTCAAGGCCCGGGCGCCGTCGGTGGTGACCGAGATGGTGCCGGTGTCGGCGAAGGCGACCGTGCCCGCGTTGTGGAGGAAGATGCCGGTCGCGTTGACCGTGCTGACGGTGAGGTCGGAGACGTTGAAGGTGCCCGTGGTGTCGTTGAGCTCGAGGCCGGGTTGGGTGCCCTCGGTGCCGGTATCGATGATCCGGACGTCGGTGATGGTGCCGTCCGCGTCACCTGCGCCGCCGGCGATGCCGCCGCCCACGCCGGAGGGGTCGATCTCGAGGCCTCGGAGGGTGTTGCCGGACGCGAGGGTGACCACGTCGGCGCCGCTGGCGGTGATGGTCGGCCGGTTGCCCGCGGTCCCGGTGGCCAGCTGGTCGCCGCCGATGGTCAGGTCGACGAGCTCACCGAGGAGCCGCTGACCGTCCTTGAGGGTGATCCCGGCGCCGTAGCCGGTGGTGGTGTCGTCACCGTCGTAGAGGTAGATGGTGTCGTCGGCGGCCGAGGACGCCTCCGCCTCGGTCAGGGTGTCGAAGGGTGCGTTGGACGTGCCGCCGCCGTCCGCGGCAGCGGAGTTGTCGACGTACCACACGCAACCGGTCGTCTCGATGGTCACGGTGCCGGTGTCGGTGCCGCCGTTGCCGTCGTTGACGGTGTAGTCGAAGGAGTCCGAATGGTCGGTGCAGCTGACCCCAGGGGCCGGGGTGAAGACGAAGTCACCGTCCGCCTGCAGCACCGCCGTGCCGCCGTCGACACTGGTCACGGTCTCGGCCGTGACGGCCAGCGGGCCGCCGTCGATGTCGAGGTCGCCGTCGAGGATGTCACCGGAGACCAGCTTGTGCGGACCCGCCTCCGCGGGTGCGGCGTCGGTCGGGTCATCGACGACCAGGACCGTGTTGCCGATCGCGGCTGACGTGGTCGTGAACGACTCATCATCGGCGACCGGGCCGTCGTTGACACACGAGACCGTCACGTGCACGTCAGCGGTGTCACCACCCGGGTCCAGGGCATAGCTGAAGTCGTCGGTGCTCCCCGGAGGCGGGTTGTTGCAGAAGTCCGCGTTCGGCGCGTACGTCAGGTCCGCACCACCGTTGGTGACCACCACGACCCCGTTCGCGGGCTGGTCGACCACCGGGTCCACGATCGTGAACGCACCTCCGTCGACGTCGTCGTCGTTGGCCAGCACGTCGATGGTCGTCGCGCCGTTGTCCTCCAGAACGGTCGCGGTGTCATCGAGCGCCACCGGAGCGTCTTCGACACACGTCACCGTCACCGCGACCTTCCCCGTCGACCCGCCCGGGGTCAGGGTGTAGGTGAAGTCATCGGTCGTGGTCCCCGGCGGTGCGTTGCAGTAGTCCTGGTCCGGCTGGTAGCTCACCGTCGCCTTGCCGGCCCCGATCACGACCGTGCCGTTGGCCGGCTGAACCACCGAGCCGATCTGCTTGGTGCCCCCATCAGGGTCGGTGTCGTTGATCCGCACCCGGATGATCGTTGCCGGGTCGTCCTCGGCCACCGTCGCCACATCATCGACCGCCGTCGGAGGCGTCAGGTCCACGAACCGCTTCCGTTCGCAGTCGGCGTCGATCGAATCCTCCAGCTCGGCGTACGCCCGGTCCGCGCCTGCCCCGCACACCAGATCATCAGCAGTCCCGCCATCGCGACTGCGGAGGATGTCGTCGTCGTCCCCGCCGGACAAGGTGTCGACGCCGCCCCCACCGCGGACATCGTCGTTGCCGGCATCACCCGCGAGGGCGTCGTCCCCGGTCGAGCCGGTGACGAAGTCGTTGCCCGCACCACCGTTGGCCGTGTCGTTGCCGATGCCGCCGTTGAGGTAGTCGTTGCCCTCACCACCGTTGACGAGGTCGTCGCCCTTGCCCCCACGGATCAGGTCGTCCCCGCCCAGACCCGACAGGTCGTCGTCGCCACCCCAGCCGCAGATGACGTCGTCACCGGCCGTGCCGACCAGGACGTCCGGACCGGTCGTGCCGATGATCGTGCACGGATCCGAAGGATCAGGAGTCTCCGCGAAAGACGCCGGAGGCGCCACCGGAACGGCAAACGCCGCCACCGCCAGCGCCACGACCACGGACGACCTCGACGCGACAGCAGCGCCCATAGTTCAACTCCCGAACTCTGGCCGGTCCGATGGAGCGGACTCGGCACGACGAATTCCCCCGGGTGGTGGATCGGACTCTCTCACCACCCGGGAGGCGTCGGCAGCAGAACGGGAGAACTGCTCAGGTTTTTTACGTCGAACGAACTACCACGTGGGCCGCAGCGGGAACCCGTTGCTGCCGTCGGCGCCCAGCTTGGCGGCGAGGATGTGGTGCAGTTGGATCTCGTTGCGCTCGAACGCGAGCCGGGATCCCGCCATGTAGAGACCCCACACCCGGCAGGTGTTCTCGCCGACCTCGGCCACGCACTCGTCCCAGTGCTCGACGAGGTTCGCGCACCAGCCGGCCAGCGTCCGCGCGTAGTGGAACCGGATGTTCTCGACGTCGTGCACCTCGAACCCGGCGTCGTGCACGGCGCTCACCAGCCGCCCCGGCGCCGCGAGCTCACCGTCGGGGAAGACGTAGCGGTCGATGAACTCACCGGTGCGGGTCGACTGCCTGTTGTTCGCGCGGGTGATGCAGTGGTTGAGCAGCCGGCCCTCGGGCTTCAGCTTCCCCTCGATGAACGAGAAGTACGACGGGTAGTTGCGCACGCCGATGTGCTCGGTGAGTCCGATCGAGCTGATGGCGTCGAAGCCCGTCTCCTTCACCAGCCGGTAGTCGAGGTGCCGCACCTCGGCGAGGTCGTCGAGCCGCTGGCGCTTGATCTCCTCCTGCGCCCACTCCGCCTGCTGGCGGGACAAGGTCACGCCGAGCGCCTTCACGCCGTACTCCTTGGCGGCGTGGCGGACCATGCCGCCCCAGCCGCAGCCGAGGTCGAGCAGCCGCTGCCCCGGCTTCAGGTCGAGCTTGCGGGCCACCAGGTCGTACTTCGCCGCCTGCGCCTCCTCCAGCGTCGCGCCCTCGTGGGGGAAGACCGCGCACGTGTAGGTCATCGACGGCCCGAGCACCAGTTCGTAGAACCGGTTGGACACGTCGTAGTGGTGACTGATCGCCTCCGCGTCACGGCCGAGGCTGTGCCGGAAGCCCTCGAGGACCCGGCGAACCCGGGAGGGCGCCTCCTGCGGCGGAGGCGGAGGCGGCACCAGCCGCGACGCCCCGAGCGAGCGCACCAGCATCACCAGCTCCGACGGACTGGGCCGACGGAGCTTGATGCCGTGCTTGAGCACGACCAGCGCCTCGTAGGGGTCGCCCGGATGGGCTCCGAAGAGCTGGAGGTCGCCGGCGACGTACGCACGTCCCAGCGCGAGGTCGGGGTCCGGCGAGCTCATCAGGTAGTTGAGGCCGCGTTCGTTGGCGACGTGGAAGCGGTACGGCGCGTCCGCCGGACCGGCGGCACTCCCGTCGTACGCCGTGATCTGGAGCGGAAGCGGCTCACGCATCAAGCGTTCGAACGCCTCGGCGATCGTGAGCTTGGTCTTGGTCGGGGTCTCGGACATCAACGGCTCCTCACGGCCTTGTCGTAGAGGGTGGTCAGGCGGTCGTCGGGGTCGTAGAGCCGCTTCACCGCTGCCAGGGCCGGCCCGTTGTAGAGCCGGTCGAACGTGTCGGCGTCGTAGAACGCCTCGGAGTAGAGGCTCTTGTGCCCGCCGAGCTCGTGCACCTTCGCCTCGATCGCCCGGTTCTTCGGGGCGAGCGCGGCGTCCGGGCCGACGTGGACGGTGCCCCAGAAGCCGACGTTGACGTACGTCGCGCCCGGCTCCAGCGGGTACGCCGTCCAGGACCGGTGTGCAACCAGCGGGCACAGCCAGACCGGTCGCATCCCGATCTCGGCGTCGAACCAGTCGAGGAACTCGGCCAGCCGGTCGACCGGCACCTCGATGTCCTGCACCACCCGCTCGCGCAGCGGTCGGCCGGCCCGGCGGTCGAGCCGGTCGGCGATCGCGAACTGCCGGTCGAGCTTGAGCAGCCTCATGTAGACGTCCGAGCGTCGCCGGCTGGCGGGCCAGAGCCGGCGGAGGACCGGGTGCTGCGCACCGAACGCTCCCGAGCACCAGAACCAGTCGGTGTCCCAGCGCCACAGGTAGTCGTAGATCGTCAGCAGGTCCGTCTCCCGCTCCTGGATCGACCGGTAGTAGACCTGCTGCCCGGTGTAGTCACTCACGGGGGGCAAGCCCCCCGTGGACCCCCCAGAAGCCCGCTCGACCGGGGGCTCCTCCGTCCAGCGCGCGAGGGTGAGGTAGTACTCACCCGGCGCGAAGGCGACGCCGTCGAGACCGTCGACGCGCTGGCCGTCGTACTCCCTGGTCCGGGTGATCTCCTCGATCGTCTTGGTGAGCAGGCCCGGGTCGTCGAACCGCACGTGCCGGAGGGCGACGTACGGCGGCACCCGCTCGAGCGCGATCCGGAGCCGGGTGGCGTAGCCGAGGCTGCCGTAGGAGTTCGGGAAGGCGTCGAAGAGGTCGTCGCCGGGGCGGACCGTGACCACCTCGCCCGCGCCGGTGAAGACGTCCATCTCGAGGACCGACTCGTGCGGGAGCCCGTTGCGGAAGCTGGTCGACTCGATGCCGAGCCCGGTGACCGCGCCGCCGAGCGTGATCGTCCGCAGCTGCGGCACGACCAGGGGCATCAGCCCGTGCGGCAGGGTCGCGTCGACGAGGTCCTCGTAGGTGCACATGCCCTGGACGTCGGCCGTCGGCGGGCCGCCGTCCGGGTCCGGGTCGATCGCGATGACTCCGGTCAGACCACTGACGTCGAGTCCCGGCGCTCCGCTGGCGGCGCGGACGCGGAAGAGGTTGGTCGTCTGCTTCGCCAACCGGACCGGTGCACCCGGTGGGATGGCGGAGTAGGACGTCCCGAGCCGCTCGACGGCTCGCACGTGTTCTTCCCAGGCACGGTTTGCCACACCTCGAAACTACCTCGTGCCGAGGACATGTCGCCTCCCGGTATCGACGGTTCGGGGCGACACGATGTCGCCTTCTGCCGTCAGGATCCTTCGTGGGCAGGGATTTTGCGGGAAATCGCTGTCAGGACGGGGACGGCGTGTCAGGATCCGTAACCGTGCGTCGGCTCCCCCATGGACCCGCCAGCGTCGCGTTCCTGCTCGCGGCCGCTGCGCCCGTGGCTTCCGGCTCCACAGCGGCGGACCCGCCCCTCTGAGGGGGGCGGGTCGCCGCCACTTCCGGGCCAGCCGCCCGACCGGTCAGACGGTGATCGTCGAGGCGATCGAGCCGCGGGGGTCGCCGAGGTGGGCGACGACGAGGCCGTCGGCGCCGGCGAAGTCGCTCAGCGGCGCGCGGTCCAGGGTGGTCAGCTCGCTCGCCTCCCCCAGGACGACGATCGCGTCGATCCCGGCGGCGCCGGCCGCGACGGCCATCGCGATGCAGGCCTGCACCGCGGAGATCTGCAGGCTCGGGAGGTCGACGGTCGCGGCGGCATAGGTGCGACCGTCCGTGTCGCGGGCAGCGGCTCCCTCGGCCGCACCGATCCGCGCGCGGGTGGCGCGGGCGAGGGTGACGAGCTTCTTGTCCTCGGCGGAGATCTCAGCCATGCCGGCCATTATCGGCGTGGTCCCGTGGTGATCGCAGAGCGACCTCCTCGACCAGCGCGGCATCCGCCAGCTCCAGTCGGCGGATCCGCACCGTGCCCACCTTGTTGCGGCGGCCGGCGGCCTGCTCTGCCTCGAACCGGAGCCCGTGGCACTCGACGGCGGACCCGGGGATCGGGACCTTGCCGAGGTGCTTGGCCATCAGGCCCCCGATGGAGTCGACGTCCTCCTCCTCGACGTCGAACCCGAAGATCTCCTCGAGGTCGTCGATCGGGTAGCGCGAGGACACCCGCACCTCACCGTCGGAGAGGTGCTCGACATCGACCGCCTCCTCGTCGTACTCGTCGGTGATCTCGCCGACGATCTCCTCCAGGAGGTCCTCGATGGTGATCAGGCCGGCGGTGCCGCCGTACTCGTCGACGACGATCGCGATGTGCTGGCGCCGCGCCTGCATCTCGCGCATCAGGTCGTCGACCGGCTTGGAGTCGGGGACCCAGAGGACCGGGCGCATGATCTCCTCGACCCGCTGGGTGAGCTCGACGTCGGGCGCCTCGAAGTCCCGGCGGACGACGTCCTTGAGGTAGGCGAAGCCGTGGACGTCGTCCAGGTTCTCGCCGATCACAGGGATCCGGGAGAAGCCGGAGCGGAGGAACAAGGACAGCGTCTGCCGCAGGTTCTTGTACGACTCGATGTAGACGACGTCGCCGCGCGGCACCATCACCTCGCGCACCGTGGTGTCGCCGAGCTCGAAGACGGAGTGGATCATCTTCCGCTCCTCGGACTCGATCACCGCCGACGCCTCCGCGATGTCGACCAGCTCGCGCAGCTCGGTCTCGGTCGAGAACGGTCCCTCGCGGAAGCCGCGGCCGGGCGTGATCGCGTTGCCGACCATGATCAGCAGCTTGGGGAACGGGCCCAGGATCCTCGTCAGGGCCCACAGCGGCAACGCCGACCACAGCGCGACCAGCTCGGCGTGCTGCCGGCCGAGGGTGCGGGGCGCGACGCCGACGACGACGAACGACACGACGAGCATCACGCCCACCGCGATCCCGACCCGCGCCCAGAACGACTGGTCGACGTGGTCGGTGATCAGCACCGCGACCAGCACGATCGCGGCGATCTCGCAGAGCATGCGGACGAAGAGGGCGGTGTTGAGGTACCGCGGCGCGTCATCGAGTACGACGACCAGCCGTTGCGCGCCCGGCCGCTGCTCGCCCTCCAGCTCACCCGCACGGGCGCGCGAGAACCCGCCGAGTGCGGCCTCCGCCGCAGCGAAGAGCCCCGCCAGGACCACGAGGATCCCCGCGGTCACGAGCAACCACAGGTCGCCGGTCGACATGGTGGGCCCGCTCAGCCGGCCTGGGACGAGTCGGCTGCTGCGCCGTCGCGCCACTGGCCGAGCAGCTGGTCCTGCAGCGCGAACATCTCCCGGTGCTCCTCCGGCTCCGCGTGGTCGTAGCCGAGGAGGTGGAGGATCCCGTGGACGGTCAGCAGCTCGAGCTCGGCGACGGTGCCGTGGCCGGCCGCCTCACCCTGCCGCTCGGCCACCTCGGGACACAGGACCAGGTCGCCCAGGACTCCCTCCTCGGGCTCCTCGGTCACCAGCCCCGGACGCAGCTCGTCCATCGGGAACGCGAGCACGTCGGTGGGGCCGTCCTTCTCCATCCACTGCCCGTTGAGCTGCGCGATGGTGGGCTCGTCGACCGCCTTGATGCACAGCTCCGCGAGCGGGTGCACCCGCAGCTGGTCCATCACGAACCGGCTCAGCCGCGCCAGGTGCTTCACGTCGACGCCGGTGCCGGACTCGTCGAGGACCTCGATGCTCACGAGAGCATTGTCATCCATCGCGGCGCTTGGTGCGCGCGACGGGGCCCTGGTGGACCTGCTCGTCACGGGCGTCGTAGACGTCGTAGGCCTCGACGATCCGGCCGACCAGCTTGTGGCGCACGACGTCGTGGGCCGTGAGCCGGACGAAGGTCAGGTCGTCGACGCCGGTGAGGATGTCCTCGACGATCCGCAGCCCGGACGTGGTGCCGGACGGCAGGTCGACCTGGGTCACGTCACCGGTGACCACGATCTTGGAGCCGAAGCCCAGCCGGGTGAGGAACATCTTCATCTGCTCGGGCGTGGTGTTCTGCGCCTCGTCGAGCACGATGAACGAGTCGTTGAGCGACCGGCCCCGCAGGTAGGCCAGCGGGGCGACCTCGATCGTCCCGGCGGCGAGCAGCTTCGGGATCGACTCGGGATCGATCATGTCGTGGAGCGCGTCGTACAACGGCCGCAGGTAGGGGTCGATCTTCTCGCTCAGCGTGCCCGGCAGGAAGCCGAGCTTCTCCCCCGCCTCGACCGCCGGCCGGGACAGGATGATCCGGTTGACCTGCTTGGACTGGAGGGCCTGCACGGCCTTCGCCATCGCCAGGTAGGTCTTGCCGGTGCCGGCGGGGCCGATGCCGAAGGTGATGGTGTGCTTGTCGATCGCCTCGACGTAGCGCTTCTGGTTGACGGTCTTCGGCCGGATCGACCGCCCACGGTTGCTCAAGATGTTGAGCGAGAGCACGTCGGCGGGCCGCTCGGTGGTCTCGGCACGAAGCATGCCGATCACGCGCTCGACGGTCTCGGGCGTCACGCCCTGCCCGGTGCGGATGATCGCGACCAGCTCGTCGAGGAGCCGCTCGGCCAGCGCGACCTCTCCGGGGTCGCCGTGGAACGTGATCCGGTTGCCGCGCACATGGATCTCGCAGCCGAAGCTGCGCTCGATCATGCCGAGATGCTCGTCACCGGGTCCGAGCAGGCTGACCATGTCGATGCTGTTGGGCACCACAACGGTGTGACGGGTCTGGTGCGTCGATGTGTTGGTCATCCAAGCCCTCGATGGGCTTCCTTTCCAGTGCGGCGACAGGGCGGGTTCTCATGCTACGCCGCTTCAACGCAGAGGCCGACCAGGTTTAGTCCCGGGCTGGTCCCGCTGGGTCCGACCGACGCTGGCCCCGAGCGCGTACCGTGGGCACATGACGCACCAGGACGAGTACGACGAGGAGCGGGTCGAGCCCGCTCCTGACGCCGAGCCGTACTGGTTCCCCGGCAACCACCTCCCGGATGAGGCCCGGCGGCTCGGCCTCACCCACCACGTCCCGGACGGGGCGCTGCTGGAGTTCGCCGGCTCGCTCGACGGCGCCAAGCCCTACCACCGGATCACGGCCTGGGTCCTGCTCGTCGTGTTCGGGCTGCCCGTCCTCTTCGCCGTGATGAGGCTCGTCCAGGCGTTCTGACGACTCAGCCGGGCGGCCAGGTCATCGAACGACCGCCGAGCACGTGCAGGTGCGCGTGGAAGACGGTCTGGTGCGCGGCGGGGCCGGTGTTGAACACCATCCGGTAGCCCCCGTCCTCGCCGTCGAGCCCCTCCTGGGCGGCGATCTCCCGCGCGGCGTCGAAGAGGTGGGCCGCGGTGGCCGGTTCACCCTCGGCCAGGGCCGCCGCGTTCGGGTAGTGGCTGCGCGGGATCACCAGGACGTGGGTCGGCGCCTGCGGGTTGACGTCCCGGAACGCGAGGGTCGTCTCCGACTCGTGGACGACCGTCGCCGGGATGTCACCCGCGACGATCTTGCAGAACAGGCAGTCCGGGTCCGACGGTGCCGGATTCGAAGGAGAGGTCACACCCCTACCTTCCCAAATCGGGGCGCGCCGACGTCAACCCGCTGCGCGGGTAGCGCGTGGAACTAGCGTGACCGCTTATGCAGCGACTTCCGGGATCGCGCCGCACCCCGCCTGGGGCGTCGGCGTGACCGGGGCCTCCCCGGGCGCGGCCGACAGCAGCGCGGACGCCGATGCTGCCGTCGAGGCGCTCTACCTCGCGCACTGGAACCAGCTGGTACGGCTCTCCGTGCTCCTGGTGCACGACCAGGGCATGGCCGAGGAGATCGTCCAGGACGCGCTGGTGGCCGTGCACCAGAAGTGGGACCGACTGACCGACCACCACAAGGCGCTGGCCTACCTCCGCCAGGCCGTCGTCAACCGCTCGCGCTCCGCGCTGCGGCACCGGGGCGTCGTCCACCGCTACCTCGCGCGGCAGCAGGCCCCCGACGCCGCGCCCGCTGCCGACCAGCCACTGCTCGGCGACAGCCGGCGACGGATGATCCTCGACGCCCTGCAACAGCTTCCGCGGCGGCAGCGCGAGGTGCTGGCGCTGCGCTACTACCTCGACCTGTCCGAGGCGGAGATCGCCGAGACGCTCGGCATCAGCCGCGGCGCGGTCAAGAGCCACGCATCCCGCGGCTCCGCGGCGCTGCGACCGATCCTCGAGGGACTCGGCCCGGACCTGAGGACCGACCAATGAACGGCAACGACATGCACCCCCACGACTCCGGCGACCCCACCGGCCACGACGACGGCCTGCGCGCCGCCTTCCACGACGCGGTCTCCGACGTCGAGCCCCACGACAGGCTCGCGGAGGTACGCCGACGCACCCGCGCGCGTCGTACGACGAAGTCCCGGCGCTGGGCCCCCGTGCTCGTCGGCGCCGGCGCCGTCGCCGCGACCGTGGTCGCAGCGACGTTCGTCGTCGGTGGGCTCGGCGGCGACGACCCGGACGACCAGCCGCCCGTCGCGGGCGGCCCGACGAGCGAGACCTCGACGGTGCCGACGACGTCGGCGGCCGGCCTGTACTTCGTGGCCGACACCACCACGGGCCCGCGGCTGTTCCGCGAGTTCCAGGCGGTCACCCCGACCAGCGACCCGGGCGAGAAGGTGCTCCTCGCGCTGCAGAGGCTGGCCGTCGACCTCGGTCCGCGGGACCCCGACTACCGCACCCTGTGGCCGTCCGCCTCCTTCTCCGCGGTCGAGGTCGAGGACGACCGGATCGTCGTGGAGCTGGGCGCCGAGTCGGCCCTCGACCCCTCGGACCCGCCGGGGTCCGCCTATCTCGGCGTGCAGCAGGTCGTCTACACCGCCGAGGCCGCGCTGGGCGACCGGCTGCCGGTTGCGTTCGAGCGCGACGGCGAGCCCGCGCGCGAGGTGCTCGGGCTGGGCGTCGGAGCCCTGGTGGAGCGCGACACGTCGTTCGGGATCACGGCGCCGGTCAACATCACCGACCCCTCGGAGGGCCTCCTCGTCGAGGACGGCACCCTGAGCGCCAACGGCACGATGTCGACCAACGTGCGCCGGGTCGCGTGGACGCTGTCCCTCGACGGCGAGGTCGTCGACCAGGGCGAAGCCACGCACATCGACATCGAGGGTCCCGACGCCCGCGCGACCCTCGGCGCGCCCGGCTGGGAGACGGGCGAGATCGACCTGAGCGGCCTCGCACCCGGCCAGTACGTCTTCCAGGTCACCGGTCTCGACGTCGGCCAGACGTCGGACACCCCCAGCGAATTCAGCGACACGCGGACGATCACGGTCCGCTGACCACCCACCACCGAGAGGATCGATCCATGAAGCGCCACGCCTTCCCCCTCGCCGTCACCGCAGTAGTCACCTCCCTCATCCTCTCGGGCTGCGGCGACGACGACCCTACCGACAACGCCGACGACCCGGCCTCCACGCCTGCCTCGGAGACCTCGGACGCGTCGCCGACCGAGACCACCTCGGCCTCCGAGGAGCCGACCGAGTCCGAGACCACGGGTGGGACGGCCGAGACCGTGTCCGTCCCGGTCTACTTCGTGGCCGACACGCCGCGCGGGCCGCGCCTGTTCGCCGAGCAGCGGGAGGTCGAGGCCGACAACCCGCTGGAGGAGGCCGCCGCGCTGATGGTGGCCGGCGACGCGATGGACCCGGACTACGGCACGCTGTTCCCGGACGGCGGCGGCTTCGAGAGCATCGAGTACGACGGCGAGAAGTTCGTCGTCACCCTCTCCGACGACGGCTGGAACACCCCCGCCCCCGGGATGACCAAGTCCGAGGCGAAGCTCGCCGTCCAGCAGCTCGTCTACACCTTGCAGGGAGTGGAGGGCGTCGAGGCGCCCATCATCGTGCTGCCCTCGGGCATGCTCTTCGGCGACGCCCCTGTCGTCGGCGCGGCCGACGAGCTGTCCACCCGGGCGCTCGTCAACGTGCTCTCCCCCGCCGAGGGCGCGACGGTCAGCGGCACGTTCACGGCGTCCGGCGAGGCCAGCTCGTTCGAGGCGACCGTGCCGTGGGAGGTCCGCGACGAGGCCGGCGAGGCCGTGCTCACCGGGTTCGCCACCGCCGAGGGCTGGCTGGACGGTCTCTACCCGTGGCAGTCCGAGGTCGACGTCAGCGAGCTCGCGCCCGGCACCTACACCTTCGTCGCGATGACCGACGACCCGTCCGGCGGCGCCGAGGGTGCCGGTCCGACCGAGGACACGAAGACGATCGTCGTCGAGTAGCGGCTCACTACTCGGGCAGCTCCCGCGGCGCCTCGAACTCGAGGTGGTGCCGGAGCTGCTCCAGTCCCGCGACCAGGTGGCGACCGGCGATGCTGCGCGCCAGGAGCTCGGCGAACCGGCCCATCACCAGGCCGCCCAGCTGCACCGTCATCGCCATCGTCACCTCCGCACCGTCGGGGTGCTCGGTCACCTCGACCCGCATCGAGTGACGGGTGCCACGGACGGATTGCCAGGTCAGGATCGGGGCGGCACTGACGACGTGCACCCGCCCGCCCACGTGGATCGCGCCGATGTCGAGGAACATGTCCCACTCCTCGGTGCCGTCGGGGCCGGGACCGATGAGCTCGAACCGCCCGAGACCGGCCACGAGCGGCAGCAGCACCCCAGGATCGGTCGCGGTCTTGGCGACCTCCGCGAGAGGACGTCGTACGACGATCGACTCGGTCGCGGTCGTCGCCATCAGCCCAGCACCGGGAGGATCGTGCGGGTGGCCAGCGAGGAGAGGGCGACCTGCATGGTGGACGTGACGAAGTCGTAGGCGTCGTCCCAGTCGGGCTCGTCGCCGTACCGCTCCTGCAGGTCGATCGGCGGGAGCACCTGCATCCGGATCTTCGCTGGGAACGGGAGGTGCGGGAGGCCACCGGGGAGCAGACCCCACGGCAGGCTGAGCGTCAGCGGGACGGACTTGATGCGCAGGAACCTGTCGAAGCCGAGCAGCTGAGCCGTCCTTCGGCCGTCGTTGAGGACGAGCACCGTCTCCTGGCCGCCCGTCGCGACCACCGGGACGATCTTGACGCCGGCGTCGTGCGCGAGCTTGAGGAAGCCCTTGCGCCCGTCGAAGACGATCCGGTTGCGGTCGCGGGTCGGCCGCAGCGCCTCGACGTCACCACCGGGATAGACGAGCACGTTCGCGCCCTGCGCCAGGACCTCGCGGGCGCGGTGCGGGCCCGCCTTGACCATGCCGAACTTGCGCGCCAGGTCGCCGATGAGCGGGGTCTCGGTGATGACCCGGTGGGCCAGTCCGATGAGCGGGCGGCCCTCGACGGTGAAGTAGGTGTTGTAGGCCAGCATGAACAGCCAGGTGTCCGGGATGCTCGCGCCGCCGCTGTGGTTGCCGACGAAGAGCACCGGCTCGTCCGGCACGTGCTCGAAGCCGTCGACCTCGGCGCGGAAGTACAGCTCGAAGGCGAGCCACAGGCGCGGCAGGATCCGGCGGATGTACTCCGGGTCGCGACCCTCGACCCCGTCCGGCACCCGGTGCAGTGATGGAAGGCGAACCAGCGCCATGGCACCCCCTTCTCCGCCGGCGACCGGCTGTCTGGGTCGAACACTAGTGTTCCTGGACATGCGATTGACCCGCCGGCGCCTCAACCGCACGCTGCTGCTGCGTCAGCACCTCCTCGAGCAGGTCGCGATGTCGCCCGAGGAGATGGTGCGGCACCTGGTCGGCCTGCAAGCGCAGGAGAACCTGCCGCCGTACCTCTCGCTCGCCGCACGGCTGACCAGCATCGACCCGCTCGAGGTGAGCGCCCTCCTCGAGGAGCGGCGGCTCGTGCGGCTGCTGACCATGCGCGGCACCATCCACCTGCTGACGCCCGCGGACGCCGCGGAGCTGCGCCCCTGGGTGGAGCCGCGGATCGAGCAGGAGATCCGGGTGAGCCAGTCCGTCGGCGAGGCGCGGCAGATCCCGCGCCCGGAGGCGGAGGCCGCGCTGCGGGAGGTGCTCGCCGACGGGCCGCTGCCCCAGAAGGAGATCGGCCTCCGGTTGGCGGAGCGGTTCCCCTACTCGGCGACGCAGCTCGGCCAGCTCGCCCGCTCCATCGCGCCGCTCGCCCAGCTGCCGCCGCGCGGCTGCTGGAAGGCGTCGGGCGGCGTCATCTACGAGTACGTCGACCGCTGGACCGGTGTCCCGATGGCCGAGCCGGACGTGCCGACGCTGGTCCGTCGCTACCTGAGTGCGTTCGGTCCTGCGACCGCTGCCGATGTCACCGCCTGGTCCGCCGTGACCCGGCTCGGGCCCGTGCTCAAGGGCATGGACGACCTGGTGCAGCACGAGGACGAGGACGGCCGGGTTCTCTACGACGTCGAGGGTGCGCCGATCGCCGACGAGGACGCGCCCGCCCCGGTGCGGCTGCTCGGCACCTACGACAACGTGTGGCTCTCGCACGCCGCCCGCGACCGGGTCACCGACCCCGACGCCCGGAAGTCGTGGATGGGCACCAACGGCGGCATGGGCAACACCGTCTTCGCCGACGGGTGGCTCGTCGGCATCTGGCGGGTCGAGGACGACCGGGTCCGGGTCGACCGGCTCCACCGCGGCCTCACCAGGAGCGAGCAGGCGGGGCTCGACGAGGAGATCGCGCGGGTCGAGTCGCTGTTCGCCCGGTAGCCCCAACGGTCACATCGGTCACATCGGTCACACCGGGCGGGGAGAACTGGCGGTTATCGGGGGTTGCATTGGCCGATAGGCGCAGGAATCCCCGGTGCACCGGGGATTCCTGCACCCCTAACCCCACCGCCCAGTCCGCGACAACAACGCCGCAACGGCGGCAACCCCCGCGGTGGAGGTCCGGAGCACCTCTCGACCGAGCCGGACGGCGGCTGCTCCGTCGGCCACGAACCCGGCGACCTCCTCGTCGGTGAGCCCGCCCTCGGGGCCGACGACGACCAGGATCTCCCCCGCGTCCGGGAGCGCGATCGCGCCCAACGGCTCGGTCGCGTCCTCGTGGAGCACGACCGCGAGGTCGGCCGCGCGGACCAGCTCCAGCACGTCGGCGGTGGTGGCGAGGGGCGGGACGACCGGGTGCCAGGCCCGGCGGGCCTGCTTGGCCGCCTCGCGCGCGGTGCTCTGCCACTTGGCGTGGGACTTGGCGGCACGCTCGCCCTTCCAGACCGCAACGCTGCGCGCGGCCGCCCAGGGGACGATCCGCGCGACGCCGATCTCGGTGAGCACCTCGACCGCGAGCTCGCCACGCTCCCCCTTCGGCAGCGCCTGGACGACGGTCACCCGCGGCGTCGGCTCGGCGACCTCGTCGAGCGCCGTGACCCGGACGTCGAACGAGCGCTTCGACGTCGCGCTCACCTCACCGGTCGCGACCAGCCCGAAGCCGTCGGCCAGCGCGACCTGCTCACCGACCCGCAGCCGTCGTACGACGACGGCGTGGTGGGCCTCGTCGCCGTCGACGGTCACGGTTCGGCCGGGGGCCGCCTCGCTCAGTGACGGCACCAGGTGCTGCGGGAGCGTCACCGGTCGGCCCCCGCGTCAGTGCGGGTTGAAGGCGTCGCGGAGTCGCCCGAAGACGGACTTCTGGGTCGCGCGCACCCGACCGGTCGGCTGCTCCTCGCCGCGCAGGGCGGCCAGCTCGCGGAGGAGCTCCTCCTGACGCGCGTCGAGCCGGGTCGGGGTCTCGACGTTGACAGTGACGATCAGGTCGCCGCGACCACCACGCAGCCCGGGCACGCCCTGGCCGCGGACGACGGTCTCGCTGCCGGACTGGGTGCCGGGCGGCACCTCGAGCTCGAAGCCCGTCTGGAGCCCCGACGCGGCCGCGCCCTCGGCGTCGACGAGGTCGGCCTCGAGCGTCGGCAGGGTCAGCGAGATGCCGAGCGCGGCTGCGGTCATCGGCACCACGACCGTGCAGTGCAGGTCGTTGCCGTGGCGGGTGAAGGTGGGGTGCGGCGCGACGTGGATCTCGACGTACAGGTCGCCCGGCGGGCCGCCGCCCGGGCCGATCTCGCCCTGCTCGCTCAGCTGGACCCGGGTCCCGGTGTCGACACCGGCCGGGATCTTGACGGTGAGGGTACGACGCGAGCGCACCCGTCCGTCGCCCGCGCACTCGCGGCACGGGTCCGGGATCACCGAGCCGAACCCGCGACACGACGGGCAGGGCCGCAGGGTCCGGATCTCGCCCAGGAACGAGCGCTGGACGTGCGCCACCTCGCCCTGGCCGTGGCAGGTCTCGCACGGCACCGGCCGGCTGCCCGGCGCGGCGCCGTCGCCACCGCAGGTCGTGCAGCGGATCGCCGTGTCGACCTTCAGCTCACGGGACACCCCGAACGCCGCCTCGGCCAGGTCGACCTCCAGCCGGATCAGCGCGTCCTGGCCGCGGCGCGTCCGCGGCCGCGGGCCCCGGGTCGCGCCACCGGCCGAGCCGCCGAAGAACGCGTCCATGATGTCGGTGAACGAGAAGCCGGCACCCTGGCCGCCGAAACCACCGCCGAACGGGTCCCCGCCGCGGTCGTAGGCGGCCCGCTTCTGCGGGTCCGACAGCACCTCGTAGGCCGCCGTCACCTGCTTGAACTGCTCCTGCGCCTCCGGGTCGGGGTTGACGTCCGGGTGCAGCTGGCGGGCGAGGCGCCGGTAGGCCTTCTTGAGGGTGTCGGCGTCCGCGTCGCGGGCGACACCGAGGAGGTCGTACAGGTCCTGGCTCACGTGCTTCCTTGCTTCTCTGGGTTCTCTGGGGATCTCTGGGCGGGTACGGAGGGGGCGGGCGGTCAGCCCTCGTCGAGGATCCTCGACACGTAGCGGGCGACGGCGCGCACCGCCGCCATCGTGCTCGGGTAGTCCATCCGGGTCGGGCCGACGATGCCGAGCGACGCGAGCGCGTCGTCCGGGCCGTAGCCGGTGGCGACCACGCTGGTGGACGAGAGCTCCTGGTAGGGACCCTCGGCACCGATGCGGACCGTGACGGCTCCGCCGCTGTTCGCCTCTCCGAGGAGCTTGAGCAGCACCACCTGCTCCTCGAGCGCCTCGAGCAACGGCCGGACCGCGGAGTCGAAGCTGTCGCCGAAGCGGGCGAGGTTCGCCGTACCGCCGACGGCGATGCGCTCGTCGGACCGGTGGTCGCTCATCGCCTCGACCAGCGTGTCGACGACCGCGGTGGTCACCGGGGGCGCCGGCTGGTCGCCGGAGAGCAGGTCGTGGAGGGAGGCCGCTGCCTGCGCGATCTGCTCGCCGGTCGCAGCGAGGTTGACGCGGGACCTCAGCGCGACCAGGTCGTCGTCAGCGAGCTCGTCGGCCAGCTCGACCAACCGCTGCTCCACGCGTCCGGTGCTCAGGATCAGCACCACGAGCAGTCGGGTCGGGGTCAGCGCCACGAGCTCGATGTGGCGCACGGTCGAGCGGGACAGCGTGGGGTACTGCACCACGGCGACCTGCCGGGTCAGCTGGGAGAGCACCCGGACCGAGCGGTGCACGACGTCGTCGAGGTCGACGGCGCCGTCGAGGAAGGTCGCGATCGCGCGCCGCTCGGCCGCGCTCATCGGCTTGACCGTGGTCAGCCGGTCGACGAACAGGCGGTAGCCCTTGTCGGTCGGCACCCGGCCGGCGCTGGTGTGGGGCTGGGCGAGGTAGCCCTCGTCCTCGAGCGCGGCCATGTCGTTGCGGATGGTCGCCGGCGACACGTTGAGGCCGTGCCGCTCGACCAGGGCCTTCGAACCGACCGGCTCCTCGGTGGCCACGTAGTCCTCGACGATCGCGCGCAGCACGGCGAGCCTGCGGTCCTCCTGCATCTCGCCTCCTCGATGGTCGGTCGCGGTCGAGTACCTGGCACTCGGATCCGGGGAGTGCCAAGGATACCGCCGCCGGGGAGGTCGGTCGCGCACGCTGGTCCTTGGCCGGGTCAATAGGTTAGGCTTACCTAAACTCGGTGAAGGAGAGATCGTGACCGTCGACAGCAGCCACCGGACCGATCCGGCCCCTGCGGCCTCCCAGCTCGCCGCCGTGGCTCGCAGCATCCTGGCCTGTCCCGACGACGTCCGGCTCGTCGTCGACGGCGTCGACGATATCGCCGCCGGCCTCGAGAACCCCGAGGGGGCCGACGAGGCCAGCGAAGGCGGTCTCGACCTCCGCGACATCGAGGGGCGCCCGGTCTTCACCTGCCCGGCAGGCACCCCGCTCGCCCTGGCCGCCGCCGACGGGAGGAACGCACTCGTCACGCTGGCCAGTGGCCTCGGCCGACCCGGCTCCCCGTCCCGCCGCGCCTCGGTCACCCTCGCCGGCCGCCTGGTCGTCGCCGACCGGGAGGAGTGCCCCTGCTGCGACCGGGTGCGCGACACGATCTGCCTCGAGCTCGACTTCGTGCTGCTCACCTATCCGAGCGGCGAGGGGCACCAGCTCCAGCAGCGGGTGCCGTTGACGGCGTACTCCTCCCCCGCCCACCAGCTGAACCGCGGCTTCCTCCAGAGGTCCGTCGAGCACGCGAACAACTGCCACCAGGACGAGCTCCGGCAGGCGATCGCGACCACCACCGACACCCGGCTGCGGGACATCGTCGGCGTGCAGCTGGCCGGCCTCCGAGCGGAACGGGTCGACGTCCGCTGGGTCGACGTCTCCGGCGCCCACGCGCGCAGGGTGGAGTTCGGGCGAGCCGCCGCCACCCCCGCCGAGCTCGGTCGGCTCCTCAGGGACCACCTCCACGACGGCATCTGCTGAGGACGTACCGTCCGGGGTGTGCCGTTCACCGAGATCGCCGACCGGGTGTGGGTCGCCCGCTATCCCTGGCTCGACGTCAACGTCAGCGTGGTGGGCGGCAGCCGCGGCCTGGTCGTGGTCGACACCCACAGCTCGGCGCGCGTCGCGAAGGAGGTCGTCGCCGACGTCCGGGCGCTCGGCGCGGGCGAGGTGGTGGCAGTGGTCAACACCCACGAGCACTTCGACCACACGTTCGGCAACGCGACCTTCCGGGACGAGTACGGCGACTCCCTGCCGATCCACGCGACCGACGAGGCCGCCGAGCGGACGACCGCCGCAGGCGAGCGGATCAAGCAGACGTACGCCGCGGCCGCGGACGATCCGCACCGCGAGGAGGTCCTGGAGACGGTGATCCTGCCCGCGGACCACGTGTTCTCGTCCGCCAGCATCATCGACCTCGGCGACCGTGGGATCGAGCTGGTCCACCCCGGTCGCGGCCACACCGGCGGCGATCTCGTCGTCCGGGTGCCCGATGCCGACGCGGTGCTGGCCGGTGACCTGGTCGAGGAGTCGGCACCGCCGGCCTACGGCGCGGACTCCTATCCCATGGACTGGCCGCTGACCCTCCACCTGGTGCTCAACCTCACCACGCCACGCACCGTCGTCGTGCCGGGCCACGGCGCCGTCGTCGACCGCGCGTTCGTGCAGGACCAGCGCGCGGACATCGGCGTCGTCGCCGAGACCATCCGCGACCTCGCCGGGAGAGGCGTGCCGGTCGAGGAGGCGGTCGCCGCAGCGGAGTGGCCGTTCCCGCGCGAGGGGCTGGCGGACGCCGTACGGCGGGGTTATGCGCAGCTCCCCCGCGCGCAGAAGCGGCTGCCCCTCGTCTGAGGATCGAAGGCGCCCCTCGGGGTACCGCCTCGGCATGTCGAGCCTCAACGTGCCCCCGCCCCAACCGGATCCCGACGAAGCGCCGGTCGACAACCCGTACGACGACCCGGACCTGACCAAGAAGCACGACCTCCCGCCCGGCGTGCCCGAGAACGCGCCCGAGGAGGAGGTCATCGAGCAGGAAGCGCCCTAGCCGAGGGATCTGCCGCCGCCTCGGGCATCGGCGCGAACACCTCGAGCGGCTCGGACTTGCCCTTGAGCGTGACGCTGCCCCGCGAGACCAGCGGCACCTCGCGCTGGAGCATCGCCGCGGTGGCCGCGGTGATCAGGACGTCGTCGCCGGTCTGTCGCGTGGCGGCCTCGACCCGCGCCGCGGTGTTGACGGCGTCGCCGATGACACTGAAGTTCAACCGGCCGCCGCCACCGATGGATCCGGCGACGACACGGCCGGTGTTGACGCCGGCGGCGACGCGCAGCCCGGCGTCCTCGGCCGCGACCGCGGCGACGATCTCGCACGCGGTCGCCACCGCACGGTCGGCGTGGTCGGGGAAGAGCTCGGGCGCGCCGAACACCGCCATCAGGCCGTCGCCGATGAACTTGTCGATGTGACCGCCGTGCCGGTCGACGATGGGGACGATGACCTCGAACATCCGGTTGAGCGCGGCGATGACCTCGGGCGCGGGGGCGTTCTCGGCGTACGACGTGAACCCGCGCACGTCGCAGAACATGATCGACACGTCGATCTCGACCCCCTCCTCCGGGAACTGCCCCGAGAGGATGAGCGCGGCGACCTCCTTGTCGACGTAGGTGCCGAACGCGGCACGCATCTGCTCGCGCTCCTCCAGCCCGCGCGCCATCAGGTTGAAGTCGTGGGCGAGCTCCCCGAGCTCGTCGCTGGTCGTCACCGGCACCCGAGCGGCCAGGTCGCCCTCGGCGACGCGCGCCATCGCGTCCCGCACCCGCTCGATCGGACGGGTGATCGCCTCCGAGAGCAGCACCGCCAGCTCGTGGGACATCGCCAGGCCCACGCCGATCGAGGCGACGACCGCGAGGACGAGGTGGTCCGACCCCTCGCGACCACCGACCAGGCTCGCGACCAGGAGCCCGCTCGCGATCGTGTAGACCGACGGACCGACGCGGAGCCGCTTGCGCACCGAGAGCCCGTCGCGCCGGAAGGGGAAGTCGTCCGGAAGCACCCGCGCGATGTCGGCGACGATCGGGCGGGCGAGCATCTCACCGGCCGAGTAGCTCATGATCGTGGCGTAGGCGGCCGGCACGACCGTGGCCAGCAGCACGACCAGCACCTCGGCCCACCCGAGGTCGAAGAGGACGACGCTGTAGATGCTGGTCGGCACCACCACGAACGGGTTCACCCACCAGGAGTTGTTGCGGTACTGCCGGAAGGTGAGGGTCGTCGCGGTCTCCCAGGCACTGACCGTCTCGGCCTGGGTGGGGTTCGCGGTGTCGTGCCAGGTCCGCACGGCGCAGAAGGCCCGCCGGGTCCGGAGCGAGGCGCCGAGGGTCGCGATGACGGTCAGGATCGCGGCGAACCCGGCCAGCCGGACGACAGCGGCCGGATCGGCGTCGTAGTAGGACGCGAGGATCACGATCGTCAGGAGCGCGACGAGCACGTTGACGAGAGCCTGGCCGATCGCCAGCACCAGCCAGTACCGGGATCCCAGGCGCCCGTACAACCACCCGGTGATGCGATCGAGCACGTGCCGAGTGTCCCGCGCGGTGTGGGATCCGTCCACCGGTAGCGTCGTCGATCGTGGATCGCTACGGGACCGACGTGCTGTCGGGAGACTGGAAGAAGCCCAAGAACGGGCGGGCCGTGGAGGCGCCGGCGGAGATCGGCGCGGTGGTCGAGGAGGTCACCACGGACTGGTGCGGCGAGATCGTCGCGGTCGACCGCGACCTGCACACGCTGACCCTCGAGGACCGGCGCGGGAAGCGTCGTACCTTCCCGCTGGGGCCGGGCTTCCTGCTCGAGGGCAAGCCGGTGATCCTGACCGCCCCGGCCCGTCGTACCGCCCAGCCGGCGAAGCCGACGCGGACGGCGAGCGGGTCGGTCGCCGTCCACGGCGCCAAGGCCCGGGTGGCGCGTGCCAGCCGGATCTTCGTCGAGGGCCGCCACGACGCCGAGCTCGTGGAGAAGGTCTGGGGTGACGACCTGCGGATCGAGGGGGTGGTGGTGGAGTACCTCGGCGGGGTCGACGACCTGGCCGACCACCTGGTCTCGTTCAAGCCGGGCACGCAGCGACGGGTCGGCGTGCTCGTCGACCACCTCGTGCGCGGGTCGAAGGAGTCGCGGATCGCCGACGCGATCATGCGTGGCCCGAACGGCCCGCACGTCCGGATCGTCGGCCATCCGTACGTCGACATCTGGCAGGCGGTCAAGCCGGAGCGGATCGGGCTGAAGGCCTGGCCGACGATCCCCCGCAACATCGAGTGGAAGAAGGGCGTGTGCCAGCACCTCGGCTGGCCGCACCGCGACCAGGCCGACATCGCCCGCGCGTGGCAGCACATCTTGTCGAAGGTCGGCTCGTTCGCGGACCTCGAGCCCGAGCTGCTCGGCCGGGTCGAGGAGCTGATCGACTTCGTGACGGTCGACCAGGGCTGAGCGCGCTCAGCTCATCCGCATCGGGCGACCGTGCCCGTCGCGTGGGTTGCCGACCAGGATCAGGATGCCGTCGATGAACGGCCAGAGCCCGCCGAGGCCGCACGTGAAGAGGGTGACCAGCAGCTGGGCGACGCCGAGGCCGGTGTGGCCCATGTACATCCGGCCGATGCCCAGCGGCACGATGACCTGGAGCAGGCCGGCGACGAGCTTGGTCTTGTCGGAGTACGGCACCCCGGTGAGCGGGTCCACGCCGTACGGCGCAGCCGGGTGGAACCCGTACGGCGTCGGCGTCTGCGGCGGCGGCTGATACGGCTGGTAAGGCTGGTAGGGCTGGTTCTCCGGCGGCTGCTGTCCCACGTCGCCGATCCTACGGGCGCAGCGCGAGCACGTCTCAGGGAAGCAGGTCACGAACGACGAGGTCGGCCAACAGCCGGCCCTCGCGGGTCAACACCACCCGATCCGCGTCGTGCCACGGACCGGCCTCGACGAGCGCGCGCCCGACCAGGCCGGGCACGGCCGCCCGGCCGGCGGCGTCCAGGGCATCTCCCGCCAGGCCCTCCCGGACCCGGACCTCGAGCAGCACCCGCTCCACCCGCCGGGTGTCCTCGTCCAGGACCTCTCGTGCGTGCGCGGGGCTGGCACCGGCCGTGAGCCGGTCGCCGTACGCGGCAGGGTGCTTGACGTTCCACCACCGCACCCCGCCGACGTGGGAGTGGGCACCCGGCCCGACCCCCCACCAGTCGGCGCCGGTCCAGTAGCCGAGGTTGTGCCGGCACCGGGCCTCGCTCCCCCGCGCCCAGTTGGAGACCTCGTACCACTCCAGGCCGGCGCCGGTGAGGAGGTCGTCGGCGATGACGTACTTGTCGGCGAGGTCGTCCTCATCGGGCATCGGCAGCTCCCCACGGTTCACGCGACGGGCGAGTGCTGTGCCCTCCTCGACGATCAAGGAGTACGCCGAGACGTGGTCCGGCTCGCAGGCCAGCGCGGCCTCGACCGATGCCGCCCAGTCGGCCGCGCTCTCCCCCGGCGTGCCGTAGATCAGGTCGAGGCTGATCTGGTCGAAGCCCGCCGCCCGGGCAGCGGCCACGACGCCGGGGACCCGCTCGGGGTCGTGGGTGCGGTCGAGCGTGGCGAGCACGTGCGGGACCGCCGACTGCATGCCGAAGGAGATCCGGTTGTAGCCCGCCGCTCGGAGCTGCTCGAGGTAGGCCCGGTCGACGGAGTCCGGGTTGGCCTCGGTCGTGACCTCCGCGTCCGCAGCCAGGCCGAACTCGTCGGCGATCGCGCCCAGCAGGCGCCCCAGGTCAGCGGCGGGCAGCAGGGTGGGCGTGCCGCCGCCGAGGAACACGGTCGCCGCGGGCAGGTCGACATCACCGAGCACCTGACGGGCCAGCCGCACCTCGCTGACCGCGTGGTCGACGTACCTCTCACGTTGTGTCGGGCCAGCACCGTTCGGGCTTGCGGTGGCGCCCAGCTCTTGCGGTGTGTAGGTGTTGAAGTCGCAGTAGCCGCAGCGGACCCGGCAGAACGGCACGTGCACGTAGACGCCGAACGGCCTGCTCCCGAGCGGCAGCAACGCCGCGGCAGGGAGGCTGCCGTCCGTCGGGACAGGATCCCCCTCGGGCAGCGCGGACGGCACGCGACCAGTGTGTCAAAGATGAGTACGAGTACCCATCTCGGCGCCGGGTCCCCCTGCCACGATCGACGCATGCACACGACGACCCGCGCCGCCGCGTCCCTCCTCACCGCCGCCGTCCTGGCCCTCACGACTGCTGCGTGCGGCGACGATCCGGGCGGCGACGGGTCGAAGACCTCGCGGACCGACTCCTCCGACGCCCCGGCACAGGATCTCGACCGGGTCGGCAGCATCCTGCCCGGCGAGAAGTGGACCCCGGTCGACGCGGACGGCGTCGGCCGCAACCTCGGTGAGTACGAGGTCAACGCGACCGGCGAGCCCGGCGCCGAGCCGCCGGAGGTCACCGTGACCTGGCGTCGTGCGCGGGACTACGACAGCTACGTCGAGGACCGCGCGGACGTCAGCAGCGCGGAGGCCGTGGAGGTGGTCGGTGCGCCGGGGATGCTCTACACCTACTCCGACCACGACTTCACGGTGCTGCGGGCCGTCGAGGGCAGGTCCTTCATCGAGCTGCGGGCGACGTACCTCAGCCGCGCCGACTTCGACGCCTTCCTCGCCGGGCTCGACCCGGTGACCGAGGACGAGTTCGCGGCGGCGCTCGAGGACGCGGGGGTCACACCGGGACGTTGAGGGTCGCGGTGAAGCCCTCGTCGACCGATCCGGTCACCGCGGCCAGCTGGAGCGAGTAGCCGTCGGAGAAGACCCCGTCGCTGTCGAGGGTCAGCGGAGCCAGGTTGGCGACGCTCTGCTCGTACCCCTCGACCTCGTCGTAGACCGCCTCGCACACGTCCCGCGGCAGCGCGAGCTGGGAGGTGCGCAGCTTGTTCTCCGCGGTGGTCGCCCTGGCGAGGCTCTCGTAGACCTCGAAGTGCAGGTGCGGCCAGCGTCCGGCGTAGCAGCCCGGGAAGACCGTGGTGAACTCCAGCCAGCCGTCGTCGTCGGCCTCCTGGACGCCACGGAGGTAGTTCTCCTCGGTGACCCCGTCGGAGTACATCGAGTAGCGGCCCTCGCGGTCGCAGTGCCAGACGTAGATCGCGGCACCGGGCATCGGCGCGATGTCGTCGCCGGACAGGTCGAGGACCCGGAGCCGGATCTTGGTCGCCACACCGCCGGCGACGCCGGATGCTGAGCCGAAGCTGGTCCTGATGTCGCTGCGGACGATGCCCGTCTCGGCCAGCACGTTGGGCCCGTTGCTGCCGTCGCCGGGAAAGGGACCGGCGGTCTCCTCCGGAATCTCCCCGTCGGCGACCGTCACTGCACCGTCGCCGCCCCCTTCGGGCGGAGAGCCCCCCGGTCCGGCCGGCGGTACGGCGGAGCCGCTGGTCGAGCTCGACGAGCCGGTCGGCGTCGTACTGCTGTCGTCGGCGGCGCAGCCCGCCACCGCGGCGACGCCGATCCCGCCCACCAGGCCCAGCAGCCCGCGCCGCCCCCAGGCCCGGCCCCTCTGCTCCGAAAGGGCGGTCAGGTCCTGCTGGAGGCCGAGGTCGTGAGCCTCGAGCTCGTGATCGTGTCGGTCAGTGGTCATGGCAGTGAGTAGACGCGACCATCCTGTGCGCCTCCTGTGAGCCGCCGGTGATCAGCCGTAGAAGGAGGCGATGAGGTCCTCGTTGTTGGCCTCGACGACCGAGCGCTTGACCTTGAGCGACGGCGTCAGCTCGCCGGACTCGATGGTCAGGTCGTGGTCGAGGAGCTCCCACTTCTTGATGGTCTCCCAGCGGTTGAGCTGGGAGTTGAGCTCGTCGACGTAGTCGCCGATCATCGACCGCACCTTGTCGGAGCGGACCAGGTCCGTGTAGGACTTGCCGGCCATGTCGTTCTCGGCGGCCCAGCCGGCGATCGCGTCGGGGTCGAGGGTGATCAGGGCGACGACGAAGTTGCGCTCCGCGCCGAACACCATGAACTGGCTGACGTAGGGGCAGATCGCCTTGAACTTCGCCTCGATCGCCGGCGGCGCGATGTACTTGCCGCCGGAGGTCTTGAAGAGCTCCTTGATCCGGCCCGTGATCCGCAGGTAGCCGTCGGCGTCGAGCTCGCCCTTGTCACCGGTGCGCAGCCAGCCGTCGGCGGTCATCGCCTCGGCCGTGGCCTCGTCGCGGTTGTGGTAGCCGGCCATGATGTGCGGGCCCTTGAGCTGGACCTCGCCGCCCTCGCCGATGCGCACCTCCGTGCCGGGGAACGGCATCCCGACGGTGCCGATCTTGTACTGGTCGGGGTGGTTGACCGTGGCGCCGGCGGCGTTCTCGGTCATGCCGTAGCCCTCGAGGATGAGGATGCCCGCGGCGTGGAACCACTGGGCGATCTCCGCGTTCAGGGCGGCCGAGCCGGAGATGAAGAACTTCACGCGGCCGCCGAAGCGCTCGCGCACCTTGCTGAAGACGAGCTTGTCGAAGAGCGCGTGCTGAACCTTGAGCGGCAGCGGGACCGACTTGCCGGCCATCTTCAGCGCGTCGACCTTGGCGCCGACCTCGAAGGCCTTCTTGAAGATCTTCTCCTTGGCGCCGCCCTCGGCGGCCTGCATGGTGACGATGCGGGCGTGGGCCTTCTCGAAGATCCGCGGCGCCGCACCCATGAACGTCGGCTTCACGACGCCCAGGTTGTCCACGATCTTCTCGACCCGGCCGTCGATCGCGGTCGCGAACCCGCAGGCCAGCTGGGTCGAGAGCAGCACCTTGCCGAACGAGTGGGCCATCGGCAGCCACAGGAACTGCAGGTCGTCCTCGTCGAGGATCTGCTGCGCCTTGATCGCCTCGCCCTCGAACACCCAGGCGCGGTGGAGCGTGCGCACGCCCTTGGGCCGCCCGGTGGTGCCGGAGGTGTAGATCAGGGTCGCGAGCTGGTCGGGTCGGATCTCCTTGCTCACCGACTCGATCGCGTCGGGGTGCTCGGCCAGGTAGGCCTCGCCGAGCTCGGCGAGCCCATCCATCGACAGCACGAACTGTCCGTCGGCGAGGCTCTCGTCGAACGAGATCGCCTTGTCGAGGCCCGGCAGGTCGGCCCGGTGCGCCTGGAGCTTCTCGAGCTGCGAGGCGTCCTCGACGAAGACGAAGCGGCACTCGGAGTCGCCCACGATGTAGGCGGTGTCGTCGGCGCCGGTCGACGGATAGACCGTGGTCGTCGCTCCGGCGGCACACATGATCGCCAGGTCGGCGAGGATCCATTCGTAGCGGGTCGAGGACGCGATGCCGACGCGCTGCTCGGGCTCGAGGCCGAGGGACAGCAGACCGGCCGCGAGGCGGCGTACTCGCTCGCCTGTCTGGGACCAGGTCACCGACTCCCAGGCGTCGCCCCGCGGGAAGCGGAACGCCTCCTTGGAGCCGGACGTGGCGACGCGATCCAGGAACTGGACCGCCACGTTCTGTGGCATGTGCTCGAGAAAACTCGTGTCGTGGGTGATGGGCATGACGCTCCTCATGCGGTTCCGAGACCGACGGGTGATGTCACGTAACCTAGATCACTCGCGTACCCATCGGTAGCAGACCCCCTCACCTGCCCAGATACTCCTCGACCTTCTGACGCAGCTTCGGCGCGAGCCCGTCGATGGCGAGCAGGCCCGGCAGCCGGGTGCGGTCCAGGTTGAGCGCCACGAACAGGTCCCGGACCGTGATGCCGTGGTCCGGCTCGTGCACGACCTCGATCGGGTCGCCGGCGGCGATCGAGCCCGTCGTGAGGACACGGAAGTACGGCCCCGGACGCTGCTCGACCGCGAACCGCTTGACCCAGGCGGTGTTGTCGAACCCGCTCAGCCCGAGCCAGCCCTTGAAGTCGTTGCACGGGGTCCGGACGCTGGCGATCTCCAGCACCACCTCGCCGACCCGGATCCAGGTCCCCACGGGAGCGTGGGTCAGGTCGATCCCCTCCGTCGTCAGGTTCTCGCCGAACAGGCCGTCGCGGATCTCCCGCCCCAGCTCCGCCTCCCAGAAGTCGAGGTCCTCGCGCGCGTAGGCGTAGACCGCCTGGTCGACTCCGCCGTGGTGGCGCGTGTCCGAGACCTGGTCCCCCGCGAGGCCGAGCGTGCTCACCGCGACCGGCCCGCTCACCGGCTGCTTGTCGATCGACGTGCGCCCGATGCCCGCCCACGCCGCGGTCTTGGGCTGGCCGACGTGGACGGAGAGGAGGCGAGGCATGCGGCGATCGTCCCAGGTGGCGGGCGTCAGCGTCGCGTGATTAACCCGTCCCGGCGCATCCAGATCGCTCGTCCTTGCCACAGTGACCGATGGGCCACGCTCACGATGACGACTCAGTCCTGGACGGCCTTGGCGACCGTGATGCAGCGGGTGATGTGCTCGCGCTCCTCGGCCGAGAGCGCCCGCCGCAGCCGCACGGAGTCGGCGTACGCCCAGTGCGCGTTGAGGACGCTGCGCACGACCACCCAGTCCCGCGCCCGCGCCTCGTCGAACCCGGCGGCGTCGACCAGCGCGTGGAACCGGCGCCGGATGCCGTCACGCACCGACCCGATCCCGCCAGCACTGCCGTGCTCCTCGAAGCGGTTGCGCAGCATCGGCTCGATCTCGTAGTGCGGGTCGCCGTTGGTCGGCTTCGGGTCGATGGCCAGCCAGGTGGGCTCACCACCGCGCTCGCCGAGCAGCACGTTCTCGTAGTGGAGGTCGGCGTGGATCACCGCGGTGGCCGGCTCCTCGCACAGGTCGCGGGCGAGGGAGACCGTCTGGTCGACCAGTCGTCGCGGGACGGGTACGGCGTGCGCGTCGCGCTCGAGCGGGGCCGCCCAGCGCCCGACGTACGACGCCTGCTCGCGGAGCTGGGGCATCGGCGGCACGTGCAAGCGGCCGTAGAGGCCCGCCACGATCTCGCAGGCCTCCTCATCCCATTGATCGGCGAGGTCCGTCGTCTGCAACCGCTCGAGCAGCAGCGCCCGCCGACCGGGGTCGGCGCGCAGCAGCCGGACCGCTCCCCTGCCCCGCCACCGCTGGAGCGCGAGGTGCTCGTGGTCCGACTCCTCCGCCTCGACGTCGGTGTGCAGCTTGAGCACCGCGGCGATCCCGGACGGAGTGCGCACCGGCAGCACCAGCGAGCAGAAGCCGTGCATCGACTCCCCGTCCGGTCTCAGCTCCCACTCGTCCAGCAGTCCCGTGGCGAGCCCGGGCAGCCGGTCCAGCCAGGTCCGCCACGCCGGGCCCAGCGACCGTTGGCGGTCGAGTCCTGGCGGGATCGTCAGCATGGCTGTCTCAGCGGAGGTCGTCGACGGTGACCGGCGTGGGCACGCCGTTCGCCAGGTCGATGAGCAGGCCCTGGTCGGCGATGACGTAGCCCTCGGCGCCGGAGAGCTGCTCGCCGGTCGTGGTGTCGAGCACCACCTGGCCGAGCGGGTCGGGTCCGTTGGCCCGGAAGGCGACCACCCCGGAGCCGATCTGCGTCGACAGCCCGTCGACCTCGTCGCGCGGCACGTCGGAGGTCCACCTCACCTTGCCGGTCGCGAGGTCGAGGCCGACGATCGTGCCGTCGGTGTCGAATGCCACCACGGTCGAGGTCGACAGGTCAGCGGCCTCCGTCCAGATGCCGGTGAGTCGGATGTCCTCCTGCGCCTTCCAGACCACCTCGAGGCCCGGGATGCGGACCAGCCGGACGCCGTCGACGGTCTCGACGAGGATCCGGTCGTCGTCGACCTGGGCCGTCGAGTCGCCGGCGCGGCCGACGTTGCGACCGGTCGACAGGTCCACCAGGCCGCCCTCGAGGTCGTCGACCAAGGTGGGGCCGAGGGTCGTCACCGGCGCGCCCTCGGCGAGACCGCCCGAGGACACCGTCTCCCCCGTGCGCGCGTCGATGACCAGCCACTCGTTGTCGTCGAGCGACTCGAAGATGATCGAGCCCCGGCCCTCGTAGTTGCCCGCGAGATCGCCGGCGAGCTCGATCGCCCAGAGCTGCTCGCCCGCAGGGGTGAAGCCGGCGACCAGCTGCGGGTCCTCGTCGTACAGGTCGGCGTACGCCTCCCGCGCCTCGACGATGACGACCGGTCCCCTCCTGGTCGGCACACAGCCACCCGAGGTGGTCCAGTCGTTGGTGATCACGACGTCCGACCCGTCGGGCGGTGTCACCTCGGGCACGATCACGCGGTCCTCCTCGACGAGCGCGACCTGGAGGTCGTCGCCGGGGTTGGCCATCACGGCGAACGCGTCGCAGGTGTCGAGGTCCCCCGCCACGACCGCCTGGACGTCCCAGATCACCGCGCCGAGGTCGACCAGAACCTCGTCGCCCTCGCGGAGCTCCGCGCCGCTGGTGCAGCCGGCGCCGAGCAGCAGCAACGCCGCCGCAGCCGGGACCCCACCGCGCGCGATCACTTCTTGGGCTTGTCCCCCGCCGGACCCGAGGTCGACAGCGCGGCGACGAACGCCTCCTGGGGCACCTCGACGCGGCCGACCATCTTCATCCGCTTCTTGCCTTCCTTCTGCTTCTCGAGCAGCTTGCGCTTGCGGGTGATGTCACCGCCGTAGCACTTGGCGAGCACGTCCTTGCGGATGGCGCGGATGTTCTCGCGGGCGATCACCCGGGCACCGATGGCGGCCTGGATCGGCACCTCGAACTGCTGCCGCGGGATCAGCTCCTTGAGCTTCGAGGCCATCATCACGCCATAGGAGTACGCCGCCTCGCGGTGCACGATCGCGCTGAACGCGTCCACCGGCTCGCCCTGCAGCAGGATGTCGACCTTGACCAGGTCGGCCGCCTGCTCGCCGGACCGCTCGTAGTCGAGGCTCGCGTAGCCCTTGGTGCGGGACTTCAGCTGGTCGAAGAAGTCGAAGACGATCTCGCCCATCGGCAGGGTGTAACGCATCTCGACGCGGTCCTCGGAGAGATAGTCCATCCCCTGCAGGTTGCCGCGCTTGGTCTGGCAGAGCTCCATGATCGCGCCGATGTAGTCGCTCGGCGAGAGGATCGTGGCGCGGACGACCGGCTCGCGGACCTCGGCGATCTTGCCGTCGGGGTACTCGCTCGGGTTGGTCACCTCGAAGGTCTTGCCGTCCTCCATGACCACCTCGTAGACCACGTTGGGTGCGGTCGAGATCAGGTCGAGGTTGAACTCCCGCTCGAGCCGGTCGCGGGTGATCTCCATGTGGAGCAGGCCGAGGAACCCGACCCGGAAGCCGAACCCCAGCGCACCGGACGTCTCGGGCTCGTAGGCGAGGGCGGCGTCGTTGAGCTGGAGCTTCTCCAGGGCGTCGCGGAGCACCGGGTAGTCGTCGCCGTCGATCGGGTAGAGCCCGGCGTAGACCATCGGGTTGGGGTGCTTGTAGCCGCCGAGCGCCTCGGTGGCCCCGTGGTGCTGGCTGGTGACCGTGTCACCCACCCGGGACTGGCGGACGTCCTTCACCCCGGTGATCAGGTAGCCGACCTCGCCGACGCCGAGGTCCCCCGCCTTCACCGGCTCCGGGCTGATCACGCCGACCTCGAGCATCTCGTGGACGGCGCCCGTCGACATCATCTTGATGCGGTCGCGGTGGCTGAGCTTGCCGTCGATGACCCGGACGTAGGTCACGACTCCGCGGTAGGTGTCGTAGACGGAGTCGAAGATCAGCGCCCGCGGTGGCTTGTCGGCCCTGCCGACGGGGGCGGGCGTCTGCTTCACGATCTCGTTGAGCAGCGTCTCGACGCCCACGCCGGTCTTGGCGCTGGTCAGCAGCACGTCGGAGACCTCGCAGCCGACCAGACCGGCCAGCTCCGCGGCGTACTTGTCCACGTTGGCACTCGGGAGGTCGATCTTGTTGAGCACCGGGATGATGTGCAGGTCGGCGCCCATGGCGAGGTAGAGGTTGGCCAGGGTCTGCGCCTCGATGCCCTGCGCGGCGTCGACCAGCAGCACCGCGGCCTCGCACGCCTCGAGGGACCGGGACACCTCGTAGGTGAAGTCGACGTGGCCCGGGGTGTCGATCATGTTGAGCACGTAGGTGCCGGGCTCGGCGCCTTCGGCGTTGTCCGCAGGGACGGTCCAGGGCATCCGGACGGCCTGGCTCTTGATGGTGATCCCGCGCTCGCGCTCGATGTCCATCCGGTCGAGGTACTGCGCGCGTGCCTCGCGCTCGCCCACGACGCCGGTGAGCTGCAGCATCCGGTCGGCCAGGGTCGACTTGCCGTGGTCGATGTGAGCGATGATGCAGAAGTTGCGAATGATCGCGGGGTCGGTACGACCGGGCTGCGGAGCGGGTGCGGGCATGATCCGCCCATTCTCCCAAAGCCTGCGCAGTTAGGTGAATCCTGCCTGTCGATCCCGCCTGTCCGTAGGACTCGACCAGCTCCCGGCCGGCTGCTCGGGAAATGAGCGCGCACAACCGAGCCGGCTCGGGCGAGGATGGGCGCCGTGACCGCCGTACCCCTGCCGACCCGGATCCCGCACGGCCGCACCGCCCGCCGGCTCGAGTGGTCGTTCCTGCCGCCGCACATCCGGGCCGAGGTGGAGCGCCGGCTCGGGGCGACGGTGACCGGAGCGGTGTCGCAGACCTCCGGGTTCACCCCGGGGTTCGCGTCCGTGCTGACCTGCGCGGACGGCAGCCGCCACTTCGTGAAGGCCGCCTCGACGATCGCGCAGCGGGCATTCGCCGACTCCTACCGCGAGGAGGCCCGCAAGCTGCAGGTGCTGCCGGACGGCATCCCGGTCCCCCGGCTCCGCTGGCTGCACGACGCGGACGACTGGGTCGTCCTGGGATTCGAGTACGTCGAGGGCCGGGCGCCCGTGCGGCCCTGGGTGCCGGACGAGCTCGCCGCCGCGTCAGCCATGGCGGTCGAGGTCGCCCGCTTGCTCACGCCCGCGCCGGCGGGGATCGAGCGGGCAGTCGACGAGTTCGCCCGGTGGCCCGGCCTGTGGGACCGGATCGACCACCCGCACGCCGCCGAGTGCCGGGAGCTGGCCGCCCGGTATGCCGAGGTCGTCGACGGGGACACCCTGGTGCACACCGACATCCGCGACGACAACCTCCTCGTCCGACCCGACGGGTCGGTCGTGATGTGCGACTGGAACTGGCCCGTGGTCGGGGCGGCCTGGCTCGACTCACTGTTCCTCCTCATCGGACCGCGCGGTGACGGGCTCGACGTCGAGGCGCACCTCGCCTCCCACCCGCTGCTGTCGGCCGTCGACCCCGATCACATCGATGTCGCGATCGCCTTGGTCCTCGGGTACTTCGAGGCCTCCGCCGCCCAACCGGCGCCGCCGACGTCACCGCACCTCCGGCAGGCCCAGGCCTGGCAGCGCGACGTGCTCCACGACTGGCTCGCCGAGCGGCGTGGGTGGGCGCCGCAGTGACTGTCCCGCGCGCGGTGGGCGTGCGGGCGCCGTACTCCTCGATGCCGGCGGTCGTGCGCGCCTGGGTCGACGACACCCTGGGCTCGCCCGTGGTCGAGGCGGTCGACCAGGTCGGCGGCATGTCGCCCGGCTGCGCCACCCGGGTGCGGTGCGCCGACGGCACCCGCGCCTTCGTCAAGGCCGTCGGGACCGACCTCAACCGGGACACACCGACCTTGTTCCGGCGCGAGATCACGGCGCTGACGCTGCTCGGGTCGGATCCGCTCTGGGCCGACCTGCTGGCGTCGTACGACGACGGCGACCGGGTCGCGTTGCTCCTGGAGGACGTCGACGGCGGTCATCCGGACCTCGCCGACGACGCCACCATGGAGCGCCTGGTCGCGGCGACCGACGAGCTCGGCGCTGCCCTGCGGAGCCGCGTCGACACCTCCGAGGTCCAGCACCTCGTGGGCAGCGTGCTGATGGAGCCCGGGCTGACCGATCTGCGCGCGGTCTTCAAGGTCTGGCTCTCCGCGTTCGACGACCTGGCCCGGCTGCCGGACGCGCCCGTGCCGAGGTGGGTCCGGGTCGAGGCGGACGGGTGGCGGGACCGGATGGCTCGCCTCGCGGACTGCCGGACCGACTCTCTCGTGCACTGGGACGTCCGGGTCGACAACCTGCTGCAGCGGCGGACCGGGGAGATCGTCTTCCTCGACTGGGGCGCCGCCGGTGTGGGCGAGTCGTGGCTGGACCCGCTGCTGGCACGCCTCGAACGGGTCGACCAGCCGTGGTTCGACCGATCGGTCGCCGCGTCACCGGCGCTCTCTGCGCTCGGGGACGATGCCATCACGGCCTGGCTGGTCGGCATCGGCACCAACCTGGCGGTCCGGGCCGTCACCGCGGTCGACGTCAACCTGCCGACGCTCGCGGACTTCCGGCGGGTCGAGTCGGCGCGGTTCCTCGACGCGGCAGCGCGCCGGCTCGGGCTCGGACCTGCCCGCTGATCAGGTGATGACGCTCGGCTCGATCACGACCGACTGCGGGTCACCCGGGTCGACGTACACGTCGATCACGGCGCCGGGCTGGACCCGGGGGATCGCCATCTGCGAGACCAGGGTCCGGTGCTCGACCCGGTAGGGCTCCTCCCCCTCGGGCTGCACCTCGAGCACGAAGTCGACGTACGGGTTGTTGTTGAGCGCTCCGTTGCTCTTGGCGCTGACGACGTGAGCCGGCGATCGGACGCCCTGGTCGACGATCCGCGTGCGCTCGCCCCGCCGGTGGTTGCTGCGCCGGATCGCGACCGTCTCAGCGCAGACCGCGACCACCAGCCCGACGCCGAGCGCGATGCCGACCAGGGTGTCGTCCTCGTTGACCGCGCCGACGATCACCAGGACCCAGAAGGCCGAGGACCCCGCGACCAGCAACATCGTCAGGACAGGGGACGTCGGCGGAGGCGGCACGCAGCGCAATCTCCCACAGGACCGGTCTCCTGGCACCTCCCGGTCGATTTGGGTGCGCTCCGGCACCGCTGTTAGCCTTGCCTGTCGCGTCCGCCGCAGGTTTCTCGCATGCCCTCCTCGGCGCCGGCGCACTCCGGACCAGACCAGCTTTCACCCGATCGAGACGACAGAGGCGTAGCAGTGGCAAACATCAAGAGCCAGATCAAGCGGAACAAGCAGAACGAGAAGCGCCACGAGCGCAACAAGGCCGTCAAGACCGGCCTGAAGACCGCCGTGCGCAAGTTCCGTGAGGCCGCCGAGACCGGCGACAAGGAGCAGGCCGTCGCGCTGGGTCGCGACGCCGCGAAGAAGCTCGACAAGGCCGCCTCGAAGGGTGTCATCCACAAGAACCAGGCCGCGAACCGCAAGTCCGCGATCATGAAGAAGGCCGCCTCTCTCTGAGGCCCCTGGCTCCGGTCCGGAGCTCCGACCTTCCACGAAGGCGTCCACCCCGTCCGGGGTCGGGCGCCTTCGTCGTCTATCCGGTCTCGCGGAGCGAGGCGATGGTCAGCACCAGGCGCTCCAGGGTGTAGGACGCGTCGCTGGACGCTCCCTTGAGGTCCGCATCGGCCTTGGCGACCGCCCGGATCGCCCTCGACAACGCCGGCGGGGTCCAGCCCCGGGCCTGCGCGTTGAGGTTCTTCTGCTTCCACGGCGGCATCCCGCCGTCCCGGTTGCCGGCGACGTGGTTGGCCAGCGACCGCAGCTGTCCCGCGACCGCGGACAGGATGTAGACCTCGGACGTGCCACTCGCAATGGACCAGCGCAGCTCCTGCAGCGCCAGGGACCGGTTGCCGGCCAGCATCGCGTCGGCGATCTCGTAGTTCTTGACCTCTGCCCGGCCACCGAAGTAGCGGCCGACCTTCTCCTCGTCGATCCGCTCGCCGGGGAAGTCACTGGTCAGCTGGTCGACCGCCGCGGCGAGCGACCGGAGGTCGTGGCCGACCGCGATGACGAGCACCTCGGCTGCCTGCTTGTCGAGGGTCGCGCCCCGCCGGCGGGCCTCGCTGACCGCGAACCCGCCCATCTCCCACGGCTTGACCTCACCCGACTTGATCTCGGTGACAGTCGGGAGCTTGCGGAGCTTGGTCAGCACGCCGGACCCCTTGGGGCCACCGCCGTGCACGAGCACCAGCGCGACGTCCTCCGCCGCCTCGGCCGCGTAGCCCAGCAGCCCGTCGACGGACTCGTCCGGAAGGTTCTCCAAGCCGCGGACGACGACGCAGCGCACCGTGGAGAAGAGCGAGGGAGCCGACAGCTCCCCCAGGGTGGCGAGCGTGAGGTCGGCACCCGCGGCGTCGGAGATCTCTGCCTCGGGGTCGTGGGCGCGGACCACTCCGCGCACCTCGTCGACCGTGCGTGCGCTCAGGAACTCCTCCTTGCCGGTCACCAGGATCACCCGGCCCAGCACGTCCTCCGCCCGCATGGCGGCGAGCCTAGTCGGAGGTGACGACAGTCGGACCGCCCTCCCCCGCCACCACGGCGACGTCACCGTCCTGGTCGGTGCGCGCGATCACGGCACCGCCGTCGGCCAGGGCGTCGAGGAGCCACGGATCGGGATGGCCGTAGTCGTTGCCGTCCCCCACGGTCACCACTGCGATCTCCGCGTCGAGCGACCGCAGCCAGTCGGTGTCCTGGTAGGAGCTGCCGTGGTGCGGGACCTTGAGGACGTCGACGTCGAGGCCGGGCAGCGCCGCGACGAGGCGCTGCTGACCCCCCGGCTCGATGTCACCGGTGAGGAGCATCCGCACGCCGTGGGACTCGACCAGGAGCACCACGCTCGCGTCGTTGGCCGCCGACCCGTCGCCGGGGCCCTCGACCGGGGCCGGCAGGTCGGGCCAGAGCACCTGGAGCGTGACGTCGCCGTACCGCTGCGTCCTGCCGTACGGCGCCCGGGTGACCGCCACGCCCGCCTCACCCGCCGTCCGCGTCACCTGCTCGACGCCGGTGGTGGGGTCGAGCATCGGGCTCGCCTCCACCACCCCGACGGTGCGCCCACGCAGGACGCCCGCCAGCCCCGCGACGTGATCGGCGTGGAAGTGGGTCAGCACCACCAGCGGGACCTCGGTCACGCCGAGCCGGTCGAGGCACCGGTCGACGAGGTCGGGATCCGGACCGGTGTCGACGACGATCGCCTGGTGGGGAGCGACCGAGACAGCGAGCGCGTCGCCCTGCCCGACGTCGCATGCCGCGAGCACCCAGCCGGGCGGAGGCCAGCCGCCCAGCCAGCTGCCGGGGACCGATGCGATCCGCGCCGGGACGCCCAGGACCGCGAGCAGTGACGCGACAACGACAGCGACTCCCAGCCGACGTCCACGCAGCAGCGCGGGCGCAACGAGAGCCACGCCGAGGCACAGGACGACGAGCGCGGCGATCGCCAGCGCCCCCGAGCCCCACGCCACCGAGGGCACCGGCAGGTCGGCGCCCCACTGAGCCACCAGCACGATCCAGCCGACGCAGGCACCGGCCGCCGTGCCGATGAGCCTGCCGAGCAGGACCCAGACCAGTCCCGTCAGTCCTCCCGCCAGGCCGAGCACGGTCGCGGGCCCGACGGCCGGCGCGACGAGCAGGTTGGCCAGCACCGCCACCAGGCTGACCTCGCCGGAGAGGGCCGCGACGACCGGGGTGCAGGCGAGCTGCGCGGCGAAGGGGACGGCGACTGCGGCGGCCAACGGGGCCGGCAGCCACCGTTCGAGCGATGCCTGGACGGGCGGCCCGAGCAGCACGATCCCGCCCGTCGCGAGCACCGACAGCGCGAAGCCGGGCGACACGGCCAGTGCCGGTGTCACCAGCAGGAGGCCGGTGACCGCCACGCCGAGCGCCCGGAGACCGCGGCGTCGCCCGTCGGTCCCCAGCGCGAAGAGCCCGACGGCGCCCATGGCCGCTGCCCGCACGACGCTGGGCTCGGTGCGGGCGAGCAGGACGAAGCCCGCGATGCCCAGCAGGCCGAGCACGGTGAGCCACCGCCCCCGCACGCCGACCGACCGCGCGAGGAGCAGCACGAACCCGACCACCAGGGTGAGGTTGGTGCCCGACACCGCGGTCAGGTGGGTGAGCCCGGTCGTCCGGAAGTCGCGCTCGAGCTGCTCCGGCAGACCGGCGTCGTCACCCACGACCAGCGCGGGCACCAGCTCCCGCTGCGCCTCCGGTCGCCCGTCGACCGAGTCGCGGATCGAGGAGCGGACCGCTGCCGCACCGCGCCACCACACGTCGGGTCCCCGGATCCGGACCGGGTCTCGGGAGCCGACGACCAGGGCGGCGAGCTCGGGGTCCTCCGCGGGTGCCAGCCGGCCCACCCACCGGACCTCAGACCCCAGCGCGACGTCGGACCAGGCCGGGTCGCCCAGCGCGAGCACCACTCCACCCAGCCGGTACGTCGTGCCCCGGGCCGTCACCTCGCGGACCCGGACCCGCACCACGACCTGCTGTCCCCACTGACCGTCGACCACGACCGGGTCGGACACCACCGTCCCGGTCAGCTCCGCCACCGCCCGTTCGTCGGCCACCGCGCGGAGCAGGCCGTGGGCGACGGCCTCGCTCCGGAGCAACGCGCTCGCGACCACCCCCGCGGCGACGACGGCGCTGCCGACCGCCAGCCGAGAGACACGGGATCGCCCCTGCCGTGCCAGGACCACCCCCACCACCCCGAGCGCGATCGGAAGCCAGATCGACCAGGCGCCGACGCCGTACGCGGCGATGCCTCCCAGCCAGCCCGTCGCACCCACGATCGCCATCCGGGCGTCGTGGCCCGGCCTCCGCCCGGGGTCGACCGCGGCCTGTTGCGTCATGGCGGCGAAGGTACGGACGCCGCCCGACTCGGAACCGTGGGACCGGAGCCGGCTGTGGAGGGACGGCCACACCGGACGGGCCTGTGGACGGCAACCGGGCCGGAGCCGCTCGGTCACGGACCAAGATCTAGGGTTCCGTGGGTGATGCGCTACTCCTCCGCCGAGCTGGCCCGGGGCACGGTCGGTGCCCTGATCGGGATCGCGGTGGCCGGAGCGACCGCGAAGGTCGTGCCGGGTGGGGCCGAGTCGCTGCCGTTCATCGTCGCGCCCATGGGCGCGGCGGCCGTGCTGCTCTTCGCGGTGCCGGCGAGTCCGCTCGCCCAGCCCTGGCCGGTCGTCGGTGGCAACGTGATCTCCACCCTGGTCGGGCTGACGGCGCACTGGCTGGTGGACGACGTGCTGCTGGCGGGCGCCGTCGGCGTAGGGGGCGCGATCGGGGCGATGATGCTGCTGAGGTGCCTGCATCCCCCCGGCGGGGCGTGCGCACTCCTCGCCGCGACGGCGACGCCGGCCATCGACGAGCAGGGGATCGCCTTCGCTGCGCTGCCGGTCGCGGTCAACACCGTCGCCCTCCTGCTCGTCGCGATCGCGGTCAACAACCTCACCGGACGCCGCTACCCGCACCGGGCACCGGCGGCACCGCCCCCGACCGGGGCCGCCGCCGAGCTCGCACTGGGCACCGCGGACATCGAGTCGGCCATGGCCCGGCTCTCGCAGCGGCTCGACGTGCTGCCCGAGGACGTGGTCGCCCTGGTCCAGGACGCCGAGGCGCACGCCCTCGACCGGCGGCTCGGCAGCGTGCCGGTCGAACGGGTGATGCACACCGACGTGGCCGCAGTGATGCCGTTCGAGTCGATCTACCGCGCCCGCACGGTGATCGTGCAGCGCAAGGTCAAGACGCTCCCGGTGGTCGATGCCGACCGCCATGTCGTCGGCATCGTGTCGATCATCGACCTCTTCACCCGCGACCTCGTCGAGCTGGAGCCCGTCGAGTCGATCATGATCCGCGACGTCACCACCATCCCCGCGAGCACCCCGGTCGCTCAGCTGGTCCCGGTGATGACCCAGGAGGGGTTCAAGGTGGTCCCGGTCGTCGATGAGGAGGACCGCCTGGTCGGGATCGTCACCCGGGGCGACCTGATCGCCGTCCTCCACCGGGCACTGCTGGAGGACCGGTCGGGCTGACCGACAGCGGGGAGGCCGTCAGACGGTGACGTAGGGAGCGAGCTTCTCCAGGGTGACGTCACCGATCCCGTCGACCTCCAGCAGCTCGTCGACGCTCGTGAACCCGCCGTGCTCGTCGCGCCACGCCACGATCGCGAGCGCGGTCACCGGGCCGACGTCGGGCAACGTCTCCAGCTCGGCCTGGGTCGCCGTGTTGAGGTTGACGAGGGTCGTCGGTGCGCCGGGAGCACCGGGTGCGCCGGCGGGTGGCGAGCCGCCCGGCGCCGCCGGCACGGTCCCTGGTGGTGCGCCCACCACGATCTGTTCGCCGTCGACCAGCACGCGGGCCAGGTTGAGGCTGGCCAGCTCGACGCCCTTCCGCTCCCCGCCCGCCGCCTCCAGGGCGTCGACGACCCGGGAGCCGACGTCGAGCACCACGATCCCCGGGCGGCGCACCTTGCCGGTGACGTCGACCGTGACGGTCGCGACGGCGGAGGTCTCCGAGGCAGGACCGCTCGGGTCACCGCCCTGAGGCGCGGCGACCAGGGGCTCGGCGGACGGCGCCGGCCGCGCCGTGAGCGGAGCCACCGGCTCAGCCTGGTCGCGGACGACCCACCAGGCCGCGAGCGCCACCCCCACGGCCACCACCACGGCCAGCACCGTGAGCTGGGGCGCACCCAGCCCCGGGAGCCGGGCGCCGGTCAGCCCGGGCACCGACCACGCCCACCGGCGACGAGCGGCATGCCGGCCGGGCCGCGGCACCTCCGGCGGCGGGCCCGCCCCGGCTGGTGCGGCAGCGTCGACCGGCGCGGCCTCGTCGGGGTCCGGCTGGACCGCGCGTCGGGCCGGCACCACCCGCGTGAAGTCACCCGCGCCGGGCGGCGGCCACTCCCCCGACCGCGGATCGGCGTCGACCGCACCCAGGTCGGCGGCGAGCAGCGCCAGCCGTCGAGCGGCCGCGTCGGCGCGCTCGGCCCTCGACGGCTCACCACCGGACGTCCCACGAGTTGTGCGCATGCCGGGACATTAGGTGGCGCAGGACCTCGTCGCGCCTGACCGCGCACGTGCCTGTGGAGAGGGAGGCGTCCGGGGGCGGCTGTGGACGGATCCCGGTCCCGCCGCGGTTTGGTCCCAAACGACATCAGCCCATGCCGATTCCCTGTGGTTTGGTCCCAAACCGCAGCCCCAACGGCACCCAACCCCCTCAGAAACCTCAGAACCCCGCCACGAGCGGCGCGACACAGATCGCGAGCATGCCCGGCCCGACGTGCGCGCCGAGGACGGCGCCGAGCTCGCCGCACCGGACCGGACGTCCGTCGAGCTGCTTCTCGAGCCGGTCGGAGAGGCTCGCCGCCAGCGCGCCGGCGCGCTCCTCGCTCGCGAGGTGGGCCACCGTGACGTCGACCTGCTGGTCACCGGCGGCGGCCACGGCCAGCTCCTCGAGCCGGCTGATCGCCCGCCCGGAGGTGCGTACCTTCTCCAAGGTGGTGATCACGCCGTTCTCGATGCCCAGCAGGGGCTTGACCGCGAGCGCACCACCGAGCACCGCTGCGGCGCCGCCGATCCGTCCGCCCCGACGGAGGTACTCGAGGGTGTCGACATAGAGCACGGAGGTCACTGCGGCGGCGCGCTCCCGGGCGGCCTGGGCGGCCTCGGCCCGACTGCCACCCGCGGCGATGACCGCAGCCGCCGACTCGACGGCATAGCCAGTGCCGAACCCGACCTGCCGGGTGTCGACACACGTCACCGGCACCGGTGCGTGCCGTGCCGCCACCTGGGCGGACTCGAGGGTGCCGCTCACTTCGCTCGACAGGTGCACCGAGAGGATCTCGTCGGCTCCCTCGTCCGCCAGCCGCCGGTAGAGGTCGGCGAACACGGCCGGCGCCGGGCGCGACGTACTCACCGATCGCTTCTCGCGCAGGGCCTCGGCGACACGCGCGGGCGAGGCCTCCTCGGCGCCCTCGTCGTACGAGACGTCGTCGATGATGACCTGGACCGGCACCACGGAGACCTCGCACCTCCCGGCCACCTCGGGGGTGAGGCTCGCGGTGGAGTCGGTGACGAGCGCGACCGTCATGCGATGAGGCTAGACGACGATGTTGACGAGCTTCGGCGCCCGGACGATCACCCGGCGCACCTCGCGTCCGTCGATCGCGCGTACGACGTCCGGGTCGGCCATCGCGGCTGCCTCCAGGTCGGCGTCGGAGACGTCGGGGGCGACCTCGAGCCGCGCCTTCACCTTGCCCTGGATCTGGACGATCGCGGTCACGGTGTCCTCCACCAGCAGCGCCTCGTCCACCACCGGCCAGGCGACCTGGGCCACGGACGGCTGGTGGCCCAGCCGCTCCCACATCTCCTCGGCGGTGTACGGCGCGACCAGCGACAGCAGGATCGCGACCGCCTCGGTCGCCTCACGGACGGCCGGGTCGGCCGGCCCGCAGCCGGAGTCGATCGCCTTGCGGGTCGCGTTCACCAGCTCCATGACCTTGGCGACCATCACGTTGAACCGGTGCGACTCGACCAGGTGCGCGGCATCGGCGACCGTCCGGTGGGTGACCTTCCGCAGCGCGAGGTCGCCGGCAGTGACGTCGGCGCCGGGCTCGGACGTCACGTCGCCCGACAGCCGCCACGCCCGCTGCAGGAAGCGCAGCGACCCGGCCGGGCTCACGTCGGCCCAGTCGATGTTGTCCTCCGGCGGGCTCGCGAAGACCAGGGTCAGCCGCACCGCGTCGACGCCGAAGGCATCGAGCTGGTCCCCCAGACTGATGCCGTTGCCCAGCGACTTGCTCATCTTGCGGCCGTTGTTGATCACCTTGCCCTGGGAGAGGTACGCCGTGAACGGCTCGTCCCAGGTGATCAGCCCCATGTCGCGCATCGCCTTCGTGAAGAACCGCGCGTACAGCAGGTGCAGGACGGCGTGCTCGTCGCCACCCAGGTAGAAGTCGACCGGCCCCCAGGCCTCGGCCAGGGCCGGGTCGAACGCCTGGGTGTCGTCGTTGGGCGACAGGTAGCGGAAGAAGTACCACGACGAGTCGACGAAGGTGTCCATCGTGTCGGTGTCGCGCATCGCCGGACCACCGCACGACGGGCAGCTCACGTTGACCCACTCGGTCGCGGCGCCCAGCGGCGACGTGCCCTTCGGCTTCAGGTCCGCGCCGCGCAGCTCGGGCAGCTCGACGGGCAGCTGGTCCTCGGGGACCCCGACCTCGCCGCACGACGAGCAGTGGATGATCGGGATCGGCGCGCCCCAGTAGCGCTGCCGCGACAGCAGCCAGTCGCGCAGCCGGAAGTTGATGGTGCCGTTGCCCAGACCCCGGCTCTCCAGCCAGGCGATGATCGTCGACTTGGCCTCCTCCACGCCCATCCCGTTGAGCGACACCTCGGCGTTGGCGGAGTTGATGGCGGGACCGGACCCGGTGTACGCCTCGCCCTCGAAGTCCGCCGGCGGCTGGACGGTCCGCACGATCGACAGGTCGAACGCCTTCGCGAAGTCGTAGTCGCGCTGGTCCTGCGCCGGCACGGCCATGATCGCTCCGGTGCCGTAGTCCGCCAGCACGTAGTCGGCGGCCCACACGGGGATCCGCTCCCCGGTGACCGGGTTGACGGCGTACCTGCCCAGGAACACGCCGGTCTTCGGCCGCTCGGTCGACATCCGGTCGATGTCGGTGGCCTTGCGGACCTCCTGCAGGTAGGCGTCGAACGCCTCGCGCTGCTCGGGCGCACAGATCTCGTCAGCCAGCCTGGCGTCGGCGGCGACCACGAAGAACGTCGCACCGAACAGCGTGTCCGGCCGGGTGGTGAACACGGTGACCGGGCCGTGGCCCTCGACCTCGAACACCACGTGCGCGCCCTCGGACCGGCCGATCCAGTTGCGCTGCGAGTTGACGACCTTGCCGATCCAGGTCTCCTGCAGGTCGTCGAGGTTGTCGTAGAGCTCCTGCGCGTAGTGCGTGGTCTTGAAGTACCACTGCGTCAGCTCCTTCTTCGTCACCTCCGCCCCACACCGCTCACAGGTGCCGTCGGCCAGCACCTGCTCGTTGGCCAGCACGGTCTGGTCCTGCGGGCACCAGTTGACCGGGCTGTTCTTGCGGTAGGCCAGCCCCTGCTCGCGCAGCTTCAGGAACAGCCACTGCGTCCAGCGGTAGTAGCCCGGGTCGGAGGTGTGCAGCCGCCGCGACCAGTCGAAGCTCAGGCCGTAGCGCTTCATCGAGGCGAGCTGCGTCTCGATGTTGCCGTAGGTGTACGTCGCGGGGTACTCGTCGTTGCGGATGGCGGCGTTCTCCGCCGGCAGGCCGAAGGAGTCCCAGCCCATCGGGTTCAGGACCTCGTAGCCGCGGAACTGCCAGTAGCGGGCGATCACGTCGTGGAGCGCCAGCACCTCGGCGTGACCCATGTGCAGGTCGCCGCTCGGGTAGGGGAACATCGTCAGCGCGTAGCGCTTCTTCCTAGCGCCCGCCAGGACGGCGGCGTCGTCGGCACGGAACGGGTCGATCTTGTCCCAGACCGGCTGCCACTTGGCCTCGACGGCATGGACGTCGTACGACGACGCTTCGGGCTGATGCTCGCTCATGATCTCTCTCGGTGCTCGTGGTGGTGGGTGACCTGCCCCTGGATGCCTGATGTGCCCCGGACACAAGAAAGCCCCTCACACAGGGAGGGGCGGCCGCGTCGACCCATCCGGATCGTCGACGCGGCTAGCTAAGAAGCAGGTTCATCCGCACGAGCCCAGGGTAGCGCAATCCCGGCCCGCCGAGCACGCCCGCCGGGCACGCACGCGAAGCACGCCCGCCGAGCTTGTCGAAGCGCCTCGACAAGCTCGGCGGACGCGAGCGGGTCAGCCCCGGAGGTACGCGACGCAGACGGCGGTGCGGGGGAAGTCGTCGGTGTGCGGCCAGGTGCTCGCCGGCTCCTCGAACGTCGCGCCGTCGACCTCTCCGGGGTGCTGTGGCGCGAAGAAGAGCGAGCGGTCGTCGTCGGTCACGAGCGGACCGCAGCACTCGGCGCCCTTCGGGACGGTGAGGAACTGTTGGACGCGGCCGCGCTCGGGACCGGCAGTGGGGACGCGGAACAGGCCGTCGTTGTGGCCGAGACCGGCGGACGCACCGTCCGTCGCGATCCACAGGTTGCCGGCCGAGTCCCAGGTGACGTTGTCCGGGCAGCTGATCCGACTCACCTTCGACTTGTCGAAGCCCGCGAAGTAAGTCTCCGGGGACTCGGGGTCGCCGCAGATCAGGAACAGGTCCCACTTGAAGCCCGGCTTGGTGTGGTCCCCGCCGTTCGGCGTCATCTCCAGGACGTACCCGTTGCGGTTGCCGCTCTTCATCTCCAGCGGCGCACCCGGACTGGTGCGGGTGCCGCTGGTCGTGACCGGGTTGGCCTCGTCGGCCGGGAAGGTGGATCCGCGCTGGGAGTTGTTGGTCAGGGCGGCGTACACCTTGCCGTTCACGAGGTTCACCTCGACGTCCTCCGGGCGGTCCATCTTGGTCGGACCGACCTTGTCCGCCGCCAGACGGGTGAAGGTCAGCACCTCCGCCACCGTCATCCCCGGGACGAAGGACTCCTGGTCGGTGCACAGCTTGATCCACCTGCCGGTGCCGTCGGAGACGCCGTCGCCGAGCCCGTCACCGGTGAACTTGGCGACCGAGAGGGTGCCCGCCTCGAGGAGCCGCTTGTTGTGGTCGCGGGCGCGAGCCGTCTTGCGGGGGTTGAACTTCTCCGCCGAGACGAACCGGTAGATGTAGTCGCCGCGCTCGTCGTCACCGGAGTAGACGACCGCCTTGCCGTTCTTGGCGATGACGACGTTGGCGCCCTCGTGCTTGAACCGGCCCAGCATCGTGTGCTTCCTCGGACGCGACTTGGGCCGGTGCGGGTCGACCTCGACGATCCAGCCGAAGCGGTGCGACTCGTTGGGCTCCGCCTCGAGGTCGAACCGGTCGTCCACGGTGTGCCACTTGCGCGGGTCCGAGCTGCTGGGCCTGATCCCGTAGCGGGCGTAGGAGTCGGTGGCGCCGCCGAACGTCGGACCGGTGGGCATCGTGCCGTCGGTGTTGAAGTACTGGTTGAAGTTCTCCTCGCCCGACAGGATCGTGCCCCACGGGGTCATCCCGCCGGCGCAGTTGTTGAGCGTGCCCCTGACAGTCGATCCGGAAGGGTCCGCTGCGGTCTTCAGCCACTCGCTGCCGGCGGCCGGGCCGGTCATCGCGAACCGGGTGTCGATGTTGATCCGACGGTTCTTCGGCGCCTTGGACAGGTCCTTCACCCGGTACCACGAACCGGCCACGGAGCCGCGCTTGATCGTGACGACCGAGAGACCGTGCGTGTACATGCCGAGGCGGGCGAGCTCCTTCTGGCCGTAGCGTCCGGTGGGGTACATCAGGTCGATGTCGTCGTACTCGTGGCTGACGACCATGAGGGCGCGATTCTTGCCGATCGGGATCACGCCGACATAGTCGTTGTTGTACCCGAACTGCTTCTTGACCGCAGCGACGGTGAGGTTGTGGACGTCGAAGGCGGGGGCGCCGGGAAGGACGGGGTCCCCCCACTTGATGATGACGTTCCAGTCGAACTGCTCCGGCAACACCACGGCATCGCGACGGTTCGGCGCGACCGGCCGGAACTTCGCCGTTGCGAACGTGCTCCCGGGGGCCACGGCCGTTGCGATGGGCGCACCCGCTGCGGCCGGACCGGCGGCCGCGAGTGCGCCCGTCGCGCCGACGACGAGCGCGCCGGTCCCGACAGCGGTCCCGCGGAGAACCGAGCGACGGCCGACGGCCGTCTCGACCACCTGCCGGATGGTCTCGTTGTCGGTCGGGTTGGGGACCTCGTGATCGCAGGCGTTTCCGCACTTGAACAGGCAGGTCATGTAGGACCGGGAGCCGTGCCGGACGCCCTCGCGGGCGATCGGGGTCAGGGGCAGGAGTGAGCGGTTCTCGGGACGGGTGACAGTCATGGCCGGAGCCAACCGACCACCGCTGAACCGGGGCCGGTCCGATGGTGATCGGACCGTGAACGCTAGGAGAAGTCGGAAGCGGTCTTGCCCTTGAGGTCCTTGCGCAGGATCTTGCCCGACGCGGACTTGGGGATGACCGGGATGAAGTCGACCATCCGGATCTTCTTGTGCGGCGCGACCTTCTCGGCGACGTACTCCATCACCTCGTCGGCCGTGAGGGTCGCGCCCTCCTGGAGCACCACGAAGGCATGCGGGACCTCGCCGGCGTCCTCGTCGGGATGCGGCACGACGGCCGAGTCCGCGATGGCCGGGTGGGTGAGCAGCACGGCCTCGAGCTCGGCGGGCGGCACCTGGTAGCCCTTGTACTTGATGAGCTCCTTGAGGCGGTCGACGACGTAGACCTCGCCCTCCGGGCCGACCTCGACGATGTCACCGGTGTGCAGGTAGCCGTCGGCGTCGATCGTCTCGCTGGTCGCCTCGTCGTTGCCGAGATAGCCGACCATCACGTTGGGGCCGCGGACCCAGAGCTCGCCCGGCGCCGTGCGCCCACCGGGGACGGCCTCGATCTCCTCCCCCGTGCCGGGGTCGACGACCTTGAACTCGACGTTGGCCACAGCCAGGCCGACCGAGCCGATCGAGATGTCGTCGCGGTCCAGCGGCAGCGCGTGGGAGACCGGGCTCAGCTCGGTCATGCCGTAGCCCTGCTGCATCCCGCAGCCGAGGCGGCTCCGGACCGCCTGGCCCAGCGCCTCGTCGAGCGGCGCGGCACCGCTCAGCACGGCCCGCACGCTCGAGGTGTCGATGCCGTCGACGGCCGGGTGCTTCGCGAGCGCGACCGCCATCGGCGGGGCGATGTAGAGGAAGCTGATCCGCTGCTCGTGGATCAGTCGGAGGAAGTCGTCGAGGTCGAAGCGCGGCATCGTGACCAGCTTGGCCCGCACCTTCAGGGTCAGGCTCATGATCACGTTCATCCCGTAGATGTGGAAGAACGGGAGGACGGCGAGGACGACGTCGTCCGACCGCTCCTGGATCGCCGACCTGGTCTGCTGGACGTTCGCGACCAGGTTGCGGTGGGTGAGCATCACACCCTTGGCCCTGCCCGTCGTGCCGGACGAGTACGGCAGGACGGCGAGGTGGGTCGCCGGGTCGATCGAAACCTCCGGCGCCGACGCCCCCTCCGAGAGCAGGTCCATCATCGACTCGTGGCCCTCGGCCCCGTCGAGCACGATCACGTGCTCCTGCCCGAGGCCGACCTCGGCACATCCGGCCATCGCGCCGGGCAACAGGACGGAGACGGTCACGTAGCGGATCGCCCCGGAGTCGCGGAGCTGGCTGGCGATCTCGGGCGGCGTGTAGAGGGAGTTGATCGTCGTCGCCGTCGCGCCCGCCCGGAGGATGCCGTGGAACGCGATGACGAACGCAGCCGTGTTCGGGCAGTGCAGGGCGACGACGTCACCCGGCTTGACCCCGCGAGCCGCCAGCGCACCGGCGAACGCGTCGATGCGGGCGCGCAGGTCGCCGTACGTCGTCTCGGAGCTGGTCGCCGAGTCGTAGACCGCGACGCGGCCGAGCTCCTCGTCGGTCAGTCCGGAGAAGAGGTAGTCGTACACGCTGACATCGGGGATCTCGACATCGGCGAAGGGGCTCTGGAACGGCACAGCGGTGTCCTCTCGGGATGAGCGGGGCTTCGTCCCGAACCGTAGCGTCTCCCGCGCTCCTCCGAACTGTGCTCCCGTCTAGTCACTTCTGACCGGTTTAGGCTGATCGACAGGTCAGAACCTGCCCTGCTGGGGCGGGCAACTCGGTGTTCGCCCCCTGCGGACATGCGCCACTGGGCACAGTGGGGCCGTGACAGGCAAGGAACCGATCCGGGTCTACCTGGCTGCGCAGTACGACATCGTCCGCAGCGGGCTGTTCAGCCTGCTGGAAGCAGAGCGCGACATCCAGGTCGTCGGCCAGTCCGGCCTCGCCTCGGTGGCGCTCCCGCAGATCCTCGATCTCCGCCCGGACGTGGCCGTGCTCGATGCCCGGCTCCCGGACGGCAGCGGTCTCGGCCTCTGCCGGGCCATGCGGTCCGCCGACCCGAGCATCCGGGGCCTGATCCTGGCCGGTCGTAGGGACGAGGACGCGATCGCGACCGCGATGCTGGCCGGCGCCGCCGGCTACATGCTCGAGCAGATCAACGCCAGCTCGCTCGTCAACGGCATCAGGCTCGTCGCCAGCGGCCACTCGGTCGTCGACTGGTCCGTGCCCGCGAGCGTGGTCGAGCACGTCACGCTCCACAAGCGCTCGCTGCAGGTCGTCGCCGACCTGACGCCGCAACAGCGCAAGATCCTGTTCCTCATCGCCGAGGGTCTGACCAACCGCGAGATCGCGGCGCGGCTCTTCCTCGCCGAGAAGACCGTCAAGAACCACGTGACCGCGCTCCTCAGCCGGCTCGGCGTCGCGCACCGGACGCAGGCGGCGATGATGGCCGCCACGTGGGCCCGGGCCGACTCCGCGACCAGGACGTACGACGGGACCGGCTGATCAGGAGCCGGGGCGATACCCGCACCTCGCCGGCCGGCTAGGCCGAGGCGTCGCGCGCGGCGCGAGCCAGCATCTGCGCGCGCTCGGAGGCCCGGGTGAACCGCACCATCATCGAGGCCGCCGGGGTGTCCAGCCCGTTGACGTACGTCGAGAGTCGCGGCGCCGAGGTGCCGCACATGGCAGCGAACTGCCGCTGGCTCAACCCGCTGACCGCCACCAGCCGGCGGATCTCCCGCGCGACCAGCTGTCGGTCGTGGCGCTCAGACCGCTCCCGGTAGTACCTGATCACCGCGTCCAGGGCTTCGGCGGACGCCTGACGATCCCCGGCGAGCAGCAGCCTGTGCAGCTCGACGGGGTACGCCGCCCACGGGTTGGCGGCGACGATCGCGACCTGCGCGCGCCATCCGCGGATCCCGCCGTGGTCGGCGCACCGGACCGCGTCCTCGACCGTCGTGAGCCCCGGACCGGGTGCCTCCGGGTCGATGTCGGCGACCACCAGCCAGAACCCGCAACTGGAGCAGGTGCTGCTGATCTCGAGCGCCCCTTGACGCTCGAGCCCACCGGCCATCAGGACGTCGACCATGCCTGCCGAGCGAGCGAGCCTCGAGGTGAAGCGGCTCGCCCACGGCATCGTCGACGGGGTGCCGAGCCGCTCGTCGACGGTGGTCTGGACGGCGGCAACGGCGCGGTGGCCGAAGCGGCCCACCAGGGCGTCGAGGGTCACGAAGTCCGCAGGCTCGGCGAAGCCGACGACCGAGATCATGTTGGCCATCACCGCCACCTCCATCGGCCACCGGTCGGAGCCCAGCATGACGGCGGCGGCCTCGGGGAACCGGTCCCATCCCGGAAGGTCGCCCTCGGCTCCCCCGCGGTCCGCGCGATCCAGCAGCTCGAGCGTCGCACGGTGCGCGACCCCGTGGCCCGGGTCGTCGTCGGCGGCGATGGCCGAGCGCAGGTCTTCGAGCCGACCCAGCCATGTGTCCATGCGTGCACACCCTCCGAGGGCAACCAGCGGCGTCGAAGTCCCGTGCCTACGACCTGCTGCTGACTGCCAGAGAAGATTAATGCAGGGCTGCAGGAATCCGCGGGGCGAACGAGGAACCTGTGGAGATCCACCGCCTCCCGCGAGCTGCCACCGCCATCACGACGATGCTCGCGTCAGGGAGCCATCGAACGGCACCGTGCCGAGCTCCAGCTTGAGCCCGACGATCCCGGAGTGCCGGCGTGCGTAGCGCAGCTCGCTGGCCAGGTCACCGAGCCCGTTCCACAGCACGGCTCCGAACACCAGCGTGGAGAGCGTTCCGAGCGCGCGTCCGTCGGAGTCGACGTACCCGCTGCCGCTGTCGCCCGGGATGCCCGGCGACCGCGAGAAGATCGTGTGCGACCAGCCGTCGGTGTCCGAGCCCGGCATCAGCGTCGCGGCCTGACGCGAGGAGGGGCTGCCGTCCCTGCGCAGCGACGAGCGGCCGTATCCGTACACGAGGCTGACGGAGTAGTCGTCGACGCCATCGGCCGTCAGACCGGTCGGACCACCCCAGTACGGCAGGCTCGGGTTGACCCCGTCCCGAGAGCCGCGCGCCACGCGGACGAGTGCGAAGTCGTTGTAGGCGCAGATGTTCCGGTCCTTCTCGCCCCGTCGCTGCATGGTGCGCCAGCTGCTGTAGGCCAGCCGGCCGTGACCGAGCTGCTCGCCTGCGTCGTACCGGGTGCCGTGCGCGGTGAAGGTGACCTTGGTCCCGAGCGGCCGGGACGGAGCCTTGCAGCCGTTCTGCTCCTCACTGGTCCTCGCGCAGTGGGCGGCCTGACCGAGGTAGACCTCGCCGGCCGCGTCGGTGAACACGAAGTTCGTCGTGCACTGACCGGCGCCGTCCGTGATGGTCTGGATCCCCGGCGTGATGGTCGCCTGCCGGAAAGGCGTCCAGCCCTTCGTCTTGCGCACCATGGGGTCGCGGGAGTCCCTCGCGGAACCGGAGGTCGTCGCCACGGTGTCCGAGTCCTCGAACGGCTCGAACCACATGTTGGCAAGGGCGAGGACCGTGAGGATGGTCAGCACCACACCCCACGGGAAGTCCGTCGACTCCGTGGCCACCCCCCGAGCATGGCGCGCTCCCGGGAGAAGCGGTAGCCACCACGCCGCCTGACGCCCGGTGCCACCTCGGTCCGAGGACCACTACGGTTTCGTCCATGGCACACCAGATGCGTGTACGACGCGCGCTCGCCCGAGGCGCACTGCGCGCGACCCGCTGGCGACTCGTCGGCACCGTGCCGGCCAAGGGAATCCTGGTGGGCGCGCCCCACACGTCGAACTGGGACTGGGTCGCGATGCTGCTCATCGCCTGGAGCGACGGCAGACGCCCCCAGGTCCTGATCAAGGAGTCGTTCTTCAAGGGACCCATGGGCTGGATCATGCGTGCGACCGGCGGCATCCCCCTCGACCGGGCCAACCCCGGCGCGACGATCCGGGCGCTGCTGAAGGAAGCCGAGACGCACGACTCCTTCCTGCTCGTCATCGCTCCCGAGGGCACGCGGGGCAAGGGCGACTATTGGAAGCCCGGGTTCTACCGGATCGCCGGGCAGACCGGCCTTCCGATCTGCCTCGGGTTCATCGACGGCTCGACCCGCACCCTCGGCATGGGACCGTCCTTCACCCCGTCCGGCGACGTCGTCGCCGACATGGACCTGGTCCGCGCGTTCTACGCGGACAAGGGCGGCGTCAACCCGGAGCTGCGGGCGGAGCCGCGGCTCCGCGAAGAGGCGAACGGCGCGAGCTAGGGGCGGCCGCTTCCGCCGGCACACCGGTAGGTCACCGGGGTCGTAGCCCGAAGGCCGGACGGCTCGACGAGGGCACCGGCCTGGCCGTCGACCGGGTTGTCGCCGGTGAACGTCGTGTCGAGGCGCGCGACGATCTCGCGCTGTCCCTCCTCGACAGCGAATGCCTGCTCGGGCCCGGGCGACCCGTCCGGCAACGTCCAGGCCACCGTGAGCGACCCGGCGCTGCCGTTGGTGCCGACGGTTGCGACGAGGACGACGGTAGCCCCGGGGCATCGGGCCGCAGCGGGATCCGCGGTCAACGCAACCGTGGTGACGGCCAGCGCCGGAGCCTCCGGTGCCGGCGCGGGGTCGTCCTGCAACCGCCACACGGCGCCGATGCTCGCCGCGATCACCACGACAGCGATGAGGACGACAACGGTGGCACGACGGGCCCCGGGCCGCCGCGCACGGGCCGTCGCCGGCACGGCGGGCGGGATCTGGGCTGCTCTCGGCGGCGCCGGGGAAGCCACGGTCACCGGGGCACGTTCCTCGGGGAGCTGCGCAAGCGGTGGTGGGTCGGAGCCGCCGGCAACGGTCGGTTCGGCGGCGCCTACGTCGGCCCCCTCGAGTGGCGGCGCGTCCGGCACCGGCACCGGCGGGCGGTCGTTGGTCGGCCAGCCTTCCGCGGGCACGGCGTCCAGCGCCGCCATCAGCTCGTGAGGGAGCGGACGACCGGCGGGCACCTTGGCGAGCGCAGCCATCAGCACCTGCGCAGCGGAGGGCGGGAAGCCCAGCAGCGCCTCCGTCACCGGGCGAGGCGCTTGGGTCCAGTGTGCGGTGATCAGTGAGATCGCGTCGGGGGCGGTGATCGGTCGCGACCCGGTCAGCGCCTCGTAGACCATGATCGCGAACGAGTAGGCGTCGCTCTCGAGCGTCGCCTCGGCATCACCCGAGCTGACCTCCGGAGGGAAGTACGCCGGCGTGCCGGCCGGCGCACCCGCAGTCCGGAAGCCGGCATCGTCGGCGACCGCCCGGGCGAGCCCGAAGTCGCCGAGCTTGGCCCGGCCGTTCGGAAGGACGAAGACGTTCGAGGGCTTGATGTCGCGGTGGACCAGGCCACGTCCCGCCATCACGCTCAGCGCCTCGGCGACGTCGCGCAGGATCACCAACGCCTGGCGGGCAGGCAGCGGCGCCTGCTCCATGAGGTCCCACAGGGTGACGCCGGGTACGTACTCCATCACCAGGTACGCCGGGTCGCTCGCCGTGTCGAGGTCGTAGACCCGCACGACGCTCGCGACGTCGGTCGCAGCAAGGATCTGCGACTCCCTTCGGAACCGGGCCAGCACATCCGGATCCGAGAGCAGGTGCTGCTGGATGTACTTGATCGCCACCGGCCGACCGGTCGCGCCGTGCTCGGCGAGGTGCACGTCCCCGAACCCGCCGGCGCCGAGGTGGCGCAGGTAGCGGTAGCCGGGCGGCACGGAGACCGCACCAGATCCCGTCATCGGCCTGCCCGGGTGAACTGCAGGGTGGACTCGAGCCGCTTCCAGGTGGTGTCGCTCCACTCACAGTCGCCGCCCAGTGAGTAGTCGCTGAAGACCCCGGTGCGCTGGATCGTGAACCGCCTCGGAGGGAGACCGTCCGAGCCGGCCGGCGCGGATGCCGGATCGAAGGTGTAGGTGTAGGTGCCGCTCCATGACGACTGGCTGATCGGGCTCTGCTCGCCGGTCTCCGCGTCGTAGCAAGGGGCGTTCTTGTCGACAGTCGGGGGGAGGGTCACACTCATTGTCCTTCCGTCCCAGGTGAACTTGAGCCCCTTTGCGCCGCCGCTGCTCTTGATCGTCCCGCGGCAGTCCGAAGCGGTGCAGCGCGCCGGTGAGAACGTCCAGGTGAAGCTGTTCGGCGCGATCTTGGTGCTGCCCCCGAGGGGGACGACCCGGTCCGCGGTGTCCTTGACGTTGTACTTGCCAGTGACGACGCCAGCCTCGAGCTCAGCGATCTTCTCCTCCCGCTCCTCCTGCTGGCGTTCACGCTCCTGCTCACGTCGTTCTTCATCGCTGAGCGTCGGTTGCGAGCTGCTGTCCCCGTCGGGGTCGTTGTTGTTGCCGGCCAGAGTGAGCCCGACGACCGCACCGGCGACGACGACCGCTGCGGTCGCTCCCGCGGCGACGATCGTCTTGATTCCCACGCGTCGTCCGGTCGAGACCGCCGCGTCGGTAGCACCGGTGACCGCCTGCGGCAGTCCTTGTGCCACTACGGTCGGAGCCGCAGCACCTCCGGCGGCTGCCGAGCCGGCGGCCACGCCGACCGTCGATGCCACCAGGCCCGCGATCGAGGCACGGCTGCGCCAAGCCGCACCGTACTTCTCCTCAGCCGCGTCCTCCAGCTCCGCCAGGAACGCACCCGCGTCCGGCGGCCGCACCGAGGGGTCCTTGGCCAAGGACCGCTCCAACAACGCGGCCATCCGCGGACCGTGGTCCTCCAACCGCGGCGCCGGACGA
>Ga0164290_1000937_pt1 | contig 64130 bp, 56 predicted proteins | sample Micstemetagenome_FD_108782 | JGI IMG/M metagenome (GOLD analysis project Ga0164290, IMG submission 108782) | Contaminated culture microbial community from soil near Moab, Utah, USA - Microcoleus steenstrupii SON62 (Illumina Assembly) | ecosystem: Environmental > Terrestrial > Soil > Soil crust...
AAACTGGCGGTTAACACCACTTTCCCAACGAATACCACCGTAAGCAGATGTCATATTAGCCACCGGTGCACCCGCCCATGCAGCTTTGAACATATCTGTCATGGTAATGAGTTGTGCTACCTGAATACCACCCCAGCTTTGGCCTTGAATAGCCATGTTCTTTGCATCAATCCATTTTTTCTTAGCCAGGTTTTGAGCAACACTTACCACTGCATTGTAAGCATCTTTGGCAGGATGGCCTTTTGTGTAGTAAATGATGTCTGGGGAGAAAACAATATATCCACGACTAACGTAGAACGGAATATTCAAGCGGCTTGGCGTAGGTGAAGGAGCTATATATTGATTTAACTCATTAGAATGCGTTTCATAGAAATAGAAAATCACCGGATACTTTTTTGTTGAATCGAAATCTTCGGGCTTGTATAAAACACCACTATGCTCTTTACCATTAAATGCTTTCCATTTATAGAGTTCTGCAGTACCCCAATTGTAGTTGGATTGTTGAGGGTTGATTGATGATAGTTTTTTTTCGTCTACATGACTGTATAATAATTTCTCGATTTCCATCTTATCGTGTACACGAGAAATTGAACCCTGATAAACTGTAGTTGGAGTTGTATAGTTCTCTTTTGTATATAAATATTCGTCCGAGTTTTTTGCCTTTATAATTTGACCTAAAGAAAATTTTCCATCTCCAAAACTGTCATGCGATTTTCCATAACCTTTTCCATCAACAGAAGCAAAAGCGATGGCACTTTTTTTATCATTCTGATTTTGAATACGGAATAATATAAATTCACCATCTTTCAAAAATCTTTGCTCAGGATTTACATTAACATATCTATGGACATCCTGCTTTTTTCTACCAATCCCATTGAGGATATTTAGTGGTTCAGATTTCCCAGTAATATCCACTTTCCATACATCATATCTGTCATAAATATAAACGCTTTTATCTCCTTCATGCCAGCCCATCACACCGTAGGGAGAAGGATCACTTGGAGAATCATGTTCCTCGTTATATAATGGCACTTTAATTTTTGAAGTGATGTTCTTTAATCCTTTGCCGTCCCATGCAAAATAGTGTTTGGCTTTTGCATCATACAGTAAAATGTATTTGCCGGTTGAAGATGGATAAATGCTTCCTTCATGGTTTCTCTTAACCAACGTCTTTACTCCTGTTCTTACATCTACAGAATAGATGTCCGTTTTATTATCACCCCATTGCCTTTGCACTCTTCTTCCCGTGTCTGTTACAGCAATAAAAATGGTGCCGTCACCTTCAGCAGTTTGCAAGATGTTTGGAAACTCCGGTGAGCCCAATTGCTCAATTTTATTATCGGTAAAGTCATAAACAGCCAAATAGTTTCTTTTTAAATCATTGTTTAAATTTAAAAGCTGTTGCGTTTGCAGGTAATCATCTTTATAATGCCAGATGTCAAGCTTCACCAGGTCAATTTCAATCAAAGAAGTGTCTTTGGGTGGTTGTATAGGTGCTGTTCCAAAGAACAAACGATTGCCGGTTTTACTAAATGAAAGGTTGCCATTTTCGCTTACTGTCATTCCTACTTTCATGCCTTCTGTCTTCTTATCGCATAACACCCATGCACTGTCATCATTATTGCGGTACAGGTGCAACTGGTAGAATTTCTGCAACGCCTTCTTTGCAGTATCTCTTTCGGCTACAAAAGCTATTTTGGTGCCATCTTCACTTAAAGCAAAATTTCTAAAATCATTTCCTCCTCTGGTGACCGTATCTAATTTTTCCTTTGCCAGATCGTACACCACTACGCCATTCATACTATTCGTATCTCTTGCAGCACGGTTGATCTCCATCACCAGTTTCTGTCCTGTTGCATTGAAGTAATACTCAGCAACATTTTTGAAAGTCTTGTCTTTACCGGTTGCTAAATTTCTTAAAACAAGATCACTGCCATCGCCGCCTGGTGCTGCAGTTGCAGGATCTTCATCTGCATCTTCATCATCGCGGTTGCCGCCTTTTATATTCTTTAATTCTTTTACTAAAAGAGAAAGCGAATCGATAGTTTTTCTTAAGCTGTCAACCGTTTTTTGGGTTGGCACCGCAGCACGGCTTGGTGGCACAGGATCTTTTTCCTTATGATATGCCAGCCAGCCTGAAGCTTTCTGAGGTGTTTTGTAAGAACGAACCTTTGCTACTTTAATAACATTATCCTTTCCCAATTCAAGTATACCGACAGAGTCTTTGGGCATCTCGTCAGGCCGCTTCTTTTTTATACGAGCTTCTCTTGTTTCTTTATACAAAGGTCTTATTCGGAAGACTACATACTTATTATCTTCTGTAATGACCGCATTGTAACCACGAGGTATTTGTTTTTTGTATGATTTACCATCGCTTGATTGAACATACAGGTCATTATCACCTTCCTGCACATTTACTGAATAAACCACCCACTTGCCATCATTAGAGATCATTCGTTCGCCAATGCTTTGCCAGCTATCGTACACCGAATGATCTAAAGGCTTTTTTTGGGCTAAGAGACTTAAAGAGAACAGTAGAAAAAAAGATAAGAAAGTAGATTTCATATAAAGCAGTTCAATCCGCTAAAATTAAGTGTAAAACCAATACAGGACTGACTTGGGTAAGAAGCGGTTGCTTAGCTGACAGTTTTTCTTTTTGAGGGAGCCAAAATTCTCCACATTTGAAAAGCTACTGCCAATGAAATGAGGACAAATCCTACATAGAACCAGTTATTAAAATCCTCATTTTCTTTAAAAAAAACAAAAGCAAGCAGGATTCCGTAAACAGGTTCCAGGGTTAAAGTAAGATTCATGGTAAAGGCCGAAACTTTTTTGAGAGAACGTATGTAAAGAAAAAAAGTAAAGATGGTGCATACCCAGCTTAAGATTACCAGCCAAAGCCAGTCCATACTGGTTGGTGTACCATGTGGCTCAGGAAAATAATATTGATATATAGGAAACAATAAACTTAACCCGATAAAGCCACCGGTTAACTGGTATAAAGTGATCTGTTCGGGTTCGTAATTATCAACGATTTTTTTATTGAGAACAGAAACAATAACAGTAAGCAAGGCTGATATCAAACCAATAATAATTCCCACCGAAAAATTAAGGTGTGTATTATAGATGACAACTATCCCCGCAATTGCGAAAAGACCAAGAAATATCTCAATAATGTCGAATCGTTTTTTTAAAACTAAAGGTTCTATCAAAGAAGCCAACAATGCAGAAGTAGAAAGAGTTGTCAGTGCTATGGTAACGTTAGCATACTTAATACTTCCATAAAAACAAACCCAGTGTAATGCCTGGATTAAACCAAGGCCACCGATAAAGAGCATTGATCGGGCCGGAAGCCTGCGAATCTTTTTTAAGAAAGCATACAGTATCCAAAGTGAGATAGCTGTGATCAGTAACCGGTACCAAACCAGCCAGGTTTGATCCACTGTGATCAATCTGCCTAACACTCCTGTAAAGCCCCATAAAAAAACAGCCGAATGCAACTGGACCAACGCCTTCCTCATGTTTCAAAGAAACAGCAGATGAAGAAAAGAAAATAATTTTTATGAACAGGCTATGGCCGATGCGAGTGGCTCTATCAATTTTACCTTCCTGGAATTGATAGCCTGCCTTTCATTTATAAGTTTATTGAAAGATGACAGGTACTATTTAGCAAGGGAAGTATCTAGCTTATTCTTCACTCTTCTTCGATAATTTTTAAAGAAGCTGTACCAACGCAATTTCAATACGCCTACAATTCCTTCCTTAACAATACCATGATTCATTTTGGATTCACCAAACTGGCGGTCTTCAAATAGAATAGGCACTTCTTTCAATTTGAAGCCAAGCTTCCATGCTGCAAACTTCATTTCAATCTGGAAAGCATAGCCAACAAAGCGTATCTCATCTAAATTGATCGTCTCAAGAACCTCTTTCTTATAGCACATAAAGCCTGCGGTCTGATCTGCAATCGGCATCCAAAGGATCATTCTGGTATACATGGAGCCGCCTTTCGAAAGTGCTATACGGTCCCAGGGCCAGTTTTTAACCCCGCCGCCTTTTACATAACGGGAGCCGATCGAAACGTCTGCGCCTTCATATTTGCAAGCATTGTATAATCTGGGCAAATCAGCAGGATTATGAGAGAAATCAGCATCCATTTCAAAAATGAACTGATATCCCCTGTCAACCGACCATTTAAAACCGTGTATGTAAGCAGTGCCCAATCCTAACTTTCTTCTTCTTTCTTCTAAGAAAAGTTCATTGGGATAAAGCAGTTGCATGGTGCGAACAATATTTGCTGTGCCATCCGGTGAGCCGTCATCAATAACTAATACGTGAAAATCTTCATTAAGATTAAATACAGCAGTCAGGATCTTTTCAATATTATACTTTTCGTTATAAGTTGGTATGATTACAATTTTCTCCAAAACAGTTACCCTTTTTTCTTTAACATGATGCGGGTGTACATCTCGGTCAGTTTTTGTTTGGTATTTAATGGAAACTCTCCTTTCATCATCCAGTCGTAATACTGCGGTTCGGCTTTCAGCACATCTGCCACCGGCCTTCCTTTATGCTTTCCAAAGTTGAATACCTCAACACCTTTATCATCATAAGTAAAACGACGGGCAAAGTCAATTATTTGATCTTCGGCCACAACTTTTAACACACTGTCTACAGTATTGCCTAACTGAGGATAACGTTCTACCTGAGCAAATAAAATTTCTGCAGTAGCAGCAGCATCTACTTCGGCACTATGTGCCCCATCCAAGGCTTTATTACAATAGAATTTATATGCTGCCGCTAATGTTCTTTGCTCCATTTGATGGAATATCTTTTGAACATCAACCAGTTTTCGACTCTTCATATCAAATTCTACTTCTGCCCTGATGAACTCTTCTATTAACAAAGGCATGTCTAATCGGTATGCATTGTAGCAAGCCAAATCACAACCATCAAGGTATTGCTTTATCTCCTGGGCAACTTGTTTAAAGGTTGGAGCATCCTTCACCATCTCATTTGTAATACCATGAATATCTACGATGCTCTGAGGAATGGGCATCTGAGGATTGATGATCTTTCGTTTTACAGTGCGGGCACCATCAGGAAGAATTTTAATGATAGCTATTTCAACAATACGGTCAACAGCAGTATTCGATCCGGTGGCCTCTATATCAATCACAGCCAGAGGCTTTTTTAATTGTAACATCAGTTGGTCTATTAAAAAGGTGCGTAAAGGTAAAGTTTTGTGCCTTTTAGGCACAAACTATTCGATAGTCTTCGTGATTGTGCGGGCAAAACCCTCAACGTCCATACCGTCATAATTTCCGGAGCTCATTAGCAAGACAACTGCATCTGAATAAACTAATCCATCCAGCCATTCTCTCAATTCGTCTTTTTTATTAAAAACCAGTAAGCCTTCCGTGCTAAAACCTTGTTTCACCACTTCTTTTGGCAATGGAGGCATTCGTTTTAGTTCCAGTGCATGCTGGCTATAGAAAACCGCTGCTTCATCGGCCGGCTCCATCGCCCCGCCATATTCTTTCATGAAGGCTTCATTTAAACTGCTGTACGTATGCAATTCCAACAAAGCAATTAGTTTTCGTTCCGGAAACTGATCTCTGACAGCTTGAATGGTAGCTTTCACTTTGGAAGGAGCATGTGCGAAATCTCTATACACAGTTGTAGTAACATTCTTAGCCAATAACTCCAGGCGTTTGGCGGCACCGGTAAAAGAGCTGATAGCTTCAACAAAGTTCTTTGATGAAACTCCTAACTCCCGGCAAACTAACCATGCCGCATGCATGTTCAACAAGTTATGGCAGCCAAATACTTTTATTTCAGACGAATTGGTTTCCAGGGAAATTTTGGTAACCCCATTTTCTATAGAATGATCTAAAACATCATAAGGGTGGTAATGGATATCATCTCTCTTATTAGAGTTAACCAGATCAACCAATACCTTATCTGTTACATTATAAACCAGGTGCCCGCCTTTTTCTATTTTATTGATGAAGATGGTAAACTGTTCAAGGTAAAAATCAAAAGTTGGGAATACATTGATATGATCCCAGGCAATGCCGGTAAGTACCGCAATATGCGGGAAAAGTAAATGAAATTTAGGTCGTTTTTCAACAATTGAGGCTGGATATTCATCTCCCTCGCAAACAACAATTGGAGCATCGGTAATTTTAACAGATTGATCAAACCCCTGTAAGCGAGCCCCTACCAGGTAATCAAAGTCCTTCCCTGCTTCTTTCAGCACATGCATGATCATGGCTGTTGTAGTAGTTTTTCCATGGCTGCCTCCCACTACCACTCTCGTTTTTTCTGTGCTTTCTTTATAAATGTATTCAGGGAATGAGTATACAGGCAAATTCAGCTCTTTCGCCTTTAAAAGTTCAGGATTGTCTGCCTTGGCATGCATGCCCAGAATGGCCGCATCTAACCCATCATGTACATTTTCGGGAAACCAGCCAATCTCCTGAGGCAGAAGGCCTTCTCTTAATAAATTAGTTTTTGCCGGTTCAAAAATCTCGTCATCGCTTCCGGTGATTTGGTATCCTTTTCGCTTTAGAGCTATAGCCAATTGGTGCATCACACTCCCACCTATAGAGATAAAATGGATTTTCATGCTATTTTTACAAAATATCCGGCAAGTTAAACCGTTTTAAATCAAACAAATTTGCATCATGAAAAACAAATTATTAGCCATTATCCTATTGACGACTACCATCATCAGCCTTGCTTCCTGCACATCAAGAAAGTATGGTTGCCCCTCCACTGTTAAGAGCAAGCAAGCTATAGAGCAGAACAAAGTTTAACCCATTTAAAATTGTGTTGTATGCATTGGATTCATCTTACTGATGAAGAGCAGTTGAAAAATATTGTTACAAAATCGCAAAGCAAACCGCAGGTTATTTTTAAGCACAGCACCCGGTGCTCCATCAGTGGTGTTGCCTTAAACAGGTTACAAAAAGCACAGCAGCCTGTTGATGTAGATTTTTACTTTCTTGATCTGATCGCTTATCGAAACCTTTCCAATAAAATAGCAGAAGTATTCAAAGTTCATCACGAATCACCACAAGTACTATTGATACGTAATGGCGAATGCGTTTACGATGAAAGCCACATGGGTATTTCAATGGATGAAATTTTGGACCAGGCTCATGCAGTATAGAAATTCTAAATCTAAATTGCAGAAGCACTCTTAAGATTTAGTATTTCAGATTTAGCAATGGGTTTCCTTTAGCTTTGCTTTCCTAAAACCACTCTTACTATGATACGTAATGCAACTGCCGTATGGAACGGCTCTGGAAAGGAAGGCTCTGGACATTTAACTACACAAAGCACAGTATTAGAACAAACGCAGTATTCATTCAACTCCCGTTTTGCCGATGGCAAAGGAACAAACCCGGAAGAGTTGGTGGCAGCGGCTCATGCCGGTTGTTTTACCATGAAGCTGAGCTTTGTTTTAGGTGAAGCAGGTTTTACACCCGAAACACTGGAAACAAAATGCGAGGTAACTTTTGAAAACGGTTCTGTTACTAAATCGCATCTTAGCTTAAAAGCTACAGTGCCTGGTATTGATCAGCAAAAATTTGACGAATGTGTAAAGAAGGCGGAGCAGGAATGCCCTATTTCTAAACTGTTGAATACGGAAATTAGCTCGGAAGCTACCTTACAATAAATGAGACTTAATTAAAATAAAAAGGCCGCCTTGTTGGGCGGCCTTTTTATTTTGCCGAGAAAAATTATTTTGAATAAGGGATATGTACATCCATAAAACGCTTTACAGTTGAATTCCATAAATCAAGCACTTCCTTTCTTTCCTTGTTCATCTCGCTATTAGCTTTATTGTAGGTATTTCCTACCTTATTAATTTCTGCAATGGCTTTATTGTAGTTGTCAATATCTGTTTGGGTTCTTTGATTTGCTGCTTTAGACTCTACCGCTTTTTTTGTTTTCTTAAAATTCTCGTTTGCCAACATGTATTCGGTAACAGGGTTCATTTTTCTTTCAGCTACCTCCTTATAGTACTGAAGTGCCTTTTTACAAGCGGTAAGTAAGCTGGCATCAGAATTAAAAGCTTCAATCTTATCCAATTCTTCCAGTCCTGCTGTTGCAAAATTTAAAAGTGCATTTCGGTTTTGCTCCAAACCATTCATATCTGATCTATTCATTGCATCAATCACATACATTTCCTGCTTGTACGATTTAAAGAAAATTAGGTACAGGTTGTTGTAGTATTCATTTACCTGCCCCGACTTTTCCATCTTTAAATCCAATTCATCTTTTGTTTCGATTAGCTGCACATTATTTTTTTGAGCAAAAGCTCTTGCTATGACCGTTCTGGATTCCCCGGCCAGCTTTAATTTTTCTATTGCTTTCTCTTTTGCCAGTAAATAGGCTTCCATAGCATCGTAAGATTGCTCTGCGATATCCTCCATGTTTACAATCCGGGCATAGTCTTCATTGAAAACGGCATAACATATTTTCAGATATTCAACAGTGGCATCTTTTAATGTTCTGTCACCTTTAAATGGCGGAGTACCGGCAACTTCCCCCCTTGCTTCAAAAATGGTATTAACTGTTTTTTCCCTTAGCTTTTCAACCTTACGGGCACTCTTGCCATGTGATACTGCGCTGAGGTAGTTCATATAGGTCTGATTCACTTTCTCCATTTGCTTACCTATATGCGACATATATTCTGCGGGTTGCGATAGATCCTGTGCAGATGTAGATGTAATGATCAGTACACTTAAAATGGTACAACAGATTTTGGTGATTTTATTCATAAGCAATGTTTATTTAGATTGGTTGATGAGATCGAGTACAATAAAAAAAGTTTCCTCTATATAAGGGTCTAGAGCAATTCTGTCTAACCACGATTGATTGATCTCTTTAGCTATATCGCTTGATGCAATGAATTTGTGATCAGCAGCATTATTCATTACAACAAATGCGTTAGCAGGAACTAATTTCACTTTCTCGTGGTTAACACCTTGCTTTATTTTGCTTTCAAGGTCATCCCATAATAACGAAACATTTGTCTTGACACCAGGCTTTGACCTTTCTCTTTGTAATTGAATATTTTTAAAGTTTTGATTATTAGCAATTCTACTTTTACTTCTCTCTTGTAAAATTGCTTTTGGTGATGCTTTTAAAGGTTTAAAATATTTGTAGGCAGGTATTGTATCAGGCTTTAATGCAAATGGAATATCGGATTCATATTCATTCACTTCAAATAGATCCGGTAAATGTACATCTGGCACAACTCCATAAAACTGGCTGCTTTTTCCATTTACCCGGTAGAACTTCCCTTGTGTAATCTTGAGAAAATTATTCTCATTGGTATTCACCACAACATTGGCCTTGTTCTCAACTTGAAAAATCTCCTGGCTTGTGCCTTTGCCGTGGGTTCGGTTACCAACAATTACTGCCCGGTTATAGTCCTGAAGGCTTCCGGCAACAAGCTCAGATGCCGACGCACTTAAACCGTTAACCAATACTACAAGAGGGCCGGTGTAAATCACTCCACGGTTCATATCTTTTAATACAACTAATCGCTGCCCTTTTTCATTAAATTGACAGATAGCTCCCTCATCAATAAATATCCCTGCCATTTCAATGGCTTCCTACATAGATCCCCCTCCGTTGTTTCTTAAATCCAGCACCAATCCACTTATACTGTCCCTTTTAAGCTTCACTATTTCTTTAGCTACATCATTGGCACAACGGCTTCCACTTTCCTCTTCCCATTGCGTATAAAAGCTTGGAAGTGTTATATAGCCAATTTTCTTTTCACCTTTTAAAACAAAACTCTTTACGAAGTTTTCATCATTTTCTAATTTCCGTTTTTGCAGATTTATGGTTTCAGTCAAACCATTCTTTTTTCTGACCGTTATTTCCAGCCTTGCTGTATTAGATTCATCCATCATCTCAGATATTTCTTCAGCATCCAAACCTTCAAGATCCATTGAGCTTTTGCCTTCCCATTTCATCTGCAGTAAAACATCATCCTTATGAATGCGACCACTTGACCATGCAGGTCCGCCTGGCTCAAGATGGCTAATAGCAACTTCACCTTTTTCAGTGTTAACAAGTGTAAATCCGAAAAAATAACCTTCCGTATTCATGCCGGTTTCAAAACTTTGTCTGGCTTGCCCATCCATATAGATAGAATGAGGATCAAAGCAATGTAAAAAGCTGTTTATGTAAATGGATGAAAGAGTCGCCTCGAAACTCTTTCCAAACTGTGTGTAAGCCTTTAACTTATTAAGGAACTTAGTCTTAATCCTGGCTCTTACTTCTGGTTCTTTAGATAGAATTTCTGATTTATTAAATGACTTCTTCAATGAATACTGTGAGGCTGCCATAGCACCCAGCGAGTGCAACACTTCAGTCTTCAAAAGCGTATACCATTTCTTTTCCAGCTCTTTTTCATTTCTCGCCGATAATGTATCGAAGCCAGGAACATAAAACTCTTTTAATGAGAAATCAAAAGGCTTTGAACAAAGGGTTTGAATTATTGCGTTTGCATTATTTACTCTCGTTTTATATAAAGCGGTAACTGCTTTATAAAAGTCTGCTTTAGATTGTCCTATTTCATCATCGAGGGATGTGCGGTATTTTCCAAGTGCATCCAGGTCGGGCTTTATGAAGAATAAACAAGTTGGATCGAGAATTTCTAAAAAAGTATTATACCAATCTAAAGAAAAGCTATCATCTATTCGCCGGGGCTGGATATGCTTTTCATCAACCATTTGCTTAATGATGGCTAGTTGCCCCGATATATCTTGCTGACCATTTACAAAATTATTGCTGCCAATCAGCAGGAAAATGGAAAAAATAATTTTTCTCATGCGCATTTGGTTGTAAAAGCAGTGGTACTACTAATTAAATATAAAAGAAAGTTTAATATGGTTATGGAATTATTCGAATCGCCTCAGAAAAAAATTTTTAAAAATATAGCTAGCTGTTTTTATGTCTCCCTGCGAAAGTTTATACCATGGACTTATGCTACTGTCAATTGGATTGCTTAATACGTAAATAGATTGTGCAGGCGTATATCCCTCGGCCAGTTTGTAAAGCTTCTCTCCTCTTTCATTTGTTGCTTCATCAATAATAATGGTACAATGTCCTGGCGAACCCGGTGTAATGATAATAGTGCCTACTTCAAAGCCATTTGCATGTTTTAACTCACTTGCCAGCGAAATAGTACCTGCATAAGCATATACAATATCAAGGTAAGCCCGTAAACTTCGATGATCCTGCTGTCTCGGATCAGTTTTATAAAACTGCACTTTACTGCCTTTTACCCTTGGCCTTACACCTGCAGTATATTGATCCCAGCTATAATAATGTCCGCTTGTAAAATGAAATCCGACCTCGCTATAACGCTTTTGTGCATAAAGATATTCAGCTCTAAGCCTGATCAAGGCGTCAGCACATTGCTGAAGGTCTTGTCTGCCAATATCATAATCAATAATAGCTGCAGCTTTTGTTTGTGGCGAAACGGCTTCGCCGCGATAATCAATAACAAGGCCTTGTTTCAGAGGAAGGTTTTGTAGAAAAGACTGCCAGGATCCTTCAGCAAACTTTCTCCTTTTCAGTTCTTTTTGCTCAACTAGTGGTGGTTCGTGGCCTGTGGAAATTTGAGGTTGAATTCTGTCGCAGCAAATAAAGGGCGACAGGCATAACAAAAAATAGATTCTCACAAAAAAGATTTCCAGTGAGATGATCCATTACCTGCTTTCCATAATCAAAGAAGTAAAATCCACAAGTGCAAATACGGTTTTCTTTGTTATTGGATGAACCTACATTGCATCCACCTCCCAGGACTTAGTATAACTATGCGTGAAAAAACAAAGGTGTTAGTGATCGAAGAAGACATTGGTTCACTTACCAGGCTATATCTTGGATTATCGCAGGCAGGATTCAACGTGGAAGTTTCTGACAACATGAACGAGATACTTCAACGAGTGAATCGCTTTAAACCCCAGGTTATACTGGTTAATTATGCACTGACCGTAAACAAAGAAAACTTTACTTCAATCATTAACAATAAAGCTTCAATAATCATACTCTATCTGACCGATATAGATCAACCACAAGAAGAGAATATCCAAATGATTAAAAAGACTTTTAAACTAAATGAAGTGGTTGAGAAGATCAAAAAACTAACGAGAAGAAAGAAATGAATTACAGATAAGCTTTTTCTTTTAGAAATTGTATCCAGTGCAAATAAGCTATTTGTCTTAAATGAACTCCATCGAGTGTATATTCCTCTTTTAGCTCACCTGTATCATTTGAAAATAGGGGATAGAGATCAATATAACCAAACCTGAAATCTTCACTCATTTTCCTGATCATAAAATTCAACGCAATAATAGAGTCTAGTTTTCCCTTGAGGTATTCAAATTTCAACAGACGTTCATTAAGAGGAAGCACAGATTGAACATATAGTTTTGTTTTTGGCGAGATTATCTTCACCTGCTCTGCTATTCTTCTGAAATTTTCTGCAATCACAGTAATCTGGTGGCCTCGTCCAATATCATTAATACCAATAAGCAAAAAAATTTTCTTCGGCTTATAACGCAAAATGTCATTTAATCTTGATAAAACGCCATATGTATTATCGCCTCCAATTCCTCTATTAACAACGTAGTGCGGCAGCAACTCAGCCCATGGGCCTTGCTCGGTTATGCTATTACCCAAAAACACAATAGCCTTTCTTTTCACTTTTACATTTCTGAACAACTCCATCCGGCTCTGATAGTAAGCAGTATTATAACTGCTATCAATTTTTTTCTGCGCCTTCAGTTGGAAAGAACCAAGCACAAAGACACACAAAACACAATACCACCTCGGCATAGCTATTTTTTTAACGGCTTGTAAAAAGGCTTTAGCTTTTTTAAGCCTTCGTAGTAAAACGTACACTCACCATTGAAACCATACTGGCGGTTGAGGGCAATCATTTGTTTAAGCATTTCCTGCTTCACTAAATAACCATCGCCTAAGGAAGTGAGCAAACCTGGAAATACTTTACTCTTTTGCGCAGGTGTTACCTGTTCATCCAGTTCTTTTAATATTTTTTCGTAGGCTTTGATATCATAGCGATACAGCTGTGGCAAAATTTCATCAGCATAACCACCATTCAACCATGCAGGCCAATCCTGTAAATATTGTTCTTTGCTCCATGGATAAATGCTCGGTGCCCATGAAACGATGCATTTAGCATTTTGCTTTTTAATTTGACCATACAAACCTTTGATGTAAGCATTTAGCTTGTTCGCTCTCCATTGCAGCCATGCACTATCTTTTGAATCCGCTGGCGGTGTGGTACCATTATGTTCTTTTGCATAAATGCTTTTTGTGTAATCATCATACCCACCTTCGCTTGGCATAGCAGGCAGACGATCGTCGCCTTGTATACCATCCACTTTATACTTCTTCACTACTTCCAAAACTAATGCTGACATAAACTGTTGCACTTCCGGATGTAATGAATTCCACCAATAAAACTTATTCTTTTGCAGCAGGTTGCCTTTTACATCTCTCCCGGCCCAATGCGGATATTTCTTTAACCAAACAGAATTCGTATCACCGTATTCATATGCAAAGCCATATTCAAACCAGGCAACTACTTTTAGTCCAGCTTTATGTCCCTGGTCAATGATCTCTTTAATGGGATCGAAACCTTTGTAAACGGGATCTTGTTTGATACCAATATATTTCTCTACTACCTCGCTTGGGTACATGGTAACACCTTTGTTCCAGGTTACTACATAAATCGTATTCAGGCCATAGTCTTTGCAACGCTTCACCGTTTCTGCAACTTTTTCCTTTGTAAGCAAGGCATCGCTTGCAACATTAGTTACCCAGGTTCCTTTTACGGGTGCAGTAGTTTTCTTCTGAGCGGTGCAAGAAAGAATGCTAAAAGCAAAAAGAAATAATAAGATTTGTTTCATTATGGTTGTAGTGATTGTTTGTATTCTAAATACCGGTTGTATAAATGATGCGCTTGCGGGTAAGCACTTTGCGGACTCATAAAATGTGAGAATTCAAATGTTATGGCTTTGTCATAACCACATCGCCTTGCTGCTTCAAGCTTTAATCGTAGCTTTTCAAATTTGATAGGAAGAAATTTAATTGGCATGTCACGGTCAAAGCTTTCAGCATTGGTCCAGCATTGCAAACCATATTGATCTGCCAGTTTTTTATTGACTGTGAAAAATGTATCCAGTTCATAGTAATCAATATGTCCATCCTGGAAAGCGACAGCATCAACCGCACCTTGCATACCATGGAAAATTTCTTTCCACTCCCGTTCATGTTCTTCAACACTTACAGCATCCTTTTTTGTTATTTCTGAAGAAGCAGATTGCACAGCCTTTTTACCATCGATCCATGGAGAGATAAATGTTGGCAGATTGCTGCTTACCTGTTTGCATTGAAGCCCCAGGGTTCTGAAAGCTTCAGTTGCTCCAATTGTTTTGCGACTGATCTCCATACTTAAATACCAACCTTTAAAAGAGGGATGATGACCATACTGCTTCCATACTTCATCAATCACAAATTTGTTGGCTTCAATTTCATGCGTCATATTACCCGTATCCCAATATTTTCCACTGTCGTATAAACCAAAATAAAAGTTCATGCTGTATTTATCTGCAAGCGAAAGAAACAGCTCTACTAAATCTACTGGCGGACGGAAACAATTATACTTTTCAATTAAATATCTGGAAGGATAGGTAAGAAACTTTCGATAACCGGAGCGAATTAATATTACCGTATCTATTCCCATTGCAGCCATGTGCTGAAAGTCCTGCTCCCACTCTTTCGCTCCCCAGTTTTGATGTGGGATGTCATGGCTGATTTCGTCTATAAAAGTTCCTGTGATTAACATATTATTTCATGTGTCCCTTTTGAATAAGTATAGATTTCCAATGGAGATAACCTGCACCATTCAGATGCAATCCATCGTTAGTGTACTTTGTATCCAGTTTTCCATCTGCATTAATGAACTTAGAATAAAGATCAATATAGATGACTCCCTTGCTTGCACAGGTTTTTTCCAAAGCCTTGTTCACAAATTGTATACGTTCCATCTTATTCTGATACCCTTTGTATTCCGTAAAATCATTGTTGGTTGGCAGAAGACTTTGAAAATAAATTTTTGTTTTAGGTGATGCCTTTCTTATCGTGTCAATAATTTTTGCATGATTTTGAATGATGGCACTGTCCGGCGTACCCTTTGCAATATCATTAATACCAATCATGATAAATATCTTCTCCGGTTTGGATGATACAACTTCATCCAATCTCGCCAATACGCCAAATGTATTATCGGTTGATATGCCCCTGTTCTTCACCTTTGGATTTTGCCACAGTTCTGACCATTCTGCAATATCTGTAATGCTGTTACCTAAGAAGATGATCTCTCCTTTTGTATCAGGTAGTAGTCGGAACAAACTAACCTTTTGATCGTAGTAGCTTGTTTTGTAGCTCGTATCAACCGACTGTGCTGTGCTGTTCATCCCTAACAACATCATGATTGCGATTAGTCCTATTTGTCTGATCATTTTCTGCAGGTAATTTTTTATACCAGGTAAATACAAGTATCAACGAACAAACTGCCCACACTCCAGCCCACATGGTTGCCATTCCGAATTCCTTAAGCACAATATAAATCGGCATAATGATCATCGTCATTTGCCAAACAATTCCTACCAATACATTAAAGCTATCCAATACGAGGTTGTTGTTAGGGCGAAATGCAGGATCGTTTTGCACTACATCTCTTCTTACCTTACCCCAAAAGCCCCAAGGCCTTGTTGTTGTATAAAAATGTTGCAGGGTATTGTTATCCTGTTTTTTTGTAAGATAACTGACAACAACAGCAGCAAGCAGAGAGATACCCATGTTAATAGGAAAGCTCAAAACAATATGACCACTATTCCAAAATTGTATAGTCAGCAGCGAAACGACAATGCCTGCCAGCATACCGGCAAAATATCCCCAGCCATTCAACCGCCACCAGATCCATTTTAAAACATTCGGCACAACATAACCTGCATACAAACCCCCGGTGATCAGATCGAACATCGTGCTAATCTTGTCAACACCCAACGCTAATAATAATCCCACAATAACAATGGAAGCACAAGAGATGTAGCTAACCTTTAAATAGGTTTTCTGTGAAGCATCAGGATTGATGTACTTTTTATAAATGTCATTAACAATGTACGCGGGACCGCTGTTTACAAATGCACTTAATGTACTCATAAATGCTGCAAGCATCCCAGCCAGAATTAATCCTTTAATACCTGTAGGCAATTGCATGATCACCATTCCCAGTAATGCTTCCAGGTTAGGTCTGCCATCAACCGACATTTGTGAAATGTTGAAATAATGAATGCTTAATACCAATATGCCGGCTACTAATAAGTATAATGGAAAATAAAGCACCAGCATAGTAAATGCATTCATCTTAGCTGCTTCTCTTGGGCTGCGTGTACTTAAAATGCGTTGCATATCGTAACTAGGAACAGGGCCGGCCAAAGAACTCCATATACCTTTAAATGCCATTACGCCAAACACTAACCCGAAATTTCTGAATCCACTGTCATCAATTACTTTGTTGATCTCCGGCCATTTACTTTTCCAATCAAGGTCAACTTGTGTTTTCAGGGAAAGGGTGTTCCAACCACCTGGAAAAAAACCATTAATTGTTTCTTTAGATACTAAACTCATAGCCAGCCATGCAATGCAAACACAGCAAACGACCATGATGAAGTACTGCAAAATTTCTGTTGCTACTACACTATACATTCCTCCCTTTACACTGTAAATAGTAGTAAGTAAAATGATGATAATGGAATACACTTTTTCGCTTGCTAAACCTGCCAGAGAAAGGTCCCACGGTAAAATGGTTGCAGCAAACTTTCCAATACCAATGGCCATGTAAACGATGAAGGCAATTGCGACTAACACGGCAAATACAACTGTAATTAAGTGACTGGCATTTGAACCTCTATCTTTTCCAAATCGGTAGGTGATCCACTCTGCCCCTGTCATTACTCCGCTTCGACGTAACCATATTGAAAGAAACATCATCAGCACTACCTGTTTCCAAACCGGCCAAGCCCATTGTTGCCAGTAAACATTCACTCCGTAAATGAAGACCATGCTGATCATCCATGCGGCGCCGCTCACATCAAACATGCCTGAGCTGTTGCTGAAACCCAGCATCCACCAACGCAAATTATTGCCCCCTAAGAAATAGGTCCTTAAATCTTTTGAAGCTTTCATGGAAATGTAAAACCCAATCATAAAAGTGATCAGGATATAACCAATAATGATTGACACGTCCAGCAGAGCAAGCTTCATAAGCAATCGATTAAAGCGGAATTATTTAAAAATTTTAAAAAGATACTCTAAAAGTATAAAAAATATTATTTTCGACTACCTACTCCAGAATAAAAATTAAATAAATGAAACCAGCCCAATTCTTACTCTGCTCATTTCTTTTTGTTGCTTCTTTAAACTGCAAAAAATCGAATTCATCCACCGGCGGTGGGGGCAATCCTATTACTCCTACACCAACTGATCCTAATGCAATAAGAGGTGCCTGGGTAACCACAACGGCCAGCACAGCATTGAACAGCCGCACTGATATTAAAAATACAGTTGCCTATTTTAAAGCTGCCGGATTGAATCACATTTTTGTTGTGGTATATAATAATGCCCGTACGGTTTATCCAAGTACCGTAATGCAAAACCTGATTGGTAAAACGATCAAGGAAGGTTTTGAAGGCCGCGATCCTTTACAGGAAATGATTGAAGAAGCACATGCTGCTAATATGAAAGTTCATGCCTGGTTCGAATATGGTTTCTCTTCTTCTTATTCGGCTAATGGCGGATCTATTTTAGCAGCTAAACCTAATTGGGCAAGCAAGAACAATTCAGGTACGTTAGTAGTAAAAAATGGTTTTGACTGGCTAAATGCCTTTCATCCAGAGGTTCAAAGTTTCCTGATGGACCTGGTAAAAGAAGTAGCAACAAAATATAATGTTGATGGCATACAGGGTGATGACCGTTTACCTGCCATGCCGAGTGAAGGCGGCTATGATGATTTTACGGTGAACTTGTATAAAGCTGAAAACGGAGGCGCCAATCCCCCAACCAATTTCAAAGATGCCGCATGGATTCAATGGCGTGCAAAAAAGCTCAATGCATTTATGAAACGCATGTACACCGAAGTGAAGGCCATCAAGCCAAATATCAAAATGATCATGTCGCCAAGTGTTTATCCCTTTAGCTTGAATGAGTACCTACAGGATTGGCCGACATGGGTGGATAGCAGTTGGGTAGATGGCATCATTCCGCAGATCTATCGTTATGATATCAATGCTTACAAAGCAACTTTGCAGCAACAAAAACCTTTGTTCAAAAATAGAGTTGATTTATTTACTCCGGGAGTTTTACTAAAAAGCGGAACCTATTTACCAAGTGATCAGTTTCTTACTGAAATGATACAGGCAAATAGAGCAGAAGGATTGAAGGGTGAAGTGTTTTTCTTTTATGAAGGAGTGAAGGACAAGATCAATTTCTTCAATATGCAGTATCCTTATATCCGTTAATATTGTCGTACAACGATTGCTATGAAAAAAATATCTCTGCTTATCTTATTATTAGCCGCTAAGATTACCATTGCGCAAAAGCTTACTGATAAAGTAGATGTGTTTTTAGGTACTGGCGGACACGGACACGTTTATCCCGGAGCAACGGTGCCTTTTGGTATGGTTCAGTTAAGTCCTGATAATGGTGTAGAAGGTTGGGATTGGTGCAGCGGTTATCATTATAGCAGCGACACGATTGCCGGATTTTCTCATACCCATTTAAGTGGAACAGGTATTGGCGATTGGTGTGATATTTCGGTAATGCCGTTTTTAGCAGGCAGTAAAACAATTCGTTCTTCCTTCTCACATAAAAATGAAAGCGGAAGACCAGGATATTATAAAGTAAAACTGGATAACGGTATAATGTGCGAAATGACTGCAGCGGAAAGAGTAGGCTATCATAAATATACATTCCCTGATAAGGAAGGTTGGTTGCAGTTTGATATGAGCTTTCGGATCAATTGGGATAAACCTACAGATGGTTACCTGATGCTTGTAAATGATAGTACATTATTAGGTTACCGATATTCAACTGGTTGGGCCAAAAACCAGAAAGTATATTTTGCTGCCCGGTTTTCAAGGCCGGTAGTTAATAAGTTTAATAAGACAGATGGTGCAACTGCAAAAGCATCTTTTCAATTTGCAACAAATGGTCACCCCCTATATGTAAAGGTTGGGATAAGCAGTGTAGAAATGTTAAAAGCATTGGAAGCTTTATACGATGTAAAGCAGCAATCATTTGATGATGTTGTAAAAAAAGCAGATGCAGCCTGGGAAAAAGAATTGAGTAAAATAAAGATTAAAGCGGATAAAGATTTTGAGACGAAGTTTTATACAGCATTGTACAGAACATGCTTAGCACCAGTAGTATACTCTGATAGAGATGGACAATATCGTAATCAGGATAATACAATTCATAAAAGCAAAGGCAAGAAATATACAGTCTTCTCTTTGTGGGATACATTCAGAGCTTCTCAGCCACTCTTTACGCTAACACAAACAGAACGCCTGCCTGATATGCTCAACAGTATGTTGAGCTTTTACGATGATAATGGCTTGTTGCCTGTTTGAGATTTAAGCACCTGGGAAACCAACACAATGACGGGCTATCATTCTATTCCTGTATTAGCCGATGCAATTTTAAAAGGAGTAAAAGGCTTTGATGTAGAGAAAGCTTACCAGGCTATGTTGAAAAGTGCGAACCAGAATCAAAGAGGCACGCAAGATTATATACGCTTTGGCTATTTGCCTCAAGACAAGCATGGATGGAGTGTAACGATTACTCTGGAATATGCATTTGATGATTGGTGCATTGCACAGGTAGCAAAGAAGCTTGGCAAAACAAAAGACTACGAAACCTATATGAAGCGAAGCCTGAGCTATCAAAAGCTATTTGATCCATCAACTGGTTTCATGCGTGCAAAAGACAGCACTGGAAAATTCATCGAGCCATTTGATCCGCTACTTTCTGAGCATGGTTTTGAAGGGCAATACATAGAAGGCACTGCATGGCAACATTCTTTTTTTGTTCCGCATGACGTGCATGGCTTAGCAAAATTGTATGGAGGAAAAGAAAAACTCATTGAAAAGTTAGATACACTTTTTTCAACAACATCAGAATTGCATGGGAAGAATGTTTCGGCAGATGTAACAGGTTTGTTGGGCCAATATGCGCATGGTAACGAACCTAGTCATCATATCATTTACATGTACACAGCGTTAGGACAACCACACAAAGCAGCTAAACAAATTCTGCGTGTTGTGGATAGCATGTACCAGTTAGGCCCTGATGGATTAGTAGGCAACGATGACTGCGGGCAAATGAGTGCCTGGTTCATTTGGACTTCACTAGGTATGTATCCGATGAACCCTGCAAGCGGCGAATACGTATTTGGTTATCCGTTGGTGAAGGAAGCAACGATTCAATTACCGAATGGAAAAAAGCTTTTAGTTAAAACAAATGTTTTGAAAGGAAAATCTTCTACTGGCATTCAAAAAGTATTGCTGAACGGGAAGCAATTAAATACTTCTGTTAAACATTCAGATCTATTAAAAGGCGGAAAGCTGGAGTATTTTGTTTATTAGCCACAAAGGAACAAAGTTCTCCGTGTCCTTGTGCCTCCTGGCAAATCATGTCTTCCAAAACCACCCTCTTTTTGTAAAGAAAATTGTTATTAACGAGACAATTCCTGTAAACAATACACCTCTTAAAAACCCGATCCACGCATTAGTGTTCATGTTATTGAATATTTCTATTGCATCTGTCAGGTTTAAAACGGGTACTAGTAACAAGTTGCCTGCAACATATGCCACCATTGGATTACGGCCATTCAAACTTAGATAGTTAAGAAGTCCGTTTCCAACATTCGCAAGTTGTATAGAGTAGAATCCTATCAGCATGAAGAATGCAAGTCCGGAAGTAACAAAGTAATAGCTATAAGTTGATGGGTCTTTTTTAATACCGCCTTAGTACCCTTCAAAGAACAATCCTAATAACAAAAGAAACGTTCCGGCACTCCAGAATTTTTTAAACAGCTCGTTATCTGTTATATACTTTTCTATTAAATAATAACTTACTAAGCACATAACAATAGTCAATCCCAAATTCAACACCAGCATACGGCTAAACAACAAAGCAACATTGCACCAGATAATTCCAGATGATAGGATCGCAATTAGAAAAAGAAAAGTCTTAGATGGAGTTACCACATTTGATTCATTTGACACATTTGACTTTCTCATCCACTCTCCTGCTATTGTGCCGGGAATAATAATGAATAAGTACTTGAGATAGTAAAACTTATACATCCATGGCAATGGCGACCAACTAAACACGACTTCATTCAACGATCCTTTTTCTTTACCGCCTAAAAAGATAGCCATCACGAAAGCCAGTAATCCAATTCTCAATAAAACATTCTTTCTTGTCAACCACCAAATGATTGTTCCAAAGAATGCCATGTTACCTAACACTAAAATGATGATGTCAATTTTATCTAGTAAAAACCCTTTGCCTTTATTAAAGGGCAGATAGTATAAAAGAAATGCAGCAGCAGCGAAAGAAGCAATCTTCGTTATTATGAATAGAGTTTTATACTTTTCACCTTTGTGCTCATAAAACTGAAAGCAAAGCAATGCAAAAGCAAGTATAGAAAGAAGGTATTCTGTTGTAGTCGGCGTTTCCGCAATCACGCATGCTCTCATGTGATAAATGAACAAAGCAAAAAAGGTCAGCAATAGATATCGCCGCAAAGCAATCCAAAACACTTTGACAAACGTTGCATTTTCTCTTTCCAATTTTGCTAGTGCCAGCGGTATAGCTGCTCCCATACTAAATAGAAAAAAGGGAAACACCAGATCAACCCAAGTGATGCCTGGTATGGTTGGAATGAATTTGTGGTCAGGTGGCGGTACTTGTGCATGATACATCCATGCAGGCAGTACACCATCGAAAGCAATGCTGCCTGACAAGACCATCGTTAGGATGGCAAACCCACGCAGTGCATCTAAGCTTTGGTTGCGGTTCATTTGTTTAAAAAATAAAAAGGCGTCTTTCGACGCCTTGTATTAAAGGAGTAATGTTATTGCCACCCAGGGTTGTTAGGTAATAAATTTGTATTCTTATCAATTTCCCCCTGTAGTATAGGCCATAGCTTATGCTTAGTTGTGTTCTGTCTCGTCTGATTTCTTGTTTTCAATCGCTTTGCAACACTTGCACTATAATCGGGAATATCATTGACATCAAAAACAGGTATGGCTGCAGGATCAGCAGGATTTAAACTAACCCCTACAACAGGGCCGTTCATTGCTGCCGGCACTAAATCCCAACGGCGGATGTCAAATAATCTTAAACCTTCACCTGCAAATTCAACTGCTCTCTCTCTTCTAACAATCTGTCGCATTTGGGTCTGAGATCCTAAGGTTACAGGAGGCTGACCAGCCCTTGCTCTTACAAGATTGATTGCGTTCAAAACGGTTCCGTCAATTTGATTCAGTTCAATCTTTGCTTCGGCATAGGTTAACAATATCTCTGCATAGCGCATTAATATATAACCAGTTTTTGTTTCCCATGAGTATTGGGTTGAATCAACATATTTTCTCCATACATATCCTACACCACCCGAAGAACCCGTTGCACCTGCAAACCACGGGCTGGTTAAATAGTTGATCCAGTCTATATTCGTAGCAAGTGTATCAAACTTATTGGTGTTCCAGTTCCACTTAAAACGTTGGTTGGTATAAATATTAAAGATGGTCCTTTCTTTCGGTTGCACATAAGGTAAAGATGGAGACTTGGCAGTATTATGTTGCATGGTATCTCCCTGCATATAGATCGTCCACTTTAAACGATTGTCTCTATTAATCCGTGGATTTGCAGGATCGTAAACAGCCGATTGATCTATGCGCATTCCATCTTTTGCTTCATACTTATCTACTAGCTTGTGAGGGAAAATGTGAGCTTTGTGATGTTCCGACCTGTCTAGGAATGGTAATCACAGCCAGCCAATTTTGCGGATCTAACACATCGGTTGGAAATGTTTGATTGAACATGATCTCTTTGTTCACGTTTGCTTGTTGCCCTGCTAACATAAACAGATCAGTATATTTTGGATTCAATCCATACTGTCCGCCATCTATAATTGCTTTCGTTGCTGTAGCTGCCGTATTATAATCTTTTACCAGCATCGCTAGTCTGGCCTTCAATCCTAATGCAACACCTTTGTTTACTCTGCCCATTGCTTGTACTGCTTGTGTATTAGCAGCGTCAAATAAAGAAGCCGCCTCGTCCATATCTGCAATAAGCTCAGGAACTACTGTTGCAACAGGCGTTCTTCTTTGGGTTTCATATTCAGCAGGTAAAAGCGGTTTCCTATAATAAACAACATCTCCAAACCATCCCATAAGATGATAGTAAGCCCATGCTCTTAACACTAAAGCCTCTGCTCTGATCCTTCCGTATGTTTTCGAATCAACATTTCCCTGACCTTTCTTCATGCCTTCTAATTGCTGGTTGGCTCTTGCAACAAGTTTATATGCCTGTTGCCATGCAGTTACCGTTAATGAGTTATTGATAAGAAAAGGCCCTGCATCACCCATTGCGATCTGGTCTTCAGAGTTCCCTGTTCTTCTTATGGCAACATCTGTTGTTGATTCGATAGCAAAAAGCAATGGAGTGTTATTAGCCTGTATCCAAAAAGAAGATGCATATACACCATTCAGACCGAGGTTCATCTCCTCTTCAGTCGATAAAAATGTTTCTGAAGAGCTGCTATCAAGTGGTTGCCTGTCCAGGAATTTTTTACACCCTGTTAATGCAGCTGCGAAAACTATGATCAATGATATCTTTTTCATAACGTTGTTTGAATACTGATTAGAAATTAATGTTTACACCTGCAGTATAAGTTCTCATCAACGGATAAAACTGCGCATCCTGGTTATTGATCTCCGGATCAAATCCATCCCATGATTTAGTGAATGTTACAAGGTTAGATCCGCTTACATAAATTCTTGCAGACTTGATTTTAACTCTATCCAACCATTGTGAAGGAAGCCTGAATCCTAAGTTCACATTCTTGATACGGAAGTAGGAAGCACTCCTGATCCAATGAGAAGATGCGAGATAATTATTACCACCGGAACCTGCAGGTAATAAGCGAGGAAAAGTTGCATCCCTATTTTCGGGTGTCCAGAAGTCTTTGTGAATATCTAATAGCGATGCAGCAAAATCTGCGCTGTTAAATGGTACTGCACCTGTACCTGTTAAATAGTTATCTCTCTTGCCAACACCTTGTCCAAAAATATTCAGATCAAATGCACCATAGCCTAAATTTAAATTCAAGCTGTATTCATAGCGGGGAAAATTGTTACCTAGGAATGTTCTGTCAAATGCATCTACTTTTCCATCAGGTTTTCCATTAGGACCGCTGATGTCTTCATATTTTACATCACCAGGCTTTGGACCTGCACTGGGGTTTGTACTCCAAGGAATACCAAACTGCACAGGTGCGTTTTTGATTTCTGTAGAATCTTGGAAATAACTAATTGCTTTGTATCCATAATAAGAAAACAGTGCTTCGCCAACCTGTGTTCTTATAGAGCCTCCATCAAGGAATGTAAGACCTGGCAGGCTTGTGACTTTGTTCTTTACATCCGAAAGCATCCCTGTAACATCTACACTAAGCTTGTTGAATACTTTTTTATAATTCAACGAAACTTCCCAACCACGGTTTTCCATATCACCTGCATTAATAAAAGGAGAACTTACACCAACGTATAAAGGAATGGGACGAGAAAGCAAAATATCTTCTACTCTTCTTACATAATAGTCTGCGGTAAAATTCAGGTTCTTACCAAAACCCAAATCCAAACCTATGTTCCATTGTCTTGAAGTTTCCCATGATATATCAGGGTTAGCTGCTTCCAACAATGCATAACCTAAAGTGTTGACGTTATTAAAATAAGTGCTTGTACCATTGTTAGGATTCGAATAAGTTGTAGCCTGGTAGTTCACTGCAAAAGGATATATCTCCGGCAATGCCTGGTTACCTAAACTCCCAATGGAACCTCTAATCTTAGCATAGTTTGCAATATCTGAAATGCCATCCCAAAACTTTTCTCTTGATAAGATCCATCCGGCAGAAAATGAAGGAAAGAAGCCCCATTGCTTGTCTAACGCTTGGGAGAAACGAGATGACCCATCGTATCGTCCGTTTACTTCAAAGAAATACTTATCCCTGAAGTTGTAATTCAAACGGCCAAAGAAACCTGCCAAAGCTGTTTCATAAGCACTTCCTGCATTGTTGATGTTACCAGAGCCTAAGTTTAAGTAGGGTTGATTAGGATTGATAAAGCCTGTCCGGGATGCAGAAATTCCGGAGTAATTAAATTCTTCTGATTGTCCGCCAAGCAAGACTTTCACATTATGTTGCCCAAAGTCTCTTGAATAAGTTCCCTGTGCTAAATAGGTGGTTCTTGTATTGGTTGAGTATGATTCGCCTAATAAAGTTGTACCCGGCCACACACTTACCTTATCATACTTTTGAGTAACAACATTTGGCTGATAGATATCTACATTCTTCACAAAAGATTTTCCGTGCGGTGTCCAGTTTTCCCTTGCCCAGAAGCCTTCTAATTCTAACCCCTTAATTGGTTTATAATTCAAAGACACCTTGCTTAAAAACGAGTTTGTCTCCGAAACAGATGTACCTGCCGCTTCGGCCATGGCTAATGGATTACGGTTATTTGTTTGGCCTGCAGTACCATACATGCCAGGGCCATATTTGCCACCACCAATTGCAGGTAAACCTATAGCCTGGCGAATGATAAATTCAGCACTTCCTGTTGAAGGATTAAGTGATGTGCTATTGTTGTAATTAAAGACACCGCTCAATGTAAGCTTGTCGCTTATCTTAAAATCAGGATTGAAACGGATATCATACTTCTTAAAACTATTGTTTTGAATTAAACCCTGCTGATTTAAATAGGTAATAGAAGCAAAAACATTCACTTTATCACCACCTGCATTTAATTGCACGTTGTGGTTCTGCATGATACCACTGTTGGTCAATAACAGATCTAACCAGTCAGTATCAATCACATCCAGGTTGTTTGCAGGAGTAGTTCTGTATTTGTCGATTAAAGGTTGAGCATATAAAAAAGCATTAGGGTTTCCTGTTCTGTTGCGTTCAGCAAGATTACTTAACTCCATGTGTTCAATTGCAGATACTCGGTCTGGAATTGCTGTTGCAACTTGTTTAGAAACGAAGTTGTTGTATGAGATAGAAATTCCTTTCGCATTACCTCGCTTTGTTTTTACAAGAATTACTCCATTAGCAGCACGGGTACCATAAATAGCGGTAGAAGCTGCGTCTTTCAAAATAGTGATGCTCTCAATAGCATTTGGGTCAATGCTTTCAAGGCTGGATACAACACCATCAACCATGATCAAAGGCGATGATCCCGCATAGATAGAAGAGACACCACGGATACGAATGCTTGCTCCATCTCCACCAGGTCTACCACTTTGTTGTTGAACAGTAACACCAGGCGCCAATCCTTGTAATAATGAGCTTGTGCTGGCAACTTGCCTTTTGGTTAACACATCATTGCGAAGTGTTGTTACTAAACCTGTGATAGCAGCACGACGTTGCGTTCCATAGCCAACCACCACTACATCAGATAAAGTGTTACTTGCTTCCTGCAATGCAATATTCAATGTTTCATCTTCCACTGTTCTTTCTACCGCAGTAAACCCAACACCTGTGATCACTAATGTTTGTCCTTTTTGTGCCGCGATGGAGAAGTCTCCTGTTGCATTGGTTGTAGTTCCTTTATTAGTACCTTTTACAGCAACTGAAACTCCTTCCAAAGGCTGACCACTTGCATTAACGATTCGGCCTGTTACTTTAAGTTCCTGAGCCAGTGCTGCGGACAGACTAGAGAATAGCACCAGCAACATGAGAGCAATCTTTCTCATATTCTTGTTTTTGGTTTTTTAAAAATTTACTTGGTAAACACACCTTGGTGGTTTACAGCTTTCATAGAAAAAGGATCAACAGTATTATTAAGAAGTACAGCTAATTCTAATCTGGTAATGGGTCTTGTCATTTCGAAATTTTCCAAACCCCAATCCTGCCATGTTCTTTGCCATCTTTCATTTGGATCTTCAATAGTGCTTTCTTGAACGGAAGATTTCTTTTTAAGCAAATGCGCTATGGCAATTGCTTCGGAAATAAGCAGATTACTACTGCGAACATTGTATGTGCCTTTGTGGAAAGCATTGACATCGGCTATGAATGCTTTTGTGTTTACCAACGAGTCAGGATAAAACCATGTTTGATTAGCCCATTTGAACGGAATACCTGTGCCTTTTAAAAGCCCTGTTGAACCGATCTTTTGTATCGCTTCAAAGTGAGGATGCGATGGCTGTACATCAATATAAGGCATGATATACGCCTTTGCTTTCAACAAGCTTTGTTGGACAGTGCGAACAGGAACCCGTTTAGGTTGGGACTGATAGTTAAGACTTAATGCGGCAAGGGTTCCTGCTGCCTGCCCGGTTAACAACACACACGGCTGTAAGCGAGTGGTACCATTAGCAACATTGCTAACCGAGATACCTTTCTCTGCTATAATAAGGTTGTCGAAGTTTTGTGGTATTAAGGCCCCTAATGGAACATTGAAAGACGGTATGGAATAAAATTCCAAATGCTGCGGTGCTTTTAAATTCTTCTTGTGATGATGATCGATTGGATAATCGCCCACAGAAATCCCCGTGCGGTATAAAGGATCACCATAGGTAAAGGGCTCGGCAATGTGACGCATGGTAAAACGTACAAGGCCTTTCACTCTTCTTCCTTCTCTATGATAAGGCATTAATGCGAGTGCATCTTTTGTAGAGAATTCATCATCTGCCAAACCAAGGTTCTTAAACCCAAGTTGTTGTTGTATGAAATAAACAAAGCGCAGGGTGGTCTGTTTAGCTTTTTGTAATTCCTTTTCTCGCTGCGCTTCGTTCATTTCAATAATATTCAGGTAAGTATCATTGCCGTAGTTGGGCCAATTGATCATGTATTTATTGTTGGGCAGTTTACCATACTCCAACATTTTCTTTCCATCAACCGTTGGTGCCTTTCTGCTTTTGTCTATGTAATAGTCTGTACAGGCACCGTCAAATTCTGATGGATTGTAATTAGCAGGCCTGGAAATAGTTTTATCTGTTCCTGCACCATAATCTTTTAAGGTGGCAACGTAAGTAAGGTCCTGAACAATGTTGTTGGATTTCTCAATTCCAACTTTTTCTCCTGTAATGCTTCCTGCTTCCATACCTACATCATACTTCACTCCTGCAGCTTTCATCACATCACCTAATTCGGTAGCATCAATAAATACTTTTGCTTTCACTACTAATGTTTCGCCTGTTTTTTTATTGATGAACCGTACTGCAGCTATCCTGCCTTGATTTTTTATAAGTGAGTGGAAAGTATAATTGTGATAAACCGTTAGAGCTTTTTCTTTTGCAGCCATTGCTTTGAATATGCTGTCTGCCACATGTGGTTCAAATAACGTGTTACTTACCCATCCTGTTTCCACTGCTTTGGGGCCACCATATACTTTGTATACCTGTTCCCTAAACTCCGCCCATAAACCAGATGGCAATCGATGATTACCATCTACTGCTGATACACCTGCTGCTGAGATCATTCCACCCAACCAGAGAGTGGGTTCTACGATGACCGTATTAACTCCCATCCTCGCACTTTGTATACCTGCACTTGTTCCACCCGTGCCGCCGCCAACTACCAATACGTCTGCGGTAATTGTTTTTTGCGCAGCCGCTGCAACAGAACAAAGCATCAGTATTACAAGCAATTGTTTCTTCATGTCAGTTTTTAATTGTTTGAGGTTGCGTCTTTAATAGTATCCCACCAACCTTTCTCGCAGATGTGCACCAGGTCAAAAATCATCAGGCCTTCCGTTTTCTTCAGGCACATCTTCATGGCTTCGGTGAATTGTTTTTTATCTTTTTCATATTGCTCAACATACAGGCCGCCATAAACAGGCACAACTCCTTTAGTAACGTTCATGGCTAATTCAGCAGAGCCTTCAACCGAATACCACGGAGCTTTCTCTTCGTTCATACCAGCTTCTGTTCTTGCAGCTCTTATCTTGTTGGCTTCCTCTACTTCTTTCCTGGTTACTTCAAAAAAATAGCAGCCGGTAGTGTATACATCCAGTAATTCGGCATAGCCATAGTTCCTGTATTTCTTCGTGGCCCACTGGTACTCCTGAGAAGGATCGTATTTTTTGCTGGCCCAGTTCACGCCTACTTCAAAGTAAGTTGGATACCATGCACCGGTATAATCAGCGAAGATGATTTTAGGATTAGCCTTTTTTGCCACCTTCCTGGCATCTTTAAAGAAGTTATATATAACCGAGGCTCTCCATTCTACCCATTGATTGTACAAGGGTCCGGGAACTTTTACGCTTTTCTTTCCTTCCTTTTTATATGAAAAAATATCCTGTGGAAAGTTGGTTACTTTCTTACCAATATATTTTTCAAAAAGCTTTCTTGACAGATCTGAAAAATCTGCTTCCATTCCATCATAACGAACACGGTCCAGCACAATGCCATCAAGCTTTGGATGTTTTCGGATCAGTTCTTCTAAAATATTCAACTGGTATTTCTGCACCTCCGGATTTGCCGGATTGAGCATACCGGAATACTTGGTTTTAATTTTCGAAATGGGAACAAAGCCACTGTCTGTATAATTGATGGATTGCCATTCCGGATGCCCGGTATAGATCAATCCTTTGTTGAAAAAATTGTGGCCTCCACAAAAAACATTGATTGCTGCATAAACAATAAGTCCTTCCTTATGCCCTTCCTCGATACAGGTGTTTAAATAATCAAATTGTTTTGGCCACTCATAGCCTTTCCAGTTTTTCAAATAGGGAGCATATTGGCTCTGATATAGTACATCTCCGGTAATTGGCTTTACATCAATAACAACATCGGTTACACCAACCGACTTAGCTTTTTGCATGTAATGGCGTATTGAATCAGGAGAAGATAATCGTTGAAAGTTGGCATGCGCATCAAACCACAACATCACAGCTTTCTTTTGTGCAAACGTTGTAGCAGCACAGAAAAAAAACAGCGGTAAAAAAAGATAGTTCCGTCTCATTTAGTTATGCTTCAAGTGTTTTCCAAACCTGGTATAATGAGCGGGGAATATGAAAGCATCCTTTCCATTTGCCACCTTTTAATGGCAGTAATACTTCGCCTCGTCTGTTGAGATAGCCAAACCATTCACTGTACATAGCATCTTTAAAATGTGTCCATGTATAATCATGCACCCTTTCAAACCATTTTGCGCAACGCTCATTTCCGGTGAGTTTATAACCCTTTGCTAATGCAACTAAAGCTTCAACATGCACCCACCATAATTTCTGATCCCATTCCAATTGTTGCGGCGGCGTTCCCTTTACATCAAGGAAATAGAAGATGCCATCATGTTCATTATCCCAGCCATGTTCCAATGTATCTAACATGATGTTGCAAGCCTTATTGATCAAAGCCGTATCATTCATCCGTTTGCCGAGATCCATAATAAACCACATAGCCTCAATCGCATGACCAGGGTTTAATAAACGACCTTCAAAGGAATCGCAGAAGCTGCCGTCTTGGTATACATTTTCCAGGATCAACCCTAATTGAGGCTGATAGAAAACATCCATTACTTCGTGTACTACATGTGGTATCAACTCATCAACTTTTTTTGACCCGATGATGTGCTCCAGCTCGAGCGAAAGATTGCACAGGATCATTGGCAGGCTGAAGTTTTTAAGAGGTCTTGTACCAGGATATGATTTGTTGTATTGACCTTTCCAGTTATGTTGTCTTTTTAAAATATTTTCGAAAGTATCAACAGCAATCTGTTTATGAAGGTCAGAAGGAATAGCTTTATCTAAAGCTGCAAAAGCCATTGTAGCAAAGCAATCGCTAAAGATGTTGTAAGGCTGTACCAGTGGCTTTCCTTCGGCAGTTAAAGAAAAATACCAGGAACCGTCTTTGTCTCTTCCATGCTTTTGCATAAAACCGGCTCCATGCAAAGCCATATCCAGCCATTCCTGCTGCTGCTCTACATTGTTGTACATGTAACTAAAGCACCATACTTCTCTTCCTTGAAGCCACATAAATTTATCGGTATCGTAAACACTGCCATCCCGATTCAGGCAGGTAAAGTAGCCGCCGTTGGCTTCATCGCGACTATGTTTTAGCCAGAAAGGCAGTATGTTGTTGAGTAGTTCCTGCTTATAAAGAGGTGCAAAAGCATTCAGCGCAGTTGTTGTTGGTTGCAATGTAGTTTCAACAGAATTCATTCAGCAATCGTTTTGCAACCCGAATTTTGTAAATATTTTATTATAAACCAAAAACTTTTTAAAAAAATTAATTTAGTGTAAACTTCGACCTCTTTCCATACCAGAAACTTTTACCGACTTTTACTGCAAACGTTCACGAACCATGTCTACAGTGCTTTTAGAAGTTTTTTCGGACGAGAATGCAATTGGTGTGGCCTACAAAAACAAATCGCTAAAGAGAGCCATTATTTCTCACCTCGATTCTGTTGGCAATGCAACCATTGCCGATCTGAATAAAGAATTGAACATCAGTACACCCAAGATCATCAATCTCATTAACGAGTTGATCCAGGATGGATTGATCAAAGATTATGGCAAAGTAGATTCAACAGGCGGAAGAAGAGCCAGCATGTATGGCCTGGTTTCCGAAGCAGGTTTCTTTGTAGGCGTTGATATTAAACGTTACTCCATCAACATAGGGTTACTCGATTTTAAAAAAAACCTTGTCACTATAAAAGAAGACATCCCTTACAAACTGGAAAATACAAGTGAAGCTTTCGATCAGCTCATTAACATCATACAGGAATTTATTGACGAACTACCAACTGACCGGGACAAGATCTTAGGCATTGGTATTAATCTATCCGGACGTATTAATAATGCAAGTGGCTATAGCTATAGTTTTTTCCATTTTCATGAAGAACCCTTATCAAGCATTTTCGAATCCCGCCTTGGTATAAAATCATTTTTAGAAAATGATTCCCGTGCTATGGCTTATGGTGAGTTTTGTTGTGGCGCTGTAAGCAATGAGAAGAATGTATTGTTTGTAAATATGGATTACGGAATAGGCTTGGGAATACTGGTTGATGGAAAAGTATATTATGGAAAGTCTGGATTTAGCGGAGAGTTTGGCCATATTCCTTTTTTTAATAACGAACTAATTTGCCACTGCGGAAAAAAAGGCTGTCTCGAAACAGAAGCCTCAGGCAATGCTCTTGTAAGATCGTTCAAAGAGAATATCAAGGCAGGATCTTCTTCACAGCTATTGAATAAATACGAGGATACAGAAAACATCAGGCTGATGGACATTATTGATGCCGCACAAAACGATGATGTGCTTGCCATTGAATTGATTGCGCAGGTAGGTGAAAAAATAGGAAAAGGATTGGCTGTGCTGATCAACATCTTCAATCCGGAGTTAGTGATCATTGGCGGCACACTGGCACAAACAGGCGATTACATTCGCTTGCCCTTAAGAAGCGCATTGAATAAATACTCATTGAGCCTGGTTAATAATGATTCGCAACTTAAAATGTCCAAGCTTGGAGAGAAAGCAGGTGTTATCGGGGGTTGTTTAATGGCCAGGAATAAAGTGCTTTCAAAGAATAGTATTGATCAATAGTTTCTCCTTCAATGATGGCATTTGCTTTTTGCTAAATCGTTGCACATCACTTTATCTAAATGACATTGAGCATTGAGTTATTGATAAATCTCAACTTTCGTTTAATCAACAGAGGCAGTTACATGTAAAATATTTGCAGAAAACTTTTAATTATGAAAAGCGGGTATTATTTTTCCGCTCTCTTCCACCAATCCATACCTCCGAATCTCCCCTCCAATTTCCGCAGATTTTAATTTAAACAAGCTATCATGAAAAGAATCTTCGTGGGTTTGACCTGTGCCCTAATTTGTATCTTATCCCAACAGGCGTCTGCGCAAAATGCAATTGTAATTGATTCGGGTTCTACCTGGAAATACTGGGCGAATACGCAAGCCAACGCACCATCTGCGACATGGAATGGAAGCGGTGCTTTTGATGACAGTGGTTGGCCATCTGGTGTAGCTAAATTGGGCTTCGGACAAGATGGTGAAGTAACTCAAGTACCTGCAGGTTGCGGAACCTTAGGTAACCCCGGAAGCTGTGGGCCAAAGTATATGACAACTTACTTCCGAAAAAACTTTACGCTATCACACAAAGGCGCCTATACCGGATTTATAGTGCGATTGTTAAGAGACGATGGTGCTGTAGTGTATGTAAATGGTGTGGAGGTTTGGAGAAGTAATATGCCAACAGGCACTGTAAGCTATACAACGGCTGCAACTGCCGCTGTTGGTAACAATGATGAATACACATTTTATGAATCACCTGTTATACCAACGACTGCATTTAACACTGGCAATAATATAATTTCAGTAGAAGTTCATCAGAGCGGCAACACAAGTTCTGATCTTGGATTTAACCTGCAATTGGTTGGACAATTAACTGCGGGAAATACTTTAATGCCTTTGGGTTCTGTATGGAAATATTGGGCGAATACCGAGGCAAATGCACCTGGTATTGCATGGACTGGTTCTGCCGCTTTTGATGACAGCGGATGGCCTTCAGGCCCCGGACGTTTGGGCTTTGGGCAAGATGGCGAAGTGACCTTAATTCCTGCCGGTTGCGGCACATTGGGTAATCCGGGTAATTGCACGCCTAAGTTCAATACAACTTACTTCAGAACAACAGTAAACATCACCAATTCATCAAACTATAATGGCTTCTTCATTAATATGACCCGCGATGATGGTGCCGTAGTTTATGTAAACGGTGTGGAAGTATGGCGAACAGGTATGCCTACAGGATTAATTTCTTATTCAACCTTTGCGTTACTCGATCCCCAGGCACAAAGTGATGGCCCTAACGAGACAGCTTTATTTTCATCACCCTCTATTCCGGCCAGTGCTTTTATTAACGGTGTAAATACCATTGCGGTTGAAGTGCACCAACTAAATGATAACAGTAGTGACCTGGGTTTTGATATGCAATTAGTAGGTCAGCCTAAACAATCTGATATATTGCAAGATTACGGAGGCACCTGGAAGTATTGGTCCAATACGCAAGCTAATGCACCATCAACAACATGGAACGGCAGTGGGGCCTTTGATGACAGTGGTTGGCCATCAGGTGTTGCTAAACTTGGCTTTGGTGGCGATGGCGAGGTTACTGCTATCCCTGCAGGTTGTGGTACTTTAGGCAGTCCGGGTAACTGTACGCCTAAGTTCAATACTATTTACTTTAGAAAAACAGTAAACATTGCTAACGTAAACAACTATGTAGGGTTTACAATTGATATGATTCGTGATGACGGTGCTATTGTTTATGTAAACGGACAGGAGGTTTGGAGAAGCAATATGCCTTCAGGTGCTATAGATTATAACACTTTTGCTTCTTCAATCGTAGATAATGCTAATGAAACTGCAACATTTACTTCACCTGTGATTCCTGCTTCCTATTTCCAAAATGGTGTAAATACAATTGCGGTTGAAGTGCATCAGATAAATGCTACCAGCTCAGACTTAGGTATGGATCTTCGTTTGAAAGGATTGTATGTTATTCCTGCAAACGAAGTAGTGTATATGTGGTCAGGCGCATTGACATCAACTTCGGCTAAGGTGAATGCTAAACTTACATCTGCCACTACGCAGGCAAGGTTAGTGGTAAGCACCAATTCAAGTTTATCATCACCTATTTACGGGCCTTATGCAACGGCAGATGCAGCAAACAATCTTATGGCTGCTATGAGCATTTCCGGCCTTGTTCCAAATACCAAATATTATTATGCTATCCAGACCGATGGTGTAACTGATGCCTCTTCAGATGACATTGGCTCATTTACAACACCTGCATCATCTGCCTTCAACTTTAAGTTTGCTGTAGGAGGTTGTGCTGCAACATCCAATCACCCTGTATATAATAAGATCGGCGAGAAAAATCCATTGTTATTTGTTTCGCTGGGAGACTTTCATTATGCCAATCCCAATTCGTCAACAGATATTAATGTACATCGTTTGCCTTATGAGCAGAACATGTTGTCGCAAACTCCGTCAAGAAACTTCTTCCTGAATACGCCTTTGGCTTATATGTGGGACGATCATGATTACTCAGGTAATGATACTGATTCCACAGCTGCCGGCAAAACCAATGCACGATTAGCCTACCAGGAGTATGTGCCACATTATCCATTGTCAAGAGGTACAGGCAATGTGCCTATCTACCAGGCATTCACTATCGGCAGAGTGCATTTTATAATGACAGACCTCCGCTCAACAAGACACCAGTCAAGCGGTGTGATCTGGGATGCAACACAAAAGCAATGGTTTAAAGATCAATGTTTATATGCCAAGAATAACAACCTGACGATTGCCTGGGTCAATACTATTTCGTTTGGTGGCAACCAGGCAGATAATTGGGGCGGGTTTGCGGCGGAAAGAACAGATATTTCGAACTTCTTCCGCGATAACAACATACAACACATGTTCATTCTCAGTGGCGATGCACACATGCTGGCCATGGACAACGGCGCAAATCATGATTTTTCAACAGGTAGCAACAATTCGTTTGATTATCCTGTATTTGCTGCTGCTGCTTTGAACCAGGGCGGTAGCGTAAAAGGTTGCACTTATAATGTTAAGCCAGATGGCTCGGTTGATATGACGCCTGGTGCTTCTTACACTTATCCTAATCCGAATAATACATTCGGCCAATATGGTATTGTTGAAGTGAATGATAATGGCATACAGCTTTGTATTACGTTCACCGGTTACCGTGTAACCAACACAGGTACTGAAACTGTACTAAGCACTTACAGTTTCTGCCGTGCAGCCGGAGGTTCGTTGCCTATTAAGCTTTCTTATTTCAATGCTAAACCTGTGGCAAATGAAAAAGTGCAACTGGATTGGGAAGTAAGTGAACAAACAGATTGCAAAGAGTATGTAGTGGAAAGAAGTGTAGATGGCGTAAACTTCAATTCATTGCTTACTGTTAATTGCCAAACAAGCAACCGTTATACTTCTTTTGATGCGGTACCTGTAAAGGGGGCCAACTTCTACCGTATTAAAATGATTGAAACGGATGGCAGCTATACTTATTCTCCTACAAGGAAAGTAACTTTTGCCGCTAAGGGTAAATTGCTGATCACGCCAAACCCGGTAGTGGGAGATTTAAAATTCCGTGTATCACACGGTAATGCAACCCGCAGTTTATATTCTATTTTCGATATCACCGGAAAGAAATATACTGAAGGAATGATCAACGTTTCAGCCGGACTCAATTCCATACAACTACCCAAACTGACAAAAGGCACCTACCTGTTCAGAATAAATATAGATGGAGTTGATCTACAGGAAACGTTCATTATACAATAGAAAACAGTCCTAATCATTTAAGGCCTCTGTAAAGAGGCCTTTTTTATTAACAGCTTTTGCCAGAAATGATTTATTGCATCTTAAGTGGTGATAAAACTCAATGATCAAACAAAGACTTCATCAGGCCTGAGTTCATCAAATATCTTATGCAGATGAATTCCCTTATCAATCAATAATGCCTTTATCCGGGTAACAATTGCTAAACCGATTCTTCATCATCCCTTACAGAAGCCCTGTCGCCGCCCAATACCCTTTCTTCTTTATTGGCTTCATCATATTCAGTAGCTTCTTTTCTTACTACCCGATCCAGTTCGCTTGCAGCAGGCATATCAGCACTTTCATTACTCTCTTTATTCCTTTCATTTTGCTGCCAGGTTTCTTTTACATTGTTCAGCTCCGTTCCTTTATGAATATTGTTCTCCATGGTTAATTATTTAAATGTTCTGCTTTCTGTATTAAAAATTATGCCTGTTGTATTTTTACATCAGATTCGGAGAAAAACAAAAGCCTCTCTTCAGAGGCTTTAAATAATTGTATGTGTATTTATTTATCGAATTTGATAATCAATCAGGTCAGAGCAGGTTTTCATTGAAAAGCCAAAACCTCCAAGCTCTGCTCTCACTTTTATAATACCAACTCCTTTTGCTATAAAATAATCATAAGAAGCAAAGTCCATCACGGTACCAAAAATGTCATAAGATAAAATTTGGTTAGTATGAATAACATTGTTATAGGTTTTACCGGCTACCGTCATAGTAATATTTTTTCCCAGAATGGTTGTCTTCATTAAAGCGGTAAAGCCATTCCCCTGCCCGGCATTGTATTGCCAGTTGTAACCAACAGAAGCTGTATCGTTGAGGTAGTGAAACGTAATATCGTAAGGTGCACCTGTATTAGGACTAAGGCCTTTCGTAGTTAAATAATAATTTGGTTGCGGAGAGGCCGCCCAGGCTGTATCGGATTGCGTACCATTGCCGGCCACAATACCTGTGTAAGTAATATTATTGAAAACCTTGGTAGCATTAACTACTGTATTGGTTGATATGGTTACATTAGTAGAATCTTTATACTTCCACCAGGAACCATTTGTAAGCGGATGATAGGAGTTTTGTGTAGTACCTCCGCCCCCGCCGTTGCCACCATTTCCGCCATTACCACTGCCACCATCCGGTGTAAGTGTTTCACTTGATATTTCTTTCTGACAGCTAAAAAAGAACATAGAGCACAAAAGGATAATGCCCACAGAAGCCAGCTTTCTCATTTCAGTTAATTTTTTATTCAGTAAAAATAAAAAATTACGTCAATATGCAAGATGAATTCAATATGAAGTATACAATCCTCTGCCGAAAAACTCTCGAAAATTCGATCACTTGTAAAATGACCCGGGAGAAGACGTAAAATTAAAGGAAAGCTTCCGGTTGTAATTTATCTAAACGTCAACGGAAGGTCAAGATATTGAATGATTAACCATAGCAATGGTGCCTGTCTGAAAAAATACTTTGGTAAAGAATAAATCTCTTAGTAGACAAACATGATCTACTAAGAGATTTATAGAATCTATGCAAACCAGGATTTCTTTTTATTTTTTCGGGAAAGCAAGGCAAAGACTGTATAGGTTACAGCAGCTGTAATTGCCACTTTTTTTATAAACCCTGTTCTGTTGTATTTCCACTCTGCTTTCCAGCCTCTTTCTGCAAAGATGTTGGGCACAATGCCTTTTTTCAGATCACCAATGATGCCTTCTATTGCATTTACCCTGTCGGCTATTACCAACGGAAACCAATGCAAATACGTGGTCTCACTGTGCTTGAATGCGTAGCGGCGGATCTTGCCACTTAAGCCGGAAGGTGGCGTTGATGTACCAAAAACAGCTGTAAGATTGGGCCTTTCATTGGAGTGCAAAATTTCAATATTTGTTTTTTGCAACGGCGGCCTCTCCCAATCCAATCGCTTATGATCATCGCCTGTATACTTCTTCATCGGATAGGTAGGCTCATTTTCCGGATTGGCATCTATGCCCCACCCTTTTATATGTGAAAAGTCATTGGTCTGAATTTCCTCTGACTTGTTTTCTGAAGTTTTGTTTTCTATGATATTGTTTTCCATAATAATTGTTTTATGCTGCTGATGGAATTAATATTGGTTTAATGCAATTATCCAGCTTAGCTGAGAAAATGTGGTATGCTTCAGATACTTCTTCAAGCGGTACCCTGTGAGTAATTAATCCCTTTGGATTTAAAACTCCAGACTGCACATGCTCAATCAATCTTGGCAGCAAACGTTTAACCGAAGCCTGGTTGGCACGAATAGTCAATCCTTTGTTCACCACGTTGCCAATTGGCACCAACGTATCAATAGGACCATATACACCAACTATAGAAACAATACCGCCTTTCTTAACGCTATTGATAGCCCAATGCAAAGCCGTAGCCGAACCACCTTGCATCAACATCTTTCTGCCTAATAAGGTTTGCATGGTATCACCTGCTGCTTCGCATCCTACTGCATCAATGCAAACATCTGCCCCGTAGTGATCAGTTGTTTTTTTCAGAAATAAAACCGGGTCGCCTAATGATCTCAAATTATAAGCCTCACACTGCGCATAATTTCTTGCAAACTCTAATCTATACTCAAGGTGATCAATTATGATGACACGTGCCGCACCAAACAACCAGGCACATCTTGCTGCCATAATACCAACCGGGCCTGCACCAAATACAACTACTGTATCGCCTTTCTTAATGCCACCCATTTCTGCAGCTTGGTAACCTGTGGGCACTACATCCGTCAATAACACAGCATCATCCAGGTCCATTCCTTCCGGTATTACTGTTGGTCCTACGTCGGCATAAGGCACACGTACATATTCGGCCTGCCCGCCAGCATAGCCGCCTGCTGTGTGAGAGTAACCGAAAATACCTCCTACAGCCGTTGCCTGCGAATTGGATTCATGGCAATTTCCAAATAACTCCTGCTTACAGAAATTACAACTGCCACAGGCAATGTTGAAAGGCACTAACACCTGGTCACCAACTTTCAGCTTTCTGACTTCTGAACCAACCTCCCCAACAACACCGGTGAACTCATGTCCGAAGGTCATACCTACTCTTGTATCAGGCACTAAACCATGATATAGGTGAAGGTCTGAACCACAGATACAGGAACGTGTCACTCTAACAATAGCATCGTATGGATGTAATATTTCCGGATCGGGCTTTCTATCGAGGCGAACCCTGAACGGCCCGCGATAATTCATTGCTAGCATAAGATCGTCTTTAATTTTTGAAGGTTTCTAAATCGAAATTTCTCTTAGTGCAATGAAAAGAATGATGGAATCAAAATCACTTAAAAAAACGTGCCGTTAATGCGCTTTGAATTGATGAGTTAGTAATTGAAGACCATTATCTCAACAGTTGCAATGGGCATTCTGTTTGTATAAAAGGACAGGTAATTAATTGAAGATGGAGCTGATAGGATATGTTGTTTACGGAATTTATGTGCTAACAATTCTCTGGCTTTTTTTTAATGCCATAATGCAATTGCACTTATTATGGCTGGCAAAAAAGAAAAAGCCTTCTATAGCAAAATCCATATCAAATAACAATGTCCCGGGCATTTCTATTCAACTGCCGGTTTATAACGAGAAATATGTTGTAGAAGGATTACTTGAAAAGCTCGCTGAACTGGATTATCCCAAAGAAAAGTTTGAAATACAAATCCTGGATGATTCGACAGATGAAACCTCAGCTATCATTAAACGAAAAACAGAAGAATTACGACAAAAAGGTATTGATGTAAGCATTATAAGAAGAACAAACCGAAACGGCTATAAAGCAGGTGCTTTGCAGGAAGGGTTACCATATTGCAAGGGTGAATTCATTGCCATCTTTGATGCAGATTTCCGTCCCCCATCGCATTTCCTCAAATCATTGTTGCCTCATTTTACAGATCAGAAAATTGGCCTCGTTCAGGCACGTTGGGGGCACGAGAACAAGGAAGAAAATTTTTTGACGCGTATTCAAACCATATTGTTGGATACGCATTTCATGATTGAACAATCTGGCCGTCACAATGCAGGATACTTTACCAATTTCTGTGGTACAGCAGGAATTTGGAGGAAGCAGTGTATTGAAGATGCTGGTGGATGGGATGGCACTATATTAAGCGAAGATCTGGAGCTTTCGTACCGTGCACAATTGAAAGGGTGGAAAGTAATTTATGATGAAAGCATAGTGGTGCCCGCTGAAGTGCCTTCTGTAATGGAAGCTTTCAAGATTCAGCAGTTTCGCTGGACAAAAGGAATAGCACAAACAGCCAGGAAAACATTACCAAATATTCTACAGCTTGCAATGCCTTTAGGGAAAAAGCTACACAGCATTTTTCAACTGCTAAGCAGCGTTGTTTTTATCTTTCTTTTTATCAATGCTTTATTAACAATACCAATGTTGATACTAAGAAACCAATATCCCCAGTTCATTCCACTTACCAACTATACCGTACTTGGTGCTATTAACCTGATTGCACTAACGCTAATTCATTATAAAGGAACAAATGCCAGTAAAAACGACAAAGGCTTCTTTTCATATTACCCGCTTTTTCTCATCATTTACTTAGGTATGAGTGTGCAAAATGCAATAGCAGTAATGCAAGGTTTAATGGGAAAGCCATCTCCTTTTGTAAGAACACCAAAAACATCAGGAAGCAGTTCTCATTCCTACTTAAATAAAAAGATAAGCTGGCTTACTATACTTGAAATTCTTATGCTCATCTATTTCCTTTCAGGTATCCTGTTAAGCTTCTGGTTTGAAGATTATTTCCTGCTATTCTTTTTTATGATGATGTGTGGAGGATTAGGCTTGCTGGTATATAAATCTCTTGAACAGTTTTACATACAGCCATCCATCAACAAGCGTCTCTCCGAAGCTTAAATTATTTTTTGCTTAATGCTATCCATCCAATGGCAAAGCCTGAAAGCATAACCAGGCTCCTTGTCAGCCTCGATGGCTTCAATGAGGTTCTCCAGCCGCCATCAATACTATTCCCATACTCCACTGTTTGCAGCACATTACCACTTGTATGTTTTACAGGTTCTGCATTTGACAGGTACTTTCTGATAACACCGGCAGTAATATTTCTGCTCAACTTCGGAAACAATGCATAGGCAAGTTTCAAAAAAGCTGATGATGCACCTACCACTTTTCTTGATCGGGGAAGTTTGATCAGTGAAACGATAGCCTTTGCTACTTTCCTGGGATCGTATACAGGAGGTGCAGGCCGTAAATAATGTCCGGTATAATTAGCGGAGTGTTGAATACCGGGTGTATCTAAAAACCCGGGAGATAAATCACAGATGCGGATATCCGGATAGTCATTCAGCTCTCCTTTTAATGATTCAAAAAATCCTCGCAACCCGAATTTAGAAGCACAGTAAGCCGACATATAAGGCGTAGGAAACCATCCGCCTACCGAAATATTATTGATCAGTATTCCCTGCTTCTGTTGTTTAAAGTATGGAAGCACGGCATGTGCACCATGTATGTATCCCAACAGGTTTGTCCGCACCACATTTTCATTCACTTCTTCGGGTATATCTTCCAATGCGCCTGCAGCTAATACACCGGCATTGTTGATCCAAACATCAATGTGTCCTAATCTTTCAAATGCTTCTGTTGAAAGATGGCGCAGCTGTTCCCATTCTCTTGTATCAGTGATGATCACATGAACGTTTGCAGCTCCTGATTCTTTGCATTCAGCTGCTACTTCATACAAAGCTTCTTCGTTGCGTGCAGCTAATACTAATGAAGCACCTTCCCTGGCCAGTTCATTTGCAATGGCCCTGCCTGCACCACTGGATGCACCGGTTATCACAATTACTTTTCCAGCTATACTGTTCATTCTGTTTGCTCTCATGAAAACGAAAGCGCAACAAACAGGCCATAGCTCCGCAAGAAAAAATTCTGTTTAACGAAGAAAGGGTAAAGCTATAAGGTAGTTGAGCAAATAGCTTTTTTAAAAGAAATGTTACCGGATTATTTTATCTGAGACATTACCGCCTGGTACAACTGGTCTTTTGTAAAAGGTTTTTCCAGGAAAAGATCGGCCCCGTTATCTAAAGCCACATCTTTTACAGACCCATCATAACCCGATATCATTACTATTTTAATAGAGGGATAATTTTGTTTGATAAAGCGGATATAGTCCACCCCAAAACCATCAGGTAGTTTATTATCAAGAATAACAACGGCAGGTTGTTCTTTTTGTAGATATTCTTCAGCAGTTGCAAGGTCTTTCACATGCTCCAGTTCCATATCTTTTCCATTGAGCATGATGTTTAGCAATAAACACATATCGCCTTCGTCTTCAATAATAAGTACTTTCTTTAGTTTCTGGTCCTGTAATGTAGCTTGTGCCATAGTCGGTAGATTTAAGTTTTGAATTGGTAATATGAATGAGGGGAAAACCAACCTCACCAGTTGTAATCTAAAAATCATTCCAAAATCTCTTCTGGTTAGGAAACCAGTTTCTCCACCTTTTTTCGGGCATAGCTTAATGCTGCAACCGGAGATTCAAATAATTTCATTTCGCCATCTTCATCTTTGATCATTTCACCATTAATATCGGCAGAAGCCGGCTCCTGTAAATAATAGGTTGCCGTAAAGTATTCTGTAGGAATGATATTGTGATTGGACCGGTCTACATGATAGGGATCTATTTTAAGCCATACTTCCTTTCCATTGATAGATTGCTTTTCGATCATAATGCCTTTTCTGAGGAACCTACAAAGTTGAGGCCATACAGGCGACACATACATTAGTATGATTCGTGTATAGTTGCTACAAAGGCCTAGAAAGAAAGAGATATTGCCAGTGAATAAACTGCATTGCAATAAGGTCGGGAGAAATTATCTTAGTGCTGCTTATGAAGAAATTTTTTGCAGAACTAAACGCTTTTTATCCCGAGTATTTAGAAGCACATAACAATGCAGCCAACAGAGTGCTGCATTTTATTGGTGCAAGCGGATTTTTTATACTGGTTGCTTTAGCATTCTCCGAATCAAATTACCTATACTTTATCGCCGCTGTACTAACTGGTTATTTACTTCCCGGATTAGGTCATAGATTCTTTCAACACAATAATAGTTTCAGAACCACCAGGCCAATACTTTGTGTGTTATGTGCTTTCAGAATGTATCTTGAAACCTTCCTACTTCCTTTCAGGAGAAAACAAATTTCTATAAAATGAAAAAACCATCGTTGCAAGGATGGTTTTAGAAATACGGTTTATTTTATTTCACTCTTCTCATCTTAATTATTTCTTCCTCTGCAGGCTTCGTCATAATTAAATATTCTCCATCGAACTTTATATTGATCTGCTCTTTCTTTTCTTTTCCTTCTTTTACTGAAACAGTGTTGATGATGCCTTTCGCATAGTCTATAGTGTAAGTTGCGGTATCACCAATCAGGCTACCTGCACCCGGGTCGGGAATAAGCGCTATGGCTTTACCATCTGCGGTAAATTCCATTCTCATGTCTTTAAACATTGAAGACATCATTTCGATGCCTGCAGCTAAAGCAGCGGAATCGGGCACAGCGCCTCCTTCTTTTTCAATCTGCTCCACCAGGGCTTTTTTCATAGAGGCAGGATTCTCCAGGTCTACTTTAAATTCTTTTGTATCAAGACTGGCAAATTTCCATTGCCCAACAATAGAGGCTTTCTGGGAAAATCCTGTGATGCCGATAAAGATTACCACAAGAACAAAAAAGATACGCTTCATAAGTTAAGGGTTGAAGGGTGAATGTTGAAACTGTCTATTATTCAGATAGCAAAAACCGGGGCATGGTAATATTGTGTAAAGACAGGCTCATAAATGCTGATATACAGTAGTTATCGCAGAGGTATACATTGATAAAAACTTATTGGTTTAAGAGTCATCTCAGTTTACCATAATAAATCAAATCCACCAGTTCACCGGCAGTAGTTTTATAATCTCTCCGGATAACACCTTCTACCTCGAATCCGCATTTCTCTGCGCCTCGCCGGGCTGCTGTGTTAGTTTCATGTGTGCGAAGGAAAAGCTTTTCAAAGCCATATTGTTCAAAACAAAGATCACAAAAGCGGCCAAAGGCAGTAGTGCCAATGCCTTTGCCTGCATAGTCCTCATCAATATAACATCTCAATTCTGCTTTGGGGATATTCCAATCTATATTCTTCACATCTAAAAATCCGGCAATGGTTTCGGTGGTCTTGTCTATAATAACGTAAGGAAAATATGTTCTCTCCTTTGCTTTTTGAACAATCTCCTGCAAAAAGACCTTCGTATCTTCTTTCGTTGCTGTTCTTGAAACCGTACCCGCAAAAAAGTTTTCTAACCTTTTCCGGTTCTTTTCTACCATAGTATAATAATCATCAAGATCATTTGTACTGAGTAGCCGGATAGTATAGTGATCGAATTGCATGCAACAATTTACACATCCTGTTTCTTTCACGGCATATCAAAAACATAAATGGTAAAAAAGACTGCCACAATTTGCTTGCAGGAAGTAGGTCACCAGTTGTTCATCTGTTCTTTATTGATGCGTTCCGGATGAAGCACATCTCCTTCCGCCCACCGGGAACTATAAGGTACAAAAAAGGTAAGCCATATTGTTCGGGACAGACGCATTAAGAGTGGTTGTAAAATAATGAGCAGGACTGCATTAACACCTATCCACCAAAGAAAACGTTTATCCTGAAGCGAAACACCAATTATGGCAATCCAGGCTATCAATGAAACAACACTTAACAATATAGCTAATGCATAGCTGATCAAATTGGTGCCATAATAAAAGCCTGGCTCCATTTCGAAGGACTGACCGCACACGGGGCACTGTTCATTCATTTTCATTAATCCTTTAAACCGGAAGGCACCCTTGTTTGCATACAAGGCACCCCTTCTGCACCTGGGACATTTGTTGCCAAAAACACTAAGAAGAAGTGCCGGCTTGACATCTTTTTTATTTGCGCACATAATGATAAGGTTCAAGTTGATCAAAACTGTTTCGGAAGGCTTCAGGTGTAACACCTACATGCTTCCTGAAGAAACGGGTAAAATAAGAGTTGTCCTGGAAGTTCAGGTCATAAGCAATTTCAATCACAGAGAGGTTAGCGTTGGTGAGCAACCTTTTTGCTTCCAGCAATACCCGATCCCTGATCATTTCACCCGCCGTTTTTCCTACCATATCCTGGCAAAGAGCATTCAGGTGATTAGCTGTTATATAAAGCAGACCTGCATATTCTTTAGGAAGTTTCAGTGTTCTGAAATGCTGGTCAATGAGCTTTTGGAAATTGCGCAGCACCATCATTTTTTGAGGAGGTTGTCCTATTGCTTGTTTTATAGGAGATAGTTGCTCTATCAATATGAATAACTCGAGGAGCCGCAGCCGCGTCATATCTATACGCAGGCCTGTAACATGATCGCATTCCTTCAACAGTTCTTCAAACAGGTGAACAACTTTTTGCAATAACGAAGGCGTAAGTTGTCTTACTCCTGTTGTTGCATCTCCCGAAAAAAAGGAGAAGCGGTCAATATACTGACCGTTCTGTAGAAAAGAAGAAAACAACGCTTCATTAAAATGTACAATAAAACCATCTACACCTTTTTCAAAATGCCAGCTATGTACCTGCCCGGGTATCATAAAATACATTTGCCCGGGCCTTAAAGTGAATTTTTGAAAATCTATGGTGTGCCAGCCTTTTCCTTTTGTAAACAATACAAAATGATAGAATGAATGGCGATGCGGCTTATGCAGATCCGAATAATGCTTTTGCAGGTACGACCCAAACGACTCCAGGAGCAAATCCTTATGCGGTGTGTTTCGTTCTATAGAGCAGATGTCAAAAACCTGGATTGCATTTGCCATTGTGTTTGTTTCTGTTACAAAGGTAGACTACTTCATACTCTGCTGCATGGTGCTTAAAACGGCAATCATGGTACTTTTTACCGATGATCTTACTATAAAAATAAAATGTTGGAGCCTTAAGACATTTCGTTGCTTAGTGATTATCAAAGTTCAATCTTAGAGGGTGAAGCAAGAGCGGTTAATGAATAGTGCATAAAAAAATGTATATTCAACAACTGCCAACCTGTTGATTCACCGCTCCCCAAATTTTTTTAAACTAAAACTAACAACAATGAAAAAAATGCTTTTTGGAATGGCCTTCCTTGCATTCCTTTCTTCTTGCGAAACAAAAGTTGCCGGCACCCAGGAAAACAGTGATAGTCACAAGGCTATAGCCGATAAAAATGCAGCAAGTACTAGTGTGGTTTATAAAGCAATTGAAACGGGTGATGTAAGTGCATTAGACTCTTTGTTCACTACCGATGTAGTTGACCATAATGGAGGTCCACAAGGACAAGATATCAAGGGAAAAGACAGTGTAATAGCCATGCTGGCAACTATACATAATTATTTCGATGGACTAAAACTGGAGATGGTGCATCATGCTACTTCTGCCGATGGCGTTTACCACTATTCAACGGTACGCATGACCGGTACTTCTAAGGAGAACCCATGGGGCATGCCTGTTGGAATGAAGATGGACGATACTTCTGTAGACGTAATGAAACTGAAGGACGGGAAGTGTACAGACCATTGGTCTTTCATGAGCATGGGCGATTTCAATGAGATAATGGGAATGATGCATAACACAAGTGATAAGCCTGCGGAAAAAAAGAAGTAGACAATGTTTTTATAACATAGAAACCCTGCGCCGGCAGGGTTTTGTTTTTTCAGTTTGCTTTACATACAACAACCTTCGTTTGGCTTTCATAATGGTCTGCAATGCGTGAAAAAAGCCACTCACAATTAATATTACCAGGGTCTAATATCGGATGTCAGTTGCTGATGTACCTGTTACCTCCTCTATCTTTATAATAGATCATTTCTGCATTGCCAAATACAAGTATTGCTGCGGTGCCACTGCTTGCAACCATGCTTACTGCTGGTTCTATATCTATGATCTCCGTATCAATATCCGGGTCTTGCGAAATAATGTAACATTTAGTCACATCAATTTCGTATTGTGACAGTTTAGTCAACACAAATTGACTGTCATCGCCTGTAACCGTTTCTAAAGCATCCTGCCTGAAATCACTAAAACTTGCAAGTGCTTCAATGAATTGGTGCCTTGTTTTTATTGAGGCCAGGATTTGAACATAAGCATACTGCTTGCTTTCATCAACAAAGCGCTGCACCACTTTTATCTCAAGCATTAAATTGGGAGCCATATACTATTGTTCTTTTAGCCCAGATACGATGTTATCTCTTTGAAGGAACGAATTGAGTTTTCATCATTCACTTCTTCCTGTTCGCCATTATGATTGTAAAGTACCGTGTCTATCCCAAGCTCCTTACCTGCTTTTATCTCAGAATCGGTATCATCTCCTACTACTATCACTTCTTTGGGTTGGAAGCCATTGTCTGAAAGGATCTGCATGAAAATATCTTTCTTTGTTAACTCAGACTTATTCGGATCAACAACAAAAACTTCTTCAAAGTCCTTCTCTATGTTCAGTTGTTTGATCTTACTGTATTGCAATTTGGAAAACCCCGTGGTTACTAAATATTTTTTTAGTGGCAGGTTTCTTACAGATTCATAATCATCAAAGGCATCCATTTTATCATCATAGGTTAAATCAGAAAGTAGCTCTATGCATTTCGATTGAAGCTCTTCGCTAAGCGAAAAGTCATTAGCGACTGCCTGGAAGGGCCTCCGCATCATTTGCTTCTTTAGCTCTTCAAATTCTCCATCTAACTCACCACTTTCCTGTATGAGTTTGAATAACGAGCTGAAAAGTTTTTCGCTGATGGCAGGTGCGGGGTAGATAGTATTGTCCAGGTCAAGTATGATTGCCTTTTTTGTCATACCCTTTGTTTACAAATCTTGTTCCTGCTTTTATGGATGAGACGAGATTAATAATGGCTGGTAGATAACACTTGTAAAGATTGCGTATAAGGCATGAGAAGACACAACAACACCTAGGGTAAGGGAACACTTGAAAGGCCGAATGTCAAGTCTTCTATTCAGGAACAATTAAATCTACGATTTGTCCTTCCTGAAAGTAATCTGCTGGAAACTTATTTAATGACATTGGTCGGAAGACAAATACATCATGCCGAGGTTCTCCATTTTCGTCCAGTATCCTGGGCATATCTAAATAGGGATAAATGGGAATACCACCCAATAATGAGCCTTCCTTTACCTCAAAGTTTTGACTAATGTTCACTTGACGAGCAAAAATGAATTGACCTCTGTTGTGATGATCGAAAACCTTGATGACTTCAAATTGCTGAACCATATCCAGTGCTTGCAATGTTCGTTACTAATGGTCAAAGGCTTGCTGGCAGTGCAGGGATTTATTGTTCCCGCAGTTTAGTCTTATATAATAAGCAAATTAGATCTCTTTATTTACCTGGACAATTGAATTTACTTTATACATCCCTCAGTCCGCACCGATAGCTACGCCAACACTATACAGTAGATTAAAGATCGGTAAGTTTCGCTTTCAAATGATCCGAAAGGCACAATGATTGAGCAACAACAGTTAATGTTGGATTAGCATGACTACTGGTCGGAAAAGTGGAACCTCCCGCTATATATAAATTATTTAGCCCAAAAACTTTTGCATTTTTGTCAACTACACCTTTAGAAGGATGATCTGACATTCTGGTTGTACCCATATGATGGGCATAAGAATCAAAATGGCGGAGACTATCTTGTAAATAGTCTCTTAAGCATTCCTCTCTATAAACCACAACGCCAAACTCCTTACTAGCAAATTTTTGTATAAACAAGTTATGAACCTTAACAATGGATTCAATATCCTGCTCCTTAAAAGCAACTTTTACCTCAACCCTGTTCATTCCTAAACTGTCCTTATGCACCGGCGACAAACTTACCCGGCTTTCCCTGTTTGGTGCATGCTCCGACTGAAAAAACAGTCCCCAGTATTTGCTGTTCCGGGAAGGCAAAAGGGCCGGCAGACCTAATTTATATATACCATTGATATTCCCTACCGGGTAACCGGAATTCAGAATTTTTGTCCGCAACCTTTTACGTATACCTACAAAATTTACAGCCTGCTTGGCGGTATTATAAACCAATGAAAAAGCAGTGCTTCTGTTTTGGGTTAAGCTTTTTGCATGTGATAGATAAAAGATTGTATTTAATATTTCATGATGTTTCTGTGCTTACTCGGGTATAGACCAACGTCTTCTATAAAAAGTGCCGTCTGTATCCTTGTCGAAATCAAACAAAACCTTTCCCCTTTCTTTAAGGTCAATCTTTGCGTAACTGCCCGTGATATGGGTCATATAGTAACGCCCAACATTATCATTCTGGTTACCTATGCCCTTAGGAAAATAACCGTTAGCCGATGCGAGTAACAACCGGGCATTTTCAATACCTCCTGTTGCTAAAACAAAATACTTTCCATTGATAAAAATGTCCTTATCGCCAACACGAGCTCTTACATTTTTAATATTCTCACTATCCTCCATATTTAAACACAAGCAATGTGTGTCCAGTAACACTCTTACATTGCCTGCCTTCTCCAATTCATGCTTATAACCAACCGCAAAATTTATTGGGGCACTCCATCTTTCCAGTTCATTAGAATTAAAATTGAAATCGTCAAAGCCAGGTATAATTTCGCTTCGCTCGCCCAGACTTAGACCACTGAATATTGGTCTACCGATCCCACAAATTCCACTGGCTTTTTCATAATAGTTCGCTATTTCGGAATATGGAATGGGCCACCCGCTCCCTTCAACCCAATGTCGTTGAATAAAATCAATTTCATTAAAAGGTACGCAACGTCCAGCCCAAACTGCAGACCCACCCCCAAACTGCCTGCGGCGGGATAACTCCAAGGGTTCATGAGAGCCAACCGGTACAATAATCCCTTTGTTCAAATCTTTAGTGAAATGAGTTTGCTTCCAACTGCCACCTGTAAGCAAGACTACCCTATGTTTTGTATTGGAAAGGGACAGTGCCATCGAAATAGCTGCAGGTCCACCACCAATGATGCAAACGTCAGTTTCGAGTTCTGAAATATGTTTTAGTTCCTTACCTGATAAAATCATTCAAACAGAGTTTTTAGCACCATTAATTGCATATATCAAGCAAGTCAATTTAAAACCAGAACAAATGCATCCTAAAGTACGAAGTCATAGATTAGTACTTAAACTAAAGTTGCCCGGCAACACACAACGGCTGTACAGATAAAACCTGCAAAAAGTTTATCTCACTTCTTTCAACCGTATAAACCCACCGTTAATGTGATCAACCTTCATTTCAAACATTGCTTCAGCATCAGATGCTATCAGGCTGCCTAAGACACCAAAAAATAGTGAGGCCGCAATTACATCTCCTGCTTTTGCGGAAATCTTTCCCTTACCCATAAAATAAAAATCATTGTCCTTTTTAATAAGAGGATAATAATCAAATTCCGTTGCTATATACGGCTGTCCGTTATGTACAACAGCGTACAAGTCCTTCGCTTTTATTTTGCTTTGTTTTCCGTCCGCTTCTCTCGCTTTTACCGATACTACCTTGTTATTCTTCATTTCAACTTCAACAGGCTTGTCCGGCCGGTGTTGTAAAAACGAAGCAAAGCTGGTGTAGATGCCATCTTGTAATTGTGCAACATTATAAACAGGTATTGACCGCTTCTCAATGTTATCCATCTGCTGGACATCACTATAGGTAAAGCTTTCATTGAAAAGAGGTTCCCGGGTTAAATTGAAGGCAATAAAATCGGTAATCGTCTTGCTCGCCTTTCTAAATAAGGCACGGGTAACATCCATAGACTTAATGTATATAACCGTGTCAATCGATGCCAATTTAAAGTACTGGTCCTGCTTTTTAGAATACAGGCTGGCCCGAAGGTAGCAATAGCCTTTCTCCGAAGTAGCACCTGTGATTTCAGCAAAGTTGAACTGTCTCAGTTGAAACAGTAATTCACCATCTTGCGCCGAGCCATTATGCAAAGTATTAACTATGTTGGAAAGTTGTACAGATAAATGCGTTTCCGGTACCACCCTTACTTTTCTGTTAAATGCCCCTAACTGAACAATGCCCATAAAACTTGTATCGTATCTCGAATCAATATACTGTATCGTTTTATACAGGCTTCCGGATACTTTTCCTTCGGGAAGTGAGACCTCAAAGTCTTCTGTTTTGTTTTGAGCGAAAGAAAAAATGGTTGATACTATAGCAAATGCGGAAAGCAGTGTTTTTCTCATAGCCTGGTTTAACTTATCAAACTTCAAAGTACAATGGAACGTTCAATATTAAAAGTTTAAAAGAACATTCATGTTCTTTTAATGCTTTTTACTCCGTTGTTAGTGTTTGTTTTGGCCTTTGTGCTTTTCTGTAGCAAAGACAGATGCTATAGGAAAATACTATCAAACAAAACTTCACAAGGCCATGTTTAGGTTGCTTTTGCTACGAGTTCCTGCAGCAACTCTTAACGCAGAGGCTCATCGGGGAAGAAAATTCATTGTTTTGACATAAGAGGCAGAACCGCTAACCTGAAAAGGCTTTCCGAAAAATAAAGATTGAGTACAGAATGTTAAGCAAACAAAAAAAGCTGCCTCCTGGCAGCTTTTAATTAAGTGATGTATGATTAGTTCTGCTTAGGTTTCTGCATATTCTTTCCCATGTCTTCGTAATACTTATGCATTGCTGCTATTTGATCAGGGCTTAGGAACTCAGCGAACTTTTTTTCTTTTTCTGCCTTTAATTCGGCAATTCTCTTACTGCGGTCAGCTTCATTCAAATCTTTCAATTCAGTGGAAGCCTTCATACGCATTTCATAATTGAGTTCGATAACCTTCTCAGCCTGTGCTTCGGTCAGTCCTACTTTCTCCATCAAGCCTGGCTTTTGTTTTTCTTTCATCTGTTGCAGCACACTTGGCGGATCGCCGGCAGGTTGCGCATATGCTGATGTTGAAATGATGGCACCGAAGATCAACGTCATGAATAGAAACTTCTTCATAAATTATAAGTTTTATTGTGAAATGTTAAGGTATTTCGTTTGAATATTAATGAAGATTAATTACTGTACAAGCGGCAGCCAAACCATAAAAATCTGTCGGAAAATTACATGGACGGAGGGGAACACATGCAGGGCGAAAACAGTAAACGATTCAAACTTCCTAAGCAACTTTCATAAGTGTTTGCCTATCATTGTACAAGATTAGAATATGAGACTGAAACTTTTCTTTTTGCTGCTTATTGCAGGTAATGCGGCCTTTTCGCAAACCGCACGCAAGGTAATTGCTGGAACAAAATACAGCATGATTCCTCCTGATGGCTTTGTTGCCGCTGTAAACTTTAGTGGCTTTCAACATAATGAGACCGGTTCATCTATTATGGTCTCTGAAATTCCGACAAATTTTAAAACACTGGCAGATGGATTTACTGCAGATAACCTGAAGGCAAAAGGCATGTTGCTTATTGATAAAAAAGAAATTGATTTGAATGGTAGCAAAGCGTATTACCTCACGGTTAAGCAGAAAGCAGGCGATAGAACCTATTTGAAACAAATTCTTCTTTGCGGTGATGCTAACAGGGCAGCAATAATAAATGGCATCTATCCCGAAGAAAGCGGACACCTGGAGGCCGACATTAAAAAGTCTTTGTTGTCGATCTCATATAATGTGCAGCAAAGTGAAAACCCTCTCGATGCTGCGACGTTTAAGGTGGATGTAAGCGGCACTCCTTTTCAATTCACTAAGTTTTTGTCTGGTGCACTTTTATACACTGTTGAGGGTAAGATACCTAGTACCAAACCAGGCTTTACCGTAGCACCTTCACATTCTGAGATAGCTGTGGCCGATCAAAAACAATATAGTCTTAACCGGTTGAAACAATTTCCCCGTGGAGAAACGGTTGAAGTGAAAGAAACAAACCCTATTGAAATTGATGGTTTGAAAGGATATGAAATAATTGGACAGGGCAAGAGCGAAAAAGGCCAACCGGAGCTGGTGTATGTATTTATGATCTATAAAGACAAAGGATATTATATTTTTTATGGTGCAAGCACGGAAGATTTTGAGAAATACACTAAGCTGTTTCGGAACATTGCAAAAACGTTTAAGAGAAAATAGGGGACTATCTGGAAAAACACCCAAGCATTATCTTATTAGTTAATCCTTTTTATAGCCCCCTTAAAAGCCCACATAATAAGACTGGACCCACGGCTAAGGGCAGGATACGCTTTGCCTTCCAACCTGTCATAGATGTAATATTGAAAAATAGGCTGCAGCACGGTAATGCTTGTTGTTCCATCTGATCTAATCTTCGTTTGATCCATAAAGTTACCTCTGGAGGTTACGAGAGCAAAGCGGTAGGCAGATTTATCATATTTTGAATCAGTACCAAAGATATCATGCAGTGTTGCAAACTGGTGCTTATACTTATAATTGTCTTTTGCATGCTCTATCATTGCCTTTTCATTCTTGCGCATATATTGATTTGTGTACGAATCGGTTTTTACCGAGACTGTACCGGAAAAATCATCAGCGGCCTGTATTAGCAATGTACCTGAAGCCGGATTGAAATGGGCAGGAATAGAAGAACCCCCTGAACCGCTTTTGGATGCAGAACAACTTAGAAATAAGCAGGAAATCAAAGCAAAAATTAGTTTTGTCATTTTATGAAGTTTTGGCCTGAAACACAAAGTACTAAATACCGGCTTAAGTTTCATTATTATGCATAGTTTCCATTCCTATGCGAAGGTCGAAAGCAAAATACACAGGGAACACATACAAGTATAGCAACTTAATCAAAACGATACGGGCTTCCTGCCTTTTTTGAAGCCGTTGGTAGGCCTCGTTGTCTTATGCCGTAACAACACATACTTTATGCGAGACATTGAGGCGGAGACTCCTCGGTGGAAGGAAATAGGAAGACCTGAAAAGATAAAAGACTATGTGGTATTCATTTTACTGAATGAACTACATTTAAGCAAAAGATATTGTGATGAGGAACTATTTGCTTGCTGTCCTGTTATTACCGCTACAGCTGTTTGCTCAATCATTTTCTAACACAGAGATCGGTCGTTGGAAAGCCCAGGCCCGCCAGGTTACTATTATAGAAGATGACTGGGGCATACCACACATTTATGGCAATACCGATGCAGATGCAGTCTTTGGTTTGATGTATGTGCAATGCGAACAAAGCTTTGAAAGAGTGGAACTAAACCACCTGGAAATGATGGGTAGACTATCGGAAGTATATGGCAAAAGCAGGTTGTATGAAGATCTGAGAATGCGGCTTATTTATGATACAGCTGCTGCTATAGCCGATTACCATAAAAGCCCTGCATGGTTTAAAAAGTTATTGAATGCCTATGCTGATGGGATCAATTTCTATATATACACACATCCCGAAGTAAAGCCTAAGCGACTGACCCGTTTTGAACCATGGTTTGCCCTGCTGCGCACCAACGGAAGTATTTCTGCTACAGAAACAGGTGGCATCACTATGCAGGAAATTCGCAATTTTTATAAAATAGATGACAACATCACTTCTTTTGTTGATGATCCACCTGCATCTGAAAAATTACATACGGGCTCTAATGGTTTTGCGGTGGCGCCTTCTAAAACAAAATCAAAAAAAAGCATCCTGTATATCAACCCGCATACTTCTTTCTATTATCGTACAGAAGCCCACATGATAAGCAATGAAAAACTGAATGCTTATGGTGGGGTGACATGGGGAACGTTTTTTATTTTCCAGGGCTTTAATGAAGCCTGCGGATGGATGCATACCTCGGGAAGAGCAGATGTAGCCGATCTGTTTAAAGAAAAGATCGAGAAAAAACGTAACCAACTACTTTATGTTTACGATGGCAAGCAATTGCCTGTAAAGACAAAACAAATTACTATAGCGTATAAAGACGGTGCAGCAATGCAATCTCAAATCTTTACTACTTACGCAACACACCACGGGCCGGTAATGGGTGAACGAAATGGTGAATGGTTAAGTCTTAGAGAGAACAACCGGTCACTGGATGCATTGTTGCAATCCTGGCTGCGTACAAAAGCAGATGGCTTTGAATCATTCAAAAAGGTGATGAACATCCGCTCCAATACATCCGATAATACCGTGTTTGCAGATAACAAAGGCAACATTGCTTACTGGCATGGAAACTATATTCCCAGGCGCAATAAAACAATTGACTACGAACTGCCTGTTGACGGCAGCACTTCTGCTACCGACTGGAAAGGCATTCATGCTTTAGATGAAACGGTGCATGTATACAATCCAAAAACAGGTTGGATACAAAACACCAACTCCACTCCTTTTACCGTATCTGGTGCCAGCAGTCCTAAAAAAGAAGCGTACCCTGTTTATATGGCACCAGATCCGCAAAATGCAAGGGCAATTAACGCCATGTGGCTATTAAGCACGGAAAAAGACATTACGCTTGAAAAAATGATTGCTATTGGCTACAATCGCTACCTGGCTGCATTTGATGTGTTGTTACCATCCCTTTTTAAAGCATACGAAAATCTACCTGGTACCGACGCAAGAAAGAAAAAATTGGAAGAGCCCATTCACTTTTTAAGCCTTTGGGATAAATACTCTTCCACTTCTTCTGTGGCTACAACATTAGCTATTGAATGGGCCGGCCGCCTGGAAAGCAAGACAGGCAGATCCGACGCAGAGTGGCTGATGAAGAACGTAAGCGACGAAGACAAATTGAATGCTTTAGTATCGGTGGTTGACGATCTAACCAAAGCACACAACACATGGCAGGTTGCCTGGGGCGACATCAACCGCTATCAACGCACTAACGATAGCAGGTTTAATGACAGCCTTCCGAGTTGGCCAGTAGGATTAGCTCCGGCCACCTGGGGTTCTTTACCGGCCTATGCCAGCCGCCGTGTAAATACGGTAAAGCGGTATGGTTATCACGGTAACAGTTTTGTGGCTGCCGTAGAATTTGGCGGGCCTGGAAAACTGAAAGCAAAAACCATCCTTGTAAGTGGTGAATCTTTTGATCCTGCGTCCAAACATTATGATGACCAGGCAGAGGGGTATCTAAATGGAAAGTTTAAAGACATTTATTTCTATAAGCCGGATGTGTTGAAGCGTGCAAAAAGGCAATATCAGCCGGGTGTGGTAAGTAAGTAGTTATTCTAATAAATGAGAATAGGCTAAAGCTACAATTGTTGGTGACAACACGTAACTACGGCATGGCGCGGGGAATACCTGCGAGGGTGGAATAGAGTAAGAGAGCCGGAGTATCGAAAATTATTATGTTTGTTACTGCACATCTCTCCATTTCCTGTGGCTAATTACACAACTAATTTTTATGAGAAAATTTTTGATTTTAACTTATCTAATTTTCATTACATCTGCGGCGTCTGCAATTGATTATGTTTTTACCGGAAATGGAGCCTGGAATAACTCCGCCAATTGGCAAAATGGTCTAATGCCTCCGGGAAGTTTGTCTGCGGGAAATACAATCACAATTACAGGAACTGCAATTAATGGCAGTTGCTTTACCTGGCCAAATTGTGCATTTGCACTTGACTTCTTGGGCGGAAATGGGGGTACTATAACTATAGCAGCGGGTGGTTCACTTGACATGAGAGTGGGTACACAGTTTTCAAACAGCGGCAATATTATTGTTAATGGAACGCTTAATAATTACTCCGAGTTTGAAGCTTATTCTACCGGTTTTGTTACTATTAATAATGGAGGAGTATTTAATCATAAAGCAAATTGGATTGGGAACCAAGGCACTATTACAATTAACAATGGCGGGACCTTCAATAATGAATCTACATTGACTTCTCCGTATAATGTCTTGGGTAATCTGATCATTAATGTAGGCGGCATTCTTAATAACAGCGGTACATTAAACTCGTCAAGAATAACCGGCGGTGGTAGTGTAGGAAACTCGAGCACAATTTCCGGAAACCCCGTGTTTGATGTTAATATAACTAACAATGGTACATTGGCCCCGGGTACCTCTCCCGGTTTGGTAACTATTAATGGGAATTATACCGCAACCAGTACCTCAGTGCACAACTTTGAAGTCGGAGGTACTGCAACCAACCAGTTTGACCGGCTGCTTGTGAGCGGTAATGTTACTTTGGGTGGTGCCTTAAATGTCTCTTTAATCAATTCGTTTGTTCCGTCTTCTAACCATGACCTCACAATTATAACAGGAACCATAAGTGGTACTTTTGCTACAACTAATTTGCCAGCAAATTATTCAGTTATATACAATACAAATAGTGTTGTACTAAGACGTTTTGCTGCTCCTTTACCAGTTAATTTTATAAGCTTTGCAGGCAACAAATCAAATTCCGGGGTATTCTTAAAATGGAGAGTGGATGGTGAAATAAATGTTTCTCACTACGAGGTCGAAAAAGCTAGTGCTCTAGGCTTATTCACGAAAATAGGCCAATTAGCGGCTAACGGTTCGGCAGAATATCGGTTTACCGATCCCCAACAAATCACGAAGTCATTTTACAGAATAAAAAGCGTTGATATAGATGGTAAGCATAGCTACAGTGTAGTTGTTCTAATTAATGATGGCCTCTCTACAACTGTTCTAAAAGCCTTCCAGACACCCGCAAAAAACTTGCTCATTGTACAGCATGAAGCTGCAAACAAAAGTAGCTTGATAAATATCTACACGATCGATGGAAGATTTGTAAAGGCAATTGTTTTAAAGGAAAAAACACAGCAAACTACTATCGATATTACATCACTTAATGCAGGAAGTTACTTGTTGGTATATAAGTCTGACATTGAAAAGATGGATGTTTTACGATTTGTAAAACAGTAAGAACAGTGTCATCAACAAAATCAATCGGGCTTTTATCTTCTTTTATGTGCCGTTGTTGGTGCTCTTCATAGCCTTGTGCTGATGCTGCACCAACAACTGAAGTTAGGAACTACATGCTTTAAGGCTAAGCTACAGTTGTCGGTTGATAAATGTATAATGATATCAATGCAAATAAACCCAATACAAAATAACAAATACAATAACGGCTATCAAGTGAATGATTACAGCTGCATAATTCGCTTTTTTAAAAAGCAACACATCAAATACATTTCTTACCAATAAACAAACACTGATTATAGGTAGGCATAATGCCCACAATATACCAAGGCCGGATTGCATGGGCCGGATGGTGAGAATTCCGCCAATATCCATATCAGCAGAACGGAAAAGACCTAAAACAAAAGAGTAGGCAATGCCCTGAGAAAAAGATCATGTACCAATGCCTTTTTGTTCACAGCTATTATTTACTTTTTTACCGCCGCATCCACCACCTTCTTCAACTCCATATACGCATCTGCTTTTTGCTCACCCAAAAAGCTTTTTACAAAAAAGATCACTGCATAACCTCGCTTCCAGTCAATCATGGGCCACGTACCAAACAACCCGGGACTTGCCAATGCAGTGGCTAAGTCTCCCCCGTTGGGGGAGGTTTGGAGGGGGCCTTCAATTACCCAGCTACCTAAAGCATATTGAAAACCTTCAGCAGAACGTGGCGCAAACTTTATCACAGCAGGTGAAGTTTGCAGCTTCCGCATCTGAGCAACCGATGCTTCGCTTAAGATCTGCTTGCCTTTATACTTTCCATTATTCAAAAGCATCACCAAAAAGTTCATGTATTCATCTGCAGTTGATTTAGCACCACCTGATGGGTTTGGAGCAGACATATCTAATGTGCTGAACGTTGTCTGTCGCATGCCTAATGGCGTAAACAATTTTTGTTTGATCAGCATGTCAAACTTCTTTTTATACACCACCTCTAACACTCTTGCAGCAATGTTCAACCCAATGTTGCTGTAACGAAACTCAACACCTGCATTGGCTTTGATCTCTTTTTTAGCAAACGACTCTACTTCTTCTTCCAGTGAATTGAACTTTTTGCGTTGCAAAAAATTCTTATCGCTTTCAATACCGGTCATGTGCGAGAGGCAATGGCGTAAAGTGATATAACTTTTGCCGTAGCTTTCAAAAACGGGCAGGTAATACGCCACCTTATCATCCAACGCTACCTTGCCTTCATCAACCGCTTGCAACACCAGCGCAGCAGTGAGCCACTTGCTGCACGAAGCGATAGGTGCCACGGTCTTTGAATTAAAATCGCCTAACTCGGTTTTGTATTGCAGGATATCAGTCCATAAAAGCACCACCAGGTCTTTACCTATAATGGTTTGTTTTTCTTTGATAGCAGCATCCAATGCTTTGTATTTTTCTACGCCGTATTCTTTTACGGCCTTCTGTGCAACGGCGGCCTGCATTATTAGCAGGAAAAGTGCTACAGAACTGGCTTTCAGGCAGATGGAACGGAATTTATATGACATTGTTACGGTGGATTTAGCTTGGAGTATTGTTTGTAACTCTTCGACTAGCTCAGAGTAACAATAAAATTACCGGGTCAAATTAATTGTTTAATTACTAACCAAAAGCAAAAAAGATATTAGATATGAACTTATCCAACTTTACCATAAAAGCAGCTGAGGCCATTCAACAGGCGCAGCAGCTTGCTTTTAATGGCACCAATCCTAACATTGAAACAGAGCATATTTTAAAAGCTCTGTTAGATCAACAAGACTCTCCTGTTGAATACCTGCTAAAGAAAAATGCTGTGAATGTGCAGCAGTTAGAAAGCAAACTGGATGCACAGGTAGAACGTTTGCCCAAGGTAAGTGGCGAACCTGCACAACAGATCAGCAGGGATGCGAACAATGTGGTATTGCGTGCCGGTGCTGCATTGAAAAAATTCAATGATGAATTTATCACACCCGAGCATTTATTATTGGCCATTGTTCAGGGCAGCGACAACACAGTCAAGTTGCTAAAAGATTTTGGTCTTACTGAAAAAGGATTAACGGCTGCAATCAACGATCTGCGCAAGGGTTCAACCGTTACATCGCAAACACAGGAAACGCAGTTCAATACCTTAAATAAGTATGCAAAGAATTTGAACGAACTAGCAAGACAGGGAAAGCTTGATCCTGTTATTGGCCGCGATGAGGAGATCAGAAGAACCTTGCACATTCTTTCACGCAGAAGCAAGAACAACCCTATACTGGTTGGTGAACCCGGCGTAGGTAAAACAGCAATAGCCGAAGGTTTGGCCATGCGTATTGTAAATGGCGATGTGCCGGAGAATCTAAAATCAAAGATCATCTATGCATTGGATATGGGGCAACTCATAGCCGGTGCAAAATATAAAGGTGAGTTTGAAGAACGTTTGAAAGGCGTTATTAAAGAGGTATCTACCAGCGAAGGAGAGATCGTATTGTTCATTGATGAGATCCATACATTGGTTGGTGCCGGAGGTGGTGAAGGCGCAATGGATGCCGCAAACATTTTAAAACCTGCCCTGGCCCGCGGAGAATTAAGAGCTATCGGTGCGACTAACTTAAACGAGTACCAGAAGTTCTTTGAAAAAGATAAAGCTCTTGAAAGACGTTTTCAGAAGGTCATGATCGATGAGCCATCGGTTGAAGATGCCATTTCAATTTTGCGTGGTTTGAAAGATCGTTATGAAACACACCATCATGTTCGTATTAAAGACGAGGCGATCATTGCGGCGGTAGAATTATCTGTGCGTTATGTCACCGATCGTTTCTTGCCTGATAAAGCCATTGACCTGATTGATGAAAGTGCAGCCAAGCTTCGCCTAGAGATGAACTCTATGCCTGAAGAGCTGGACAAGCTGGAAAGACAAATTCGCCAACTGGAAATTGAACGGGAAGCCATCAAGAGAGAGAATGATGAAGACAAGTTAAAAGAGCTTAATACACAAATAGCCAACCTTGCCGTTGAACGGGATACATTGAAAGCGAAGTGGCAGGAAGAAAAAGAACTGGTTGAAAAGATCCAGAATTCAAAAGCTGAGATAGAAAATTTAAAACAACAAGCGGAACAAGCCGAACGGGAAGGTGATTATGGTAAGGTAGCCGAGATACGCTATGGCCGCATTAAAGACCAGGAAGCGAAGATCAATGAGTTGCAGGCTGAGTTGAATGAATTAAGCACCAACTCCAAACGCTTAATGAAAGAAGAGGTAGATGCAGAAGACATTGCAGAAAGTGTAGCCAAAGCAACCGGCATTCCTGTAACCAAGATGTTGCAAAGCGAAAGAGAGAAGTTGCTGAACCTTGAAGAAGAATTACACAGACGTGTGGTAGGTCAGGATGAAGCGATAACAGCTGTTGCTGATGCTGTGCGCAGAAGCCGCGCAGGATTGCAGGATCCCAAACGTCCAATTGGTTCATTCATCTTCCTTGGTACAACCTGTGTAGGTAAAACTGAATTGGCAAAAGCCTTAGCCGATTACTTGTTTGATGATGAACACATGATGACCCGTATTGACATGAGTGAATACCAGGAGAAACATACCGTGTCTCGTTTAGTAGGTGCGCCTCCGGGATATGTGGGTTACGATGAAGGCGGTCAGTTAACAGAAGCGGTTCGTCGTAAGCCCTATCAAGTGGTGTTGTTAGATGAAATTGAAAAAGCACACCCTGATGTATGGAATGTATTGCTGCAGGTATTGGATGATGGACGATTGACTGACAACAAAGGCCGTGTGGTAAACTTTAAGAACACCATCATCATCATGACATCTAATATGGGTTCGGATATTATACAAGAGAACTTTGCTGATGTTACAGAAAGAAATAAAGAAGAAGTGGTGGAGAGAACAAAGGCTGAAGTAATGGTGCGGTTGAGAGAAACCATTCGTCCTGAGTTTTTAAACCGTGTAGATGAGATCATCCTGTTCCATCCGTTGATGCGAGGCGAGATAAGAGGAATTATCAAAATACAATTGAACGGATTGAAAGAACTGGTGGCACAAAGTGGCATTCAACTTCGCTTCTCTGATTACCTGGTTGATCATTTAGCGGAAAACGGATTTGACCCGCAGTTTGGTGCAAGGCCATTAAAGCGTTTAATACAAAAGGAGATCGTAAACAGCCTGAGTAAAAAGATATTGGCTGGTGATATTGATAGGACCTACCCTGTTTTGGTAGATGTGTTTGATGGCGTGGTAGTATTTAGAAATGAGGTTGAGCAGCCTCAGGTGGTTTAACATAGCTCATTCTTACTAATTAAAGAGCCTGAACCTTCAGGCTCTTTAATTTTTGTTGTATAAATTCTACACTCTTCTTTAGTTGCTAACTTTCTAAATGAGAATGATAAAAAACGCCAGGATAACCGCCATTCACACGTCGTTTTTTATTCATAGAGCTCATACCTTATTGCCAGCGATATATGGCTCTTTCTTGTTGTGCTGGCATAAGTTTTTAACGACTATTGAAAAATAAGTTATGCAAAACTGGCTTAGAGCATTAATAGCAGGCTATGGAGCAAAGAAATTAGGCGGTGGTTGTTTCGGAACAATAATAGTTTTCATCATTATTTACATGGCATTGGGTTATTGTTAAAGGCTATTTGTCTTAAATGATTTCTACTATCTGGCATGGTTTTCCATCTTAAGATGTATTGTGGTGCATATCATTAAGGGATAAGCGGTTTGAGAAGAAGAAAGGTGTGGAGGTAGTTAGAACAGATCGCTTATCCTTTTTCTATTTTAGACCATACACTTCTATGGCATTGTTTTTCCGGCTTTATTTAAATTAAACTTTTAGCTATGAACGAAAGAAACAAACCAAAGAATAACAGGGAACAACAAAGTGAACAAAATGATGTATCTCAAAATCAGAATACTTCATTGCAGGACCCCGGCGCCTCGGTTGCCGATTATGGAAAGGCAGATCAAAATTTAGAGGAATTGGAACGTAAACATGGAAGAGATTCAGGCAAAGGCAATTCCAGCATTCCAATGGATAACGAGGATACATTGGGCATACCATAAGCAAGCAAGAAAACAGATTATGAATCCTGGTTAATAACCCAGGATTTTTTTATGCCCATGCTTAAAGCTTTATATTCGAAAGATGATTACACCCGAAGTGATTTCCCTTGCAAAAAAGCTATGGAATTATCATTTACTTCATCATCAACTAAAAAAATCTGATTGCATATTGGCCCTTGGCAGCCACGACTGGCGCATAGCGGAAAGAAGTGCCGGGATCTACCTGCAAGGCTACGCTCCCCTGCTTATTTTCTCCGGCGGGTTAGGCCGGTTAACAGAAGGTGTTTGGAAGGAGACAGAAGCAGAACTTTTTGCAAGGATCGCTAAAGAACAAGGCGTTCCCGAAGAAGCCATATTGATAGAAAATAAATCAACCAATACAGGTGAAAACATATTGTTTACCCAAAAATTATTAAAAGAAAAAAACCTCGATCCGCAATCATTTATCCTTGTACAGAAACCCTATATGGAGCGAAGA
>Ga0164290_1000938_pt1 | contig 64038 bp, 54 predicted proteins | sample Micstemetagenome_FD_108782 | JGI IMG/M metagenome (GOLD analysis project Ga0164290, IMG submission 108782) | Contaminated culture microbial community from soil near Moab, Utah, USA - Microcoleus steenstrupii SON62 (Illumina Assembly) | ecosystem: Environmental > Terrestrial > Soil > Soil crust...
CACCATGAAGCAGATCACCGCCGTCATCAAACCCTTCAAGCTCGACGAAGTGCGCGAGGCGCTGGCCGAGGTCGGCGTGTCCGGCCTCACGGTCACCGAGGTCAAGGGCTTCGGCCGTCAGAAGGGTCACACCGAGCTGTACCGCGGCGCCGAGTACGTCGTCGACTTCCTGCCCAAGGTCAAGGTCGAGGTCGTCGTCAAGGACGGCGATGTCGAGCGCTGCATCGACGCCATCCTGCGCGCCGCCAAGACCGGCAAGATCGGCGACGGCAAGATCTTCGTCACCCCGGTCGAGCAGGTGGTGCGCATCCGTACCGGCGAGACCGACGACGCCGCCATCTGAGGCAGCGTCGCGAAGGGGCCTCAGTGCCCCTTCTTCTTGATCTGCCGCGGGGCGCGGATCATTTCGGTGCCGACCAGCAGGTCGTGCAGGAACTGCCGGCTCGGGTGCAGGCGCGCCAGCAGCGCGTAGGCGCCGATGTTGGCCGCCAACGACAGCCACAGCGCCGTGCGCTGCTGCTCCAGGCCGAGCAGGTGCAGCGTCAGCAGCGCGGGCATGAAGCACAGCAGGCTGCCAGCGAAGCGCAGCAGGGCGCGCACCGGACCCGGCGGCACGCCGGCGCTGCCGCGTCGCTGCAGGCGCAGGTGCCAGGTCGCCATCGCCAGCGTCTCGCCCTTCGACCAGAACCAGGTGAAGTAGCCGGCCATCACCACCAGCAGAAAGGCCGAGTACCCGGTTCCCCAGTTGCTCTGACCATCGGGACGAAGCACGATGCCGTAGACCAGCGACGCGCCAGCCAGCACGCCGAACAGCAGCATGCCTTCGTACAGCCCGCAGGCCAGCCGTACCGCGACCCGCGGCGCCTTCCCGAGCGGATTCACGGCTTTCTGGGGCCGCGCAGCGGCAGCAGGGTATTGGCCTGCACGGCCGCGACACCCGCGAGCGCGGGCCGTCGCTCGGCGGGCGCGGAGGCGGCGACGGCCGGCTCCTTCAGCCGGCGTGCGCCGCGCTCCTGCAACGCCTGACGCTGTTCGGGTGACAGCGCCTGGTAGCGCTGCCACTTCTGCTCGCGATCGCTGGGGTTGACCCGCTGGGCGGCCTGGAAGCCGAGATGGATGCGCTGGCGTTCGGCGGCGCTCAGCTGGGTCCATTCCGCCAGGCGCTCACGCAGGCGTTGCTGCTCCTCGGGCGCCCAGCCGGGGTAGCGTGCCGCCAGCAGCGCGAGGCGATCCCGCGTGTCGCCGTCAAGCTGGCTCCACTGGGCCTGCACCGGCGCGAGCACCTGGCGCTGCTGCGCGCTCAACGAGGTCCAGGCGCTGCCGCCCAGCACCTGACCATGCGCCAAGCTGAGGCCGGTGGCCAGCAGGCCGGCGATGCAGAGCGCGCGCAGCTTCACTTGCGGTCCTGCTCCTCGTCAGGCGGCGGGGTCTCGGAGGCGGTCTTCTCGTCGAGGTACTCGTTGAAACCCGGGTCGCCGTAGGCATTGGGGGGCAGGTTGTCGCGCAGCACCGCGGCATCGGCGTCGACCAGGCCCAGGGTCTGCCTGAGCCACTGGCTGTGGCTGATCGCGCCCAGGCCGATCACCAGCAGCAAGGCCGGCAGCAGCAGGGTCCAGCGGCCACGCTGCCTTGGCGCCTGCGCGCCGCCAACACCGGCCGCCACCAGCACCTGCTCCGGCGCGCGGCGGGTTTCCTCGGCAGCCAGCAGCGCCGCATGGCGAGCCGACGACAGGCGGGCTTCGATGGCCGGGTCGAGTTGCTCGGCCTGGCTGCGCAGGCGATCGGCCAGGGCCATGCCGAGCGCGTCGCGGCGTTCGGCGGCGGTCTTCTTGCTGGGCTCGGTCATCGTTCAATCCCCCTGGCCTTCAAGGCCTTGGCCAACGCATGGACGGCCCGGCTGCAATGCGTTTTCACGCTGCCTTCCGAGCATCCCATCACGCTGGCGGTCTCTGCCGTATCAAAATCTTCCCAGTAACGAAGCAGGAACGCTTCGCGTTGACGCGCCGGCAGCTTGTGAATTTCTTCCTCGATGGCGGCCACGATCTGCGCACTCTGCACCTCGTCGGCGGCGCTCAGCGCACCCAGGGCACCGTCGCCGCCGCTCAGGGCCTCCAGCAGGTCAAAGCCGTCATCCGGGTCATCGCCCTCGAAATCCGAGAGATTGACCATCACGCCCTTGCGCACACGCAGTCGGCGGAACCAGTCCATCGTCGCGTTGGACAGGATGCGCTGGAACAGCATTGGCCATTCCTCCGCCGGCCGGTGCGCGTAGTGCTGGGCCAGTCGGATCATGCTGTCCTGCACGATGTCGAGTGCGGCCTCGTCGTCACGAACCATGTAGGCCGTGCGCTTGAAGGCGCGCCGCTCGACCGAGCGCAGGAACGCATCGAGTTCGCGGAAGTCGGTGGAGTCGGCCAAGGCGGCGGGAGTGGCGCTGGAAAAAGGTCGCGGATTATGTCCAGAGTGCAGGCTCTAGATTCGTGCCGGGTTTGCCTTCGTGGAGATCGAAGGCTGGCCGGCTAGAGTGCGGTCAACCTTCGGCTCTGGGAGCGGAAGGCAAGCCCCAAGCCCAGGCCATGAGTCTGCGGGGAGGGTGACCGATGGTTTTTCATGGTGAAAACCCAGGAGGTTGATCGATGACCACCGCAAATCTTGCGGCGGGTGCCGACACGCGCACCCCCACCGCAGCACCGCCCGAGCAGTTGATGGGCGCCGAGATCCTCGTGCGCAGCCTGAAGGCGGAGAACGTCCAGTACTTGTGGGGCTACCCCGGCGGGGCCGTGCTCTACATCTACGACGCCCTCTACAAACAAGACACGATCCAGCATGTGCTGGTGCGCCATGAGCAGGCGGCCATCCATGCGGCCGACGGCTATGCCCGCGCCACCGGCGAGGTCGGCGTGGCCCTGGTGACCTCGGGTCCCGGCGTGACCAATGCCATCACCGGCATCGCCACCGCCTACATGGACTCGATCCCGATGGTCATCATCACCGGGCAGGTCCCCACCCCGGCGATCGGCCTCGACGCGTTCCAGGAGTGCGACACCGTCGGCATCACCCGCCCGGTGGTGAAGCACAACTTCCTGGTCAAGGACGTCAAGGACCTGGCGGTGACGCTGAAGAAGGCGTTCCACATCGCCAAGACCGGCCGGCCAGGCCCGGTGGTGGTCGACATCCCGAAGGATGTCTCGCTGCACAAGACCGAGTTCGAGTACCCGAAAGAGATCTCGCTGCGCTCCTACCAGCCGGTGAAGAAGGGTCATGCGGGGCAGATCCGCAAGGCGGTGCAGTTGCTGCTGTCGGCCAAGCGCCCCTACATCTACACCGGCGGCGGCGTGATCCTCGGCGAGGCCAGCCAGGAGCTGCGCGAGCTGGTGGACCTGCTCGGTTACCCGGTCACGAACACCCTGATGGGCCTGGGCGCGATGCCCGCCACCGATCCTCGCTTCCTGGGCATGCTGGGCATGCACGGCACCTACGAAGCGAACATGACGATGCAGAACTGCGATGTTCTGCTGGCCGTCGGCGCCCGCTTCGACGACCGCGTGATCGGCAACCCCAAGCACTTCGCCAGCGTCGAGCGCAAGATCATCCATGTCGACATTGACCCCAGCTCAATCTCTAAGCGGGTCAAGGTCGACATCCCCATCGTCGGCGACGTCAAGGATGTGCTGCAGGAGCTGATCGCGCAGATCCGCGCCGCCAACGAGCGCGCCCGCCCCGAGGACCTGAACGCCTGGTGGCGGCAGATCAAGGACTGGCAGGGCAAGAACTGCCTGGCCTACAAGCCCAGCGACACCTTGATCAAGCCGCAGATGGTCATCGAGACCCTGTGGAACCTGACGCGCGACCGCGAGACCTACATCACCTCCGACGTCGGCCAGCACCAGATGTGGGCGGCGCAGTTCTACAAGTTCGACCAGCCGCGCCGCTGGATTAACTCCGGCGGCCTGGGCACCATGGGCGTCGGCCTGCCGTATGCGATGGGCATCAAGCTGGCCAAGCCGGACGCCGATGTGTTCGCCATCACCGGCGAGGGTTCGATCCAGATGTGCATCCAGGAGCTGTCGACCTGCCAGCAATACCGCACGCCGGTGAAGATCGTGTCGCTGAACAACCGCTACCTGGGCATGGTGCGGCAGTGGCAGCAGCTGGATTACGGCGGCCGTTACAGCCATTCCTACATGGACGCGCTGCCCGACTTCGTGAAGCTGGCAGAGGCCTACGGTCACGTCGGCATCCTGGTCGAGCGCCCGCAGGACGTGGAGGGCGCGTTGCGCGAGGCGATGCGCCTGAAGGACCGCACCGTGTTCCTTGACGTGCGCACCGACCCGGGCGAGAACGTCTGGCCGATGGTGCAGGCCGGCAAGGGCATCACCGAGATGCTGCTCGGCTCGGAGGAACTCTGATGAAGCACATCATTGCCGTCCTGCTGGAGAACGAAGCCGGTGCGCTGAGCCGCGTCGTCGCGCTGTTCTCGGCCCGTGCCTACAACATCGAGTCGCTGTCGGTGGCGCCCACGGAAGATCCGTCGCTGTCGCGCATGACCATCGTGACCACCGGCTCGGACGAGGTGATCGAGCAGATCACCAAGCACCTGAACCGGCTGATCGAGGTGGTCAAGGTCGTCGACCTGACCGAGGCGCAGTTCATCGAGCGCGAGATGATGCTCGTCAAGCTGCGCGCCGTCGGCAAGGAGCGCGAGGAACTCAAGCGCACCACCGACATCTTCCGCGGTCGCATCGTCGACGTGACCGAGAAGACCTACACGATCGAGATCACCGGCGACAGCAGCAAGCTGGACGCCTTCATCGAGGCGGTGGACCGCACCGCCATCCTGGAAACCGTGCGCACCGGCGCCAGCGGCATCGGCCGCGGCGAACGCATTCTTCGAGTCTGATTAGGAGCCAAGACCATGAACGTTTACTACGACAAAGACGCTGATCTCAGCCTCATCAAGGGCAAGCAGGTCGCCATCATTGGCTACGGCTCGCAAGGCCATGCGCATGCACTGAATCTGCATGAGTCCGGCGTCAAGGTCATCGTCGGCCTGCGCCGCAGCGGTGCCAGCTGGGCCAAGGCCGAAGGCGCTGGTCTGAAGGTTGCCGAGGTCGGCGAGGCGGTGAAGGCCGCCGACGTGGTGATGATCCTGCTGCCCGACGAGCAGATCGCCTCGGTCTACAAGAGCGAGGTCGAGCCGAACATCAAGAAGGGCGCGTCGCTGGCTTTCGCGCATGGCTTCAACGTGCACTACGGCCAGGTTCAGCCGCGTGCTGATCTGGACGTCTGGATGGTCGCCCCCAAGGCGCCGGGCCACACGGTGCGTGACACCTACAAGCGCGGTGGCGGCGTGCCCCACCTGATCGCCGTGCATGCCGATTCCTCGGGCAAGGCGCGCGACCTGGCGATGAGCTACGCGGCGGCCAATGGCGGCGGCAAGGCCGGCATCATCGAGACCTCGTTCCGCGAGGAGACCGAGACCGATCTGTTCGGTGAGCAGGCCGTGCTTTGCGGCGGCGCCGTTGAGCTGATCAAGGCCGGCTTCGAGACCCTGACCGAGGCCGGTTACGCGCCCGAGATGGCCTACTTCGAGTGCCTGCACGAGCTCAAGCTGATCGTTGACCTGATCTACGAGGGCGGCATCGCGAACATGAACTACTCGATCTCGAACAACGCCGAGTACGGCGAGTACGTGACCGGCCCCGAGGTCATCACCGCCCAGAGCAAGGCGGCGATGAAGGAATGCCTGCGCCGCATCCAGACGGGTGAGTACGCGAAGAGCTTCATCCTCGAGAACCAGGCCGGTGCGCCGACGCTGATCAGCCGCCGCCGCCTGATGGCCGTGCACCCGATCGAGGTCGTCGGCGAGAAGCTGCGCGACATGATGCCGTGGATCAAGGCGAACAAGATGGTCGACAAGTCGCGCAACTGAGCGCCTTGAACGGCAGGCTCGCGCTCGCAGGCGCGAGCCCGTTCGCTGCCTAAGCGGGGCGCGCAGGCGCCCCGCTCTTCACGGCGCTCACTGCCGTGGATCAAGGCGAACAAGATGGTCGACAAGTCGCGCAACTGAGCGCCTTGAACGGCAGGCTCGCGCTCGCAGGCCCGAGCCCGTTCGCTACCTAAGCGGGGCGCGCAGACGCCCCGCTCTTCACGGCGCTCACTGCCGTGGATCAAGGCGAACAAGATGGTCGACAAGAGCCGCAACTAAACTGCAGGGATGCAAGAACCGCATCCCGAGTTCGAGGACTCCGACCTCGCTGAAGCCCCTGTGCGCAGCAAGCCGCGCAAGGGGCTTTATGTTTTGCCGAACCTGTTCACGCTGGCGGCGCTGTTCGGCGGCTTCTATGCCATCGTGATGGCGATGAACGGCCGCTTCGAGAACGCCGCCATCGGCATCTTTTGCGCGATGGTGCTGGACAGCCTGGATGGCCGCGTTGCGCGCATGACCGGCACCTCCAGCGCCTTCGGCGAGCAGATGGACAGCCTGTCCGACATGGTCAGCTTCGGTGCCGCACCGGCGCTCGTCGTCTACGAGTGGGCGCTGAAGGACCTGGGCAAGTTCGGCTGGATCGCCGCCTTCGTCTACTGTGCCTGCGCGGCACTGCGCCTGGCGCGCTTCAACACCAACATCGGCATCATCGACAAGCGCTTCTTCCAGGGCCTGCCAAGTCCGGCGGCGGCGGCCCTGGTCGCCGGCTCGCTGTGGGTGGCGGTGGACAGCGGCTGGCTGCCCCGGGAGCAGACCTGGCTGCCTTGGACCATGCTCGTCATCACGCTGTATGCCGGACTGACCATGGTCACCAACGCGCCGTTCTACAGCTTCAAGGACTTCAGCCTGAAGCGCTCGGTGCCGTTCGCGCTGCTGGTCGCGTTGGTGCTGCTGATCGCGCTCGTGTCCAGCCATCCGCCGATCGTGCTGTTCGCGCTGTTCTGCTGCTATTCGGTGTCGGGTTACGTCGAGTACGGTCGGCGCAAGTGGAAGGGGCGCCATGCGAGCCTGATCGCCACCAGCACCGACGAGCCCGACGAAGCGGGTCGCCACCGTTGACGAACTCTGTGCCTGCTACATTCGTGGCCATGTTCACGCAAGCGCTGCTGCTACTAGCCCCGGGTCACCGGGTGCGCTGAACCGTGCGCGGCTGCCAGCAGCCGCCCTCAACCCCATACCAAGCGGACCCGCCCAGCTTCTCAAGGCTCGGCGGGTTTTGTTTTTTCTCCAGGAGCGATTGCGATGTCCAAGCCCGACCGACTGATCATCTTCGACACCACCCTGCGCGACGGCGAGCAGTCGCCCGGCGCCTCGATGACCAAGGACGAAAAGCTGCGCATCGCCCGTCAGCTCGAGCGCTTGCGGGTCGACGTCATTGAGGCCGGCTTCGCGGCCGCCAGCCCGGGCGACTTCGAGGCGGTGAAGGCGATTGCGGCCGCGGTGAAGGACAGCCGCATCTGCTCGCTGGCGCGCGCCAACGACCGTGACATCGCGCGCGCCGCCGAGGCGTTGAAGGGCGCCAACGCGGCGCGCATCCACACCTTCATCGCCACCTCCGAGCTGCACATGGAGAAGAAGCTGCGCATGACGCGCGAGCAGGTGCTGGAGCAGGCCAGGCTCGCGGTGCGCTTCGCGCGCAATCACTGCGACGACGTCGAGTTCTCCCCCGAGGACGGCTATCGCAGCGACCCGGATTTTCTCGTCCGCGTGCTGGAGGCGGTGATTGCCGAGGGCGCGACGACGATCAACATCCCGGACACCGTGGGCTATGGCATTCCCGATCTCTACGGCCAGTTCATCCGTTCGCTGCGCGAGCGCGTGCCCAACTCCGACAAGGCGATCTGGAGCGTGCACTGCCACAACGACCTGGGCATGGCGGTCGCCAACAGCCTGGCCGGCGTGCAGATCGGCGGCGCACGGCAGATCGAGTGCACGATCAACGGCCTGGGCGAACGCGCCGGCAACTGCTCGCTCGAGGAAGTGGTGATGGCGGTGCGCACGCGCCGCGACTACTTCGGCCTGGACGTCAACATCGACACCAGCCAGATCGTGCCGGCGTCCCGTCTGGTCAGTCAGACCACGGGCTTCGTCGTGCAGCCGAACAAGGCCGTGGTCGGCGCCAATGCCTTCGCGCATGCCTCGGGCATCCACCAGGACGGCGTGCTCAAGGCCCGCGACACCTACGAGATCATGCGCGCCGAGGATGTCGGCTGGGCGACCAACAAGATCGTGCCGGGCAAGCTGTCCGGTCGCAACGCCTTCAAGCAGCGCCTCGAGCAACTTGGCATCACGCTCGAGTCCGAGGCCGAGGTCAACGAGGCGTTTGCGCGCTTCAAGGACCTCGCGGACCGCAAGGCCGAGGTCTTCGACGAGGACATCCTGGCGCTCGTGCAGGACGAGCAGGCCGAGCAGATCGGCGAGCACTTCCACCTGGTGAGTCTGGCTCAGCGCAGTGAAACCGGCGAGCGCCCACACGCGATGGTGGTGTTTGCCGCTGGCGGCCAGGAGTACCGCGCCGAGAGCGACGGCAACGGCCCGGTCGACGCCTGCGTGCGTGCCATCGAGAGCCAGGTGCAGAGCGGCGCGGAGCTGCTTCTATTCGGCATCAACGCCATCAGCAGCGGCTCCAGCGAGAGCCAGGGTGAGGTCAGCATGCGGCTGCAGCTGGGCGGCCGCGTCATCAACGCCGTCGGTTCCGACCCCGACATCATCGTCGCCAGTGCCAAGGCCTACCTGAACGGACTGAACAAGCTGCGAGCGAAGGGCGAGCGGGTGGCGGCGCAGGGGTAAACCCTCGATTTGGCAGGGGGCCTGAGCACTCCTTCACAGGGAATCTCAGGTTTCCACCCTAAGTGCTTGTCCCAGGCCGCCTTTCAATGAGACCCTTACACTCCGCCCGTTGAACTTGGAGGACTGCGGATGCGTTGGTTGGCGATCGCCCTGGTGGGCCTGGGATTGACATTGGGCGGCGCAGGCCTGGGTCTGCAGCAGGCCGAGGCCAAGACCAAGACCGCCAGCACCAAGACCGTCAAGAAGACGCAGGTCCGCAAGAGCAAGGCGGCTGCGCCCAAGGCCAGCCAGCGCAAGAAGGCCGTCGTCAGGCGCGCGCCGGTGGTGGCCGCCAAGCCATCGTTCGGTCAGCTCTACGGCCTCAACAGGACCGACGATCCGCTGGACTTGAAGTCCAGCGTCGCGCTGGTGATGGACCAGGACACCGAGGAAGTGCTGCTGGCCAAGAACGATGGTGCGGTGCTGCCGATCGCCTCCATCACCAAGTTGATGACCGCCCTGGTCGTCACCGAAGCCAAGCTGCCGCTCGACGAGGTGCTGACGGTCAGCCAGGACGACGTCGACACCGAGAAGCACACCGGCTCCCGGCTGCGGGTCGGCTCCCAGCTGACGCGCGGCGAGATGCTGCACCTGGCGCTGATGTCGAGCGAGAACCGCGCTGCCAACGCGCTGGGTCGCCACTACCCGGGAGGCCTCACGGCCTTCGTCAGCGCGATGAACGCCAAGGCGCAGCTGCTGGGCATGAAGGACACCAGCTACGTCGAGCCGACCGGCCTGTCACCCGCCAACCAGAGCAGCGCCAACGATCTCGCGCGCCTGGTCAAGGTGGCCTACCAGGTGCCGCTGCTGCGCGAGCTGTCGACCTCCACCGGCACCACCGTGCGGGTCGGCCGCCGGGAGGCGCAGTTCGGCACCACCAACCGCCTGGTGAAGAGCCCGACCTGGGATATCGGTCTGCAGAAGACCGGCTACATCGCCGAGGCCGGTCAGTGCCTGGTGATGCAGGCGCAGCTGGCCGGCCGCCGGCTGGTGATGGTGTTCCTGGATTCCGCCGGCAAATACAGCCGCATCGGCGATGCCGAGCGGGTGCGCCGCTGGCTGGCCGCCAACGCGGGCGATCAGCGCACGCCGTGAAAGCCGAGGGCGGCTGAGATCGCGGCGGCGGTTTCCTTCAGTCGCCCCTCCCAGCTCTCCTCCAGCCGGTCAGACGGCGCCGAGATCGACAGCCCGGCGATCAGCTTGCCCTGATCGTCGTGGATGCCGGCTGCCATGCAGCGCACGCCGATCTCCAGCTCTTCCTCGTCGCGGGAAACGCCGCGCAGGCGAATCTGCGCCAGCTCGCGTTCGAGGCGCGGCAGCTCGGTGATGCTGGACCGGGTGTGGCCCGCCAGGCCGGTGCGCGTCGCATAGGCCCGCACCCGGGCCGGATCGTCGGCAGCCAGGAACAGCTTGCCCACCGAGGTCAGGTGCAGTGGCGCGCGGCCGCCGATGGCGCGGACCACCTGCATGCCGCTGCGCTCGCTGTAGGTGCGTTCGATGTAGACGATCTCATCGCCCTGGCGCACCGACAGGTTGACCGGCTGGTGGGTCAGTTTGTGCAGCTCGCGCATGGCCGGCAGTGCCGCGTCGCGCACATCAAGCCGCGCCTTGACGAGGTTGCCGAGCTCCAGCAGGCGCATGCCGAGTCGGTAGCTGCCCGGCTCGGGCCTGTCGACATAGCGCCCGATCGTCAGGTCGTTGAGGATGCGGTGCGTGGTGCTAGGGTGCAGCCCGGTGGCCTGCGACAGCTCCTTCAGGGGCACCGGGTCGGTGTGGCGGGCAAGCACGTCGAGCAGCGCGAATGCGCGCTCTAGCACCTGGATGGCGGGAGTGTGGGAGTCGCTCATGGCTTGGTCGGCATTGTGGCCTCGTCGGCGGCGGCCAGGCCGGCGCGCACCGCCCCCTCCAGGGTCGCCGGATAAGGACCGGCGACGTAGTCGCCGGCGGCCCAGAGGCCAGGTGCCGCGCGGAGTGGCGGACGGGCCACGCCGGCCAGGCAGGCAAAGGTCGCGCGGCGGTCGGCATGAGCGCGCAGGCGTCTTGCCACGGCCAGTGCCGGGACTTGCAGGCGCACCTGCGCCTCGATGCGCTGTGCCAGCGGTTCCAGCCCGGCATCCAGCTCGTTCGCCACCGCGCTGGCCACCGCGGCAAAGCGCCCTGGCTCGCCGCCGATGGCGCCGAGGTCGAACAGAAACTGCGCCGGTGCGCCCCGCAGCGCGACCATCGGTGCCGCCAGGCGGACGCCATCGGCCTGCAGGTACACGGTGGCGATGGCTTCGCTGCGCAACTGCTGGGCGGCGTCGGTCCAGCCGGTCGCATGCGGCGCCAGCAGGCGTTGCGCCTCGGTGCTGCTGCAGGCGACGATCACGGCGTCTCCCTGCCAGTCGTCGCAGCGCCACTGTCGACCGTCCCGCACCAGCGCAGTGGCGCGGCGACCGAATTCCGGCCTCACGCCCTTCGCCTCGAGCCAGCGACAGGCCGGCTCGGGCAGCAATGCCTGCAGCGGGACCTTCGGCAACAGCAGGTCGGCGGCGCCGCGTCCGCCGAACAGGGCGTCGCGCAGCACGCGCAGGAACACGGCAGCACTGGCGTCGTCCGGGCGCGTGTTCAGCGCCGCCACGCACAGGGGCTCGGTCAGCTGCTCATGGACGGCGACCGGGAGATCGGCGCAGAGACGGGCGACGCTCCAGTCGACCGGGCAGCGCAGGCCGCGCAGCGCCAGTCCAAAGCCCCAGCGCGCCAGCCCGAGACGCTCGCGCCAGCCCCAGCCGCGATGCCCCATCACGGCGCTGGCGGCGGCGCGCAGCGGACCGCCAGCGCCCCAGCGCAGGCCGACACCCTCGGCGTCGACCAGGGTCAGGGGCAGGCGATGCAGCAGCTCCTCCGGGTCGGCGCCGACGCTGCGCATCAGCGCCAGCGTCTCGCCATAGGCGCCGATCAGGATGTGATGGCCGCTGTCCAGCAGCAAGCCGTCGGCGTCGCGAAAGCTGCGCGCACGCCCCCCGGGCTGCGCCGCCATGTCCCACACCGTGACCGCGGCGCCCCGCTGGCTGGCGCGCACCGCCGCCGCCAGCCCGGCCCAGCCGGCGCCGATCACCAGCAGCCGGGTCAACGGCCGCGCCAGTTGGTGCGCATCGCGATCCACAGCTTGCGGATGGGTGTCAGTGCGATTCGTTGGTGCAGGACCTGGAACTCGCAAGCCTCGAGCTCGCGCAACAGCGCGCGGTAGATGTTGGCCATCATCAGGCCCGGCTTCTGCGATCGGCGATCGACCTCGGGCAGGAGCGCCAGCGCCTCGTCATAGACGCGGTGAGCCCGCTCGGCCTGGAAGCGCATCAAGGCCGTGAAGCGGTCGCTGTAGCCGTAGGGTGCCTCCCGGCTGAGGATCTCCGCCGCGCTGACGCCGAACTGCTGCAGCTCATTGACCGGCAGATAGATGCGACCGCGGCGGGCGTCGTCGCCAACGTCGCGCAGGATGTTCGTCAGCTGCAACGCCAGGCCGAGCTTGTGGGCGTAGTCGACGGTGGCCTGCTGCGTGCGGCCGAAGATCCCGCTGGCGACCTCGCCGACCACGCCGGCGACCAGATGGCAGTAGCGTTGCCGGCCGGCGTAATCGAGGTAACGCGTCTGTCGCAGGTCCATCTCGCAGCCTTCGATCACCGCCAGCAGATGGTCCGGGCGTATCTCGTAGGCTGCCACGTGCGGCATCAGCGCCTGCATCGCGGGGTGGCTGGGCTGGCCTGTAAAGCTGCTCGCCACCTCCTTGCGCCACCAGGCGAGCTTGGTCGCGGCGACGGCCGGGTCCTGAACCTCGTCGACGACATCGTCGACCTCGCGGCAGAACGCGTAGAACGCGGTGATCGCGGCCTGACGCTTCGGCTCCAGGAACTTGAACGCGTAATAGAAGCTGGAGCCGCTCGCGGCGGCCTTCTCCTGCACGTACTGGGCCGGCGTCATGCGGCACCCTCGCGGAAGAACAGGCAGCGCGACAGCAGCAGGGGCGCGTCCCAGGCGCGCAAGCGCGGGCGCTGCAACAGGGTGGCATGGTCCATGGCGCGGATTCTCTCTGCGACGCGCGTGCCACCCTCGATGACCAGGCGCAACTCCCAGCCCAGCCGGCCGCCGACGCGGCGCGGCAGCGGACGGCCCTGGGCCATCAGCTCCAGCGCCCAGTCGTTCAACTCGGCGACGCAGGCCGCCAGCGCCGCGCTGTGCTGTCCGGCCAGCAACGCGGCGGCGCTCAATCCGTGGCGCTGCAGATCGGTCTCGGGCAGGTAGAGCCTGGGCTTGCGGATGTCGACGCTCAGGTCCTGCCAGTGGTTGATGAGCTGTAGCGCCGTGCAGACCGCATCGCTCTGGGCGAGCGCCTCCGGCTCCCGGCAGCCGGCCAGGTGCAGCAGCAGCCGGCCGACCGGGTTGGCCGACAGCCTGCAGTAGTCGAGCAGTTCGGCGCGGTCGGCGTAGCTCTCCTTCCAGATGTCCTGCTCGAAGGCGGCCAGCAGATCCTGCAGCAAGCCCTTGGGCAGCGCGTGCTCGTCGATGGCCCGAGCCAGCGGTACCGCCCAGTCGGCCTCGGCGGGTTCGATGCGTGCGGGCAGCGCGAGCAACTGCTCGCGCATCGCCGCCAACGCGACGCGCCGCTCGTCGGCAGACGCATCGCCTTCGTCGGCGAGGTCGTCGGCACGGCGCGCGAACCGGTAGATCGCCAGGATCGGCGGGCGCAGGCGCGGCGGACAGAGCCAGGAGGCGACCGGAAAGTTCTCTTGGTGGTGGCGGGCGGTGGTCACAAGCCATTGTCGGGGCGTGTCTTGCGCGCATCGGAGCGGCCGGCGCCTGCAGTGCCCGCGGGTACAGTAAGCCGACACCGGGGACGCAGGGGGATCGCCCGCGCCCCCCAATAAACAGCCCGGAGTGGACATGAAGAAGTCCTTGGCGCACCGCGGTGCGCCCTTGTTTGCGATTCTGCTGATGGGCCTTGCGGCATGTGGGCAGAAGGCCGCCGAGCCCGAGGCGGAGCGTGCCGTGCGCACGCTGGTGCTGCAGGCCGCCGAGGCGGGGCAGGAGCTGGTCTATGCCGGCGAGCTGCGCTCGCGCAGCGAGTCGAGGCTGGCGTTTCGCGTGCCGGGCAAGGTGCTCGAGCGCCGGGTCGGTCTTGGCGACACGGTGAAGAAGGGCCAGTTGCTGATGCGCCTGGATCCGGCCGATCTGCAGTTGGCGGCCGAAGCCGCCCAGGCTGCGTTGCGCGCCGCGAAGGCCAATCGCGACAGCCAGGCGGCCGACATGAAGCGCTTTCGCGAGCTGCGCGACCAGGGCTTCATCAGCAGTGCCGAGCTGGAGCGCCGCGACGCGGCCTATCAGGCCGCGCTGTCGCAGTACGAACAGGCCAGGGCCCAGGCCAAGGCCCAGGCCAACCAGAAGGACTACGGCGATCTGCTCGCCGATGCCGCCGGTGTCATCACCTCGGTGGACGCCGAGCCGGGTACCGTGGTGGCGGCCGGCACGCCGGTGCTGCGCCTGGCGCAGGACGGTCCGCGCGATGTCGTCTTCCAGGTGCCGGAGCAGCAGGTCGCCCAGCTGCGCCAGCTCGCGGGCAGCGGCCGTCTCAGCGTGGCCATCCCGGGTGTTGCCGAGCCCGTGCCGGCCAAGCTGCGTGAGCTGGCCCAGGCGGCCGACCCGGTGACGCAGACCTTCATCGTCAAGGCGGACATCGGCCCGCAGCGCGACGCGCGCATCGGCCAGACCGCCACCGTGACGCTGACCACGGCGAAGGCCGGCGGTGTCGTCAAGCTGCCGATGTCCGCGGTCTTCGAAGCCAAGGGCAAGCCCCAGGTCTTCGTGCTGGACCCGGCGACCATGACCGTGCGCACGCGCGCCATCGAGGTCGGTGGTGCCGAGGGCAATGAGGTGGTGGTGCTGTCCGGCCTGTCGGCGCAGCAGGAGGTGGTGAGCGCCGGCGTGCATGTGCTGCGTGACGGCGAGAAGGTCAGGCGCTACGGCGCGGCGCCGGCGGCGAAGCCGGCAGCCTCTCGCTGAGACCGCCATGAGCCCGAGCAGCAACAGCGGCAGCGGCCGCTTCAACATTTCCCGCTGGGCGCTGGAGCACCCGTCGCTGACGCGCTACCTGATGGTGGTGCTGCTGCTGGTGGGCTTTGCCGCCTACTTCCAGCTCGGCCAGGACGAGGATCCGCCGTTCACGTTTCGCGCGATGGTCGTGCAGGCCTTCTGGCCGGGCGCCACCGCCGAACAGATGGCCGAGCAGGTCACCGACAAGATCGAGCGCACGCTGCAGGAAGTGGCCTACGCCGACAAGATCCGCTCGTTCACGAAGCCGGGCGAGACGCTGACGATCTTCCAGCTCAAGGACAGCGTGATGGCGCGCGACGTGCCCAACAGCTGGTACCAGGTGCGCAAGAAGCTCGGCGACATCCGCCACACGCTGCCCCAGGGGGTGCTGGGCCCGTTCTTCAACGACGAGTTCGGTGACGTCTACGGCTCGATCTACGCGCTGTCAGGCGACGGCTACAGCCCCGAGGATCTGCGACGCCATGCCGAGGACGTGCGCGCCGTGTTGCTGCGCGTGCCCGACGTCGCCAAGGTCGAGTTGTTCGGCGTGCGGCCGGAAAAGGTCTACGTCGAGATCTCGCACAAGAAGCTGTCGCAGCTGGGCATCGATCTGTCGGCGGTGATCGCGCAGCTGAATGCGCAGAACGCGGTCGAGGGCGCCGGCCTGCTCAACTCGGTCGACGGCAATGTCGGGGTGCGCATCGACGGGCAGTTCAACAGCCTGGCGCAGTTGCGCGAACTGCCGATCCGCGCGCAGAACCCGCAGACCGGCGCCGTCAGCTTCATGCGCCTGGGCGACATCGCCACCGTCGAGCGCGGCTATGCCGAGCCGCAGGGGGTCACCGTGCGCTTCCAGGGCCAGCAGGTGATCGCGCTGGGCGTGTCGATGAGCAAGGGTGGCGACATCATCCGCCTGGGCAAGCTGCTCAACCAGGCGGTGGCCCAGGTCAAGCCGACGTTGCCGGCAGGCGTCGCGCTGGCGCAGATTCAGGATCAGCCGCAGGCCGTCAAGCGCTCGGTCGGCGAGTTCGTGAAGGTGCTGATCGAGGCCGTGGTGGTGGTGCTGGCGGTCAGCTTCATCAGCCTGGGACTGCACACGCGGCCGCTGCGCATCGACATCTGGCCCGGCCTCGTCGTCGGCATCACGATCCCGCTGGTGCTGGCGATCACGTTCGTGACGATGTTCTATTGGAGCGTCGGCCTGCACAAGATCTCGCTGGGCGCTGATCATCGCGCTCGGCCTGCTCGTCGACGACGCCATCATTGCCGTCGAGATGATGGTGCGCAAGCTCGAGGAGGGACACGACAAGTTGCACGCGGCGACCTTCGCCTACGAGGTCACCTCGATGCCGATGCTGACCGGTACGCTGATCACGGCGGTCGGCTTCCTGCCGATTGCGTTGGCGCGCTCGGCAGTCGGCGAGTACACGTTCGCGATCTTTGCCGTGACCGCTGCGGCGCTGGTCATCAGCTGGCTGGTCTCCGTCTACTTCGTGCCCTACCTGGGCGCCTTGCTGCTGCGCACGCGCCCGGCCTCGGCGGGCGAGGCGCACGAGCTGTTCGACTCGCCTTTCTACTCGCGCTTTCGCAAACTGGTGCGCTGGTGCGTGGTGCATCGCTGGATCACCATCGGGCTCACGATCGCCACCTTCCTGCTCGGCCTGCTCGGCATGGGCAAGGTGCAGCAGCAGTTCTTCCCCGCCTCCAGTCGCCCCGAGGTGCTGGTCGACCTCTGGCTGCCCGAGGGCTCCCCGATCCAGCAGACCGAGGACCTGGCCAAGCGCTTCGAGCAGCGCATGCTGAAGGAGCCCAATCTGGAATCGGTGACGCTCTGGGTCGGCTCCGGCGTACCGCGCTTCTACCTGCCGCTGGACAACGTGTTCCCGCAGTCCAACGTCACGCAGGCGATCCTGCTGCCCAAGACGCTGCAGGACCGCGAGGAGATCCGCAAGCGCCTGCCGGCGCTGATGGCCGCCGAGTTCCCGGAGGCGCGTGCCCGCGTCAAGCTGCTGCCCAACGGGCCGCCGGTGCCGTATCCGGTGCAGTTCCGCGTCATCGGTCCGGACCCGACCCAGTTGCGCCAGTGGGCCAACGAGGCCAAGGCGATCGTGGCCGCCAACCCGAACATGCGCGGCACGAACGACAACTGGAACGAGGCCATCAAGGTCATGCGCCTGAAGGTCGACCAGGACAAGGCCCGTCTCCTCGGCGTCAGCAGCCAGAGCCTGGCGCAGGCGGCACGCACCGTGCTGTCAGGGACCACGATCGGCCAGTTCCGCGAGGACGATCGCCTGATCGATATCGTGCTGCGCCAGCCGATCGATGAGCGGCAGGCGGTTACCGATCTGTCCAACGCCTATGTGCCGACGGCCAGCGGCCGCAGCGTGCCCTTGACCCAGGTTGCCGAGTTCGGCTTCGGCTTCGAGCCCGGCGTGATGTGGCGCGAGGGCCGGCAGTACGCGATCACCGTGCAGGGCGATGTCGTCGAGGGCCTGCAGGGGGCCACGGTGAGCAATCAGATCTGGCCGCAGCTGCAGGAGTTGCAGAAGCGCATGCCCGACGGCTACCTGATTCAGGTCGCTGGCGCCGTGGAGGAGAGCAGCAAGGGGCAGGGTTCGATCGCCGCCGGGGTGCCGCTGATGCTGTTCATCACCTTCACGCTGCTGATGCTGCAGTTGCAGAGCTTCTCGCGCTCGATGCTGGTGTTCCTCACCGGTCGGCTGGGCATTGCCGGCGTGGCCGGGGCGCTGCTTCTGCTGAACCGGCCGTTCGGCTTCGTGGCGCTGCTCGGCGTCATCGCGCTGATGGGCATGATCATCCGCAACTCGGTGATCCTGATCGACCAGATCGAAAGCGAGCGCGCTCGCGGCGTGCCGGCCTGGTCGGCGATCGTCGAGTCGGCGGTGCGGCGTTTCCGTCCGATCGTGCTGACGGCCGCCGCCGCCGTGCTGGCCATGATCCCCTTGAGCCGCTCCGTGTTCTGGGGGCCGATGGCGGTGGCCATCATGGGCGGGCTGGTCGTGGCGACGGTCCTGACCTTGCTGGCCCTGCCGGCGATGTACGCCGCCTGGTTCAAGGTCAAGGTGCCGAAGTAGAGCCCCCGGGCGGCGGCGCCGGCGTTGATCAGGCCGGGGCGGCGCGCGGCGCGAGCCGCGCCTCCCGGATCGGCAGATTGATCAGCGCGGCCGCCAGTGCCAGCAGGATGTCCGCCCACCACATAGCGTTGTAGTCGCCGAGGTGAACGAAGGCCAGGCCGCCGAGGTAGGCGCCGAGAAAGCCGCCGATCTGGTGCGACAGCAGGGTCATGCCGAACAGGGTGGCCAGATAACGGGTGCCGAACAGCTTGCCGACCAGGCCGGCGGTCGGCGGTACCGTGGCCAACCAGGTGAGGCCGAGGACGGCGGCGAAAACGTAGAAGGTCAGGGGCGTCTTCGGCGCCAGCAGGTACAGGCCGATGGCGATCGCGCGTGTCGCATACATCCAGAAGAGGATGTACTTCATGCGGACGTGATTGCCCATGGCGCCGGCGGCCAGGCTGCCGGCGATGTTGGCGATGCCGATCACTGCCAGCGAGGTCGCCGCCACGTTGGCCGAGAGTCCGCAGAGGTTGACCTCGCTGGGCAGATGCGTCACCAGGAACGCAATGTGAAAGCCGCACGTGAAGAAGCCCAGGTGCAGGCACCAGTAGCTGCGGTCCTTGAAAGCGACGCGCAATTGCGCCCGCATGCCGATGCCGCCGGTCGCCGCCGGCGTCGCGGGCGCCGAGCCACCCAGCTTGAAGGCCAGCGGGATCGTTGCCAGGCTGATCACGGCGAGCGTCCACAGCGCCTGCATCCAGCCAAAGACCGAGATCAAGGCCTGATTCAGCGGCGCGAACACGAACTGGCCGAAGCTGCCGCCGGCGTTGATGAATCCTGATGCGAACGCGCGGCGCTCGGGTGCCAGGCGCTGCGACGCCGCGCCGATCAGGATGGAAAAGCTGCCGGCGCCAGCGCCGGCGGCGGTCATCACGCCCAGGCTGACGATCAGTCCCCACTCGCTGTCCATGAACGGGGTCAGTGCCGTGCCGGCGGCGAGCAGCAAGCCGCCCCAGACCAGCACCGGGGTCGGTCCGAAACGGTCGGCAAGCGCACCGAACACCGGCTGTGACGCGCCCCAGAAGAACTGCCCGACGGCCAGCGCAAAGCTGATACCGACAATCGAAACGCCGGTGCTGGCCTGCATGGGCGCGACGAACAGGCCCATCGACTGCCGTGCGCCCATCGTGATCATCAGGATGGCAGCGGCGACCAGTACCAGCGGCCAGAAAGCGGCCGTGCGTTCGGGGGAAGACGGGGTCATGGGCATTCCTCGGCGGGTCTGAAGCGGGGTAGGTAGCGATCGATCCACTCGTGCAAGCGCGCGGTTTCAGGCCGTCCGAGCAGCTGCTGGACCTGCAACTGCGCTTCCAGCCAGTAGGGCCGCATGCGCTCGCGCTCGGCGCGGCCGGCGGCGGTCAGCCGGACCCCTCGTGCGCGGGCGTCGCCGGGTTTGGGCGTCAGCTCGACCCAGCCGGCATCGGCCAACGGCCTGAGGGTGCGCGTGAGGCTGCTGCGGTCCATGTCGAGCTGCGACGCGATTTCGCTGAGGCTTTGTCCATCGAGGTGGCGCAACTGCGAGAGCAGCGAGTACTGCGTCACCGTCATGCCATGCGGCACCATGACGCGGTCATAGACGGCGGTGACGCGTCGGGTCAGGCGCCGCAGCTTGGCGCAGGTGCAGCCTTGGATCTCGGACTCGGACATGGGCGCAATGCTAACGAATCGCGTGCATCTGCACGCATCGGTTTGACGCGAGCCCCGCAGACCCGCGACTGAAGGTCGGGTGATGCGCGAGCAGGCGGCTAGAATCGCCGGTTCGCCGAATTCAGGTGCGCTGCGCAATTGGCAGTGCGCCGCTATCCCAGCGCGGGTGGCGAAATTGGTAGACGCACCAGGTTTAGGTCCTGACGCCTTCACCGGCGTGCCGGTTCGAGTCCGGCCCCGCGCACCACCGTGTTCTTTCCCTTTGGCTTTCCGAGTTCCGCTATGGCCGTCAACGTTGAAACCCTTGAAAAGCTCGAACGTCGTATCACGCTGACCCTGCCGGCCAGCATGGTGGGCGCCGAGGTCGAATCCCGCCTGAAGAAACTGGCGCGCACCGTCAAGGCCGATGGCTTCCGCCCCGGCAAGGTGCCGATGAGCTTCGTAGCCCAGCGCTACGGCAGCTCGGTGCAGTACGAGGTGATCACCGACAAGCTGGGCGAAGCTTTCGCCCAGGCCGCAAGCGAAGCGCAGCTTCGCGTCGCCGGTGCGCCCAAGCTGTCGCAGAAGGAAGGCGCTGCGCAAGGCGAGATCGCCTTCGATGCCACCTTTGAGGTCTATCCCGAGATCAAGCTGGGTGACCTCAGCGCGGTCGAGGTCGAGCGCATCAGCAGCGAAGTCACCGAAGAGGCCGTCGACCGCACGGTCGAGATCCTGCGCAAGCAGCGCCGCACGTTCGCGCAGCGCGCCGCCGCCGACGCTGCCGTCGATGGCGACCGTGTCACCATCGACTTCGAGGGCAAGATCGACGGCGAGCCCTTCGCCGGCGGCAAGGCCGAGGCGTTCCAGTTCATGCTGGGCGAAGGCCAGATGCTCGAAGCCTTCGAGAAGGCCGTGCGCGGCATGAAGTCCGGCGAGAGCAAGACCTTCCCGTTGACCTTCCCCGATGACTATCACGGCAAGGATGTCGCCGGCAAGGAAGCCGACTTCCTGGTCACCGTGAAGAAGATCGAGGCGCAGAACCTGCCGGAAATCAACGACGCGTTCGCCAAGGCCCTGGGCATCAAGGAAGCGACGGTCGAAGGCCTGCGTGCCGATGTGCGCAAGAACCTCGAGCGCGAAGTGAAGTTTCGTGTGCTGGCACGCAACAAGGCGGCCGCGATGGACGCGCTGGCGAAGGTCGCCGAACTGGACCTGCCCAAGGCCCTCGTCGATGAGGAGACCGAGCGTCTGGCCGCCGATTTCCGCGAGCGGCTGAAGTCGCAAGGCCTGAAGGACGCCGACAAGATGCCGCTGCAGAACGAAATGTTCGCGCCGCAGGCCGAGCGTCGCGTTCGTCTGGGGCTGGTGGTGGGCGAGCTGGTGCGCGCGCAGAACCTGGAGGCCAAGCCGGAGCAGTTGCAGGCCCACATCGAGGAGCTCAGCCAGAGCTACGAGAAGCCGGCCGAAGTGATGCGCTGGTACCTCAGCGATCGCCAGCGCATGCAGGAAGTCGAGGCCGTGGTGATCGAGAACAACGTCACCGCCTATGTGCTCGGCGCCGCCAAGGTGATCGACAAGGCGCTGCCGTTCGACGAACTGATGGCTCAACAGAACGGCTGATCCGGTCGGTGATTGCCCTCACGGGGCGCCGTGCTTTCGGGCCGGCGCCCTTGTTGTTTGCGCCACCATAATCAGCCTGGTTTCCCAAGGATGAATGCAATGAGTGCACTGGATACGCAGGCGTTGGGCATGGTGCCCATCGTCATCGAGCAATCGGGCCGCGGCGAGCGTGCCTATGACATCTACAGCCGCCTGCTGCGCGAGCGCATCGTTTTCCTGGTCGGCCCGGTCAATGACGCCACCGCCAACCTCGTGGTGGCCCAGTTGCTGTTCCTGGAGAGCGAGAACCCGGACAAGGACATCTCGCTCTACATCAACTCGCCGGGCGGGTCGGTCAGCGCCGGTCTGTCGGTGTTTGACACCATGAACTTCATCAAGCCCGACGTCAGCACCCTCTGCATGGGCATGGCGGCGAGCATGGGCGCGTTCCTGCTGACCGCAGGCGCCAAGGGCAAGCGATTTGCGTTGCCCAACAGCAAGATCATGATCCATCAGCCCAGCGGCGGCGCTCAGGGCCAGGCGACGGACATCGAGATCACCGCGCGCGAGATCCTCAAGACGCGTGAGCAGCTCAACCGCATCATGGCCGAGCGCACGGGTCAGAGCCTCGAGAAGATCGCGGCCGATACCGAACGCGACTACTTCATGAGCGCCAGCGAGGCGCTCGACTACGGCCTGATCGACAAGGTCGTCGACAAGCGCGGCTGAAGCCCCAAGGCCGCCCGATCCACTTGACAGGGGGGGGTGGGTGCTGGTCTATCATGGCCCGCACCTGCCGCCTGCAGCACCCTGAGAGACGTACCCGATGCCCGAAAAAAAAGGCGGCTCCAACGAGAAGGTGCTTTACTGCTCCTTCTGCGGCAAGAGCCAGCACGAGGTCAAGAAGCTCATCGCCGGACCTTCGGTCTTCATCTGCGATGAGTGCATCGAGCTGTGCAACGACATCATTCGTGACGAGGTCGCGGCCGCGCCAGCCGGCGTGAAAGCGGCGAAGTCCGATCTGCCGGCGCCCAGCGAGATCAAGTCCATCCTCGACCAGTACGTGATCGACCAGGATCCCGCCAAGCGCACGCTGGCGGTGGCGGTCTACAACCACTACAAGCGCCTGCGCCATCTTCAGGACGCCGGCAAGGGCGAGGTGGAGCTGGCCAAGAGCAACATCCTGCTGATCGGCCCCACCGGCTCGGGCAAGACCTTGCTGGCGCAGACGCTGGCGCGACTGCTCAATGTTCCCTCCGTGATCGCCGACGCGACGACGCTGACCGAAGCCGGCTATGTGGGCGAGGACGTCGAGAACATCATCCAGAAGCTGCTGCAGAACTGCAATTACGACGTCGAGAAGGCGCAGCGCGGCATCGTCTACATCGACGAGATCGACAAGATTTCGCGCAAGGCCGACAACCCGTCGATCACCCGCGACGTGTCGGGAGAGGGTGTGCAGCAGGCCCTGCTGAAGCTGATCGAGGGCACGATGGCCTCGGTGCCGCCGCAGGGCGGCCGCAAGCACCCGAACCAGGATTTCCTGCAGATCGACACGACGAACATCCTGTTCATCTGTGGCGGGGCCTTCGACGGCCTGGACAAGGTCATTCGCGAGCGTTCCGAGAAGAGCGGGATCGGCTTTGGCGCCAGCGTGCAGTCCCCCAGCCAACGCCGCATCACCGAGCTGTTCAAGGAGATCGAGCCGGAGGACCTGATCAAGTTCGGCCTGATTCCCGAGTTGGTCGGTCGCCTGCCCGTGGTGGCCACCTTGGGCGAGTTGACCGAGGAGGCGCTGGTGAAGATCCTCGTCGAGCCGAAGAACGCTCTGGTCAAGCAGTACCAGCATCTGCTGATGATCGACGGCGTCGAGCTTGAGGTGCGGCCTTCGGCGCTCAACGCCATCGCCCGAAAGGCGCTGAAGCGCAAGACCGGGGCGCGCGGATTGCGCTCCATCATGGAGGTCGCATTGATCGACACCATGTTCGACCTGCCGTCGCTGCAAGGCGTGGCCAAGGTCGTTCTGGACGAGCACAACATTGACGAGGACAGCAAGCCCCTGCTGGTCTATCGCGAGGCGAAGGCCTCGGCCTGACGTTCATCCGCAGCGCCAGCCCTTGTGCTGGCGCTTTCCGGCCCGAGATGGGCCGGAAGTCTTTTAGGAACCGCTATGTCAGGACATCCCCTGCTACCCGCCGAAGCCCTCCAGTTGCCGCTGCTGCCGCTGCGAGACGTGGTGGTCTTCCCGCACATGGTCATCCCGCTGTTCGTCGGTCGACCCAAGTCGATCAAGGCGCTGGAAGCGGCCATGGAATCCGGCCGGCAGATCATGCTGGTGGCGCAGAAAGCCGCCGCCAAGGACGAGCCCAAGGCTGACGACCTGTTTGATATCGGTTGCGTCTCGACCATCCTGCAGATGCTGAAGCTGCCCGACGGCACCGTGAAGGTGCTGGTCGAAGGCTTGCAGCGCGCCACGGCAGCCAAGGTGCGCGAGGAGGGAGAACACTTCGTCGCCGAAGTGACGCCCATCGTTCCCGAGGCGGTGCAGGCGCCGGAGATCGAGGCGCTGCGCCGTGCGGTGGTTCAGCACTTCGACCAGTACGTGAAGCTGAATCGCAAGATCCCGCCCGAGATCCTGACCTCGATCGCCGGCATCGACGATCCCGGTCGGCTCGCCGACACCATGGCGGCGCACCTCCAGCTCAAGCTCGAGGCCAAGCAGTCGGTGCTCGACCTGAGTGACGTGGCCAAGCGTCTCGAGAAGCTGCTCGAGTTGCTCGAGCATGAAGTCGACATCCTGCAGGTCGAGAAGCGCATCCGTGGCCGCGTCAAGCGCCAAATGGAGAAGAGCCAGCGCGAGTACTACCTGAACGAGCAGGTCAAGGCGATCCAGAAGGAACTCGGCGATGGCGAAGAGGGCGCCGACATCGAGGAACTGGAAAAGCGCATCCTGGCGGCGAAGATGCCCAAAGAAGCGCGCGCAAAGGCCGATGCGGAGCTGAAGAAGCTTCGCCTGATGTCGCCGATGTCCGCCGAGGCGACGGTGGTGCGCAATTACCTGGACACCCTGATCGGCCTGCCCTGGACCAAGAAGACCAAGATCAAGCACGATCTGCCGCTGGCGGAGGAAGTGCTGAACGAGGATCACTTCGGCCTCGACAAGGTCAAGGAACGCATCCTCGAGTACCTCGCGGTGCAGCAGCGCGTCGACAAGGTGAAGGCGCCTATCCTCTGCCTGGTCGGCCCTCCGGGCGTCGGCAAGACCTCGCTGGGTCAGAGCATTGCCCGCGCCACCGGTCGCAAGTTCGTTCGCATGGCGCTGGGCGGCGTGCGCGACGAAGCCGAGATCCGCGGTCATCGCCGCACCTATATCGGCGCGATGCCGGGCAAGGTGCTGCAGTCGCTGACCAAGGTCGGCACGCGCAACCCGCTGTTCCTGCTCGACGAGATCGACAAGCTGGGAATGGATTTCCGCGGCGACCCCAGCAGCGCGCTGCTCGAAGTGCTGGACCCGGAGCAGAACCACACCTTCAGTGACCATTACGTCGAGGTCGACTACGACCTCTCCGACGTGATGTTCGTCGCCACCGCGAACTCGTTGAACATCCCGCCGGCGCTGCTCGATCGCCTTGAAGTCATCCGACTGAGTGGCTACACCGAGGACGAGAAGGTCCATATTGCGCAGAACTACCTGATCCCCAAGCAGCGCAAGAACAACGGCGTGGAGGAGTCAGAGCTGGTCGTCGACGAGTCTGCAATCCGCGGCGTGATCCGCTATTACACCCGCGAGGCCGGCGTGCGTTCGCTCGAGCGTGAGATCGGCAAGATCAATCGCAAGGTGGTCAAGGCCCTGCAGCTCAAGAAGATGCAGGCTCCGGTGACCGTCACCGAGGACAACCTCAACGAGTTCCTCGGTGTGCGCAAGTTCGATTTTGGCCGGGCCGAGAAGAAGAACCAGGTCGGCCAGGTAGTCGGCCTGGCCTGGACCGAAGTGGGCGGCGATCTGCTCACCATCGAAGCGGCGCTGATGCCTGGCAAGGGCCTGGTCACGCGCACCGGCTCGCTGGGTGACGTGATGAAGGAGTCGGTGGAAGCGGCGCGCACCGTGGTGCGCTCGCGAGCCGCGCAGCTGGGCATCAAGGACGAGTTGTTCGAGAAGCGCGATGTCCACATTCACGTGCCCGATGGCGCAACGCCCAAGGATGGTCCGAGCGCTGGCGCAGCCATGGCGACCGCGTTGGTCTCGGCGATGACCGGCATTCCGGTTCGCGCCGAGGTCGCGATGACCGGTGAGATCACGCTGCGCGGTGAGATCACGGCGATTGGGGGCCTCAAGGAGAAGCTGCTCGCGGCTCACCGTGGCGGCATCAAGGTCGTGCTGATCCCCGAGGAGAACGTGAAGGACCTGCAGGAGATTCCCGACAACGTGAAGGAGTCGCTGGAGATCCTGCCCGTGCGCTGGATCGAGAAGGTGCTGGAGCTGGCGCTCGAGCGCTCACCCACGCCGCTGACCGAAGAGGAGGCGGCCGCCAAGCCGGCGGAGGCGCCGACGCCGGCCGTCGAGGCGGTGAAGCACTGAGGCTTGAAAAGACTCAAAAAAATCGCATAGAATGCGCGACTTCGCTGATCGCGAGATCAGTGAAGAAAGTACGCAAGTACGGCGCGGGAATAGCTCAGTTGGTAGAGCGCAACCTTGCCAAGGTTGAGGTCGCGAGTTCGAGCCTCGTTTCCCGCTCCAAGTTTTCTCGAAAGGGAAGCCCCGGCTTCCCTTTTTCATCTCCGCCACCAAGCGGAGAGCTGATCACGGCGGCGCGGTAGCAAAGCGGTTATGCAGCGGATTGCAAATCCGTCCAGGGCGGTTCGACTCCGCCCCGCGCCTCCAGATTCAGTGACGGTTTTGATGCGGGAATAGCTCAGTTGGTAGAGCGCAACCTTGCCAAGGTTGAGGTCGCGAGTTCGAGCCTCGTTTCCCGCTCCAAACACTGTCCCCGGTTGCACCGTCGTGCGGCCGGGGCCATGCGGGAATAGCTCAGTTGGTAGAGCGCAACCTTGCCAAGGTTGAGGTCGCGAGTTCGAGCCTCGTTTCCCGCTCCAGCACAATGCGTCGCCAGGCCCGCCTGGGTGGCGAAATCGGTAGACGCAGCGGACTTAAACTCCGCCGGCCTCAACAGGGCCGTACGGGTTCGAGTCCCGTCCCAGGCACCAACGCGGCCAAGGCGCAGAAGCTCCCCCAAGAGATCAGGCCGAGCAGGCCTGCAGCCGGGCCTGGGTCCAGCCCAGATGGTCGCGTGCCAATCTCAGCAGCACCTCGGCGTCTCCTGTGCTCGACAGGCTGATGGCTCCGTCTCCCAGCGTGCCATGAGGCCACAGCCTGGCGGCCTGGCGTGCCACGGCCGACTCGATGCGAAGCAACTGCACGCCGGGCAATGCGGCCTGCCACAACGGCAGCACCAAGGGGTAATGCGTGCAGCCCAGCAGCGCGGTATCGACGCCGGCATCACGCAGCGGCGCGCAATGGCCGTCAATCAGTCGGCGCAACGCAGCGCTATCCAGGTCACCGGCCTCGATATGGGCGACCACGCCGGGACAGGGCTGGGCGAGCACCTGCACGTCGCCCGCGTGGGCGCGAACCAAGTGCTGGAAGCGAGCGCTGCGCACCGTACCGGCGGTGGCGAGCACGCCGACACGCCGATTGAGCGTTGCCTGTACCGCAGGTTTCACGCCGGGTTCGATGCCGACGATCGGCAGTTGCGGATAGCGTGCCCGCAACGCGTCGGCGGCGTGCGCGGTGGCGGTGTTGCAGGCGATCACCAGCAGCTCAGCGCCTGCAGCCATCAGCTCTTCGGCCACCCTCAGGCTGCGCTCGCGGATGTAGTCGCCACTGCGTTCGCCGTACGGCGCATGGCCGCTGTCGGCCAGGTAGTGCAGCCGGGCGCCGGGCAATGCTTCTCGCAGCGCCGCGGCCACGGTCAGGCCGCCAACGCCGGAATCGAACACGCCAATGCTGGGGAAGCGCACGGGACTCCGAAAAAAATAGAACGACCGTTCTATTTTCACCCCAGGATTGCCCCGTAATCGCCCGTACCCCCTAGGGGTGGCCCCTAGAATCGCCAGCAGTTTTTCAAGCCTCGGAGACCAGGATGAAAGTGCTTGTGCCCGTCAAGCGGGTGGTGGATTACAACGTCAAGGTGCGCGTCAAGGCCGATGGCACTGGCGTCGACATTGCCAACGTGAAGATGTCGATGAACCCCTTTGACGAGATCGCCGTCGAAGAGGCGGTGCGCCTGAAGGAAAAAGGCGTGGTCACCGAGATCGTCGCCGTGTCCTGCGGCGTCACGCAGTGCCAGGAAACCCTGCGCACCGCGATGGCCATCGGCGCCGACCGCGCGATCCTGGTCGAGACGGATGCCGAGTTGCAGCCGCTCGCCGTCGCGAAGATTTTGAAGGCACTGGTCGACAAGGAGCAGCCACAACTGGTCATCCTGGGCAAGCAGGCGATCGACGACGACTGCAGCCAGACCGGCCAGATGCTGGCCGCGCTCACCGGCATGCCGCAAGGTACCTTCGCCTCGAAGGTCGAGGCGGTCGACGGCGGCGTCAACGTCACCCGTGAAGTGGATGGTGGCCTCGAGACCGTCAAGCTCAGCCTGCCGGCGGTGATCACCACCGACCTGCGCCTGAACGAGCCGCGCTACGTCACGCTGCCCAACATCATGAAGGCGAAGAAGAAGCAGCTCGACGTCGTCAAGCCGGCCGATCTTGGCGTCGACGTCTCGCCCCGCATCAAGACCCTGAAGGTCGTCGAGCCGGCCAAGCGCAGCGCCGGCATCAAGGTGCCCGATGTCGCGACCCTGGTCGACAAGCTGAAGAACGAAGCGAAGGTGATTTGAGATGCCCGTCCTTGTCATTGCTGAACACGACCACGGCGCCCTCAAGGGCGCAACGCTGAACACCGTCACCGCCGCGCTCGCCTGCGGTGGCGATGTGCATGTGCTGGTGGCCGGCCACAACGCCGGCGCCGCGGCGGCAGCGGCGGCACAGATCGCCGGCGTCGCCAAGGTGCTGCACGCCGACGGCGCCGCGCTGGCCGAGGGCCTGGCCGAGAACGTCGCCGCGCAGGTGCTGGGGATCGCGAGTGGCTACAGCCACATCCTGTTCCCGGCCACGGCCAGCGGCAAGAACATCGCCCCGCGGGTCGCCGCGCTGCTCGATGTCGCCCAGGTCACCGACATCACCAAGGTCGTCGCCGCCGATACCTTCGAGCGCCCGATCTATGCCGGCAACGCCATCGCCACCGTGCAGAGCGCGGACGCGATCAAGATCCTCACGGTGCGCACGACCGGCTTCGATGCCGCCGCCGCGAGCGGTGGCAGCGCCGCCGTGGAAACGCTGGCGGCCGTGGCCGACTCGGGCAAGAGCGCCTTTGTGGGCCGCGAGCAGACCAAGAGCGACCGTCCGGAACTCACCGCCGCGAAGATCATCGTCTCCGGCGGCCGCGCGCTCGGCTCCAGCGACAAGTTCAACGAGGTGCTGACGCCGCTCGCCGACAAGCTGAACGCCGCGCTGGGTGCCAGCCGCGCCGCGGTCGACGCCGGCTACGCACCGAACGACTGGCAGGTCGGCCAGACCGGCAAGATCGTCGCGCCCCAGCTCTATATCGCCGCCGGCATCTCCGGTGCGATCCAGCACCTGGCCGGCATGAAGGACTCCAAGGTGATCGTCGCGATCAACAAGGACCCCGAGGCGCCGATCTTCAGCGTTGCCGACTACGGCCTCGAGGCCGATCTGTTCCCGGCCGTGCCGGAACTGGTCAACTGCCTGTAATTTCCCGCGACCTCGAGTCCGGCAAGGGCGCCGCCACCATCGGGTGCCGGCGCCCTTATTCATTTCGAAAGAGACGAACCCATGAGCTACACCGCCCCCGTCAAGGACCTGCTGTTCAACATCGAGCACCTGGCGCAGCTGGAACTGCTGACGCAGACGCAGCCGCAATTCGCCGACCATGGCCTGGACACCGCGCAGGCGGTGCTCGAGGAATGCGCGAAGCTCACCGAAGGCGTGATCGCGCCGCTGAACTGGGAAGGCGACCGGAACCCGTCGAGCTTCGCCGACGGCAAGGTCACGACCACGCCCGGTTTCAAGCAGGCCTTCAAGCAGTACGCCGAAGGTGGCTGGCAAGGCCTGTCGCACCCTGAGGCCTTCGGCGGCCAGGGTCTGCCCAAGGCGATCGCCGCCGCCTGCATGGAGATGACGCAGGGCGCCAACCTCAGCTTCGCGCTGTGCCCGCTGCTCAGCGACGGCGCCATCGAGGCGCTGCTCACCGCCGGCTCCGACGCGCAGAAGGCGCTCTACCTGCCCAAGCTGATCGACGGCAGCTGGACCGGCACGATGAACCTGACCGAGCCGCAGGCCGGCTCCGACCTCAGCCTGGTGCGCACCCGCGCCGAGCCGCAGGGCGACGGCCGCTTCAAGATCTTCGGCACGAAGATCTTCATCACCTATGGCGAGCACGACATGGCGGACAACATCGTCCACCTGGTGCTCGCGCGCACGCCGGATGCGCCGGCCGGCGTGAAGGGCATCAGCCTGTTCCTGGTGCCGAAGTTCCTGGTCAATGCCGACGGCTCCCTGGCCGAACGCAACGACGCGCATTGCGTGTCGATCGAGCACAAGCTGGGCATCAAGGCCAGCCCGACGGCGGTGCTGCAGTTCGGCGACCACGGCGGTGCCGTCGGCGAGCTGATCGGCGAGGAGAACCGCGGCCTCGAGTACATGTTCATCATGATGAACGCGGCCCGCTACGGCGTTGGCCTGCAGGGCGTAGGCCTGGCCGAGCGCGCCTACCAGCAGGCGGTCGGCTACGCCCGCGACCGCGTGCAGAGCCGTCCCGTGGATGGTTCGCTGCCGGCGGCTGCGCCCATCATTCATCACCCGGACGTGCGCCGCATGCTGATGACCATGCGCGCGCTGACCGAGGGCTGCCGGGCGCTCGCCATGCTGGCCGCGGGCGCGCACGATCGTCCCGAGGAGCAGGCCTTCTATGAGTTCCTGGTGCCGCTGGTCAAGGGCTACAGCACCGAGATCAGCCACGAGGTCACGACCCTGGGGGTGCAGGTCCATGGCGGCATGGGCTTCATCGAGGAGACCGGTGCCGCCCAGCATTACCGTGACGCAAAGATCCTGACCATCTACGAAGGCACGACGGCGATCCAGGCCAATGACCTGGTGGGCCGCAAGACCTTGCGCGACGGCGGCCAGTTCGCGCGCGCCGTGGCTGCCCGCGTCGAGGCGCTGGAGACCGAGCTGGCCGGCGGCGATGCCGACGCCCACGCGGTCCGCGCTCACCTGAGCCATGCGCGCCAGGCCTACGAGGCCGTGGTTGACTACCTCGCTGCCCAGGGCAAGGCCAACGTCAACGCGGTGTTCGCCGGCTCCGTGCCCTACCTGATGCTGGCCGGCAACCTGATGGCCGGCTACAGCCTGGCGCGCGGACTGCTTGCCGCCGAGTCGCTGAAGGCCAGCGACCCTGCGTTCGCGCAGGCCAAGATCGTCACCGCTCGCTTCTACGCGGAGCACATCCTGCCGCGCGCCGCAGCGCTGCGCGACGCCATCGTCGGCGGTGCCGGCTCGGCGCTCGCCCTGCCGCTGGAGGCCTTCTGATGGCTTTGCCCAAGGTCTTGCAGGGTCTGCGCCTGCCGGTGGTGGCCTCGCCGATGTTCATCGTCAGCAACCCCAAGCAGGTCATCGCCCAGTGCACCAGCGGCATCGTTGGGTCGATGCCGGCGCTCAACGCCCGTCCGGCCGAGTTGCTCGACGACTGGCTGGCCGAGATCGAGGCCGGACTCCAGGCGCACAACGCCGCCCACCCGGACCGTCCGGCGGCGCCGTACGCGATCAACCAGATCGTGCACAAGAGCAACGACCGCCTCGAGCACGACATGGCGGTCTGCGCCAAGTACAAGGTGCCCATCGTCATCACGAGCCTGGGCGCGCGCGAGGACATCAACGCCGCCGTGCACGCCTGGGGCGGCATCGTGCTGCACGACATCATCAACAACAAGTTCGCGAAGAAGGCGATCGAGAAGGGCGCCGACGGCCTGATCGCGGTGGCCACCGGCGCGGGAGGGCACGCGGGCGTCAAGCACCCGTTCGCGCTGATCCAGGAGATCCGCGAGTGGTTCGACGGCCCGCTGCTCTTGAGCGGCGCGATCGGCACCGGCGACGGCATCCTCGCCGCCCAGGCCTGCGGCGCCGATCTGGCCTACATCGGCTCCATCCTCATCGCCACCGAGGAGGCGAGGGCGGCCGACGCCTACAAGCAGGCCATCGTGGAAGGATCGAGCGACGACATCGTCTACACGAACCTGTTCACCGGCGTGCACGGCAATTACCTGCGCGGCTCCATCGAGGCCGCCGGCCTGGACCCGGAGAACTTGCCGGAGTCCGACCCGAGCAAGATGAACTTCGGCGGCAACGCCGCCGCCAAGGCCTGGAAGGACATCTGGGGCTGCGGCCAGGGCATCGGCGCCGTCAAGCAGGTGCTGCCGACCGCAGCCTTGGTCGATCGCCTGGAGCGCGAGTACCGGGCGGCGCGCGCCCGGCTGGCGCTTTGACTACTCCAGCTCGCTGAGCTGCACCAGGCCGGCGTAGACCCCGCCGGCCGCCAGCAGCTCGGCGTGCGTGCCGCGCTCCACGCAGCGGCCGGCCTGCAGCACCTGGATCGAATCGGCGCCGCGCACCGTGGACAGGCGGTGCGCGATCAGGATCAAGGTGCGCCGACCCTGCTGCCGCGCCAGCGCCTCCTGCACGGCGCGCTCGCTCTCGGTGTCCAGCGCCGAGGTCGCCTCTTCGAAGATCCAGATCGGCGCGTCGCGGTACAGCGCCCGGGCGATCGCCAGGCGTTGGCGCTGGCCGCCGGACAGCGTGCTGCCGTTGGCGCCGATGTGGGTCAGCAGTCCGTCGGGCAGCGACTGCACGAAGTCCCAGAGCGCGGCGTCGCGCAGCGCCGCCTCGACCCTGGCCGCATCCGGCTCGGCCTGCGCATAGGCGACGTTGGCCAGCACCGTGTCGTCGAACAACACGATGTCCTGGCTGACCACGGCGAACTGCGCGCGCAGCGAGGCACGGCTGAGCTCGGCGATGTCGCGGCCATCGAGACGGATCGTGCCGGCGTCCGGCAGCGCGAAACCCTGCAGCAGGAACACCACCGAGCTCTTGCCGGCACCCGATGGCCCGACCAGGGCCACGGTCTGGCCGGCGCGGACCTCCAGGTCCAGCCCGTCGAGTGCCGGTCCGGCGGCGCCGGGGTAGCGCAGGCGCACGGCCTCGAAGCGGATCTCGCCCGTCGCGCGACCCAGGTCGGCAGCGCCCGGTTCCGCCTCGGCCTGGGTGTCCAGCAGTTCCATGCAGCCGCGGGCGACGATCAGGCCGTTGGTGATCGGCTGCGCCACATCGGCCAGGTGCCGTGCCCGGCTCATCAGCAGCAGCAGGCCGCCGATGAAAGACACGAACTCGCCCGGCGTGGTGCCGCTCTCGCGGCCCTGCAGCAGTGCCATGCTGACGATCACCGACAGGCCGACGGCGCTGATCATCTGCGACAGCGGTTGTGCCAGCGCGTTCGCCGCGGTCTGCTTCAGCGCGTTCTGGCGCACCACCTGCGCCGCCTGGCGAAAGCGCTCGCGCTCGAACGGCACCGCATTGAAGCTGCGGATCAGCTTCCAGGCCCGCGTCAGGTCGTCGGTGACGCCCGACAGCACCATCTGCGCGTCGTAGGCCTTGGAGCCGGTGTGCCGCACGCGGCGGTTCACCTGCTTGAGCACCAGCGCCATCACCGGCAGCGTCACCAGGGTCAGCAGCGTTAGCTTCCAGTTCGTGTAGAGCAGGTAGCCGAGCATGGCGATCGCCGGCAGACCGTCGCGCAGCACGGTGATGCTGGCCGTGCCCAGCAGATTGACCGCCTGCAGCGGATCGCCGACCACCTTGGTCACCGCGGTGCCGCCGGCCATGCGCGTGTAGACGGCGGCATCGGCCCGCAGCAGCGCATCCATCAGCGACTCGCGCAAGCCCTGCACCGTGCGCCCCATCGTCCACTGCAGCAGGTACTGGCCGAGGAAACTGAACAGCCCGCGCAAGGCAAACAGCCCGATCAGCACCACCGGCACCAGCCAGAGCGGAAACGCATCCTGCTTGGCGAAGCCCTCGTCGAGCGCGATCTGCAGCAGCTTCGGGATCAGCGGCTCGGTGCAGGCCGCCGCGACATAGGCGGCGACGGCGGCAAAGAAGCCGCGACGGTGCGGGCTGACGAACCGTAACAGTCGGCGCGCCGTGGTCTTGAGTTCTTCACGCGCAGCAGGGGCTTCATTCATGGCGGCTGCATTGTCGGGGCTCCTAAACTCAGTCCATGAGCGAACCGACCCGCATCATTCACTTCGTCACCGGCGGGTTCTCCGGCGCCACCCAGGTCGCCATCGACCTGGCCCGTGCCAACCAGGAGGGGGGCGACTTCGAACCCCTGCTGGTGCTGCGCCGCAAGCGCCGCACCGACATGGCCCGCGTCGACAAGCTGCGTGAGACCGGCCTCGCGGTCGAGGTCGTGCCCGGCTGGAGCCATGCGGCGACGCTCTGGGCGCTGTTCCGCATCTGCCGGCGCTTCAAGCCGGCGCTGATGGTTGCTCACGGCTTTCCCGAACACATCCTGGGCCGCTGGGCGGCGCTGTGGGCGCGGGTACCGCACCGCATCCACATCGAGCACAACTCGCGCGAGCGCTACACACGCTGGCGCCTGTTCCAGGCGCGTTGGCTGGCGCGCCGCAGCGATGCCATCGTCGGCGTCAGCGAGGGCGTCGAGCAGTCGCTGTTGCGCCTGGGCATGCCGCCGGCGATCACCTCCAGCATTCCCAACGGCATTGATGTCACCCGCTTCACCGCCGTTCCCGCCTACCAGGCCCGCGAGCCCGGCATCGTCATGAGTGCGCGCTTCGCCCGCCAGAAGGACCATCTCACGCTGATCCGCGCGCTGGCGCTGTTGCGCGACGAGCACGAGTTGCGTCCCGTCCTCTACCTCGCCGGCAGCGGCAAGGCGAACTACCAGCGCGACGCCGAAGGCCTGGCGCATCGCCTCAAGCTCGGCGAGCAGGTGCGCTTCCTCGGCTACGAGCCGCAGGTGGCCGAACTGCTCAAGCGCCAGCAGATCTTCGTGCTGTCCACGCGCTGGGAGGGCATGCCGCTGGCACTCGTGGAAGCGATGGCGGCCGGCTGCGCCTGCGTCGCCACGCTGGTGCCCGGGGTCGAGGGGGTGCTCGAGCACGATCGCACCGGCCTGCTGGTGCCGCCCGAGGACCCGCCGGCGCTGGCCAAGGCGCTGCAGCGCCTGCTCACCGACCCGGCCCATGCCGAGGCACTGGCGGACGCCGCGCGCGAGCAGGCACTGCAGCAGCATGGCCTGCCCTTGATGCGTGAGCGCTACGAGGCGCTGTTCACCCGCGTCTGCGGCCTGCCGGCGCAGGCCTGAGCGGCGCCATGCACCGTCGCACCGCGCTGCTGCTGGCCATGGGCCCGCTCGGCTCGCTCGGCTCGCTGGGCGCGGCCGCGCAAGCCCAGCCCCACCAGGCCGAGCTGCTGCGCCGCCTGATGCGCTTCAACCGCGGCTTTGGCGGCGCCGAGCTCGACGCCGTGCTCGACGAATGGCAGCGGCTGCTCGACGCCGGTCAGGCCGGCGAGCGCGAGCGCAACTGGGTGCTGGCGGCGCTGATGGACGCCGGCCGCTTTGACGACGCGCGGCAGCTCGCCGCCGGTCTGGCCGCCGGGGCGCAGCAGCGCTGGCCACGCGTCGAGCCCATCGCGGCCGGAGCCCGCCACTGCTGGCGACTGGACGGCGAGCGCCTGCGCGAGATCGATGTCGCCGCGCATCGGGGACCGCAGCTGTGGGTGCAGAGCGCGCATGGCTGCGGCTTCTGCCGGCTCGCCGCGGCGCAACTGGGCGACGACGCCGAGCTCGCCCCTCTGCTGTCGCGTCACAGCCTGTGGCTGGCGCCGGGCAGCGACCTGTTCCGGGTCGACGATTGGGATCGCCGCTATCCGAGCTTCCCGTTGCATCTGCTGACCGACCGCCGCGGCTGGGCGCTGCCGGCGGGTTGGGCGACACCGACCTTCGTCTTCACGCGAGACGGCGAGCCGCTTCAGCAGTTCGCCGGCTGGCCCAAGGACGGCAGCTTCCGCCAGCGTCTGGTCCAGGGCCTGAGCGCCATCGGCTTGATCTGAGTCTTGCGTCGGCGCCGGCGCCTACGGCGGTGTCGACGCGTCGGCCTCGTCGATGCCCGCGCCAAGGCTGGTGCCGGTAGGCAGGTATCGCTTGTACAGGCGCTGCGAGGCGCCGCTGCGGTGCATCTCGGTCAGCGCCCGGTCGATGCCCTGCTGCAGCTGCGTGGCACGCGGCGAGGTGCGTGCAACCAGCAGGCGCTGACCGATCATGCGCGGCCCCGGCAGCGGCAGGAAGTCCAGGTGCGGCGGCAGGTTCAGCAGTCCCAGTTGGGCGGCACCCAGCACCGGCTCCTTGGCCCATACCACCCACTCGCAATGGCCGCGCTCGAGCTTCCGCAGCAACGAGCCCTGGTTCAGCGCGCCGGTATCGATTTGCGTCACGCCCAGCGCCCTGAGCCAGCTGAAGTTCGAGCCGTGCAGCCCGCACAGGCGGTGCCTCGCCAGCTCCTCCAGCGTCTGGATCGGCGCTGCCGCCGGCGTCTGACGCCTCGAGATCCAGACCCCGCTGGTGATGCGGTGAAGCGGCAGGGTGATGAGGTACTGCTGCGCCCTCTCGTCGCTGTAGCTGGCGTAGCTGGCAATCTCGAAGCCACGGCGGTCCTTGTACTCGGCCACCTCGCGCAGGCAGCGTGCCCAGGGCAGGGGTTTCAGCGTGACGTCGAAACCGGCGCGTGCCAGCGCGGCGCGCGTGAGGTCCAGCGCGGCGCCGCGCCACTGCCCGCGGGCGTCCTTGTAGGCGTAGGCGTTGGCCTCGCCTTCGGCGAAGCACACGGTGACGGGCCGGCGCTGGGTCTCCGGCTCGGCCCAGCTGCCGCTGGCCGACAGTGCGACGCAGAGCAACAGGGCGGCGGCGAAGCGTGACATGGTTCGATGCGGGCTGTGCCGGGGGTCGGAAGGGATCTTGCCGTGCCGCTGCCTGGCGCCGTGCCGCTAGCCGGGCGGCTGCGGCTCAGACCGGAGCGGGCCGTAGCGCTCGAAGAAGGCCATCGCCGGCAGTGGTCGGGACCAGTAATAGCCCTGGCCCTGGTCGCAGCCCATGGCCAGCAGCAGCTCGGCCCAGCGAGCCTCCTCGATGCCTTCGGCGACGGTCTGGATGTGCAGGCGCCGCGCCAGCCCGATGATGGTCTCGACGATGCTGCGGTCGGCCGGCGAGCGGTCGAGGTTGCGCACGAAGCTCTGGTCGATCTTCAGCTGCTGCACGGCGAGCCGTGACAGGTAGCCGAGGTTGGAGTAGCCGGTGCCGAAGTCGTCGATCGACAGCGCCACGCCCTCGCCGCCGATGCGGCGCAGATGCTCGGCCTCGCCGGCCTTGCCGCTGGTGAACACCGACTCGGTGAGCTCCAGCATCAGCGCATCACCCGGCAGGCCGCAGGCCTGCAGGGTGCCGAGCACGACGTCGGCAAAGTCGTCGCGGCGCAGCTGGACCGCCGACACGTTGACCGCGACCTTGAACTGCTCGAAACCGGCGCGCCGCCAGGCGGCGGCCTGCGCGCAGGCCTCGCGCAGTACCCAGTTGCCGAGCTCGACGATCAGCCCCGATTGCTCGGCCAGCGGGATGAACTGCGCCGGTCCGACCGCGCCCAGACCCGGTGCCTCCCAGCGCAGCAGGGCTTCGGCGCCGCTGACCTTTCCGGTAGCGAGTTCGAGCTTGGGCTGGAAGTGCAGTGCGAAGCCCGAGCCATAGAGGCTGCGACGCATCGCCGCGAGCAGGCTCAGGTGCCGGGCCTGGTCGACGCGCATCGTCGGTTCGAAATGCTGCAAGCCGCCACGGCCGCGCTGCCGCGCCGCGCGCATCGCCAGATCGGCGTGGCTGACCAGGTCCTCGTAGCGCTCGGACGGCCCGACCTCGGCCAGACCGATGCTGGCGCTGCAGCGCAGCTCGATGCCACCGAGCGCGATCGGCTCCTCGATCAAGCGCCCCTGCTGCTGGGCCCATTCCTCCGCGGAGACGTCGCCGTCGCTCGGCTGGCGCGCCGCGAGGAACTCGTCGCCGCCGAGGCGGTAGACCACCTGCCGCTCCGGCAGCGCGGCGCGCAGCCGTGCTGCCAACGTGCTCAGCAGCTCGTCGCCGACATGCGCGCCGAAGGCCTCGTTGAGCGTGCTGAAGCCGTCGAGATTGAGCAGCGCGGCCTGCAGCGTGGCGCCGGTCGGCAGCAACGCCAAGCGGGCGGCGAGGCCCTCGCGGGCGGCCAGCCGGTTCGGCAGACCGGTCAACGCATCCAGACGTGCGCTGGCTTCCAGCGCCTGCAGCGACGCGATGGCGCGCTCGCTTTCCTCGCCGGCGCGCTGCAGCGCGTGGCGCAGGTCCAGCGCCAGCATGCTGACGGCAAAGCTGGTCAGCGCCAGGATCGCCAGCACGTCGACGGCATTGATCAGCCGCGGTGCACTGACCTGGCTGAACACCAGGCCGACGTGGTGCAGCAGCGCGATCGCCAGCACCAGCGCTGCCTGAACCGCGAACAGGCCGAGCAGCACACGGCGCGGGCGCAGCATGCCGGCAAACACCAGCAGGCCGGGGAACGCGAGCAGGGCGGTGTCGCGCAGCCCCTGGCCGAGCAGCGCCAGCCCGGCGCAGGCGAGCGTCAGCAGTGCCAGCATCCAATCGGCAGCGGCCTCCGGACGGTCGCTGCGCGCCAGCGCGAACGAGCGCGACATCAGCAGCAGGCTGCCGGCGAGGATCAACCCGACCTGGTAGCGCCCTTGCAGCAGGTAGGCGCTGGACAGCACGGCGAGTGCCACCGCGACCCAGCGCAGCACGCTGCGCATGCGGCCCAGCATTTCCGCGGCCGGCGCCGTCGGACGGTAGGGGGTGGCAGGCTGGATCTCGACCATGGTGAGCGCCGGCGATTGTGTGCGGGGCCGGGGCGGTTGCGGCGCGACGGGCGGCGCCGTCCGTCAAGATTCAGCGCCTGTGCATCTCGAACTGTTGTTCACCGTGGGAAACACCCAGAGCGGTCCACCCGCGCTGACGGTAGAAGCGCTCGGCGCGGGTGCCCGGCTCGGTGCCCAGGTGCAGGCGCGGCAGGCCTTGCGCGAACAGCCAATCGACCATGCTGTCGTGCAGCAGCCGGCCGGCGCCGCGGCCCTCGCAGGCCGGGTCGACGAACATCGCCCAGATGTTGCCGTCGCGGGCGTCACCGATGGCGAAGCCGGCGATGCCGCCCATCCATTCGGCCACCCAGCCGCGGCCGTGCCGCTCGAGGTGCTCGATGACCTCGTCGTCGCCGATGCGCCGCGACACCAGGCGGTTCTCCTTCACCGCGGCGCGGATGCCCTGGATTGCCGTCACGTCGTCGCGGGTGGCGACGCGAATCCGGGGTGGCGCCGCGCCCAGCTGCGACGGGTCGTAGACGAACTGCTCCTCGACGATGTGCTCGCCGTCCCAGCGCTGCAGTGCCAGCTCCTCCAGGCAATGGCTGCGGCCGTCCCGCCGCCAGCGCAGGCTCCAGCGGATCGCGACGCGATCGCCCTGCTGAAGCGGCGGCTCGGTGCAGCGCATGCTCAGGTCGCTGACCTGGTGCCGCTGGGCGGTCTCGTGCGCGATCAGCTGCTCAAGCCCGCGACGCGGTGGCGCCAGGTTTTCCTGCTGGCTGGCCTGCGGCGCGTAGAACGCGCGCAAGGCCGCAACGGTGTCGCCCTGCTCGACGGCGGCGATGAAGGCTTGGAGGCGGTGTGGACTGGGCATCGCCAGAGTGTCGACTCCACCGGCGCCCTCAGTCCTCCAGCAGCGCGTTGCGCGCGAGCAGCGCCAGCGCCTGCGCCACCGCCTGCGGGCTCAGGCGCTCGAGCTGCGCCGGTGGCAGCGAGTCGGCCATCGCCAGCAGCAAGGTCTCCGGGTCGCGGCTGCCGTTCAGCAGCGGCACCAGCCGGCGCAGCAGCGGCGACGGCAGGGGCACCGCCAGCAGCTCGCGCGACACCAGCGGCAGCTGCTGTGCCGCCTGCCAACGCCGCAGCGGCGAGCACCGCGGGCGCGCTAGCGGGTCCGGTGGGTTGGCGTTGAACGGCAGCGCATGGCTCTGCAGCTGCAGCCAGTTCTCCGCCCAGGCGTCGAGCAGGAACGCGCGCAATGCCGTCCGCTCGGCATCGCCGGGCACGGCCCCCAGGTCCTGCTCGCAGGCGCGCAGCAGCTCCTCGTGTCGCAGTGCCTGCGGCCAGGCCCGGCTCAGGCAGCGCAGCGCCGCCTGGCACCAACGCCCGCTGACCTGGAAGCGGCCCCAGGCCGGGTGCTCGAAGCCCAGCGGGCCGTCATCCGACGGCGCTGCGTCGGGCTGCAGCGGCTTCGAGCGGCTGCGCAGCCAGAGCCCGTCCAGTGGCGCCGGCGCCAGCGCCTGGCCGTCGCGACAGAGCAGGGTCTGGCGGAACCGGCGCAGCTGGATGAAGTCCAGGTACTGCTCGCGTTCGATGCGGTCGGGCATGGCCTGCAGGCGCTCGCGCACGGCAGGCGGCAGCAAGCGGGCGACGCCGGCCTCGGCCTCGGCGAGAAACTGCAGGCCCTGCCCGGCCGCCGCGGCGACGAAGTCGACGAAGTAGAGCGGCTCGTTGTCGTCGGCCAGCAGGTCGTGCAGCAGGAAGTGGTCCTTGCCCTCGCTGCCCGCCATCTCGCGCTGCAGCAGCGCCTCGCCGAAGGAGTCCGGCGGCAGCGCGTCACTGACGAACTTCACGATGGCGCGCGCGGCGGCCACCTTCTGCACCGGGTCCTGCAACTGCCGGGTGTGAAAACGCATCAGGTCACGCGGCACGTTGCGCAGGTAGCCGCCGGGCAGTGCTGCATAGCTGATGTAGGCGACGCCCTGTGCCGCCAGGCCGTCGCCGACCAGGGCCAGCAGGCGTTCGCGCGGCGCCAGCGGCAGCCAGGACAGCACGCCGTGCGACACGATGTAGTCGAAGCCGCCCCGCTCGACGCGGTAGTCGCTGAGGTCGGCGACCTGCAGCTCGATGTTGCGCAGACCGAGCTCGGCGATCAGCGCGCGGCCGTCGTCGATGGCGCGCCGCGACAGGTCGACACCGACGAAGCGGCTGCCGGGAAAGCGCTCGGCCTGCGGGATCAGCAGGCCGCCGTCGCCGCAGCCGAGCTCGAGCACGCGGCAGCCGTCGATGGCGGCGGGCTGCAGGCCCTGCAGCCGGGCCAGCGTCGACAGGCGGTCGATCGACGCCTGGGGATAGAACTTGCCGGGGTAGCGAACGCTGTCGTAGCGACTGCCGGGATCGGCCATGCGCTACCAGCCGCGGCGGCGGCGCATGCTCAGCCCGGCACCGGCCAAGCCGGCGCCCAGCAGGGCCAGGCTGCCCGGCAGCGGGATCGCGGCGGCGCCGGGGTTCGCGCTCAGGCTGAGCAGCGCGTCGAAGGCCTGCAGCTCGAAGTTCAGCACCAGGCTTTGTGCGTCCTCATCGAAGCCGACCTGGAAATCGCCGTCGAAGGCGCCGACGGTGCGCCACTTGAAGCCCAGGAACGCGCTCGCCAGCGGCTCGCCACCGTCCTTCTGGGCGATGTCGTAAAGCTTGTGGAAGACGTCGAAGAAGTTGTCGTAGAGCTTGTGACCCTGGTCGTCGAACTTGTGGAACACCGAGCGCACGCTGAACTTCAGCGCGTCCTCCGGCGCCCACAGGCCCTTCACCGGCGGCTCGTTGGCCGAGGTGATGAAGACCTCCTTCAGCGTGATCTTCAGGAAGTCCTTCTGGCCTTCGCCGGACTTGCGTGCCGACACGCCCAGCGGCGCAAACGCGCCGGCATCGGCGCAGTCGAAATCGGTCGCCGGGCCGTAATCGCCGCCGACGGCGCCGTAGCTGAACTTCAGCTGCTGCCCCACCAGGGGCCCCCAGCTGACCGGCTGGTCGCCGCCGCAGTTGAAGCTCGGCGCCGGGTAGCTGGTGCCGACGATCGACGCGGCCAGCGTGTTGCCATAGGGCAGGCTGGCCAGCGCGGCCAGGGCAAGCGGTCGGATATCCAAGCTCATCGCACACCTCCGGAGGTGCGCCCTTATAGGAGTTGCCGGCGCTGCCGGCAATCCCGCAGGCTTCAGCCGCTCACCACATGGCAGGCAATCTGCCGGCCGTCGAGCTCGCGCAAGGTCGGCAACTCCTGGCTGCAGCGCGGCTCGGCCAGCGGGCAGCGCTTGTGGAACGCACAGCCGCTCGGCGGATTCAAGGGGCTGGGCAGTTCGCCACGAATGCGGATGCGCGTGCGCCGCTCGCTCGCCTTCAGCTGCGGCGTCGCACTCATCAAGGCCTGGGTATACGGATGCAGCGGGCGCGCGAACACGCTGCGCTTGTCGCCTTGTTCCACCGCGCGGCCCAGGTACATCACCATCACCTGGTCGGCGACATGCTCGACGACGGCGAGGTTGTGACTGATGAAGACATAGGCGGTGCCGCGGTCCTGCTGAAGGTCCATGAAGAGGTTGAGGATCTGCGCCTGGATCGAGACGTCGAGTGCCGACACCGGTTCGTCGGCCACCACCACCTGCGGCGACAGCATCATGGCCCGCGCGATGGCGATGCGCTGACGCTGACCGCCGCTGAACATATGCGGGTAGCGGCGCGCATGCTCGGGGCGCAGGCCGACCCGGTCGAGCATCTCGGCGACGCGCTCCTGGCGCTCCGCCTTGGCCAGGGCGGTGTTGATCAGCAGTGGTTCGGCCAGCGTCGACTCGATGCTGTGACGCGGGTTCAGCGAGGCGAACGGGCTCTGGAACACCATCTGCACGCGCTGGCGCAGGCGCTTGAGTTCGGCCGCATCAGCCTGCGCCGCATCCTGGCCGCCGACCAGCAGGCGGCCGCGGCTGGGCGCCTCGATCAGCGTCAGCTGCCGCGCCAGCGTGCTCTTGCCGCAGCCCGACTCGCCGACCACCGCCAGCGTGCGGCCGGCGCTGACGCTGAAGCTGACGCCGTCGAGCGCCTTCACCGTCGCGCTGGGCGCGAACCAGCCGCGCCGCAGGCTGTAGTGGCGGGCCAGGTCCTGGGCTTCGAGCACGGTCGTCATAGGGCGTGGAAGCAACGCACGCCGGCCTGCAGCGGCGGGCGTGCGGTCTGACAGTCGGCCTGCACCCGGCTGCAGCGCGGCGCGAACAGGCAGCCGGCCGGTCGGTCATGCGCGCCGGGCACGATGCCGGCGAGCGCCTGCAGCCGGCGCGTGCCGCGGTTGTTCTCCGGCAGCGCCGCCAGCAGCGCCGCCGTGTAGGGATGGCGGGGCGAGTCGAAGACCGCGTCGACCTCGCCGGTCTCGACAACCTGGCCGGCATACATCACCGCGACGCGCTGCGCCATCTCGGCGACGATCGCCAGATCGTGGGTGATCATCAGCAGCGCCATGCCGTGCTCGCGCTGCAGACGCTGCAGCAGCTCGATGATCTGCGCCTGGATGGTGACGTCCAGCGCGGTGGTCGGCTCGTCGGCGATCAGCAGCCTGGGGCCGCAGGCGATCGCCATCGCGATCATCACGCGCTGGTTCATGCCGCCGCTGAGCTCGTGCGGGTAGGCGCGGGCGCGGTTTCTCGCATCGGGAATCTCGACCTGCTCGAGCAGCTCGACGACGCGCGCCTTGGCCGCCGCGCCACGCAAGCCCAGGTGGGTGCGCAGCACCTCCTCGATCTGATAGCCGACCGGGTAGCTCGGGTTCAGCGCCGACAGCGCGTCCTGGAACACCATCGCCATCTCGCGGCCGATCAGGCGGCGGCGCTCGGCACCGCCGACCTGCAGCAGATCGGCGCCGTCGAACTGCAGGCGATCGGCGCTGACGACGCCGGGCGCATCGACCAGGCCCATGAGCGCCATCATGCTGACCGACTTGCCCGAGCCCGATTCGCCGACGACGCCGAGCACCTCGCCGGCCTCGACGCGCAGGCTCAGGCCGTCGACCGCGGGGAAGCTGCCGAAGCGGACCGCCAGGTTCTCGATCTCCAGCAAGGCCATCAGCTGACTCGCTTGAGCTTGGGGTCGAGCGCGTCGCGCAAGCCGTCGCCCATCAGATTGACCGACAGCACGGCCACCAGGATCGCCAGGCCGGGCAGGGTCACGACCCAGGGCGCGCGCTCGATGTAGTCGCGGCTTGAGGCCAGCATCGCGCCCCATTCGGGCGTCGGCGCCTGCACGCCCAGGCCCAGGAAGCCCAGGCCGGCCGCCTCGAGGATGGCGGCGGAGAAGCTCAGGGAGGCCTTCACGATCAGCGGCGCCAGGCAATTGGGCAGCACGGTGACGAACATCAGCCTGAAGGTCCCGGCGCCGGCCACCTTGCTGGCGGTCACGTAGTCCTTGGGCAGCTCGCCCAGCGCGGCGGCGCGCGTCAGCCGGGTGTAGCTGGGCAGGCTGCCGACGGCGATCGCGATCACCGTGTTCATCAGCCCGGGGCCGAGCACGGTGATGACGCAGATCGCCAGCAGCAGGCCGGGCAGCGCCAGCATCACGTCCATGATGCGCATCAGCACGACACCGAGGTGCCTGTCGTAGAAGGCGGCGAGCAGGCCGAGCAGCACGCCGGGGATCAGCGACAGCAGCACCGAGGCCAGGCCGATGCCCAGGCTGACGCGGCCGCCATGCAGCAGGCGCGACAGGATGTCGCGGCCGAGCTCGTCGGTGCCCAGCGGGTAGGCCCAGCTGCCGCCGTCGTGCCAGACCGGCGGCGCGAGCAGCAGGATGCGGTTCTGCTCGATCGGGCTGTGCGGCGACAGCCAGGGCGCAAGGATGGCGGCGAGCACGAGCAGGCTGAACACGATCAGCGCGATCAAGGCGCCGCGGTTGGCGCAGAAGCTCTGCCAGAACTCGCGGGCCGGGGAGGGCGGGGCAGTGCCCTGGATGCTGATGGTGGCTGCGGTCATGGGATTGGCCTTGCGGTGCAGCCCTTGCGGGCTCTGGCCGCGTGCGGGAGCAACATCAATGTCCACCCCCCCGCATCCGCGGATTCACCACCCCGTACAGCACATCCACCAGCAGATTGATCGCGATGAAGGTCAACGCAGAAATCAGGATCCCCGCCTGCACCACCGGGTAGTCCCGCCGCCCGATCGCGTCGATCAGCCATTTGCCGATGCCAGGCCAGGAAAAGATCGTCTCGGTCAGCACCGCCCCGGCCAGCAGCGAACCCGCCTGCAAGCCCACCACCGTGATCACCGGGATCAGCGCATTGCGAAGCGCATGCACCACCACCACGCGCACCGGCGACAGCCCCTTGGCCCGCGCCGTGCGCACATAGTCGTCGCGCAGCACCTCCAGCATCGACGAACGCGTCATGCGCGCCACCACCGCCATGCTCGCCGTGCCCAGCACGATGGCCGGCAGCGCCAGATGGCGCAGCGCCGACGCGAACGCGCCCGGCTCGCCCGAGCGCAGGCTGTCGATCAGCATGAAACCGGTGTCGCGTGCGATGTCGTATTCGATCGCCAGGCGGCCGCTGATCGGTGTCAGGCCCATGCCGACCGAGAAGGTCATGATCAGCAGCAGTCCCCACCAGAACACCGGCATCGAGTGGCCCAGGGTCGCCAGGCCCATCACCGCCTGGTCGAGCAGCGAGCCGCGTCGCAGGGCCGCTGCCAGACCGAGCAGCAGGCCGGCGCTGACGGCGAACAGCAGCGCCATGAAGGCCAGCTCAAGCGTCGCCGGGTAGCGGGCGAGGAACTCGGTGCTGACCGGCTCACGCGTCACCAGGCTTTGGCCCAGGTCGCCCTGCAGCAGCCTGCCCAGGTAATCGAGGTACTGCTGGTACAGCGGCTGATCCAGCCCGAGGCGCTGCATCAGCTCGGCGTGCTGCGCCGGCTCGAGCTTGCGCTCGCCCATCATGATCTCGATCGGATCGCCGGGCACCAGACGGATCAGGCCGAAGGCGACCAGCGTCACCCCGAGCAGGGTCGGGATCAGCGCCAGCAGCTTCTGCAGCAGCAGCCTGAGCATCTCACCAGCGCGAGGTGTAGGGCTTGGCGGTGGCGCGATCCACCGGTGGCTGCTTCATCTTCAGCCCGTCAGGCGCCGTCACGGTGAACAGCAGGGCCGCGGTCTCGGCGTCCATCTGGCCGTCGAAGTTGGCCGGCCGGTAGCGCATCTGGAACGCCACCAGGCAGTCGCGCGTGTAGGCATCGAACTCGCCGCTGCTGGCGGCGGCGAAGCCATGCTGCGCCAGCCGCTCCTGGAACCACCTGACGTCGGGCAGCGCGAGCTCGAACTCGGCCTTCTTCGCTGCCACCAGGGCCTCGTCGGGCCAGCCGATCAGGCCGGCCTCGTGCAGTCGCTTCCAGGGGAAGAAGGGGCCCGGGTCCTGCTTGCTGCGCGGCTGGATCTCGCCGTGGCCGACGATGCGATCCGGCCTGATGTTGTGGCGCTTGACGATCTCGGCCGACAGCGCCACCACCTCGTCCATCTGCGCTTCGTCGAACGGCACATAGCTCTCCGTGCCGTCGGGGTTCTTCTTGCGCCCGGGGTTGACGATCTCGATGCCGATCGACGCCGCGTTCAGGTTCGAGTGCCCTTTCCAGTAGCTCGGTCCGGCATGCCAGGCGCGACGGTTCTCATCGACCAGCTGGTAGGTGCGCACCGGCGATTCGCTGACCAGGTAGTGGCTGCTCACCGGCCGGCTCGAAGCCTTGGTCAGCATGTTCAGCGAGGACTGGAAATTGCCCACGGTGTAGTGCAGCACCAGGAACAAGGAGCGGCTGTCCTGGTTCTCGCTGGTGTAGCTCTTGTCGATCTTCACGCCGGTCTGGCAGCCGGCAAGCAGGGCGAAGCCCATCAGGCAGAGAAGTTTCTTCATACGGTGTTCCACGCCCGACGCGGGCCCTCGATTCCGGTCACGGAGACGGCGCTGGCCACCAGCGCGCTGGCGTCCGCCGGCCAGGCGAAGCTCTGCGCTGGGCCGATGAGCTGCGCGCGCCATTGCGCGCCGACGCGCCACCACAACAGCAGCCGGCGCGCATCGGGCGCGCCTTCGAGCCGCCATTGCTCGGGACCGCCGATGCGCTGCACATGGGTCAGCATCAGCGCCGGCGGCGCCTGGTCGGGGATCCAGGGCAGCAGGGGTGGCAGCGCCGGGGCGGCGTAGCGCTGCGTGCGCAGTTGCGTGGCGACGCCCTTGCGGTCCTGCAGCAGCGCCGCCATGCTGAAGTGCACATGGCCGCCGCCCGGGGTGAGCTGCCGCGTGACGGCGATCTGCTCGCCGATCTCCTCGGGTTGCCAGCTGGTCGCGGTGTCGTTGATGCGGCTGGTGTACAGCCCCGGCCAGATCGGCCGCTGCTTCGGGTTGAGCTTGAGCCAGCCCTCGAGCAGCGGCTGGAACGCCTGCGGCGTCTGCGCGCGCGGCCAGTAGAGCTGCGGCACCAGGTAGTCCAGCCAGCCCTCGGCCAGCCAGCGCTCGACATCGGCGTACAGCTTGTCGTACTGGCTGAAGCCCTGGATGCCGGCCGGCCGCGCATCCGGCTTCATCAGGCCGAAGGGGCTGATGCCCAGTCGCGCCTGCGGGCGCACCTCGCGCACCAGGGCGTACATCGCCTTGACGAGCTCGTCGACATTGCGGCGGCGCCAGTCGGCGCGGCTGAGGCCGCTGGCCGCCCCATGGGCCTGCCAGCTCGGCTCGTCGGGAAAGTCGACCTCGTTGCCGGCCTCGTCCTTCTCCGGGTAGGGGTAGAAGTAGTCGTCGATGTGGATGCCGTCCACTGCGTAGCGACTCAGCACGTCGCGGAACACCGCCAGCGAATGCGCCACCGCACCCGGTTCGCCGGGGTCGATCCAGAGCTGCTTGCCGTAGCGCTTGACCCAGGCCGGCCGGGTGTTGGCCAGGTGCGTCGCGCTCTCGGCCGACTGCGCGTTGCTCTGTCGCGCCCGGTAGGGGTTGAACCAGGCGGGCAGCTCGAGACCGGCGCCATGCGCCTGTTCCAGCCAATAGGCCAGCGGGTCGTATCCGGGGTCGACGCCCTGCGTGCCCGCCAGGTACTCGCTCCAGGGTTCGAGCGGGCTCGGGTAGAGCGCATCGGCACTGGTGCGCACCTGCAGGATCAGCGCGTTCAGTCCGAGCTCGACGGCGCGATCGACGATCGCCCGCACCTCGGCCTGCTGCGCGTCGCGGCTCAGGCCGCGCTTGCTCGGCCAGTCGATGTTCGCCACCGTCGCCACCCAGGCGGCGCGGAACTCGCGATCGATCGGCGGCGCGCTGCCGGCCAGTTCGGGCGCCTCCCGGAAGCGCGCGACCGGCGAGATCGCGCAGGCGGACAGCGCGGCCAGGGCCAGCAGTGAATGGCGGCGATTCAGCCTCATACCTTGATGAACCATTGCTTGCGTTTCATGAACATGGCGATGCCCTGGAACAGCAGCACGAAGCCGATGGCGTAGAGCAGTGAGCTGTTGACCGGCGACAGGCCCAGCGCCTTCACGCCGCCGACGATCCAGGCCAGCAGGCTCTGCTCGCCGAGCTTCAGCGTGTAGAGCAGCTTGGCGAGCAGGCCGGAGAGCACGAACAGGAACAGCGCGTTCATGCCGTAGGCGAGCAGCGGCGCCGCCCAGCGGGTGTAGGCGGCGCGCGCCGCCGCCGACGGCTGGGCGTCGAGCAACCAGTAGCAGACGCCGAACACCAGGCAGGCGAAGCCGGCGGTCAGCAGCACGTAGGACGGCGTCCACAGCGCCTTGTTGATCGGCATGCTCCAAGCGCCCAGCACCTCGCCGGCCCAGACCGCCGCCAGTCCGGCGACGAACAGCCAGGCGGCCTTGTCGACGGCCGGCCGCCGGCTGGCCAGCCAGTGACCGACGAGCAGGCCGGCGATCTGGCTGGCGACCGCCGGCAGCGTGCTGAGCAGACCCTCGGGGTCCCAGGTCCGGCTCTGCCTCCACAGATGACCGTCCATCAGCAGGCGGTCGACGTAGCTGGCGACGTCCTCGCCCGGCAGCAGCGAGCCTTGACGCACGACGCCATCGAAGCCGGGCACCGGCACGCACATCATCAGGCCCGTGTACAGCGCGAGCAGCAGCAGGCCGGTCAGCGCTTGTTCGCGCCAGCTGAGGTAGACGGCCAGGGGCGCCACGACGATGGTCAGCAGGCCGAGTCGCTGCAGTACCCCGGGCCAGCGCAGCTGTTCGAGGTCAAACGACGGGATCCAGTTCAGCAGCAGGCCGATGACGATGATGATCAGGCCGCGCTTCATCGTCGTCAGCATCAGGCGCAGCCGGTCGTCGCCGCCGGCGGCGCGCCGCGACAGGCTGATCGTCATCGAGATGCCGGAAATGAAGACGAAGAACGGAAAGATCCAGTCGGTGAAGGTCCAGCCATGCCACTTCGAATGCAGCAGCGGGCCGTAGACATGGCCCCAGTCGCCGGGGTTGTTGACCAGCAGCATCGCCGCGATGGTGAAGCCGCGGAACGCATCGAGGCTGGACAGTCTCGCGCTCACGCCTCGGCCTCCTTCTTGCCGAAGCCCTCGGGCACCCGGATCAGCGCCGTCATCACGAACGACGGGATGGTGGCGACCAGCACCCAGATGAAGAAGTTGACGTAGCCGATCTGGTCCTGCAGCCAGCCGCTCCACATGCCGGGCAGCATCATGCCCAGGGCCATGAAGCCGGTGCAGATCGCGTAATGCGCGGTCTTGTGCGGGCCGTCGGCGACCAGGATCATCACCATCAGGTAGGCGGTGAAGCCGAGTCCGTAGCCGAACTGCTCGACCGCCAGCGCCGCCGAGATGATCCACAGGCTGCCCGGGTGCAGCAGCGACATCGCCAGGAACACGCCGTTGGGCACGTGCATCGCGAGGATCAGCGGCCACAGCGCCCGTTTCAGTCCGAACCTCGTGATCACCAGCCCCCCGGCGATGCCGCCCAGGGTCAGCGCCAGCAGGCCGACGGTGCCGTAGGCGATGCCGACCTGCTTGGTCGACAGGCCGAGGCCGCCCTGCTCGATCGGATCGAGCAGGAACGGCGTCGCCAGCTTCAGCAGCTGCGCCTCGGGGAAGCGGTAGAGCAGCAGGTAGCCGACGATGACCAGGATCGCCGGCTTCCTGAAGAACGCGGCGAAGACGGCGAAGAAGTCACCGAACAGATGGCCGCTGCGCGCCTGCGGCAGGTCGGCCGCCGGCCGGGGCAGCGCGAACAGATGCCAGAGCGCGACCACGGCAAACACGCCGGCAAGCAAGGCCATCACCACCTGCCAGGCCAGCACCACCGAGCCGCTGCGCTCGGTGAGCTCGCCGGCCAGATAGACCAGGCCGCCCTGACCGGCGATGTTGGCGATGCGGTAGAAGGTCGAGCGCACGCCGACGAAGGCCGCCTGCTGGTGCGTGGGCAGCGCCAGCATGTAGTAGCCGTCGGCGGCGATGTCGTGGCTGGCGGAGGCGAAGGCCATCAGCCACAGCACCGCCAGCGACATCTGGAACGCGTTCGACAGCGGCAGCGTCAGCGCCACCGACGCGAGCAGTGCGCCGATGAGGAACTGCAGTGCCCAGATCCAGCGCCGCTTGGTGCCCAGCAGCTCGATCAGCGGCGACCACAGCGGCTTGATCACCCAGGGCAGGTAGAGCCAGCTGGTGTAGAGCGCGATGTCGGTGTTGCTGATGCCCAGGTTCTTGTACATGACGACGCTGAGCGTCATCACCACCACATAGGGCAGACCCTGCAGCAGGTACAGGGTCGGGATCCAGCGCCACGGGGAACGGGCGCTGCTCATTCGCCGAGCGCCGCGCGCAGGCTGCCGTCCACCGCGTCCAGTCGACGGCGCGCGGCGTCGGCATCCAGCCCGGCGCGCAACATCAGGATCGCCTGCTTGACGCTGCCGCCGGCGGCCTCGACGGCGGCGGCGGCCTCGGCCTCGGAAACCTGTCGCTCAGGGCCGCTGCCGCGCATCGCCAGCTGCACCGAGCGGCGGCGCAGCTTCGCGTTCGTCGCCTTCACGTCGACCATCAGGTTGCCGTAGACCTTGTGCAGCTTGACCATGATGGCGCTGCTCAGGGTGTTCAGCGCGATTTTCTGCGCCGTGCCCGCCTTCAGCCGCGTGCTGCCGCTGATGATCTCCGGGCCGGTGTCGAGCAGGATGCCGACCTCGGCCTCGCCCACCACCGGCGCGCCCGGGTTGTTCGCCAGGCCGACGGTCAGGCAGCCGCGCTGCCTGGCCTCGCGCAGCGCCCCCAGCACATAGGGCGTGGCGCCGCTGGCGGCGATCAGGATGACGACGTCGTCTGCCGTCGGCTGCAGCGCCCGCAGGTCGGCGGCGCCCTGCGGCCCGTCGTCCTCGGCGCCTTCGACGGCGACGAACATCGCCTGCTCACCGCCGGCCAGGCGGGCCACGGCGCGTGCGCTCGGCCAGCTGAAGGTCGGCAGCAGCTCGACCGAGTCGAGCAGGCCCAGCCGGCCCGAGGTGCCGGCGCCGAGGTAGAGCAGGCGGCCACCGCGTCGGATGCGCGGCACGGCGAGGTCGACGGCGCGGGCCAGGGCCGGCGCGGCGGCCTGCACCGCGGCGACCGCGGCGAGCTGGTCGTCGGCGAAGGCGCGCACCAGGGCCTCGCTGTCGTAGCGGTCGAGATCGGGGTGCGCCGCGTTCGGGGATTCGGTCTTCAGCATGTTCACTTGATGGCGGCCAGATGCGCCATCAGCGCGTCCAGCACAGGGCGGCCCTTGGCAGGGGCCTGGTCATGGTTGATCAGCGCCACCACCACCCAGGGGCGGCCGGCGCCGTCCTTCAGGTAGCCGGCCAGACCGACGGCGTCGCGCAGCGTGCCGGTCTTCAGGCGCGCCTGGCCTTCCGCCGGCGTGCCCTTCATGCGGCGGCTCAGGGTACCGTCGACGCCGGCCAGCGGCAGGCCGACCATCAGCTCGGGTGCGAACGGCTTGGCGCTGGCGACCCGCAGCATGCCGGCCAGCAGCGCCGGACTCAGGCGCTCGCTGCGCGACAGGCCGGAGCCGTTGTCCAGCACCAGCGCCTGGTCGGCGATGCCGTGCTCGCGCAACCAGTCGCGCACCTGGGCGTCGGCGGCGCCGCGCGTGCTGGCAAAGCGCGCGGCCTCCGGGTGCAGGCTGCCGAGCTGCAGGTAGGCCAGGCGCGTCAACGGGTTGTCGCTTCGCTTCATCGCCCCGCGCAGCCATTCGGCCAGCGGAGGGGCCCAGTGCGTCGCCAGCAGCTGCGCAGCCGGCGGTGCCGACGCCGCGCGCACCTCGCCGTCGAGACGGCCGCCGAGCTCGCTCCAGAGCTGGCGAACCGCCTGGGCGACCAGCACGTCGCGCTCGATCAGGTTCAGCGCCTGGCGCTGCTTGCAGCCGCGCGGAAAGCTGCCCGCCAGTTCGACCATCACCCCGGCGGCATGCGCCCGCACCGTCGGCGGCTTCCAACCCTCTTCCCATTTCGCGCAGGGCTCGGCGCTCAGCGTCAGCTTCGACGCGTCGACGCCGATGCCGGGCCAGGCCGGGCTCCAGCGCGCGCTGACGGCGTCGCGGCCGCCCTCGAGCACCAGGGTCAGCAGGTTGCCATTCAGGTTCAGCGCGTCGGGGCGGGTGTTGTAGGGGAACTCGGCGGCGTCGTCGAAGGGCGGCTCATCGAGGTCTTCGCGCGCCGGCTGGAACCGCGTGCGGTCGATCAGCAGGCCGCCGCGCACCGTCTGCACGCCGGCTTCCCGGGCCTCGCGCAGCAGCGTCGCCAGCGCGCCCCAGTCGAAGGCGGCATGGGCGCCACCGCGCAGCACCAGCGGTCCGTCGAGCACGCCGTCCTGCAGCGCGCCGGCGGCCAGCAGTTCGCTGCGGCCGCGCCAGTTCGGGCCCAGGCGGTCCAGCGCCACGATGCCGGTGACGATCTTCATCGTCGACGCCGGCGACACCGGGCGCTCGGCCTGCCATTCGATGCGGCGTTGCGGCGCGTCCAGCGGGAACGCGAGCAGCGCCAGTGCACTGTCGGGCAGGCCCTGCTTGCTCAGCTCGGCGCGCACCGGCGCCGGCAGTGGATCGGCCGGCGGCGTGCTGGCGCAGCCGGCGAGCAGACTCAGGGCCAGCAACGCGGCCGGCAGGGAACGGGTGGGGGGCTTCATGGGCGGCCGCATGGTGCCCGAATTCCGCGGCGGCACGGCCTGGGAGCGCTACCGGGGCGGCATGCCAATGCCGGGTCGGCGCATGCCCCTGGGTTATCGGCCGGCCGATGTTGCTGGATGTTCACACTCGAGCCGCCGGCGTCGGCCGGCGGCGACGCCAGGCTGCTGCCGCCGTGCCCTATGAAAACCCGGCGGGCGCATGCCTGGAAGTTATGGGGTGACGCCATGTGTTCATCGTGAATCGGGCCGGCCCCCTATGGCTGGGTCGTCGGGCCGACGGAATGATGGCCGGCAAGCTCGTTCACATCCGCCCTCAGGAGTCCCCCATGAAACTCACACCCCTTGTCCACGGCATGCTGATGATCGGACTGGGTGCCCATGTCGCCCACGCCCAGACGCCGGCCGCCAGCGACAAGCTGGAAAAGGTCGTCATCACCGGCTCCAGCATCAAGCGCCTGAAGGACGAGGGGGCGCTGCCGGTGCAGGTGTTCAGCCGCAGCGAGCTGGAGCGGCAGGGCATTGCCACCACCGAGCAGCTGATCTCGCAGCTCAACATCAACGGCAACGGCCTCGACAACCTGGCTTCGAACGCCGACGTCGTCGACGGCGCGGCGCGCGGCAACAACGGTGCCACCAGCGCCAACCTGCGTGGTCAGGGCAGCAATGCCACGCTGATCCTGCTCAACGGCCGGCGCGTCGCCGCCCACGGCCTGAACGGCGGCACCGTCGACCTGAACCAGATCCCGTTCGCCGCCATCGAGCGTGTCGAGGTGCTGAAGGACGGCGCGTCGGCGATCTACGGCACCGACGCCATCGGCGGCGTCATCAACTTCATCCTGCGCAACAACTTCAACGGCGTGACGGTGAACGCCCTCGTCGACGTGCCGGAGGAGAAGGGCGGCGAGATCTACGGCGCCTCGGTGACCGCCGGCTTCGGTGACATCAACCGCCAGGGCTTCAATTTCCTCGCCTCGCTGTCGGTGCGCGACAGCAAGATCCTGCGCGGCGACCAGCGCGACTTCGTCAACACCTACCAGCCGGATCGCGGCGTCTCGCCCGACACCCGCGGCACGCCGATCGCCACGCTGTTCGCGGTCAACGGCTCGCAGGCCAATGTGCTGAGCCGCGACAACATCAACAACACCGGTCGCAGCACCGGACCGGTGGACTTCGCCAACCCGGCGCTGCGCGTCAACGGCATCAATGTGCTGGACCTGCCGGGGCAGGCCGGCTGCTCGTCGGTGGACGGCATGAGCCCCTACCGCGAGGACCTCTGGGCCACCGCCGCCTCGAAGTACGGCTGCGCCTGGGACACCGGTCGCGCCGCCGTCATCCAGCAGCCGGTGCGGAACACCAACCTGGTCAGCCGGCTCAGCTTCCGCATGGGCGATCACCAGCTGGTGGCCGAGGCCGTGCTGGGCAAGAGCGAGTCGGCCAAGAGTTTCTCGGCCAACCAGATCACCAGCGGCACCGATACCGCCAACACCTCGCTGCCCAACGGCACGACGGTGCCCAGTCCGTTCCGCGACCTGCGCTACCCGAGCACCGGCGCCTCCTACAACGACATCTTCAATCGCCTCGTCGCCGCGTTCCCGGCGCTCGAAGCCAATCGTGGCCGGCCGATGGCGTTCCGCTGGCGCTGCATGCCGTGCGGCCCGCGCGAGCTCGAGACCGAGAGCACGACCTCGCGCTTCCTGCTCGGCCTCGACGGCACGCTGCCCTTCCTCCAGGACTGGGACTACCGCATCGGCGTTGCCCGCGCCAGCAGCGAGAGCGAGTCGACGGTGGGTACCGGCTACCACTACTGGGCGCCGTTCGCGAACCTGATCAACACCGGCGTGCTGAACCCGTTCTCGCTGACGCAGACGCCGCAGGCGATGCAGGCCTTGAACGCGATCTCGGCCGCCGGCGTCAAGCTCTACGGCGGCGAGTTCACGATGCAGCAGGTCGACGCCACCGCGTCGGGCCCGCTGTTCAAGCTGCCCGGCGGCATGGCGATGGCGGCGATCGGCGTCGACCAGCGCACCGAGAAGTACAAGTTCGACGGCGACCAGCGCCCGAACGCGAACACGATCGACGCGCTGATCTTCAACGTGCCGTTCGACAACGCGCTGGCCACCGCCGGCACGCTCAAGCGCGACATCAAGGCGGTGTTCGGCGAGCTGGCGCTGCCGGTGATGAAGGGCATGGAGGTCACGGCGGCGGTGCGGCGCGACGAGTACACCGGCTTCGGCGCCACCACCAATCCCAAGGTCTCGCTGCGTTACACGCCGGTCGACGCGCTGCTGATCCGTGGCGCCTACAGCACCGGCTTCCGCGTGCCGACCTTCAAGCAGATGTTCGACCCGACGACGCAGTCGGTCTACGTTGGCGCCGACTTCCCCGATCCGGCCAAGTGCCCGTCGCGCGTGGTGTCGGCAGCGCCGGGCTGCGAGCGCGTCAACCCGAACATCCTGTTCGGCGGCAAGCCAGACCTCGAGCCCGAGGAAGCCAAGATGAAGAGCCTGGGCTTCGTCGTCCAGCCCAGCCGCGACATCACCGCCAACGTCGACTGGTGGGAGGTCCGGCGCGAAGGCACCATCCAGGCGTTCGGCCTGACCGTGCTGGCGGCCAACTACCAGCTGTTCCCGGAGAACTTCATCCGTGACGCCTCTGGCAACCTGGTCGCCGTCGACACGCGCTGGGTCAACGCCGGCCAGACCATCACCAAGGGCCTGGAGTTCGGCCTGCGCGGCAGCATGCTGACCGAGGGCGCGCGCTGGACCGCGGCGTTCGACGTCTCCTACCTGCTGGAGAAGAAGTCCAAGCTGATTCCCAGTGCGCCCTTCGGTGCCAGCGAGGTCGGCCGCTTCACGCGCGCCAGCGACATTGGCATCCGCTGGAAGCACACCGCCTCGCTGACGCGCAGCGCCGGCGACTGGACCACCAGCCTGCAGCATGTCTACCGCAGCGGCTACTACGACTTCGTGCTGCCCGGTGTCGCCAACGGCACCGTGAAGCCGGCGAACTGGAGCCCGAAGGTGCTGCCGTATTCGATCTTCAACGCCAGCGTGGCCTACACCGGCTTCAAGAACCTGACGCTGACGGCCGGCATCAAGAACCTGCTCGACGACGATCCGCCGTTCAGCGTCACCTACGACACCAACACCGGTGCCGGCTCGAGCTGGGAGCCGCGCGTCGCCGACCCGCGCGGCCGCGCGTTCACGCTGCGCGTCGAGTACAAGCTCTGGTGATCGCGGGCGGGGCCTGGCCTCGCTTTGCAGCGTCGTAAGAACGCCCGGCAATGCCGGGCGTTTTTTTTGTTGGATCGCTGGGTGCTTTGTGGTGCAGCCCGCGGGGGTGGATAGCCCCCGCGGGCTCTTCGTTCAACGCACCAATGCCAGCAACCGGCTGCGCTCACCAGCGCAGCCGCCGCGCCCTCACGTCCATCTCCACCACCAAGCCCAACGGCAACGCATGATTCGGCTGCCCATGCCCCGCCGGCCAGCCGGCCAGCAAGGGCAGGCCCAGCGGGTGCAAATGGTCGGCCAGCACCGCGTCGCAGCTGTCGGCCTGCGTGAAGCTGCCCAGCAGCAACCCGGCCAGCGAGTCGAGCGCGCCGGCATGGCGCAGCTGCGCCAGGTAGCGGTCGACGCGGTAAGGGTCCTCGCCGATGTCCTCGAGGAACAGGATGGCGCCGCGCAGGTCGGGCATCGACGGCGTGCCCAGGCAGGAAGCGAGCACCGAGAGGTTGCCGCCGAGCAGCCGGCCGCGAGCCGTGCCGTCGCGGCTCAGCGGGTGGTCGGCGCTCGCCTGCTGCTGCTCGCCAGGCCAGAGCCCGTGCAGCAGCGCGGCGATGAGGCGGCGCGCGTCGTCGAGTCCGCCGGGCAGCAGCCAGTCGGACGCCGGCATCGGCGCATGCCAGGCTGGGATCTCCAGCTGGGCCCAGACCGCATGCAGGCTGGTCAGGTCGCTGTAGCCGATCAGCGGCTTGCGCCGCGCCGCGATCAGCTCGCGGTCGAGCGCCGGCAGCAGGCGGATGCAGCCGTAGCCGCCGCGCAGCGCCAGGATCGCGTTCACCTCGTCGTCGGCGAGCGCCGCATGCAGGTCGGCCAGGCGCTGCTCGTCGCTGGCCGCGAGGTGGCCCAGGTGCGCGGGGCCGGCGCAGCCGGGGTAGAGCCGGGCGCGCAGGCCCAGCTGCTCGACCAGCGGCACGATGCGCTCGAGCAGTCCGGGCTTGGGCGGGCCGGCCGGCGCGACGATGCCCAGCAGGCTGCCCGGTGGCAGCGGCGCGATCAGCGGTTTCATGCCTCGAGTTCCTTCTTCAGCAGCGCGTCGATCGCCGCCCCCAGCGCCGGCAGCGCCCAGGGGCCGGCGCAGACCGGGTGCGGCGCATAGCGCTTGCCGAGGTTGCTCTGCATTGCCACCAGGTAGTGGCGTCGCCAGGGCGCGAGACCGCGCACGATGCCGGCGTCGGACGCGTAGTTCTCGGTGCTGCCGATCTTGTGCGCGAACTGCAGCTCCGGCGGCGGCAGCGGCGGCAGCGGCGGAAACTCGTAGTCACCGACCTGCGCACCGCCATCGGGCCGGCGCCAGGCGCCATGCAGCGCGTTCGGGATGCCGGGCCGCCAGCCGGGGACCCCGGCCAGCGCGCTGCTGGACAGCACGACGTCGAGGCCCTGGCCGGTCAGGCCCTCGAGCAGCGCGGCGCGGCTGCCCGGCGACAGGCGCCAGGCCTGCGCACCGCGCCAGCGCGGCGCCGGCGTGTCATGGCCGGCCTCCAGCCACCACAGCAGGCGCACGCTGTCCCAGGCCGTCATCTGGATGCGGCCGACGCCGGCGCCGGCGGCATTGCCCCAGCCGCCGTCGGGCTGGGTGCCGGCAACGCGCAGCGTCGGCAGCTCGAGCTCGGCGAACAGGCGGTGCAGCGCGTGCGGGCCCCGGGCCTCGTCGTCCAGCAGCGCGCGCGCATGCGCCAAAGCCACCAGCGCCGAGGTTGAGCGGTTGCACGACACCGCCAGCATGTCGAAGACCCAGGCGCGCACCGGCCGCACCTGGCCCTGGTAGGCCCAGCGCTCGTCGAGCGTCAGCCGGTCGAGGTCGGCGAAGCGCGCCACGCCGACCGCCAGCATCAGCTTCAGCAGCGAGGCCGGGTAGGGGGCGACGAAGCGCGGGCCGCTGCCGTGCAGGCGCTTCCAGGGCAACGCGTCCCAGTCGGCGCCGGGCTGCCAGGCGATCGACAGGCCGCTGTCATCCTGCAGGTCGGCGAGGTAGCCGATCTGCTGCTGCGGGCCGCCGTCGGCCGGCAGCGGCGCCACCAGTCCGTCGGGGTGGTCACGCGACAGCAGCACGTTGGCGGCCACCGGCTCGGCGTCGCGCGGGAACGCGACCACCGCGAGGTCGATCGACGGCGGCTGGCGCAGCGGTCGGCCGCCGTCGAGCGGATCGATGACGGCGGTGAACTCCTGGGCGCGCAGCGCCGCCAGCAGGCCTTGCGCGAGGCGATCGTGCGTCAGCATCAGTGCGCCAGCAGCAGACCGTCAAGCGGCAGCGCCGCCGGGCGTTCCGACACCATGGCCGCCAGCAGTCGCGCCGAGCCGAAGGAGAAGGTGAAGCCCAGCGCGCCATGGCCGACGTTCAGCCACAAGCCCGGCAGCGGGGTCGGCCCCAGGATGGGTACGCCGCCCGGCGTCGCCGGTCGCAGCCCGGCCCAAGGCTCGGCGGCGTCGTAGTCGGCGGCCTCGGGGAACATCGCGCGCACCGCGCGGTGCAGCGACGCCAGCCGGCTGGTGTCGAGCGACTCGTCGTCGCCGACCAGATCGACCATGGCGGCGATGCGCAGGCGATCGTCGATGCGCGCGTACAGGATCTTCTTCTCGAAATCGGTGACGCTGATCTGCGGCGGGCGGTGGCCGGGCCCGATCGGCGCCGTCAGGCTGTAGCCCTTGAGCGCATAGAGCGGCAGGCGGATGCCGACCGAGCGCGCCAGCTCGCGGCTGTGCAGGCCGGCGGCGATGACGAAGTCGTCACCGGCTAGCTCGCCGCGGTCGGTGCGCAACGCGGCGACGCGACCGCCCCGCTGCTCGAAGCCGCGGGCCTCGGCCTGCAGCAGGCCGCCAAAGCCCGGGTGGGCGCGCAGCTGCTCGGCCAGGCGCAGGCACAGCGCATGGCAGTCGGCGACTGCCTCGCCCGGCGTGAAGATGCCGCCGGCGAGCTCGCCGCGGACCCCGGCCAGCGCCGGCTCCAGGCGCACGCAAGCGTCGGCATCCAGGGCCTGCTCGACGCCGCCGGGCGCGCTGCGCTGGCGTACCTTGGCGAACTCCGCTGGCCGGCGATAGACCACCAGCTTGCCCGGATCGCGCAGCGCGATGCCCTGCCATTGCGCGTCGGCCTGCCAGTCCTGGAAGGTCTGCTGGCTGTAGGCACCCAGGCGCAGCAGGCGCTCGGTGGCGATGCGGTTCACCGGCGCCCGGCACTTGAGCAGGAACTGCGTCAGCCAGCTCCACTGGCGCAGCCGCGCCTCGGGGCGGAAGCGCAGCGGGCCGTCAGGGTCCATCAGCCAGTGCAGCGCCTTCAGCGGCACGCCGGCATCGGCCAGCGGCGACACGTAGCGGTAGCTCAGCTGGCCGCCATTGGCACGGCTGGCGCCGCCGGCGAGCTCGCTGCCGCGTTCGACCAGGCTGACGCGATGCCCGGCCTCGAGCAGCGCCCAGGCGCTGGTCAGGCCGATCACGCCCCCGCCGATCACCACGATGTGTTTCATCCGCCCCCGACAAGCCTTTGCATTGCGGCCGGCAGGCTACGCATGCGGCCAAACCTGCGCCAATGAAAGCCGGCGCAGCGCCCATAACCCAGTCGAATGCGGACTCCGGGTTGCCCCGCAGCCGCGCCGCGCGCTCCAGGGCCGATCGCTGGCAGACTGCGCGCCCATGCACTCGTTCCAATCCATCCAGTTCTGCGCCACCGCCCCGGGGCCACGTCTGCTCGTCACCGGCGCCGTGCACGGCAACGAGGTCTGCGGCACGATCGCGATCCGCCGCCTGGTCGCCGAGTTCGAGCGCGACGAGCGCCGGCTGGCGCGCGGTCTCGTGACCTTCGTGCCGATCACCAACCCGCTGGCCTACGAGCGCAAGCAGCGCAACGGCGATCGCAACCTGAATCGCCGGCTGCAGCCCACGGATCAGCCGCAGCAGTTCGAGGACCATGTGGCGAACTGGCTGTGTCCGCTGATGAGCGCCCACGAGGCACTGCTGGATCTGCATTCGTTCCAGGCCCAGGGTTCGCCCTTCGTGATGGTCGGCCCCGAGGACAACGAAGGGCCGCTGCAGCGCTATGCGAAGGCGGCGCAGGAACTGGCCTGGGCCAAGGTGCTGGGCGTGGCGCGCGGCGTCGATGGCTGGCTGGATACCTATGCCGGCGGCGTGGCGCAGCGCCGCGCCCGCTTCGCCGGCCAGGCTATCGGCTCCAGCGTCGACCTCGACGAGAACTACGGCGTCGGCACCACCGAGCAGATGCGCCGTCTCGGCGGCATGGCGCTGACCCTGGAGTGCGGCCAGCACGAGGACCCGGACGGTCCCGAGGTCGCCTACCGGGCCATCGTCAACAGCCTGCTGCATTTCGGGCTGATCGAGGGCGAGGCGCCGGCCGTGCAGAGCATGGCCGGTCTGCATCTGCACCATGTCGAGGACAAGCAGCAGCTCGACGATGCCTTCGTCAAGCCCTGGACCAGCTTCGACCGCGTGCGGGCGGGCGAGCTGATCGGCCACCGTGCAAGCGGCGAGCCGGTGCTGGCCCCGGGGGACGGCTGCATCGTGTTCCCGAACGCGAAGGCGCAGGCGGGCCAGGAGTGGTTCTACCTGGCGCGCGACACCGACCGCTTCCGCTGATGGACGACACCGACCGCAAGCTGATCGCGCTGCTGCGCCAGGATGCCCGCCTGCCGGTGGCGACGCTGGCGGCCAAGCTCGGCGTCAGCCGCGGCACCATCACGAACCGTCTGCGCAAGCTCGAGGACGAGCAGCTCATCGTCGGCTACACGGTGAAGCTGAAGCCGGACGCCGAGCCGAACCAGATCCGCGCCTGGATGGGCGTGCTGGTGGAGGGCAACCAGACCCGCGCGGTGACCGCCAGCCTGCTCGGCGAGCCCGGGGTCGAGGCGCTGCACGACACCAACGGCCGCTGGGACCTGCTGGCCGAGCTGCGCGCCGAGTCGATGGCCGAGCTGTCCAAGGTGCTCGAACGCATCCGGCTGATCAAGGGCATCGCGAACACCGAGACGAACATCCTGCTGGCCACCTTCCGCTGAGCCGGCCGGCGCGTGGTGCTGGCGCCACCCCGACAAGCGGTACGACTTCACGGCGCAACGGAGCGCGGCACACAATCAGCCGAGCCCGATGGGCCAAGGGAGGTACCCGCGGATGCCGGAAGTTGCTGCCTTGACCGCTTCGCCGACACCGGCCACTGGCGCGGTGCTGGTGGCCTGCCCCGATCTCTCGCACCAGCTGCCCGCGGTGCAGGTGCAGCAACACTGGCGGCGCCTTCAGGCGGCGATGGCCGAGCTCGAGGTCGAACCGCTGCAGCGCCTGACGGCGCCGCTGGGCGTCAGCGCCGCGAACGCCCAGCAACTGCTAGCCGCGGCGCGCCAGCTGTTGCAGCGACTGCAGGGCCAGTCCGGCCTGGCCACGCACCTGGGCCTGCACCTGCTCGCCGACGCCAACCATCCCAGTGCCGCCGAGCTGCAGCTGGCCGAGCGCGTCGCGCGGCGCGCGCCGATCGGCACCCTGGGCCTGAGTGCCGAGCTGGCCGACGCACTGGACCGCGTCTGGGAGCTGCCGCTGGTGGACCTGGGCGCCGATCCGCTCGAGGGCGGCGATGGCCAAAGCCTGAAGGTGCTGGCGCTGGCGCCGGGCGCGCAGGAGGGGCGTCCTGATCCGGTGGCGCTGCGCGACGTGCTGGTGGTGCTGCGTCCACAACTCGGTGGCAATGACGCGCAGCGCGCCGCCGCCTGCGCCGATCTGCTGGTCGACACCCTGACCGGCTCGCTGGCGCGTTCGGCGCTGCTGCGCGTGGTGGCGCGCGAGTCGGCGGCGCGGCTGAGCGACCCCGCGCGGGCCTTGCAGGACGCGTTCTCGGTGCTCGGCGCCAGCCATGTGCTGAGCGGCCGCGGCCAGCTTGGCGACAGCGGCGTGCTCAGCCTGCAGCTCGAGCTGCTGGCGCGCGGCCAGGCGCGCGCGCTGTGGAGCGACCGCATCACGCTGCGCGTCGACGATCTGCTCGCCGGCAAGGCCGACAGCCTGATGCGCGCCATCGCCGACGCGCACGCGGCGCTGATGAGCGAGACCCTGAGCATCGCGCAGCTGCCGGCCTGGCAGAGCCTGGAGGATCACCAGCTGCTGATCGGCGCCAGCCAGTTCATGCACCGGCTGTCGCCGGCGTCCTTCGAGCGCTCGCGCCTGCTGCTGGAGGGTCTGCGCGAGCGCGCGCCGCAGCAGGCGCTGGTGCACGCGTGGTTGGCGAAATGGCATGCAATGGCGGCGGCACAGGCTATCGAGCCTGTGCCTGCCGCTGCCGCAGCAGCAACTGAGGCCGTGAGCCTTGCGTTGAAACATGACCCAAACTGCGCCATGGCGCATGTATTCGGTGGCGTCGCAAGAGTCATGCAGCGCGCGCCTCTTGAGGAGTCCGGTCCGTGGTTTCGTCGCGCATTGGATGCCAATCCCAACGAGGCGCTTGCGTGGATGTATGAGGCGGTTCAAGCGGTCTGGGAGGATCGTGCGGAAGCTGCTGAAAGTGCCGTCCGCACGGCGTTGGCGATTTCGCCACTTGATCCCTGGCGCTATTTCCTTGATTCAGCGGCGGCACATGTTTACTTGGCGAATGGAGCTTGGGAGGAAGGGTTGCGGTTTGCGCTGAGTTCGGTGCGGCTTCGCGCCCGTCACGCTCCCATACTGCTGTTCCTTGTCATCGCTCACGCCCGGTTGGGTCGTCTTGATATCGCGCATCAGTACCTCGGGCAGCTCCTGGAGCTTTGGCCGAGATACACGCTCACGAGGTTCTGGGAAAGCTACCCCGGTCGCAAGGCAGCACATGCTCAGGATTTCGCCTGGGCGCTTACCGCTGCTGGGTTGCCCAACTAGGGTCCAAAAACCGAGGAGGTCAGATGAAAACGATGTCGACCGTATGGCCGCAGGCCACTGTATGGCCGAGTGCAACCGTGTGGCCGAATGCCACCGTTTGGCCGCGAGCCACGGTGTGGCCGAGTGCGACAGTTTGGCCGAACGGAATGGACGGAGTCTTCAGCCTGAGTGCTGCAACGCTGCGCGGTGATCTGGTCGGCGAATTGACCGCAACCACGCGACTTCCAGCGCAAGTCGCACTCGGCCAGGCTGACCTGCTGACGCAAGGCACCGGCCCACGCGCGCAATCGATGCTGCTCGAGGCCGCCAGCGGCCTGCGCGTCGAGGTCGTCGGCGGCGCGGTCGAACTGCGCTGCCTGGTCGGTGGCGACAAGCCCGCCTGGCAGACGCTGATGCGCATGCACCGCCCGCCCGCCGAGCTGTTCCAGGCCCAGGTCGCGCTGGTCGACGCCGAGCTGCCGCTGCGCGAGTCGCGCGCCGGCGAGGTGCTGGCGCAGGCGGGGAATGCCTTTGGCTTCTTCCTCGGCGCCGTGGCCGTGCCCTGGAACCGCAAGCCGCGCAGCCTGGAGTTCATCGACATCGCGCTGGGCTTGATGCAGATGCTGCAGCAGCGCGCCAAGCAGCTGCTGGCCTGTGCGCGGCCGCACACCTTGCAGCCGGCGCTGATGCCCATCGTCGAGGTGCCCGAGCATGGCAGCCTGCCCAGCGGTCATGCCGGCGAGTCGCGGCTGGTCGCCGAGCTGCTGTCGCAATGGCTGGCCGGTGACGACCGCAACGCGCCGCAGGCCCGCATGCTCGACCGCCTGGCGACGCGCATCGCGCACAACCGCGTCGTCGCCGGTGTGCATTTCCCGGTCGACTCGGTCGCCGGCGATCTGCTCGGCCGCTGCCTGTTCGCCTACCTGAAGGCGGCGTTCGAGCTGCGGCCCGCGCCGTTCGCGGTGTTTGGCGCCACCGACTCCAAGGATTGGGGAGCACACGATCGGCTGACGCCGGCCAGCAGCGGTGAGCTCGCGACGCTGAAGACCGCCAGCTTCACACCGGACAGGCTCAAGGACCTGTCTGAGCTCTGGAAGCTCGCCTGCGCGGAGTGGTCGTGAGCGTCGGCTGGGAGTCGCCGACGGACTGCGAGCCGGGCGATCCCTATCTGCGCTGGCAGCAGGCTGCTGGCTGGCAGGGGCTGCTGCCCGATGCGAAGCTCGATTGGGTGCCGCTGCTGCTGCGCCGCGCCGGCCCGCGCTGGCAGACCCTGCGCAGCCGCCTGCCGGAGCTGCGCCTGGCCGAGCAGGCCAGCGATGCGCTCGAGTTCGCCACGGCCTGGTGGCCGGCGTCGCGGCTGGCCGAGCTCGAGCCCCAGGTCGCGGCGATCGAGCTGTCGCTGCCGTCAACGCTGGGCCGGCCGCCCCGTCCGCATGCCGACTGGCCCGAGCTGAAGCTGGCGAAGAGCCGGCCGG